>Ga0187773_10000172_pt1 | contig 27962 bp, 29 predicted proteins | sample 0216_BV02_MP05_1_FD_133133 | JGI IMG/M metagenome (GOLD analysis project Ga0187773, IMG submission 133133) | Tropical peat soil microbial communities from peatlands in Department of Meta, Colombia - 0216_BV02_MP05_10_MG | ecosystem: Environmental > Terrestrial > Soil > Wetlands > Peat | place...
GCGGTGTCCTTTGCAGTCGTCCTCGGTGCGCTCGGCTACACGAGAGCCGACCACGCGGGGCCGGCCGGAGCTTCGGCAACCGCCGACCCGGACGCCACGGGCGAGGCGCCGGGCGCGAGCCTCGTCGCGAAGGAGCTCGGAGGCCGGAAGCGGACGCTGACGCGCAAGATGCTCCGCCGCGCCGCGCACCAGGCGGCGGTGATCGACTCGGCCGGCGGCTCCTGGGAGTACGCCGGCGCCAACAACATCGGCGGCCGCGTGACGGACGTCGTGGTCGACCCGACCCAGCCGAACACGATCTTCGTGGCCTCCGCAGGTGGCGGCGTCTGGAAGAGCACGGACGCCGGCGCGACCTACACGCCCGCCTGGCCCAACGACCACCCGCAGGCGATCGGATCGCTGGCGCGCGGCTCGGACGGCACGCTCTGGGCCGGTACCGGCGAGGCGAACGCCTCCGGCGGCGGCATCACCTACGTCGGCGACGGCGTCTACAAGTCGACCGACGGCGGCGCGACCTGGACGAACGTGGGTCTCGGCAACGCCGGCATGATCGGCCGGATCGCCGTCGACCCGGCCGACCCGAGCGTCGTCCTCGTCGCCGCAACCGGCTCGATCTACTCGACCGGCGGCAAGCGCGGCCTCTACCGCACGATCGACGGCGGCGACCACTGGGCCCCGATCCTCACGCCCGACCTCGACGCGGCGCCCTATACCGGCGTCGTCGACGTCGCGATCGACCCGGTCAACCCGAACCGCGTCTACGCGACCGAGTGGGACCACCACCGCACCGACTACCTGCGGCCCTACGGCGGCATCGGCTCCGGGCTCTACGTCACCGACAACGCGCTGGCGACCCCCGCCTCGGACGTGACCTGGGAGCGGATCGGCAACTCCCACGTCTCCGGGCCGCTGCCGAGCTACGACGCCTCCGGCTCCGGGCTCGACAGCGACCCGAGCCTCGGCCGGATGGGCGTCGCGATCGCGCCCTCCGACCACACGCGCGTGTACCTGATCACCGGCGAGTCGCTCGGCAACGACAAGGGCTTCTTCGTCTCCGACAACGGCGACCGCTCGCTCGCGGACGGCGGCCCGACCTTCGTCGCAGGCGGCCACGCCGGCGGCAACCCGCGCTTCGAGTGGTGGTTCGGCCGCCTCTTCGTCGACCCGGTGAACAAGGACCACCTGTTCAAGATGGACGTCAGCCTGCGCGTCTCCTCGAACGGCGGCACGACCTGGTCGAACGTCGGCGGCCCGCACGCCGACCAGCACGGGATGGCGTGGGACCCGAACGTCCCCAACCGCGTCTACCTCGGCGACGACGGCGGCATGTACCGCTCAGACGCCAACGGCAACAGCGGCTGGGTGCACGGCACGAGCATGCCGTGGCTCCAGGAGTACCACGTCGCCGTCTCGCAGCAGCGGCCGAACCGAATCGCGATCGGGCTGCAGGACAACGGCTCGAACCGCAGCTGGACGAACATCAACGACGCCGTCGCCGACCCGGCCGCCGCCAACTGGGCCTCTTACGGAGGCGGCGACGGCCACTACGTCGTGATCGACCCGAGCGACGACTCCTACTACTACTCGTGCAGCCAGAACGCGGGCTGCAGCGGCGTCCACGACCTGGCCTCGACGACGACCACGCTGTCGGCGGCGGCGGCCGTGGGCGCGACGAACGTGAAGGTCGCGAGCGTCACCGGCCTCGTGGCCGGCAACACGATCACGATCGACTCGACCGGCGCGAACCCGGAGACCGTGACGATGACAGCCGTGGGCACCTCCGGCGCGGGCGGCACCGGCGTCTCGTTCACGCCGGCGCTCGCGTTCGCGCACGCCTCCGGCGCGACCGTGGTCAAGAACGGCGTCCCGGGGACACAGAACCTGAGCTTCGGCTCGCGCGGCAGCGGCCTCCGCTGCACGACCGACGCGCCGGTGGTCACGGACCCGAGCGTCGCCTCGACGCTCTACCTCGGCTGCAACAACCTGTCGCGGTCGACGAACCGCGGCGCCAACTGGACGACGATCGCGGCGCCCGACCTCCTCACCGGGCCGGACCCGCCGGACGACAACGTCAGCAACAACCCGCTCTACGCGGGCCAGTTCGCGACGATCTCGACGATCGGCGTCGGCAAGTCCGACCCGAACACGATCTACGCCGGCACCGACAACGGGCGGCTCTGGCGCACCACCGACCTCGGCGCCTCGTGGACCGAGTTCCCGAATCCCTTCGCGCCGAACCCCGCACGCTGGGTGACGTCGGTGATCGTCGACCCCGCCGACGCGACGCACGCGTACGCCTCGTACGGCGGCTTCCGCCAGGGCTACAGCTCGGCGAATGTCTACGAGACGACGCTCTCCGGCGACGGCTCCGGAAGCGGGATCACCTGGAAGAACGTCAGCGGCAACCTGCCGAACGCGCCGGTCAACTTCCTGGCCTACGACCGGCCGAACGACACGGTCTACGCGGCGACCGACCTCGGCGTCTACTTCATGCAGAACGACGACAAGGTCTGGTTCAAGCTCGGCGACAACCTGCCGAACACGGCGACCGAGGACGTGAAGATCCAGTCCTCGAGCGGCAAGCTCTACGTCGCGACCTTCGGCCGCGGCACCTGGCGCATCCCGCTCGTCGCGGGCACGCCGCGCTACAACCCGCAGGTCGTCACCGACCTGCAGTCCCTCTCGGGCACCGTCAGCGGCATGGGCCTGTCGGCGGGCGTGACGTCGATCCTCGTGAACTCGATCGAGTCGATCCGCAAGGGGGTCAAGGCCGGCGACAACCCGTGCGGCGACCTCGACGCGCTCAAGGCGCAGATCAGCTCGTACGTCCCGAAGAAGATCACGACCGCGCAGCGAGACCAGCTCTTCGCCGCGATCGACGCGATCAAGACCGAGAACCCCTGCTAGGGAAACGTGGGGGAACCCCTGGTTCCCCCACGAGCCCCCTCCTTGCGGGCGAATGCGGGGCTCGGTCGTTTCGGGAGCCGGCGGCTGTCACCGGTCAGCCGCTGAGCGCACCGAGCCTCCCGCCGGGCAAAGCCCGGCTCCGGCGGCAGATCGTTGTGTCTCGAGGAGCGCTTTGCTCCGTCAGGGGGAACCTCGCCACGAGAACCCTGGGCGCCGCGCAGTCTTGTCACACTTCCGGCGCAGTTGTGTCGCAGAGGACACTTGACACATTCCGGTGTCGGACACCACATTCCGGGCCAGCGATGCTGGAATGACGCCTGACCCGATGCCACGTCATGCTCGTGTCGGTGCCGCGTCGCAAGGCTGAAGGCTTGTGATCGTCGAGGCCCCGCGCGGGTGCAGGGCCTCGACGATCAGCGTTCTGTCGGGATTCAGATCCCGTTGTTCGTGAGGTTCCCGACCCTGATCGCGGTGATCTTGATGTTGTTGATGGAAATGTTGACGCCGAAGCCGTTGCAGTTGAGTGCGACAGCGCCTGCCGCGGCGAAGTTGTGGACGACGTTGAGCGCAATGACCGCCCCGGCGACGACGACGCCGCTGTTGCCTTCGAGCATCGTCCGCGACTCATCCGAGTCAGACCCGGCGACGAGCGTGCAGTCAGTGAGCACCGACGTGTTGACGTTGTCGAACATCCAGAGCTTGGCGAAGATCACATAGTTCCCGCCTTGCGGGATGTTGAGCGTCGCGATCGTCGAGAGGCTGCTCGGAGCAGCGACCGGACCGTTCTTGAACCCGGCATAGGCGTCGCTGGGGCCGGCCGGCCCGGGGGCCCCGGCAGGTCCGGTTGGTCCGATCGCACCCGCCGGGAGTTGGCCGCGCTTGAAGTCACGCTTCAGTAGCGATCCGTTCTTGACCTTCGTGGACGTGACGGCGTTGCTCTTTAGCTGCAGGGTGCCGACGCTGTTTCTCGGCAGGGAAGTCGCGGCGTAACTCGTCCCACCGAGCCCAACTGCAAGCGCGATGAGGGCGATGACCGTCGTGGCCGACGGCCGCCTGCGGGCGAACAACCTCATGAAGAGTCTCCTTCCTGGTCGATCCTGGGCAGAGCGCAGCGTATTTAGTTGAATCGCGGAGCGCCAAGGTGATTCTGCGTGGTCACGCCCGGCTCCAAACCCCGGCTCGCACGCCTGCCAACAGACGGATGGACAACCGCTCGGACGCGCCGGACCTGTTCGCAAGAGCTGCCCGGGTTGAAGGCTGCTGTCGTGAGCCAGCGTCCTTTTCACCAGAACCACCGCCGGTATCTCGATGTGACGCCTCAGGCGCTTTCCAGGCCGGTGCCCACCTATCCCGAGATGCCGCTAACCTCGCACCGGAGCGGCATGGGCCCGGTGGCCCAGGCGGTCTTCAAAACCGCTGCGGTCGTGTAACCCACGGCTCGGTCGGTTCGACTCCGGCGCCGCTCCGTTGAGCCACCGGGGCGGGCCACGCGCTTGGCGTCACCCCGATTGAACGATGCGCCGCGTCCGCCTGACGTCAGAGTTCGAGTCCAGCTCTATGGCGAACTCGAGCCCGAGAACGAGCAGAACGCCGGAGTCCCGTACTTCGAGCAACCCTTCGCCGACTCCGGCTTCCCGGGATGACGGCATGAGCGACGCGCAGGGCGAGCCAACCACTGGGCGCGTCAAGGCGATACAGGACTGGCTGCTCGGCCGCGCCGACACACGCCTTGGCCGGTTCTCGCTGCTGTGGTTCCGCCGCTACTTCGAGGCGAGCCATAACTCGGGGTGCGCGGCAACCGTCTACTCGGCCCTGTCGATCCTTCCGGGTGCGCTCGTGGTCGTGTCGTTCTTCCATTCGTCCGGGAGCGACACGAATAGGTTCGCCCAGCGGCTGGTCGACCACATGAAACTGCACGGGACGACGGCCAGCCTCGTCCAGCAGACGTTCGGAAGCGCTTCTGCGAACAAGCTCGCGGCATCCTTGACGGTGGCCGTCGCCTTCCTGCTGTGGGGGATCGGGATCGGCCAGATCTACCAGGACGTGTACGCGCGGGCCTGGCGAATCGAGGTCGGCTCGCTGACCGACCAGGGTCGGTTCGCGATCTTCCTCTTCGTGGTCACCGGCGCTCTCGCCCTCGCGGTCATCTCCGCCGCGCAGCTCCGCGCAGAGGGCTGGTACGTCCTCGTCCCCGTCTGGCTGGTCGCATCCACAGCCTTCTGGCTCTGGGTGCCGAGCTTCCTTCTCCACCGGAAGATCAGCCTGCGGGCGCTCCTGCCCGGGGCGCTGCTCGCGACCATCGTTCTCGGAGGCGCGGCGGCGACGTCACCCCTCTTCGTGGCAGCGCCGCTGAACGCGAACGGCAAGGCGTTCGGTTCCTTCGGCGTGGTGGTCACGCTGATCGGCTACACGTTCATCATGATCACGATGTCGCTGGTCTGCGCGGTCTTCTCCCCGGTGTGGGCCGGGTGGCGCGGGACCGAGAACGATCCGAAGGTGGAGCCCGGCCCGGCCGAGAACCCCGTCACGCCTTGAGCGGCCGTGCCTCCGGCGGAGGCACGTTGCCCGCGGCGAGCTTCGCACTCATCTTGATCGCCTTCACCGCGCCCGTCGCTCCGGCTTGCAGGGTCAGCCCGAGTGCGAGCAGGACGATGCCGAGCACGAAGAGCAGGTTCGACGATCCGAGCAGCAGGATCCCGATCCGGCCGATCACATAGGGCGGGGTGCAGATGATCGTTCCGAGCGTTCCGCCGATCACCGTGGCCGCCAGCTTGTCGCGGCGCGAGCCTGTCGGCCTGATCCCGACGATTCGCGCCGGGACGGTGACGTAGGTGAGCATCATCACGCCGATGACGATCCCGAGCGACAGCGCAAACCAGCGCTCGCCCCAGCGGGGAACGACGATCACGGAGATCCCCAGCGCCACGCCGACGACGAGCCCGACGCCGAGCACCACCGCAAGGTGGCGCCGGGCCTGCGTGAGAGCCGGCCGGATCCGGGGCGTTCCCGGCTCCGAGATCGCGAATGCGAAGACCGCGTTCAGGTAGAAGCTGGCCGCCGTCAAGAGCGCGATCCCGACGACGAGGAGCACCTCGACGGACCCGCCCCAGGCGCGGAACTCCTTCCCTTTGAACGTGTGGGCCTTCAGGTCGAGCAGCGCGAGCCAGATCCACATCGCCGGCAGAATCTGGATCAGCGTCAGCCGCCAGTTGGAGAAGAGCAGGCGAAGGCCCTGGAAGAGCATCACGAACGCGCCGACCGCGAAGACGAGCGGGGCGAAGATCCGCCTAGAGCGGCTCAGAGCGACGACTGCGTCTTCGACCGCCGCCTCGTCACCCACTCTGATCGCGCGGATCAGCGCCCCTCCCTGGCTCGCGAGGATCTGCCGACGCGAGGGGGGCGGATCGTCCTGGCCGCCCGGGTGCGGAGCCGTGGTGGTCACCTCACGGAGGATCTACTCCAGCCGCAATGCATCCATCGCGTTTCGCTTTGCTGACTTATCCGTGAATGCCCTGGGCGACGGCCACGTGTGTCTCGTGCTCGTGCAACGCCTTCTCCTCCTCGTGTGTCCCGGGCTTGAGGTCGAAGACGACGTTCTTCACCGTGCCTGTGAACGCATAGGGCGCCTTCTCCTCGTAGGCCAGATCGACAACCCCCCCGTTGTCGCGGCCGATGTCCATGCCGGCGTAGGTCGTGAAGATCAGTGAGACGGTCTGCGGCATCGTGCCCTCGCCGATCTGCGCGTCGTTCGCCCACAGCGTCACCTTGCCGCCCGCGCCCGGTTTCGGCTCGTCGATCTCGAACAGCATCTTCAGGGTGACGTCGCCGGTCGGGATAGGCTCGGTCGAGGTCTGCTTGTAGGTCTCGACGCCCAGGAACTGGTAGGTGTGGTTCAGCAGGCCCTTCTCGTCGACCCAGAGCGCAAACCCGCCGATGAAGTCGGCGAAGGCGACGAGCACGCCCTCGGCACCGCCGTCCGGCACCTGCACGTTCGCCTCGATGGAGTACGAATGCCCGTATATGCGCGGGATCATCGTCGTCTGGATGTTTTGGACGTCGCCGGCGTAGCTGTAGCGGGTAATCGTCGGCAGCGGCGGCAGCTCGCCAAGCATGATCGCGTAGGCGCCGAGCAGCGGCAGCACATTGTTGCGCTCCGCCTCCTGCCAGAAGAGCTCCTTTAGCTCCCCGAGCTTCTCGGGATTCTCGGCCGCGACGTTCTTGGCCTGGGAGAAGTCGTCAGGCAGGTAGTAGAGCTCCCAGGTGTCCTTGTCCGGGTCGTACACGCCTGGTGCGAACGCCTTCAGCGTCTCCGGCCTCCAATCCCACGGGAGCTTGTCGATCTTGGCGCAGGCCCACCAGCCGTCCTTGTAGATAGCGCGGCTGCCGAGCATCTCGAAGTACTGCACCGTGTGCTGCTCCGCGGCCCCCGGATCGTCGAGCGTGTAGGCGAAGCTCGTCCCGTCCATTGGCTCCTGCTCGATCCCGTCGACCGCTCTCGGCTCGGGGATGCCGACGAGCTCGAGCACCGTCGGGCCGACGTCGATGCAGTGCGTGAACTGCGTGCGCAGGTCCGCCGCCGCCTTGATCCGGGCGGGCCAGGCAACGACCATCGGGTTGCGCGTGCCTCCCAGATGGCTGCCGATCTGCTTGCCCCACTGGAAAGGCGTGTTGTTGGCGTGCGCCCAGGCTGCGGTGAAATGCGGGGCGGTATGGAAGCCCCCCAACTCCTCGACGCCGCCGAACCTCTCGATGATCTCGAGCTGCTCCTCGGCCTCGAGGACGACCCCGTTGAAGAAGGTCGTCTCGTTGAACGAGCCGGTGAGGGTCCCCTCCAGGCTCGCGCCGTTGTCGCCCCAGATGTAGACGATAAGCGTGTTCTCGAGGTCGCCCATCTCCTCGATCGCGTCCAGGAGTCGCCCCACGTTCCAGTCGGCGTTCTCGGAGTAACCCGCGAACACCTCCATCTGCCGGGCGTACAGCTTCTTCTCCGCGTCTGAGAGCGAGTCCCATGCGGGGAAGAGGTCCGGCCGCTCGGACAGCTCGGTGTCCTCCGGGACGAGGCCGAGCTTCTTCTGGCGCTCGAGCGTCTGCTCCCGGTACACGTCCCAACCCTCGTCGAACTTGCCCTTGTAGCGGTCGGCCCACTCCTTGGCGACGTGATGCGGGGCGTGACTGCAGCCGGTCGAGTAATACATCATCCACGGCTTCTGAGCATCGGTCGCCCGGACCGCGTGGAGCCATTCGATGGCCCTGTCGGTGAAGTCGTCGGGGAAGTAGTACAGCTCGCCGTCCTTGCCCTCGGGCACGCCGATCGTGGTGTTGTCGACCGTGATGAGCGGGTCGTATTGGCCGGCGGCGCCGGTCAGGAACCCGTACCAGTGATCGAAGCCCCAGGAGAGCGGCCAGTGGTCGAAGGGGCCGGACTGGCCCATCTGGCTTCCCGGCGTGAGATGCCACTTGCCGAAGCCACCGGTGACGTAGCCGTTCTCGCGCAGGATGCGGGGAAGCGCCGTGCAGCTGCGTGGCCGTACCCCCGTATAGCCTGGGTAGGGAGCGGGGAGCTCGGCGATCGTCCCCATGCCGACGCGATGGTGGTTGCGCCCCGTGAGCAAGGCGGCCCGGGTCGGCGAGCACACCGCGGTCACGTGAAAGCAGTTGTAGGTGAGACCCATCTGCCCGACGCGCGTCAGGTTCGGGGTCGAAATCCCACCGCCGAAGGTGTCGGGGCCACCGAAGCCGGCATCGTCGATCAGGCAGATGAGCACGTTCGGCGCATCGTCGGGCGCCTTCGGTCCCGGGATGATCGTCCAGTCGCCCACCGACTTGTCGAATGTCCGCCCCATGGTGCCGCCGAAGTTCTTGTCCGGGATCGGCAGCACGGTCCGGTCGGGCACGAACTTGCCCATCGCCTCGGCGAGCCCGTCCTTGAGCGCCTTGACCCCCTTCTTGTCGGATTGGACGATCGACTTCGCGAGCGCACCCGGGAGTGCCTGCTCGACCGCGAGCCGCTGCTCGTCCTCGAACAGGGCGATGATCCCGGCGGTCCCCGGCGGGAGGTTCTCGCCGATCTTGTCGTGCATCTGGGTCTCGACACGGTGGTCGACAAACTTGCCGACGAGGCCGCCCGCGACGGCGCCCGCGGCGGTGACGGCAAGCATCGGCGGCGCCGCCAGCCCGACGAGGAACCCCACCCCGCCTCCCCATTCCACGCCCTTGCGGCCGCGGTGGTCGGCCGTCTGCTGCACCGCCACGGTCCCGTCCGTCGCGTGCGTGATGAGGATCGCGGCCTCGATGGCGATCTTCTTGTCCTTGACGAGCTCGGCGAGCGCGTCGAAGTCTTTGGTCGCAGCGTCGATGTCGGGGTAGCCGCCGACGAAGACGTCGGTCTTCTCAGCCATCGCTGCTTCTCCTTTCCTTCAGTTGCGTTCCGTTCGACGCAAGCGTTCTCGCGATGGGCGGCGCAGGCTCTCCCCGCCTTCGCGCTCTCTTCCAGCTACAAGCGTCGCCGTGCGACGCGCCGAGACGTCCGCCGGGCGACTCTGCGTGATGCAAACATCCGTCTACCTCCAAGGGTTCTGGGCGCCGCCTACGCGGTCGCCTTCGCGTGCTTGGTCTCCTGCTCGTGGAGCTCTTTCGCCTCCTCGGCCGACATCAGCCCGATCGCGACGAGGTCGAGCGGGCTGATGAACCCGTCGCTGATCCGGAAGCCGCCGGCACGTGCGATCGCGTCGCGCAGCGGCACGGCCCAGTGGTGCTCGAGCAGGACAAGCGCGGCCGCGGAGTCGTTGGGGATCTCCTCGAGGACGTCCCATTCCTCGGCATCTGGCAATGGATGGATTCCCTCGAGCTCTGCCTGCTCCGCGCCGATCTCTGCGCCGGCCTCCATGCCTTCCTCGCCTTCGATCCCGAGGCCGATCAGGGCGCCGATCTTGGTGCCGAGCTCGATCGCCTCTTCCCGCGTGAGGTTGCTGAGGTGCTCGACCTCGATCTCGCCGTCCGCGTCCTTGTGCACCGCAAGCGCGTCGATCACGCGCACGGTGTCGCTTTCCCGAAGCTTCTCGAGCTCAGCCTTGATCTCACCGTGGAACTCTGGGTGAGAGAAGCCGAGGACGATCAGCTGCACCGGTCCGATTGCCATCGTCATCCTCCTTGGTTTACGGCTAGAGCATCCTGGCGCAGCCGTGACCCAGCATCATCCGAAGCGGACGATCGAGGCTCCATCGCTGCCACCGCGAGGAGGGGTCGAGGTGCCCTCGCTCAGGAACGTGGGCTACTTGGCGACGGCGAGACCGGTGATCTCGAACCACTGCGGCTCCGGGCCGCCCGGCGGCGCCTGATCGCCGAGGACCGCCCCGACCGCCGGGGCGAGCGTGCCCTCCATGAACCCCTGGCACGCCTCCTTCGACTCCCAGACGTCGTAGATGTACCAGCCGCCCTCCGTCGGGCCCGCGCTGTGCATGATCAGGCCCTCCGGCAGCTGATCGGGCTGCGGCAGCGCCTGCCCGAACATCTCCGTGTTCACCTGGTCGTACTGCTCTTGCGTCCCTCCCGGGATCATCATCAGCATCCCAACGGCCATCGTCCCTCCTCCGGTCGCGATTCGAGGCCCGATTCTAGAAGGGTAGGCTCGCCGCGTGCTGCTCTACGACAGCCCGGTCTCGGGCAACTGCTACAAGGTTCGCCTGCTGTTCGCGCACCTCGGCGTCGTGTACGAACGGCGCGAGCTCAGCGTCACCGACCGCTCCAACCGTCCGGACCTGCTGGGCGGGCTGAACCCGGCGCTGCGCGTGCCGACGCTCGTGCTCGACGACGGCCAGTCGCTCGGGGAGTCCGGTGCGATCCTCTGGTACTTCGGCGAGGGCACGCGCTTCGTGCCCGACGACCCGTACGAGCGGGCGCAGGTGCTGCAGTGGCTCTTCTTCGAGCAGTACGACCACGAGCCGAACGTCGCGGTCGCACGCTTCTGGCTCGAGTACGCCGGCAGCGCGGCGGACCAGATGCCAGACCGCCTCGACGAGTGGCACCGGAACGGCCACCGGGCGCTCGCGGCGATGGAGCGGCACCTCGAGGGCCGGGACTGGCTCGTCGGCGACTCGATGAGCCTCGCCGACATCGCGCTCTACGGCTACACGCACGTGGCCGGCGAGGGCGGCTTCGACCTCACGGCGTATCCGTCGATCCGCGCCTGGCTCGAGCGGGTCGCCTCCCAGCCTGGCCATGTCCCGATCGCCGCATGAGCGCCGCGATCCGGATCGGGACGTGTTCGTGGGCCGACGAGTCGCTCTCGAAGTACTTCTACCCGCGCGAGGTGAAAGGCGCTGAGGAGCGGCTGCGCTACTACGCGGAGCGCTTCGACACCGTCGAGGCGAACTCGACCTACTACCGGCTGCCCGACCGCGAGATGGTCCAGAAGTGGGCCGACCGGACGCCGGACGGGTTCGTGATGCACGTCAAGGCCTTCGGCGTCATGACGCGCCACCCGGTCAAGGTCGAGCAGCTCCCGACCGACCTCCGCGAGGACGCTCCGAGGGACGAGCGCGGCCGCGTCGACCGGCCGCCTCGTGAGTTCCGGGCCGAGGTCTTCCGCCGCTTCCGCGACGCGCTCGAGCCGCTGCGCGAGACGCGCAAGCTCGGCGGGATCCTCATGCAGTTCCCGCCGTACGTCGTCCCGAAGCCGGCCTCGCTCGACTACCTCGAGTGGGCGCACGAGCAGCTCGGGGCCGACGAGATGCTGGTCGAGTTCCGCCACGCGAGCTGGCTCGACGACGAGCACCGGGCCGAGACGCTGGCCTTCCTCGAGCGCAACCACATGACGTACGTGATCGTCGACGCGCCGCGCACCGGCGCGCGCAACGTCCTCCCCACCGTCGTCGCGACCACGAGCCCGACCGCCTACGTGCGCTTCCACGGCCGCAACGCGGCCACCTGGAACAAGCGCACGGGCTCGGCGGCCGAGCGCTTCGACCACCTCTACTCCGAGGACGAGCTGCGCGAGTGGGTCGAGCCGCTGAGCGAGCTGGCCGGCGAGTCCGAGACGGTCTACGCGATGTTCAACAACAACGGCCGCTCCGACACGCCGACCGGGACGATCGCGCAGGCGCCGGTGAACGCGGCGCAGCTCCGGCAGCTCCTGGTGGACGCGGAGCTCCCGGTCGTCGTCCCGTAGCATCCTGGGCATGGAGCCCTGGTCGTACGAGCTCGCCGGCCGCTTCGACGAGCACGCCTTCGAGAGCGAGGTCCTGAAGGGCAACCCGCTCGGCGATCCGCACGTGCGGCCGCTCTGGGTCTACGTGCCGCCGGGCTACGACGACTCGGACGACCGCTACCCCTCGATCTACATGATCCAGGGCCTGACCGGCCAGCTCGACATGTGGCGCAACCGGATGGCCTTCCGGCGCAACTTCCCCGAACTGGCCGACGCCGCCATCGCCGCCGGAGAGTGCCCGCCGTGCGTGGTCGTCTACGTCGACGCCTGGACGTCGATCGGCGGCAGCCAGTTCATCGACTCGCCGGGGACCGGCCGCTACCACACCTACATCTGCGACGAGCTCGTGCCGTTCGTAGACGCCAACTATCGGACGCTCGAAGGCGCGGAGCACCGCGGGATCGCCGGCAAGTCGAGCGGCGGCTACGGCGCAATGGTCAACCCGATGCTGCGCCCCGACGTCTTCGGCGGCCTCGCCACGCACGCCGGCGACGCGCTCTTCGAGATGTGCTACCTGCCGGAGTTCCGCCAGTCGGTGCGCTCGCTGCGCGAGCACTACGACGGCTCGTACGAGCGCTTCTGGGAAGCCTTCCGTTCGCGCCCGGCCCTCTCGAAGGACAGCGACCACACGCTCCTGAACGACTGGTGCATGGCCGCCTGCTACTCGGCCGACGAGGACGGCACCGTCCAGCTGCCCTTCGACACCGACACCGGCGAGCTGCGGCCGGAGATCTGGGAGCGCTGGCTGGCGTGGGACCCGGTGCGGATGGTCGCCGGGCACGCCGACGCGCTGCGCTCGCTGAAGGCGATCTACATCGACTGCGGCAAGCGCGACCAGTACTTCCTCGACCTCGGCGCGGAGGCCTTCCGGCGCGAGCTCGAGAAGATCGGGGTCACCGACGTCTTCTTCGAGCTCTTCGACGCGACCCACACGGCGATCGAGTACCGCTACCCGCTTTCGCTCGCGTACCTGGCGGAACGCCTGTCGTGATCGCGGCGGCGGTCGCCGCGGCCGCGCTCGTCTGCCTCGACCCGGGGCACGGCACGCCGCCCGCGATCGGCGCCCAGACCGAGCCGATCGGGCCCGGCTCCCCGGTGCGCAAGATCAAGGACGGCGGCGGCGCGCCCGGCGAGGCGGCGGTCGCGCTGGCAATCGCGAAGCGGGCTCGTCGGCTGCTCCTGGCGCGGGGCTATCGCGTGGCCATGACGCGCGCCGGCCCGACGATTCACCTCGGCGACGGCAACGGCAACATCGCGCGGGCCAGGTTCTGCAACCGCCGCCACGCGGCGCTCATGGTGCGGATCCACGCCGACGGCTCGCCCGACCGCTCGCTGCACGGGATCTCGACGCTCGTCCCCGCCTGGCACCGGGGCTGGACGGACGACATCTACACGCCGAGCCTGCGCGCGGGCCGCTCAGTCCAGAAGGCGGTCGTCGCCTCGACGGGAGCGCTCAACCGCGGCATCGTCCGCCGCTCCGACCTGACCGGCTTCAACTGGGCGAACGTTCCGGCAATCCTCGTCGAGACCGGGTTCCTCTCGAACCCGACCGACTCGAAGCTGCTGCACACCGCCAGCTACCAGCAGAAGGTCGCCCGAGGCCTCACGAACGGCGTCGCCGCCTTCGTCCGGCCCTGAGACCGACCTAGTAACACTGTGTTACTTGGAAGGCTTGCGGCGCATCTGCTCGGCGGCGGCCTTGCCGCGCTCGTGGACGGCCTGACGGCGGTCCTCGACGGCGACCTCCGTGTCGACCGTCACCTCGCCTGACTCGAACTCGTCGCGGTCTTCGACAACCGCACGGGACTCGTCGAGCTTCTCGCGCAGCTCCGCAGCACGCGGGTCCTCGACCGGAGCAGTCACGGGAGCCCTACGCCGCCGCATCCGGTGGTAGACGGCGATCGCGGCACCTGCCGCACCTGCCAGCCACGCCGTTCTGGCCCTCACGAAGCCGATGCTACACTGGCCGCCTTCCTGCCTCGCCATCGCGCCGTCCGTTCCCGAGCGGCGCCAGCCGGTGAGGCCGCCTGAGACCGAAGGAAGGGAGGGTTCGGGAGCGTGAACGACTACGAGATCCTGCTGATGCTCGACCCGGAGCTCCCGGACGAGCGCCAGAACGAGATCGTCTCGCGCATCCGCGAGGCGGTCGAGCGCGACGGCAAATGGGACGGCCACGAGCCGTGGGGCCGCCGGCGCCTCGCCTACGAGATCGACCACAAGGCCGAGGGCAGCTACCACCTGCTCACGTTCGAGACCGAGCCGGCGACCCTCGACGAGATCTCGCGCGTGCTCAAGATCACCGACGGCGTCATGCGCCACCTGGCGGTGCGCCGCGTCAAGGGCGGCTCGACGCGGCCCCCGGAGCCGAGCCGCGAGGGGCCTCGTTACGAAGAGCCCGTAGCGGCGGCGGCTCCCGCCGGTCAGGATTCGGAACCACCGGAAACACCGCCCGAGAGCTGAGAGGAGAGGGAGGAATGGCCAACATCAACCGCGTCGTCCTCGTCGGCAACCTGACGAAGGACCCCGAGCTGCGCCACACGCCGAGCGGCACGGCCGTCTGCAAGCTGCGCCTTGCCGTGAACACGCGCCAGAAGGACGCCTCGACCGGCGAGTGGGGCGACAAGCCGAACTACTTCGACGTCACCGTCTGGGGCAACCAGGGCGAGAGCTGCGCGCAGTACCTGTCGAAGGGCCGCCCGGTCGGCGTCGACGGCAGGCTCGACTGGCGCGAGTGGGAGGCCCAGGACGGAACCAAGCGCCAGGCGGTCGAGATCATCGCCGACAGCGTCCAGTTCCTCGGCGGCCGCCCCGACGCCGAGGGCGCCCAGCCGCAGTTCGTGCCGAGCGGCGCGCCCGCCGAGAGCGCCGACTTCGGCACCGCGAGCGACGACGACATCCCGTTCTGATGGCGCAGCGCGACCAGCGACAGCAGCGCAAGGGCCGCCCCGCTCCCGGCGGGCCGATCCGCAAGCGCAACTGCTACTTCTGCCGAGAGAAGGTGCAGGAGGTCGACTACAAGAACATCAACCAGCTCCGCCGCTACGTCTCCGAGAGGGGCAAGATCCGCTCGCGGCGGATCACCGGCGCCTGCCGGCGGCACCAGCGGCAGGTCGCGGTCGCCGTCAAGCGGGCGCGCGAGATGGCGCTCTTGGAATACGCCAAAGGCTGAGTGCCGGTGCAGGTCATCCTGAGAAAGGACGTCGAGAAGCTCGGGCTCCGCGGCGAGGTCGTGGACGTCGCGCCGGGCTACGCGCGCAACTTCCTGCTGCCGCGCAAGCTGGCCGAGACGGCGACGCCGGCCAAGGTCGCCGAGCTGCGCAAGCACGAGGAGAAGCGGGCCAAGCACGAGGCTCAGAGCTTCGAGCAGGCACAGGAGATCGCGGCCCGCCTCGAGGGCACCGAGCTGCGCTTCGACGTCCAGGCCGGCGAGACCGGGACGCTGTTCGGCTCGGTGACGGCGACCGACATAACCGAGGCGGCCTGGAGCGAGCTCAAGGTGAGGATCGACCGGCGCAAGCTCGAGCTGCCCGAGTCGATCAAGCGGATCGGGCGCTACCAGATCCCGGTCGAGCTCTTCGCCGACGTGACGGCGACCCTGCGGGTCGCGGTCGTCCCCGAGGGCGGGGAATTGCCGCCGCAGGAGGAGCTGGACGCGATCGCGGCGGCCGAGGCGCAGGCCGAGGCCGAGGCGCAGGCACAGGCCGAGGCCGAGCACGCGGAGGCCGAAGCGGTGGTCGAGGCGGTCGTCGCCGAAGAGGGCGAAGCCGAGGAAGCCGAAGCCGGCGCCGAGGCCGACCCCGGCCCAGCGCCGGCCGCCGAGGAGTAACAGAAGCGCACACCTTTCTCCACAGGTCGCCCACGGCCTGTGGAATTGCGCAGGAAGTTCCCGCTGCGAGCGGGAAAACCGCCCACAGGCGCCGTCCGGGGGCTCTGGGAACATACGTTCCCTTGTGCCTGCAAACCGAGCGGACCCGGCATGTGGAGGCCTGTCGAAAGACGGGTCGTCCAGACCTTCCGCGACGCCCGTGCGAGTGGTTGGGTAGCGGCGATGGCCCAACTCGCCCAGGCCTCGCCGACCGCCCCGGTCCCGCCGCAGAATCTCGAAGCCGAGGAATCAGTCCTCGGCGCGATGATGCTCTCCCCCGGCGCGATCGGGGCGGTCAGCGAAGCACTGGACGCAAGCGATTTCTACCGCGAGAGCCACGCCGTCATCTACCGCGCCGCGCTCGCCCTGTACGCAAAGGGCGATCCCGTCGACGCGATCACGCTCACCGACGAGCTCGAGGAACGCAGTGACCTCGAGCAGGCCGGCGGGCGCGTTCGCATCCACGAGCTCGCGCGGCTCGTGCCGGCGAGCGCGAACGCCGGGCACTACGCGCGCATCGTGCGCGAGATGGCAACGCTCCGCGGTCTGATTCGGGCGGGCGGCGAGATCTCCATCCTCGGCTGGGAGCGACCGGGTGAGGCGACCGACCTCGTCGACCGGGCTGAGCAGATCGTCTTCGATCTTTCTCAGGCCCGTGTCACGAGCGAGTTCAGCCACATCGAAGAGCTGCTTAAGGACAGCTTCGAACGGATCACCGCTCTTTACGAGGCGGGCGCCGAGGTGACCGGAACGCCCTCGGGGTTTCGCGACCTCGACCGGCTCACCTCCGGATTCCAGCCCGGGAACCTGATCGTCGTCGCCGCCCGCCCGAGCATGGGCAAGTCCGGGCTCGGGCTCTGCATGGCCGCCAACCTCGCGATGCGCGACGAGCGGCCCGTCGCCGTCTTCACGCTCGAGATGTCGAAGTCGGAGGTGACCCAGCGGCTGATGTGCAGCGAGGCGAAGGTCGAGTCGCAGCGCCTGCGCACCGGCAAGCTCGGCGCCGACGACTGGCCGCGCCTGACCGCCGCCTGCGACCGGCTGGCGAAGGCGCCCATCTACGTCGACGACACGGGCTCGATCACGATGATGGAGATCCGCTCGAAGGCGCGGCGCCTCAAGTCGCGGGAGCCGAATCTCGGCCTGATCGTCGTCGACTACCTGCAGCTGATGACCTCGGGCGCGTCGGTCGAGAACCGCGTCCAGGAGGTCTCGCAGATCTCGCGGCAGCTGAAGGTGCTCGCGCGCGACCTCGATGTCCCGATCCTGGCCATGTCGCAGCTTTCGCGCGCCGTCGAGCAGCGCCACGACAAGCGGCCGATCCTCTCCGACCTGCGCGAGTCGGGCTCGATCGAGCAGGACGCCGACCTCGTGATGTTCATCTACCGCGACGAGTACTACAACGACGAATCCGACCAGCAGGGCATCGCCGAGGTGCACCTCGCCAAGCACCGCAACGGGCCGACCGACACGGTCAAGCTCTCGTTCCTGAAGCGCTACGCCAAGTTCGCCGACCTGGCACCTGCGGCATGAGTTCTCTCGAGCAGACCGTCGTGCTCCTCGCCCGCACCGCCGGGTTCAGGGTCGTCTGCCAGGCCTGCGCCGAGCTCGAGCCGGGCGGCGAGTACGCCGCCCTGACCGCGGAGGGGTCGCTGCGGCTCGAGGACGACCTCGGCTGGACGACCTGCCCACGCGGCCACCGCATCCGCGTGATCCGCGCCGGTAGCGGCGTCGCCGCCGAGGCGACCTCGCCGCTCTGGTAGCGCCTCAACCGTCGCGTTAGGCAAACTCCGGCCCGTGCCCGCAACAGTCGTGGTAGGCGCTCAGTGGGGCGACGAGGGCAAGGGCAAGATCGTCGACCTGCTCGCCGAGCATTCCGATCTCGTCTGCCGTTACAACGGCGGGCCGAATGCCGGGCACACGATCGTCGCCGACGGTGAGACCTACAAGCTCAAGCACATCCCGTCGGGAATCCTCCAGGGCAAGGAGTGCGTGATCGGTGCGGGCTGCGTGGTCGATCCGCAGGTGCTGATCGAGGAGCTGGACGACCTCGAGTCGCGCGGCGTCTCGACCGGGTCGCTGCGGCTCTCGGGAAACGCGCACCTGGTGATGCCCTGGCACCGCGCGATCGACGGTGCCAGCGAGCGGCGGCTCGGCAAGCTGCAGATCGGAACCACGCGCCGCGGGATCGGGCCGACCTACGCCGACAAGGCCTACAGGCTCGGGATCCGCGTCCAGGACCTTCTCGACCGGAAGATCCTGCGGCAGAAGATCGAGGTCGCGCTCGCCGAGAAGAACGTCTGGCTCGAGCGCGTCTACCGCGAGGAGCCGATCGAGCTCGAGGGACTCGTCGAGCGCCACGAGGAGTACGCCGAGCGACTACGGCCGATGATCTCCGACACCTCGCTGCTCGTCGACCGCGCGCTGCGCGACGACAAGCGCGTCCTCTTCGACGGCGCGCACGGGACGCTGCTCGACCTCGACCACGGCACCTACCCGTTCGTGACCTCGTCCCCGACCGTCGCCGGCGGCGCGGCGGTCGGCACCGGCATCGGCCCGACGCGGATCGACGCGGTGATCGGCGTCGCCAAGGCCTACGTGACTCGCGTGGGCGAGGGACCGTTCCCAAGTGAGATCCAGGGTCCCGACCAGGAGCGGCTGCGCGAGCTCGGCGGCGAGTTCGGGACGGTCACCGGCCGCCAGCGGCGCTGCGGCTGGCTCGACCTGGTCGCGCTCCGCTACGCCGTGCGCCTGAACGGCATGACCTCGCTCGCGCTGACGAAGCTCGACGTCCTCTCGGCCTTCGCCGAGCTGCCGGTCTGCGTCCGCTACCGGCTTCGGGACGGGACCGAGACCGAGGAGTTCCCCGCCCACCAGTCGGACTTCCACCACTGCGAGCCGGTCTACGAGGCGCTCCCGGGATGGAGCGAGCCGATCCACGAGCTGACCGACGCCACGGAGCTTCCCGCAGCGGCGCGGCGCTATGTCGACGTGATCGAGGAGCGGCTCGAGGTGCCCGTGTGCCTGATCGGCACCGGCCGCGAGCGCGAGCGCGTGCTGACGCAGCGCGGGCTCGAGGCGCTGGCCTAGGCGCGGCCGCGGACGGACCAGGCCTCCGCGTCGAGCGTGAAGCCGGCCGGTGGGTCTCCCAGCCGGCGGCGGCAGGCGTCGCGAATCGCGACTGCGGTTTCCTGGGGAACGCCGGCCAGGTACTCGCCCGCCGGTCCGACGCTGCGCTGGAAGGTCTCCCACAGCTCGTCGACGCTCTCGTACCGGGAGGAGACCACCTGCGGGACGGCCTCGACCTCTTCCAGACCCGCTGCGCGGCCGAGCTGCGCGAACTCCTCGAGTGTGTCCAGGTGAAGCGTCTCGCTGTCGACCCCCGGTGTCACTTCGCGGGCCGACTCCCAGAACGTGTGCAGGAGGCCCATCTTTGGGAAGTTCCACGAGCACGCGGCGACCACGCCACCGGGCCGGACGACCCTCCGCATCTCGGCGAGACCTGCGACCGGGTCGTCGAGGAAGTGGAGGACGAGCTGCGCCAGCGCCGCGTCGAAGCTCGCGTCGGGCCAGGGCAGGTTCTCGGCCTGAGCCTTCCGCACGTCTGCCTCGGGAACCCGAGCGGCAGCCGCCTCGACAAGCGGTGACGGGTCGGCCGCCGCGACCGCCGCCGGGCCGAGTCGGCGGGCGAGCTCCTCGGTCAGGATCCCGGAGCCGCAGCCGACGTCGACCGCGGTCTGGCCGGGCTCGATCCCGGCGAAATCCGCGAAGGCGGGCGCCAGCTCGTGCGAGTAGCGGCCCATGAAGTTGTCGTACGCGTCACCCGACACGGCGAAGGTCATCGGGGTATTCACGTCGACGGGGCGGGCCGGGTCAAGCGCGAGCTGCGTTGTCACGCTTTCGGCACGGTCCCGTTGCAGACACGTGCGTCTTTCCCGATTACGATCGCCTCGGGGAGGAGGCCGGGCGAACCGAACTACAGGACCAAGGTCGCGGGGCTCGCCCGGGGTGGTTCGCGCCGGGGTCGCGAGTAGACTCGGCGCGTGAAGGTCCTCGTCGTCGGGTCTGGCGGGCGCGAGCACGCGCTGGTCTGGAAGCTTGCGCAGAGCCCTCGGCTCGACGCCGTCCACGCGGCGCCGGGCAACCCCGGGATCGCGCGGATCGGCGAGTGCCACCCCGTGCGCGCCGAGGACGGCGAAGGGCTGCTCGCCCTCTGCCGTGAGCTCGACATCGACCTCGTCGTCGTCGGCCCCGAGGCGCCGCTCGTCGCCGGGCTCGCCGACGTCCTCCGACACGCCGGCGTCGCCGTCTTCGGTCCGACCGCCGAGGCGGCGCGAATCGAGGGCTCGAAGAGCTTCGCCAAGGACGTGCTCGACGCGGCCGGCGTTCCCGCCGCCAACCGTCTCGCCGTCGCTCGTCCGCCCTGCGTCGTCAAGGCCGACGGGCTCGCGGCGGGCAAGGGCGTTTTCGTCTGCCGAACCCAGCAGGAGCTCGACGACGGGCTGCGCGCGGCGACCGCACTCGGCAGTGAGCTCCTGATCGAGGAGCTGCTCGAAGGTGAGGAGGTCTCCCTCTTCGCGGTCGCGGATGGACAGGATGCCGCGCCACTGGCCCCGGCACTGGACTTCAAGCGAATCCGCGAGGGAGACGAGGGCCCGAACACCGGCGGCATGGGGTCCCACTCGCCCGTGCCCGGCCTCGGTGAGCCGGAGGTCGAAGAGCTGGTCGACACCGTCCACCGGCCGGTGCTGGCCGAGCTCGCCCGCCGCGGCGCACCGTTCTCGGGGCTCCTGTACGCGGGCCTGATGCTGACCGAGGAAGGCCCCCGCGTGCTCGAGTTCAACTGCCGCTTCGGCGACCCGGAGACCCAGTCGATCCTGCCGCGGCTCGAAGGCGACCTCCTCATGTCTCTCGCCTCGGCGGCCGCCGGCCGGCTCGACGGCGAGCTCGTCGTCTCCGATCGCGCGGCCGTGACGGTCGTGCTCGCCTCCGGCGACTATCCGGAGCGGGGCGACAGCGGCACGCCGATCGAAGGGATCGAGGACGCCGAGGACACCGGCGCCCTCGTCTTCCACGCCGGGACCGCGCGCCACGACGGCCGGCTCGTCACCAACGGGGGGAGGATCCTGAACGTAACCGCTCTCGGCGACGATCTCGCCGCCGCCCGCGCGCAGGCTTACGATGCGGTCGGCCGCATCTCGTTCGCGGGCATGCGCTTCCGTCGCGACATCGGGCTCGCAGCCGCGGAGGACCATGTCCGCAGCTGAGCGGCCGCTCGTCGGGATCCTGGTCGGCTCCGACTCGGACCGAGACCGGATGCAGCCGGCCCTGGACGAGCTCGCCTCGCACGGGATCCCGCACGAGCTCGAGGTGCGCTCGGCCCACCGCAACCCGGATGCCGTCGCGGAGTACGCGCGCTCCGCGCACGACCGCGGCCTAAGGGTGCTGATCGCCGGCGCAGGGCTGGCGGCCGCGCTGCCCGGAGTGGTCGCAGCGCAGACCGACCTCCCGGTGATCGGCGTCCCGCTTCGCTCCGAGAAGAGCGTGCTCGACGGGCTCGACGCGCTGCTCTCGATCGTTCAGCTCCCCCCGGGTGTGCCCGTCGCCACCGTCGGCGTCGACAACGCGCGGAACGCCGCCATCCTGGCGGTCCGTATCCTGCGGCTCGGCTAGAGTCGAGTCGGTGATCGCGCGCTACTCCCGACCGGCGATGGCCGGGGTCTGGTCGGACGAGAACCGGCTCGCGTGCTGGCTGCAGGTCGAGCTCGCGGCCCTGGACGCGTGGGCCGAGCTGGGCGCGGTCCCGGAGGATGCGGCGCGGGCGATCCGGGAGGAGGCGCGACCGCCGAGCCCGGAGCGCGTGGCGGAGCTGGAGGCGACTCTGCACCACGACACGGCGGCCTTCGTCGACGCGGTCGCCGAGACGCTCGGGCCGGAGGGGCGCTGGCTCCACCACGGCCTGACCTCGTCGGACGTCGTCGACACGGGGCTCGCGTTGCAGGCGCAGGAGGCGGGCGCGCTCGTGCTCCAGGGTCTCGAGCGCGCGCAGGAGACAGTCGTCGCCAGGGCGCGCGAGCATCAGCGCACCCTCTGCATCGGGCGCACGCACGGGATCCACGCCGAGCCGACCACCTTCGGCCTCAAGCTCGCCGGCTGGGCCTTCGAGCTCGAGCGCGGACGCGCGCGGCTACGCGAAGCGCTCGAGCGAATGCGGGTCGGGAAGCTCTCGGGCGCCGTCGGCACGTACGCCGCGACCGAGCCGGAGCTCGAGCGGCTCGCCTGCGAGCGCCTAGGCCTCGAGCCCGAGCCGGTCTCGACCCAGGTGCTGCCACGCGACCGGCACGCCGGGCTCCTGGCTGCGCTTGCCCTGGTCGCCGCCTCGCTCGAGCGCTTCGCGGTCGAGATCCGCCACCTCGCGCGAACCGAGGTCGCGGAGGTCGCGGAGCCGTTCGGCAAGGGCCAGAAGGGCTCGTCGGCGATGCCGCACAAGCGGAACCCGGTGGTGGCCGAGCGCCTCTGCGGGCTTGCGCGTGTCGTTCGCGCCAACGCCGTCGTCGGCCTCGAGAACGTGGCGCTCTGGCACGAGCGCGACATCTCGCACTCCTCGGCCGAGCGCGTCGTGATCCCGGACTCCTTCGTGGCGCTCGACTACATGCTCGACCGCTTCGCCTGGCTCGTCGAAGGGCTCGAGATCCGACCCGAGCGGATGCTGCGCAACCTCGAGGCGGGCCACGGCCTCTTCTTCAGCCAGCGGCTGTTGCTGGCGCTCGTCGAGTCGGGGCTCGAGCGGGACGCCGCCTACCGGCTCGTCCAGCGGCACGCGCTGCGCGCGCAGGAGGAGGAGCAGGATTTCCGCGAGCTCGTGCGCGCGGACGCCGAGATCGCAAGCCGGGTCGACCTCGACTCGCTCTTCGACCTCGACTGGTACACACGCAACGTCGACACCGTCTTCGAACGGCTGACCGCACTCGACCGGAAGGAGGAACCCGTCCATGCCTGAGGCCGCAACCCACGTCGGGAGCGGAAAGGTGCGCGAGCTGTTCGAGCTCGACGCCGAGAGGCTGCTGCTCGTCGCGAGCGACCGCATCTCCACCTTCGACGTCGTGCTCCCAACCGAGATTCCCGACAAGGGCCGCGTGCTGACGGGGCTGTCCGCGTTCTGGTTCGCCCGGACCCGCGAGCTGGTGCCGAACCACCTGCTTGCGCTGCGGCCCGACGGCCGCTCGACCGAGTGCCGGCGGCTGGAGATGCTCCCGCTCGAGTGCGTCGTCCGCGGCTACCTCGCCGGGTCGGGCTGGAAGGACTACCGTGCGACCGGCGCGGTCTGCGGTCACGAGCTGCCGGAGGGCCTGGTCGAGTCGGCACGGCTTCCCGAGCCGATCTTCACGCCGTCGACGAAGGCGCTGGAGGGGCACGACGAGAACATCGATCCCGCCCAGGCCGTCGAGCTGGTCGGCGAGGAGCGCTTCGACGAGGCCGAGCGGATCTCGCTCGAGCTCTACCGCTTCGCCTCTCAGCGCGCCGCCGAGCACGGGATCCTGATCGCCGACACGAAGTTCGAGCTAGGCGTCGATCCCGAGGGACGGCTCGTGCTGGCCGACGAGGCGTTCACGCCGGACTCGTCGCGGTTCTGGCCGGCGGACGAGTATGAGCCGGGACGCGGCCAGCCGTCCTTTGACAAGCAGTACGTCCGCGACTACTGCGAGACGCTCGGCTGGGACAAGACCCATCCGGGCCCCGAGCTGCCCGCTGACATCGTCGCCGGCACCCGCGCCCGCTACGTGGACGCGTTCGAGCGGATCACCGAGATCGCCTTCGACGACTACCTCGCCGATCCCGAGGTGGTGCTGGGTTGAAGGCCATCGTGCTGGTGCGCCCGAAGCCGGGCATCCTCGACCCGCAGGGCGAGGCGGTCGAGACCTCGTTGCGGCATCTCGGCTTCGCGGTCGAGGCGGCCAGGGTGGGGCGACTGGTCGAGCTGGAGCTCGAAGCCGAGGATCCCGAGCGCGCGCGGGACGAGCTCGAGCGGATGTGCGAGCAGCTGCTCGCGAACCCGCTGATCGAGTCGTACGAGATCACGGTGGCGCCGTGACCGAGCCCCGGCCGAGGATCGCGGTCATCGTCTTCCCCGGCTCGAACGACGACCGGGACGCGGCCCTGGCGTTCGAGGCGCTCGACGCCGAGCCCTTGCTCGTCTGGCACGGGGAGCTCGAGCTGCCGCCGGATGTGGACGCCGTCGTCCTCCCGGGAGGCTTCTCCTACGGCGACTACCTCCGCTGCGGCGCGATCGCGCGCTTCGCCCCGGTGATGGACGCGGTCGCACGCTTCGCCGCCCAGGGCGGGCTCGTGCTCGGGATCTGCAACGGCTTTCAGATCCTCTGCGAAGCCGGGCTGCTTCCCGGCACGCTGCGTCCGAACGCGTCGCTCGCGTTCGCGTGCCGCGACGTGCCGCTCGTCGTCGAGCGTGCGGACACGCCGTTCACCGACCACTGCGAGGCCGATCAGCGCCTGACCATCCCGATCAAGCACGGGGAGGGCTGCTACTTCGCCGACAGGCCGCTGCTGGCCGAGCTGGAGGCGAACCGTCAGATCGCGCTCCGCTATGAGGTGAACCCCAACGGCTCGGTCGCCGCCGTCGCCGGCGTCCTCAACGCGGAGGGCAACGTCTTCGGCCTGATGCCGCACCCAGAGCACGCCGTCGACCCCTTGCTTGGCTCGACCGACGGGGCGCTCGTGCTCGGCTCGCTCGTCGACGCCGCACGCACGCGAGTCGCAACACCCGCCTAGCCCGGGCAGGTCGGGTTGAATTGTTCGTAGCGCACTACGGGGGCATCAACCCCAGCGCTTCGGCCAGCTGCGGCCGGTCGGCGAGGCGGGTCCGCAGCCGCTGGAGGTCGCGCGCACGGAGCGTCACCGGCCCTCGCCGCGCAGAGCCACCCGTCGCATAGGCGAAGCGGATGAGCCGCTCGCCGCCCGGTGCCTCGAGCAGCTGCACGTGGGACGTGAAGCGCTTGTCGCCGGCCTTCTGTGGAAGCGTCAGCTCCTCCACCAGCTCGGCCGGCCCCCAGGGCGTCGCCGCTCTTGCCATGAAGACCACCGTAGCGGCGAGACCGTCACGTGTCCGTGACGCCTTTGTGCCGAAACGGTGACGAATGCAGCTCCCGGCTGGGTCTGCGTGGCCCGGCTGACGACAAGGCTGATCTTGGCGCCGAAGACGATCGCGACAGACGCGAGGAACGGCGCCGGTTCAGCCGCTCCTACGCCAGCCGTCGCCTCTAGCCTTGCCGCGTGCGACGGGTCCTCGTCACCGGGATGTCAGGCACCGGCAAGTCGGCCGCGCTCGCGGAGCTGCGCGACCGCGGCTTCGAGACGGTCGACACCGATGAACCGGGCTGGACGGAATGGTCAGAGCAGGAGGCCGGCCTGGTCTGGCGGGAAGATCGAATCGCCGAGCTGCTCTCCGTGGAGCGCGAGGTGCCGCTCTACGTGTCCGGGACCGTCCCGAACCAGGGGCGGTTCTACCGCGACTTCGAAGCGATCGTCCTCCTCAGCGCGCCGGCCGACGTCCTGCTCGGCCGTATCGAGAGCCGGACCACCAACGACTACGGAAAGAGCGCCGAGGAGCGCGAGCTGATCCTCGGTCACCTCGCGGAGGTCGAGCCGTTGCTGCGCGCCACGTGCACGCACGAGATCGACGCGGCGCAGCCGCTCGAGGCTGTCGTGGCCCAGCTGGTCGCGATCGGCGAGAGCCCTGCTGGACGCTAATCCGCGCCCGGCACGGTCTCCGCCAGCGCCTCCAGGCCCGGTGGCCTGATCTCGACGATCACGTCGCCCGTTTTCCGAACGTACCCCTTCGCGATCAAGGCGCGCCCGGCGCCGACCGCGGTGATCTCGAGACGATCGGGATACCACGAGATCTCGACGGGTCCGTATGCCGTGCCTCCCGGGTCGCTCGGCCTGACCTCGACGTTCCCGTCAGGCGTTGCCCTCAGCTTCGCGGTGCAGGTCGCCTTCCGGAGATCCCTCTCCAGCTCGCGTGTCGTCATGTCACCAGCTCCTCTCTCTTCGCCAGGTCGACGAGGTGGTTCCAGCGCTCGTCGACGTGCGACTGGATGAGTTCGATGTCTTCGGCCGAGAGGTGGCTGAAGCGGCCCTGTGCCTCGAGGAACTCGCTCACCAGCACCGGATGCTTCGGCTCGAACGTGATCCTCCACTCCCCGTGGTCGCATTCGGCGAGCGGGAAGTAGCGGGACTCGACGGCCAGGCGCGCGATCTCGGTCGACTGAGCGGTCGGGTATCTCCAGCCGGGCGGGCACGGCCCGAGCACGTGCAGGAACCGGAATCCCTTCACCTCGGCCGCTCGGGCGACCTTCTTCCTGAAGTCTCGCAACATCGGCACCGAGCCCGCGGCGAGCGTTGCCACATAGGGAATGCGATGCGCGGCCATGATTCCCGCCAGGTCCTTCTTCTGACCGGACTTCGGAGCCGTCTCGGGCGTCGTCGTCGTCCAGGCGCCCTCCGGGGTTGCGCCCGACCTCTGGACGCCGGTGTTCATGTACGCCTCGTTGTCGTTGAGGACGTAGATGATGTCCTCGTTCCGCTCGGCCGCCGCAGACACACCGGAGAAGCCGATGTCGGCGGTTGCGCCGTCTCCGCCCCAGACGACGACGGTCGTATTGTCACGGCCCCGGAGCCGGAACGCCGCCTTGAGCCCGGAGGCTTCCGCCGCCGAGGAAGCGAACGGTGTCAGTAGCACGGGCACCCGGAACGCGTTGACGGGAAACACCCCTGCGACGATCGTCCAGCACGACGCCGGGATGACGAGGACGGTCTCGGATTCCGGCGCCGCCGTCGCCAGCGCGCCGAGAACGTGACGAACGTTGATCGCCGGCGCGCAGCCGGCGCACGCGCCGTGGCCCGGGAGGAGGACCCGCTCCTCGGAGACGATCTCTTCGAGCCAGGCGGGCATCACGCGACCCCCTCCGGCACGTAGACCGGCCGCGCGTGAGCTCCGTTCGACCGCGTCCGGTCGAGGATCCAGCGAAGGGTCGCGGGCGTGACCTCCGCGCCGCCGAGCCCGCCGACGTAGCTCACCGGGCTCGCCTGCGGAAGCTCGAGTGATCGCACGTCGCCTCCGAGTGGCCCGAGCGAGCCGAAGGCGGGCGAGCGGTCGACGACGGAGATGTGAGTGGCTCCGGCAAGAGCGGCCGAAAGCTCGGACACCGGGAACGGCCGATACGCATGGATGCGGACGAGCAGGAGGTCGTCGTCGTCCTCGAGCAGCTCCTTCGCGGTATCGCCGATCGTCCCGATCGCCACCAGTGCCGTTTCCGCATCGGGGTTGCCCGCAACCTCGAGGGCGCCGATCTTCTCGCGCCCGAAATGCGACGTGAACTCCGAGCTGACCGTCTCGATGATGTTTCGCGCGTCGTCCATCGCCTCTGCGACCTTGCGCTGGAACGCGTAGTAGTCGTCGGCGTCGGGCAGCGAGGAGAACGCTCGCGCCCGGGCCGGGTCGAGCACCCAGTCTTCCGGCGGGCGCAGTTCCGGGATGAACTCGTCGACCGCCTGCTGCGTCGGGACGTCGAGCACCTCCGACGTGTGTGAGAGCAAGAACCCCTCGGCACAGACCATCACGGGGAGCATCGCCGTCTCGGCGATCCGATAGGCGCAGAGGATGCTGTCCAGGACCTCCTGCGCCGAGGCGCAGTAGAGCTGGATCCAGCCGGTGTCCCTCTGGCTCATGCTGTCCGACAGATCGGCCTCGATGCTCCACGGCGCGAAGACGGCCCGGTTGATGTTCACCACGACGAGCGGCACCCGCTCCCTCGACGCTCGGTGGAGCTGTTCGTGCGCGTACAGGAGCCCCTGCGACGAGGTGGCGGTGAAGGTGCGCACCCCGCCTCGCGCCGCCGCGATGACGTAGCCGAACATCGAATGCTCGCTCTCGAGATGGGCGTACTCGACGTCTTCACGGCCGGCGAC
>Ga0187773_10000174_pt1 | contig 27782 bp, 28 predicted proteins | sample 0216_BV02_MP05_1_FD_133133 | JGI IMG/M metagenome (GOLD analysis project Ga0187773, IMG submission 133133) | Tropical peat soil microbial communities from peatlands in Department of Meta, Colombia - 0216_BV02_MP05_10_MG | ecosystem: Environmental > Terrestrial > Soil > Wetlands > Peat | place...
AGCAAATGGGGATTCCGCGTCGCGTTTCGGGTGATCGAGTGCCATTTCCGCCGCGAGTCCGGCGCGGCCAGCGACGCCGAATTCGAGGAAATGCTGCGGCTTGCTTCGCCGATGACCTACGTCGAATCGATCCGGGCGCCAGTCCTGCTGATCCACGGCGCAGACGACACCTCTGCGCCGGCCGAGGAATCGAGGCGCCTCGAGCGCGAGCTAAAGGAACGGGGGCGCGAAGTCGAGCTCATCGTCGTTCCCGGCGCGGGGCACGTGTTCAACTTCAGGCAGCCCGAACAAGCCCGGCAGACATGGGATGCGACCTTGGACTGGCTGCGAAAATACCTCTAGCGAAGCGCTAAACGGTCCCGCTTCGCTGCCTCCCGACAGAACGCATGCTTCCTCAGACCTTCCCTAGCTCGCCGGCTGCGCCTGCAACCCGCCTCTGGACGGCGCGATCCGCCGGTGGCGCAGGACGCCGATGATTGTCGCGGCCAGCACGAAGGCGGCTACTGCCGCCGAAACATAATCGTCGGGGTAGAACAACACAACGAAGGCCACGAGGATAAGCACCGCTCGCAGCAGGATGTCCCCGGCCGGATTCTCAACGAGCCGCCCGAACATTCCGAGGGCAGTCCCGCACGTGCCGATCGTTACCACCACGGTGCTGAGGACCTGAGTCCAGCCGGGGTGTACCACCATTTCGCCTCGCGAGAATATGGCAAAGGTCATGAGCGTGATCGGCAGGCAGATCTTCAACGCCACCCACATGGTCTTCATGAAGGAAGCCTCGGCGATACGCGCGGAGATCGCGGCCGTGAGGGAGGTCGGCGGCGACAGCTCGCCCCAGACCGACAGCAGGAAGACGAAGAAGTGCGCGATCCAGGGATTGATGCCGAGCTTGGTCAGGGGAGCCACGATGACGACCGCGCCGATGATGTAGGTCGCCGTCGGCGGCAGGCCCATGCCGACCAGCCATCCGAAAACGAAGGACATGAGAATCAGGGCGACGATGTTCCAGGAGCCGAGGTCGAGCAGCATTCCCCCCATGCGGTTGATGAACCCAGTCACCGTGAAGAGACCGATCATGATGCCGAGCGTCGCGAGCAGGAGCGTCAGATAGGACGTCATGTCCGCGTGGGTCTCGATGGAGAGGCGCACGTTGCCGAGGAAGGTCTCCTGCGCGGCCGCCGGATCCTTCAGCACGTACTTGAAGTACAGGAAGTTGAGGAGCAGGAGAACGAACATGAAGGCCGCGGTATAGAGCGCCGCGAGCAGCTCCCCCATGCCGATCCAGCCCATCATCGCCATGAGGAACAGGACTCCGAGGAAGAAGATCGAGGTCTTGACCTGGTTGTAGGGAGACACCTTGGGTGCCTCGATCGATTCGCGCGGCATCAGGTGCACGGCGATGAGGTAAACGGCCAGGGCGAGCGACACGTAGTAGGTGAAGGCCAGAGCGAACCCCCGCTTCACCACCTCCCAGTACGGGACACCGAGAAAATCCGACATGAGGAATGCGCCGACACCCATCATCGGTGGCATGATGAGGCCGCCCATCGAAGCCGAGGTCTCGACCGCGGCGGCGAAGGTTCCCGGCACGCCGTAGCGCTTCATCAGCGGAATGGTGATGCTGCCCACCACGACCGCATTGGCCGAGCCGCTGCCGCTCACCATGCCGATCGCCATCGACCCCATTACCGCCGCTTGCGGCACCATTTGCCGCGAGCGGCCGGCCAGCCGCTGCATGAAATGGATCATTGCGCTCTGCGCGCCGAAGCCGTTCCCGATGGAAGCAAGTAGCAGGAAGGCCGTAATCAGGGTCAGCGCGATCTGGCCGTAGATCCCGTAGATCCCGTTCGACATCTCGACCGTGCTGGAGGTGACCACGCGGTAGAAGCTTGTCCCCGGATGCCAGAAGAAGTCGATCGGGCTCAGGTAGCCGAAGAGCGTGTATATCACGAGTACGAAATTGACCCAGAACAGAGTGGGATGGGCCAGCCGCGACAGCTCCATCACCAGCAGGAACATGAGCAGGCCGACGACGAAATCCTGCGTCGTATAGGAGCCCTGCCGCCAGATCGCGACGTTTTCGTACTGATACAGGAAGTAGACGAAGGCGTAGACGCAGATAGCGATGTAGAACACCACCAATGCGTGGTTTGCCATCCTGGGGAGCCACCGGTAGAGAAGATCCTTCTGGTACATGAAGAGGATCTGCAGGACCAGCGCGATCGGCAGCAGCCGGGACACCAGTTCCTGCGGGCCGCCGTAGCCGGTGTAGCAGTACCACACCACCCACGCGAACAGGACGATCGAGAGGGCGAGGATCAGATTCTTCAGATTGGCGTGATTCCTGAGCCAGTCACTCGACACGGTGGTTCCTCCTGTGGCGGCAAGTGCGGCAGACTGCGGTGCTCCGCGCAGCGGTCCGCCTGCCTTGAAACCCGCAAGTGCGCGGGGACGGGAGCCGCAAGGTCTCTCGGCTCCCGTTTCTCCGACGACCCGCTCAGTCGCCTATTTCGCGATCTTCCACTTGTTGTTCCACGCCTTATGCTCTTTCAGGAACCTGGCGAGGCCCGCGTGCACGGGAATCTCCGGATTCGCGCTGATTCCCTGGATCTGCATGCCGACGAAGTCCTTGGCCATCGGCGTGAATCCCGGATCGGCCTGCGCGAGCTTGTCCTTGTCCTTGTAGAACGCGCTCACCATCTTGTAGACGACATCCTCAGGCATGTCCGAACGCACGTTGTAGGCGAACAGGATCGGCACGGCCTGAATCTGGCTGACGCCCACGTCCTTGCTGAACGCGTCCTTCGGATTGACATTGACGACCGCGAGGCCGGCGGCCTTCAGCTTGGCGACTTCTTCCGGACACGGATTGATCACCTTCACGGCCATGCGCACCTCGGTCTCCTTCCAGTAGGGCGCAAGCGAGCGTCCCGCGGTCGTGTACGCGACCGAGCCGACGATGGTGCCGGCCTCCAGCGCATCGCTCTGGGACTTGGGATCGATCTGCACGTGCCTGAACTGGTAGCCGAGCGTCTTGTCGATGCGCTGGAAGTTGAGCCAGTTCATGAAGCCGGCGGGTGTGTAGAACACCGGCTTGCCGCTGAAATCGCCCCAGCACCGGTACTTGCCGGCGTCCTTGGCCGCGACGGCCATAAAGGATTCCATCGGATAGGCGTACCAGGCGTGCACCAGCATTCCTTTGCGGGGCTTGTAGTCCTTGAATCCCCCTTCGCTGGCGTAGAGCTGCGTCATGCCTACGTCGGCCGTGTAGCCGATCTCACCGTCCCCGTCCATCGCCGCTTTCATGGAGCCGGTCGTCGACGGGTAGGGATTGACGGTGACGGTGTATTGGCCGCCGAGCGCCTCCTCGACGATCTTCACCATCGAGGCGGCGACCTTGTAGCCGTAGGAATCCACGCTCGATGTGGCCCAGCGGATCGACTTGCGCTCCTGCGCGGAAGCCGGCCCGGCCGCTGCCACGGCGAATGCGGCGGCGCATGCCGCCGCAGCCACCGGCAGGTTGAAACGCAGTCTCTTGAACATCTGATCCTCCATTGGTTATGTGTAGTGTACGACGGTCCCGCGATTTCTCTTTGTTCCGCGCTATTTGAACCTCGGGAGCGCGTCCTGTCAACGCCGGTCTGCCGGGCCCTGCGGCCCGAGCGAATGTACGGCGAGGAGCGAAGCGCTGAAGACGAGCAGCGCGCCGGCCTGGTGCGCGGCGGCGAGAGGGACCGGGACGACCAGGAGGAGGGTCGCGATCCCCAGCGCGATCTGCAGGGCGAGCGCCGCCAGGAGGAGACTCGCGGCGAGCCGGGCGCGCGGCGGCGCGGCGGCGCGGCGGACGCGCAGCCAGAACCAGGGCACTAGGAACGCGAGCAGCCACGCGATCAGCCGGTGGTCGAACTGCACCAGCGGAATGTTGGAGAAGAAGTTGAGATACCAGGGCTCGATGACGAACATCCGCGCGGGCAGCCACTCGCCGTTCATCAGCGGAAAGGTGTTGTAGGCGAGGCCGGCACGGATTCCGGCCACGAGCGCCCCCGACAGCACCATCAGGAAGATGAGCGCAGTCAGCGCGAGCGCGAAGCGATGCAGGCTCCTCGGGTTTGCGTCCGCTTGAGCGCGGTGAAAAAGCAGCCCGAGGGCCATCCACAGCATCGCCGCATAGATGAGGAAGGCAAGGCCCAGATGCGCGGCGAGGCGGTACTGCGAGACGCGCGGGTCGTCCACGAGGCCCGACTGGACCATGTACCAGCCGAGCAATCCCTGCAGCGCGCCGAGCGCGAACACGCCCGTGAATTTCCACACGAGGGCGCGCGAGAGCTTTCGGCGCAGCGCGAACCACAGGAAGGGAGCGAAGAACACCACGCCGATCAGCCGTCCGAGCAGGCGATGGAAATACTCCCACCAGAAGATGCCCTTGAACTCCGCGAGCGACATGCCGTGGTTGACCAGGCGGTATTCGGGAGTCTGCTGATACCTGAGGAAAGCCTCCTGCCATTGTCGCTCGTCGAGCGGAGGCAGCGTGCCGACGATCGGCTTCCATTCGACGATCGACAGGCCCGAGTGGGTGAGGCGGGTGACGCCGCCGACCACCACCATCGCAAAGACCAGCGCACAACACGCGAGCAGCCACGCTGCGATCGCCCGGTCGCTCCCGCCGCGGGCCGCCGGCGCCTCGGCCGGAAAAGGCGCCGCCCGGCTCATGCGCGCGCTTCCCGGTCCATCACCAGCACGGCCGCGCCTTCGATCCGGCCCTCGCGCAGCCGGGCAAGCGCCTCGTTCGCGCGCTCGAGGGGAAAAGTCTCCACGCGGGTCTTCACCGCCACTTTCGGCGCGAGCGCGAGGAATTCCTCTCCGTCCCTGCGCGTGAGGTTGGCGACCGAGACCACGCGGCGCTCGCCCCAGAGGATCTCGTAGGGGAAGGCCGGGATGTCGCTCATGTGTATGCCCGCACAGACCACCGTGCCGCCTTTCGCCACCGCTCGAAGCGCCGCGGGGACGAGCGCGCCCACCGGCGCGAAAAGGATCGCCGCGTCGAGCGGCTCGGGCGGCGGAGCGTCCGAGTCGCCCGCCCACGCCGCGCCCAGCTCGAGCGCGAAGCGCCGGGCGCTTGCATCGCCGGGCCGGGTAAACGCGAAGAGCCTTCGGCCCTGGTGGCGCGCGACCTGCGCCACGATGTGCGCGGCGGCGCCGAAGCCGTAAATGCCGATGCGCTGTGCGTCTCCGGCCGCCGAAAGCGCGCGATGACCGATCAGTCCCGCGCACAGCAAAGGCGCGGCTTCCGCGGGCGAGTAGCTTTCCGGCAGGGGAAAGCAATAGCGGCTGTCCGCGAGCGTGAACTCGGCGTAGCCGCCGTCGATGTGGTAGCCGGTGAAGCGTGCGCTGTCGCACAGGTTCTCGCGCCCGCTCGCGCAGTAGCCGCAGGCGCCGCAGGTCCAGCCGAGCCAGGGAACGCCGACGCGCGCGCCGGGACGAAACTGCTCGGCGCCCGCTCCCGCTTCGATCACCTCGGCGACGATTTCGTGCCCCGGGATGGCCGGCGTGGCAAGGCGCGGCAGATCCCCATCGACGATGTGCAGGTCGGTGCGGCAGACGCCGCACGCGAGCACGCGCAGCAGCACTTCGCCCGGAGCAGGCTTGCGGATGTCGCGAAGAACGACTTGCAGCGGGCCGCCGCGCGGGTCGAGCTGCATGGCGCGCATCGCGTTCACGCGATTTTGCGATCGCGGTGTGAGTTTCGCCACTGGAACCCCCGCGGCACATCGGTTAAAGTAGTGCGGGCTGGGGACGCAGGAAGACCGCGCGGTCCGGGCTGCTCCGATAGCTTCATCCGCGAGAGGAGGCTAGGCATGTTCGCTATTGTGTACAAATCGGACGGCGTTCCGATTTGCGTCCAGGTGGCCGGCGTGTCGCCCGACCCGGTCGTCGTCTGGAGCTCGGAAAGCGCAGCCAAGGCGTTCATCGATAGCAAGGGCGGCGCCGCGGAGTTCCAGGCGGTAGCGGTAAGCGAACAGTCCATGGAGAAGATGGCGAAGGCGCTCGGCTGCCCGGTCGAGAAGCTCATGGTGGAACCGTATCCTTCTTGAACCGAGCGGAGAGCAGATCCTTCGCTATCGCTCAGGATGACGCTTTCAGCGTCACTTCCACGTTGTCGATCAGGCGGGTTTTTCCCAGCCTCGCTGCGCAGAGAACCACGAGCTGCCGGTCGCCGGGGGCGGGCAGCTGTAGGTCCGCCTGGCGGCGAATCGCGACGTAGTCCACCGCCCACTCCTTGCCGAACCCGGCGCACGCCTGCGCTTCCAGCGCCGCGTAGTCGCGCCCACCGTCGAGCAGCGCGTCGCGGACCTCGCGCAAAACGTGGTAGAGACGCGGGGCTTCGGCCCGCTCCGCGCCCGAGAGATAAGCGTTGCGCGAGCTGAGCGCCAGGCCGTCTGCGGCGCGGACCGTCTCCGCGGGGATGATCTCGACCGGCAGCGCGAGCTGCCTCACCATGTCGCGGAGCACGACGTACTGCTGGTAGTCCTTCTTGCCGAAGATCGCCGCATGCGGAGCGACCATGTTGAAGAGCTTCAGCACGACGGTGGCGACGCCGCGGAAATGACCGGGGCGGAACGCGCCTTCCAGTATGTGCTGCAGGTCCGAGGGCTCCACCACAAAAGTCTGCGCCTCGGGGTAGATCTCGGATTCCCCCGGCGCGAAGACCACGTTGACGCCGACCTCGCGCATCATCTCGGTGTCCGCCTGCAGGGTGCGCGGATAGCGGTCGAAGTCTTCCTTGGGGCCGAACTGGATCCGGTTGACGAAGATGCTCACCACGGTGCAGGCGGCCCGCTGCTTCGCCAGCCGCATGAGCTGGATGTGGCCGTCGTGGAGGTTGCCCATCGTCGGGACGAACACGTTGTTCGGCTCGCGCTGCAGGCGCTCGCGCAGCGCCCCCACCGAAGTGATGATGTCCATCGGACGCACCCTCCCGGACGTCGACCTAGAAGCAGTGCTCGGCCGCGGGAAAGCTGCCGTCCCTGACCGCGCGAACGTATCGCTCGACGGCGTCGGCGATGCCCGAGGCCCCTTTCATGAAATTCCTCACGAAGCGCGCTTTCTTCCCGGGAAAGACGTCGAGCATGTCGTGCAGAACCAGAACCTGCCCCGAACAGTCCGGGCCGGCCCCGATGCCGATCGTCGGAATGCGCAGGCGCTCCGTGACTTGCGCCCCGAGCTTCGCGGGAATCGCCTCGAGCACGAGCATGCCCGCGCCCGCGGCTTCCAGCTCGGCCGCGTCCTCCATCAGTCGCTGCTCGGCTTCGGCCCCCTTGCCCTGCACGCGATAGCCCCCGAAGGCGTGCACCGATTGCGGGGTAAGGCCGAGGTGCGCGCATACCGGGACGCCGCGCTGCGTGAGAAAGCGCACCGTCTCGGCGAACTCCGCGCCGCCTTCGAGCTTCACCATCTGCGCGCCGGCGGCCATCAACTCCGCGGCATTGCGGAAGGCTTGCGCCGGCGACTCCTGGTAGCTGCCCCAAGGCATGTCAGTGATCAGGAAAGCCCGCTTCGAGCCCCGAACGACGCACTGGGTGTGGTAGACCATGTCTCGAAGCGTGACCGGGAGCGTCGTGTCGTGCCCCTGCAGCACGTTCCCCAGCGAGTCCCCGACGAGCAGCGAATCGACTCCGGCGGCGTCGAGCGTTGCGGCGAAGCTCGCGTCGTAGCAGGTGAGCATGGCGATGCGCTGGCCGTCATCGCGCATCTTCTGGATTCCCGTGATCGATAGCCTGGTCATCACGTCTGCGAACTAGTCGCCCCAGTTGAAGAATTCGCGGCTGCCGCGCATCGCGCTCATGCGCTCGATGAGCAGGTCGAGATCGCTTTCCTGCCTCACGAAATTGAGCCTCTCGGAATTCACGATCAGCACGGGAGTCCCGCTGAAATGGTAGAAGAAGCGATTGTAACTGTCCGCCAGCAGGGCGAGATACTCCGCCGTGATTGGGCGCTCGAATTCTACGCCGCGACGGCGCACTCTCTCGTAGAGGGTCGCGGGGTCGGCCTGCAGGTAGATGACGAGGTCGGGGCGCGGGGCCTGCGGGTGGAGCGCGTCGAAGATCTTCTGGTAGAGCGCGAGCTCGTCGCCGGAAAGGGTCAGGCGCGCGAACAGCGGGTCCTTTTCCAGGAGGAAATCGCTGACCGTGAGCCGGCTGAAGAGGTCCATCTGAGCGAGCTCGCGCAGCTGGGCGATCCTCTGGAACAGGAAAAACAGCTGCGTCGGGAGCGCGAAGCGCGCCATGTCCTGATAGAAGCGCGGCAGGAACGGATTCTGCTCGGGGCGCTCGAGCACCAGACTCGCCTGCGCCCGCCCGGCGAGGCGCCGGGCGAGCGTGGTCTTGCCGACTCCGATCGGCCCTTCGACGACGACGTAGTGGTATTTCGAGAGCAGCACAGAGCGGTCTTGGCGCGCGACGGCGCCATCATACACACACGAAGTCCGATCAGCCGCGGAAGATGAAATATACGGCGCCCAGGATGCACAGCGACGCCCAGAGATAATCGAGCCGGAGCGGCTGCTGCATATAGAACAGGACGAACGGGACGAACACGACGAGCGTGATCGCTTCCTGCAGGATCTTCAGCTGCGGCAGCGTGAGCGCGGTGAAGCCGATGCGGTTCCCGGGTACCTGGAGCAGGTACTCGAACAGGGCGATGCCCCAGGATACCAGCGCGGCAACGAACCAGGGCTTGGCCGACAGCTCCTTCAGGTGTGCGTACCAGGCAAAGGTCATGAAAACGTTGGAGAGGGTCAGCAGGAGGATCGCTTGTGCGACGGGATATCTCATGTTGCACCTTTTCTCCGGATTGCCTGGTCCCTGCAATTATCCAGCAGCGCCGCGACGCGTCCCTTTCCCGGGATGACCGCCTCGGGCGCTATCTCGGCGAGCGGAACGAGCACGAAGGCGCGCTCGTGCATGCGTGGATGCGGCACGACGAGCCCGGGCTCGTCGATCGTCCGGTCGCCGTAGAGCAGGAGATCCAGGTCGAGCGTGCGCGCCGCGCCGGGGGTTTCACGCGTGCGGCCGAAGCGCGCCTCGACGGCGAGCAGCGCCTCCAGGAGCGGCCGCGCCTCGAGCTCGGTCTCGATCGCTGCGACCGCGTTGCTGAACTCGGGTTGCTTCGCGACGCCGAGCGGGGCGCTCCCATAGAGAGAGGACTTCGCCAGAAGGCGCGTGCGGGGCAGTGCGGCGAGCGCGGCCAGGGCCTCGCGGATCTGAAGGTCCGGTCGACCGAGGTTCGCTCCCAGCCCGACGAAGGCTTTCACGGCGGCCACGGCTATTCCCCGGCGGAAAACCGCCACGCTCCCTGAGACCCGCGCAGCAGAAGTGCCGCGCGCGGCGCAGCGCCTTGCCATGCGGCGATGCGTTCGATCCAGTCCTCGAGGCCGGCGCCGACGGCGCGTTTGTCCCGTGGGGCCTCTTCGAGGCGAATCGCTCCTCCGCCCGGCCGTTTTCGGAGCAGGCACCAATCGCTCCGGTGCGGCACGCCCGGCGACTCGGACTCTTCGACCCAGCCGACGAGGACCCGAGCGCATTCGGCGAGCCAGTCGAGCGCCGCGAGAAGAAGCAGCGGCCACTCCTCGCGGCCGAGATGCAGATGCGCCGAGCGCGTCACCTTGCACCCGCGCTCAGCCAGAAGCGTGCCGGCGAGATGCGGCTGCATGGCGATGAACGTGAACGGCATCGCGGGCTCGCCGCGCCTGAGGCCGTCTTCGAGGGCGGCGCGTATCGCGCGCAGCGCGCCCAGCCGCGAGGCCCAGAGGAGGCCGAGCGGACCTTCGGTTTCCGCGGCATCGAGACAGGCCTGAGCGCCCAGCATGGAAAGCTGTGCGAAGCTTCCGGCGCGGCGCAACTCGCCTGCGAAGCGCGCGCGCACCCGCGCCGGGAACTCATCCGGTGCCACGCGAAGCACCGTGGGCGCGAGGAGGTACATTTCAGGACGCTCTCTCCAGCGCCAGGCTCATCACGTTGCCGCCGAAGCCGGAGAGATTGAAGAGGATTCTCGCCACCTTGCTTGCGTCCCCGCCGGATGGAACCAGTCCGAGCTCCTCGTCCGGCGTCGCAAAACCCCAGGTGTCCGGCACGCGGCCGCGTTCCAGGGAGGCAAGCAGCAACGCCAGCTCGGCGGGTCCGCTTGCGCCGAGGGTATGCCCGAGCGCGCCCTTGAGCGACACCGTCCTCGGAGGGGCCGCGAACAATTCGCGCGCCGCGCGCGCCTCCGCGAGGTCGGCGAGCCGCCCGCCGCCCGCCTGCAGTTTCATGAGGTCCACCGAGGGTGCCGTCCACCGTGCCGTTGCCAGGGCCGAGCGCATCGCCTCGGCGATGACCGCGCCGTCCGGCGCCGGCCCGGTCAGGCTCGCGGCATCCACCCTCGAGGCGAGCGCCGCGATGCGCCAGCGCCCGGGCTCGGCGGATACGAGGACTGCGCCGAGCGCCTCTCCCAGCACCAGGCCGTCGCGATCGCGGTCGCAGGGGCGCGCGGCGCTTGCCGAGAGCAGATCGAGTCCCGCAAAACCGGCGACCGTGAGCCGGTTGGCAAGCTCGACGCCGAGCACCAGCACGTCTGCGAACCGGCCCGCGCAAACCAGGCCCAGCGCGAGATCGAGCGCGGCGAAGCCCGATGTGCATGCGGTATTGACCATCATCGCCGGGCCGCGCACGCCGAACCAGCCGGCGAGCATCCGGGAGAATTCGAGCGGCGGCCGCAGCGACGCGTCGCCGCCCCGGTCCCAGGCGCCGACGGAACCGGAAGACGAGCCGGCGAGGCACGGAAGGGCCGACCATTCCCGCGGCGCGAGGCCGGCCCTGCGTCGCAGGTCATCCGCAACCGCGCGCGCGATCGCCTCGGCGCGCTTCATCCAGTCGTCTTCGGCGGCCGGAATCGCGCGATAGGGCCAGGCACCGCCCGTCGCCGAGCTCCGGTCGGGAGCGGCGGGTTTTCCGCAGAGCCGCTCGCAGGCCGATTCCAGATCGGTTCCAAGCACACACGCGAGCGCGGTCGCCCGCACGAAGGCCTGCGTCATGCACGCCGCTTCAGGAGATGGTCGGCGAGATTGCCGACGCAGGAAAGAATGCGCCGTGTTTCCTTGCTGTCGGTGAGCCGCAGGCCGTAGCGCTTCTGCAGCGCCATCGATACCTGCAGGGCGTCGAGCGAATCGAGCTCCAGCCGCGAATCGGGGCCGAAGATCGGCTCGTCGGCCGAGAGTGCCGCACCGTCGAGCGTTTTTTCGGTCGCATCGAGGATCAATGCGACCAGCTCCGCGACGAGGGCGTCACGTTCGCTCATTGCGCCGGACCCAGGACGCGGCGGCGGTGATGGATCGCGAGCGCAAGCGCGAGCAGGACGATCGCAAGCGCGAGAAGCTTCGCGCAGGGCGCGGCGATGTCCGCGGCGGCACCCTGCCGCAGGATGACGGCGTGAAACCCGTCCAGCGCCCACGCCATGGGAGAAAAATCTGCCAGGGTCTGCATGGCTTGCGGCATCACAAAGCGGGGCACCATGATGCCGCCGACCGCAGCGACCAGGATATTGCCGACGCCGCCGATCACGGTCGCCTGCTCGAGGGTCCGCGCGCTGGCCGCCACGAGCAGCCCCCAGCCGATGGCGGCGAAGCTGGTGCACGCCGCCACCGCTGCGAGCAGGTCCCATCGCGCCGGAAGCGCCAGCGCTTCGCCACCGAGCCAGGGCACGAGCACGCGCCCCGCGGCGAGCATCAGCGCGGCCTGCGCGAGGTTCACGGCGAAGAACGGCCCGACTTTGCCGAGGAGAAGCATCGAGAAAGGAACCCCGTGCGCCACCAGGCGCGCCAGCGTTCCATCGCGCCGCTCGACGATGAAGAGCGAGGAGATCGGCATGACCACGAAGAACATGCCGAAGATGAGCCAGGCGGGCACGTTTTGCTGCACCGAGGACGGGCGCCGGGCGCCCGGGTTCCCGACCGTTTCGACGCTGAGGGTCGCGGCGCGCTTGAGGTCGGGCACGGCCCCCGCCGTACCCCCCGCGCGACGCACCATCTCCGCAACGCGCAGCTCCAGCGCGACGCCGAGAGCGCGCTGCTGGAAAGCGAGGAGCTGCATCGGCGGCAGCGTGGGATCGACGAGGAGCACGAGCTCGGGCACATCCGTACCACTTGGCGGCGCGGCGAGCGCGCGGGCGAATCCGCCCGGCACGAGGAGCGCGAGGGGCGGCTTGCCGTTGCGCACGCTTTCCCGCGCCGCGGTTTCGCCCGCCGGCGCCGCAACGGCGCGAAACCCCTCGCCCGACAGGCTACTCGCAAAGCGATCCGCGAGCGTTGGGTCCGGCGACAGCACCGCGAATTCGGTCTGGGGACCGCGGTCGCCCTTGAATGCGTCGCTCAGGGTGAGCGACATGATCACGATGAAAGCGGCGGGCATCAGGAACAGCACGGCGAGGCCGTGCACGTCCCGTGCGAGCGCGAGCCACTCCTTCTTCCACAGGGCGAGCAGGCGGCGCACCGTTCTTCCTACTCCCGCAGCGAACGGTCCGTGAGCTGCATGAACAGCTGCTCGAGATCGCGCTGGCCGTAGCTGATCGCGAGCGGCTCGCAGCCCGCCGCCCGCGCCGCATCGATGACCGGGGCGATTTCGGCCGCCGCGGAGATCGACAGGCGGTAGCGCGTCTCGCCGTCCTCGTGCAGCGCGTAGCGCGAGCGCCACTCGGCGGCGAGCCCGGGAGGCAGGGGCGCGCGCAGCCGCAGCGTCAGGAGCCCTGCGCCGTCCTGCAGCACTTCGGACATCGTCCCTGACACGAGCACGCGGCCGCGGTCGATGATCGCCACGCGGTCGCAGAGGGCCTGCACGTCCTCCATGTAATGGCTGGTGTAGACGATGACGCGGTCGGCGCGGGCGAGAGCGCGGATCGAATCGAGAAGAAACGCGCGCGATTGGGGGTCCACGCCCACGGTCGGCTCGTCGAGCAGCAGCACCTGCGGCTCCGTGAGCAGCCCGATCGCGAGGTTCAGCCGGCGCTTCAGTCCGCCCGAGAGCTGCCCGGCGCGCCGCGCAAGCACGCCCTCGATGCGCGCGAATGCCGCCACGGCGTCGATCCGCTCCTTGAGGCGCGGGCCGCCCAGTCCCTGCACGCCGCCGAAGAAGCGCAGGTTCTCCCGGCAGGAGAGCATCGGGTAGAACGCGTATTCCTGCGGAACGATGCCGAGGAAATCGGGCCGGGTGCGGCGCGCGCGCTCCAGCGGCTCGCCCCCGAGAACGATGCGTCCCGCCGCGCTGCGCAACTGGCCCGCGACGAGGGCGATCAAGGTGGTCTTGCCCGCGCCGTTCGGCCCGAGCAGCCCGAAGATGCCGCCTGCGGGCATAGCGAGAGTCACTTGGTCCAGCACCGCCTCGTCGCGGCCGGGGTAGCTGAAGGACAGGGCCTCGATGCTCAACGTGCCCATGCGCGGCCGGCGCGGAGGAGATCCCGGAAGAAATGCCGTTCGCCTCCGGCGAGCGCGCGCAGGTGTCCGGCAAGCACGCCCGGGGCGAGGGCGTCCCGCCCGCGGATCATCCGCGCGGCTGCGAGCGCGAATTCGCGCCAGCGATCGCCGATTTCGACCAGGCGCGCCGCAAGCTCTTCGAGCGCCTTGTAACCGGTTCTTTGCGAAAGCTCCTGAAGGAAGGAGGCATAGAGAAAGCGGAAGCCGCCGCCCCCCGTGCCGATTTCTTCCTGCATGCGAACGATATTGCCCACGTAAAGGCGCGCGCGCTCGCCTCCGTCGGCGAGAGGCAGCCGCTCGACCTGGCGCGCGAGGATCTCGATTCCGCGCACGCCGATCAGCGGCAGCGGCGCGTGCAGCATGATGTGGGCGGTGCGCGCCAGCGCGCGCGGCGCGAGGCGCGCCCAGTCGGGCGCGGCCGGCGGCGCGGCCAGGTAATAGAGCAGACCGCGGGGAGCAAGAACGCCCTTCGCGAACCGCGCTCTTTCCAGGTCCTTTCGCGCGCAGCGAACCGTCATCTCCGCCACCGGATCGCTGATCAGGTAGTCGTCGCCCTCACGGCCGTAGACGAGCAGATTGTGGGCGTTGAAGTGAAAGCGCAGATCGGGCGGGAAATAGGGAAGCCAGAACACCGAGGTCTGCAGGCCGACGAGTCTGCCGGAATCGAGCAGCGCGTCGAGCCGCGCCGATCCGCTCTCGGGCGAGCGGAAGGTCTCGAAGCGCAGGGCGAGGCCGAGGATCCTCTGCAGGCCCCTGACGATCGCCCGCGGCGGCATCCGGAAGGAAACAAGCGGCAGCCCGTTGATGCGAACGAACGGCAGGTAGGCGAACGACAGGGCGGAGGCGAGGCCGAAAGCCATGGCTTCCGAGACGGGCAGGCCGTCGTGGGTGAGCAGCGAGGACATCACGCCAGACTCGCAGTGCGAGGCGTGCGCATGCACGAACCCCTCGGCCATGGCTACTCGACCTTCTCGAGGATTTCGACGGAAATGCCGAGCGCCTCGGCGTAGCGCGTTTTCAGCCCGAGCGGCAGGCGAGCGAACGCTGCCGGCTTCAGATGGCGCTGCACGCGCCAGCGCCATACGCCGCTCGTCTGCGAAAGCAGGGCGACGTCCATGCGCGCGCGGTACATGTGGTATTCGAGCGGCGAGGCTTCCCCCGACAATGCGCGCTCGCGCGCTTGTTGCGCGCGCCGCTCCAGGTCCTCGACCGCCTGGCGCGTGACGATCTCCTCGACCTCCCAGCCGCGCGTGGGCACGAGTCGCAGCCGGCCGTCGTCGCCGGCGGCGTAGACCGCCTTGCGGTGGCCCGCGAGCGTGCGGTTGCCCTCCTGCGGCACGTCGCGCTCACGCATGCACGGTCGCTGTGAGATAGATGAAGGCGCTGGAGAAGCGCCCGCTCTCCGGCACCCAGCACAGGAGCCGCTGTCCGTCCCGCAGCCGGCCGCTTTTCAGCAATTCGTCCAGCATGACGTAGATCGAGGCGGAGCCGACGTTGCCCACGCGGGCAAGGTTTGTATACCAGCGCTCCTGGGGAATCGGCAGCCCGGCGCGCGCGAGTCCCTCCGTGAGCGGCGTGCGGAAGTACTCCGAAGAATAATGAGGCAGGAACCAGTCCACGCCCGCGGAAGAGAGCTTGCGCTGGGCAAGGACGCGCCCGAGCGGCTTGATCAGGGTGTGCTCGACGACATGGTCGTTCAGCAGCTTGACGTCCTGCTTCAGGGTAAAGAGCGACTTCGCCTCTCGCTCGCACGCCGAATAGCTCAACCAGCCCCGCAGGGCGCCGTCGGCTTCCTTTTCCGCCCCGTAGTACATGCACGCCGGGAGCTCGTGGGCGTACGAGAAGACATCTATCCATTCGACGCGCAGGTTGAGCCCGGAACGCGGGTCGGGCTCGAGAAGGAGAGCGCCGGCGCCGTCGGACAGCATCCAGCGCAGGAAATCCTTCTCGAAAGCGAGTTCGGGGCGCGCCTGCAGCGCCGCCGCGTCCGCGGGGCGCTCGACGTCGTAGTTGCGCGCGCGCAAGCCGAGCGAAGCGGCTTCCGAGCCCGTGACGATCGCGTTCTTCGCGCTCCCGGTCACGACCGACATCCAGCCGTACTTCATCGCCGTCGCGCCCGAGACGCACACGCCCGCCGTCGCCACGACTTCGCATACCGGGGCGCCGAGTTCCCCGTGGACCATGACCGCGTGATTGGGCATGAGCTGGTCCGGGTTCGACGTGCCGCACACCAGGCAGCTGATGTCATGGAGCGCAAAGCCGTCGTGGACCAACCCCCTGATCGCGGCGGCGGTCAGGCTCGCGTTGCTGTAATTCGGTTTCCCCGTGGCGGGATCGATCACGTAGTAGCGGCGCTGGATGCCGTTGCTGCGCTGGACGATGCGCCGCGCGCGCGACGGACGGCCGCCGACTTGGCCGAGGATCGCTTCCACCTGGTCGTTCTCCACGGGCGCATTGGGCAGGCAGATCGCGCTGCGCGTAATGTAGGCGGTGCGAGTATTTGTCATCGGGATGCTGTCCGCTGCGGCCGTCATCGCCCCGACGGAAGCTCGAAATACGCCTTCTGCGCTTCGAGCCGTCGCGAGAGCAGCGGATACATCAGGCGTTGCAGGAGGAGGCTGGCGGGGACCAAGGTGAGGATCATAGCGACGAGGTAGGCACAGAACAAGGCGAGCAGGAGCCGCCGGCCGGCGGAGCCCGGCGCCCCTCCGAGCCGGATGAGACGCGACCAGAATGAAAAAGCCCGCGTGGCGGCGCGCTCGCTGAAGATTAGCCGTGGATCGACGCGCGCGGCGCCCAGTCCCGCCAGCATGGGTGCCTCGCGGCTCTCCCGGTTCGCGCGCAGCGCCTCGAGAAGCGCGCGGCCGAATCGCTCGGAGCCGGCAATTTCCGCTTCAGCCACGCCTGCTGCGGGCAGGCCCCACACAGGGTCGCGGCGGCCGGACAGCATCCAGCGCGGCGTCGTGATGAAGCTCGCGAGCGTCCCGCCGCCGTCGATGAAAACCACGTTGTCGCTCAAGCGGCCGGCCGCTTCCAGAATCAGCCGCTTGACCGTCTCCTGCGCCTTGAGCCACATGTTGCGGCAGGCGATCACCGTGACGACCGGTCGGCCCCGCAGCAGCCCCTTTCCGGTCTCGCTTTTCAGGAATGCGGTCATCGGGCCCGCCGGCGCGAGATACCACACTTGGTACGCGAGCACGATGAGATCGAAGGGCTCGTCCGGGCGCACCGACAGAGGCTCGAGCTGCGGAGGATCGAGCAGGAAAGTCTCCGGCATGGCGTCCAGAAAACCCCAGAACGGCCAGGGAAAGGGATAAGGCGGATGCGGACGCAACACCTCCTCGACGAGCTCGATGTCGCGAGCCTCGGCGAGCGGCGACGTCAGGCGCCGCGCGATTCGGGAGAGCTGCCCCGTCTGCGAGAAATGCACCAGCAAAACGCGCTTCATGCTACGGCCCTTGTATTGCGCTGGATGCCGCACTCCCTTACCGGCATCGGCGTGCCCTACGATCGCGCTTCCGTGGGCGGTTGGGCCGGAGTTCGTGACGATGCCTCGGTGGTTCCTCTCCGAGCGGGGTGATTGCTGCCAGCCTCTCCGCAAGAATAACCTGCGCGGCGCCGGGTGTCATCGGGTTTGCCCGCGCCAGAGGGAATTTCGCCCGCATTCGGCTCAGGCAGGCGCGGCATCCGGAGGCGCCGAAGGGGTTCTCTTGCGACGCCTGCGCCGACGGCGCCGGGGCTCGCCCGGCTGCGGCGCGAGCAGCATCGCGTGCCGATCGTGCTCGCTTGCGCGCTGGAACTTCTCCCACCACCGCGCCAGCTCCTCGGAGGCCTCGCCGCTTGCTGCCCGCAGCTCGAGAAAGTCGAAGCCGGCGCGGAATTTTTCGTGCGCAAGCAGCGCAAACGGGCGGCGGCCGCTGCGCTGCTCCAGGCGCGGCTGCATCGCCCAGATCTCCTTCATCACCGCCGTGAAGCGGCGCGGAATGGCGAGCTTTTCCGTCTGGATGTCGAGCACCTCGTCCATCGCCCGGAAGAGGGCGGGAATCCGGTTCTGGCCTTGGCCTTGAAGCTTCTTCCACGCGGCCAGCACCTCGTGCCAGAGAAGCGCCGCGAAGAGGAACGCAGGAGACACGGGCTTGCCCGAGCGCACCCGTGCGTCGGTCTGCTCGAACGCGAGCTGAACGAAACGCTCGCCCATCGGCTGCTCGAAAATCACGTCGAGAAGCGGCAGCAGGCCGTGATGCAGGCCTTCGCTGCGCAGCTGTCGCAGGCTCGTCGCCGCGTGACCGGAAAGGAGCAGCTTGTGCATTTCCTCGTACACCCGTGACGCGGGGACGTTTTCCAGCAGGTGCGCCATCTCGCGGATGGGCTTGCGGGTGCGCTCGTCGAGGGTGAAGCCGAGCTTCGCGGCGAAACGCGCCGCGCGGAGCATTCGCACCGGATCCTCACGGTAGCGTGCCCGGGCGTCGCCGATGACGCGCACGGACTTGTGCCGCAGGTCGCGCAGGCCGTTGTGGTAATCGAGAATGCTTTCCTCGGTGGGGTCGTAATACAGCGCGTTGACCGTGAAATCGCGCCTGATCGCATCGTCCTCGCGCGTGCCGTAGATGTTGTCGCGCAGTACGCGACCATGCTCGTCCACGACATGGTCGCGTTCGTCATGTCCGTCCCGGCCGTGCTCGTCGGGCTCTGCCGCCGTGCGCGCGCGGAATGTGGAGACCTCCACCGTTTCTCCGCCGAACATCACGTGCACGAGCTTGAAGCGCCGGCCGATCATGCGCGAGCGGCGGAAGAGCCTGTGCACCTCCTCCGGATACGCGTCCGTGGCGACGTCGAAGTCCTTGGGGCGCAGCCCCAGCAGCAGGTCCCGCACGGCCCCGCCGACCACGTAGGCCACGTAGCCGTGGCTTTGCAGCACCTCGCACACCTTGCGCGCGCTGTGGGAGATCGCGTCGCGGCCGATGCCGTGTTGCTCCTTGGGCACGAGTCTCGGCTCGGATGTGCCGAGCCGAAGAACGCGCCGGATGAATTTCTTGATCAAGTGGGAAGGAAACTTCGCGTGCCCGCCGCTTCCAGCCGGCACTGGTAGAGCGCCTCGAGGTTGGCTTGGGTGAGCATGTCGCCTGTTCTCCCAAGGCTTGCGCGGCCCGCATCATACAGTAAAAGCGAGAAGCCGCAGTACCGGGCGGCGTGGCTGGGCTCGTGGAGCGCCGCAAGCACCGTCTTCCCGTTCGCGGCGCTCTGCGAAAGCGAGTCCATCACTTGCGCCTGGTGCCGCAGGTCGAGGTGCTGCAGCGGCTCGTCGAGCAGCAGGATATCGGCGTCCTGCAGGAGGGCCTGCGCGATGCGCGCCCGCTGGCGCTCCCCGCCCGAGAGGCTGCGGTAGGGTTGGTCCCCATGCGCCGCGAGGTCGAACTGCGCGAGCAGGCGTCGCGCGCTCCCGATGCCTTCCGCGTCACGATGCCAGGCGCTCCTCGAGCGCGGATAGCGCCCGAGGAGCACGTAGTCGAGCGTGCTCCCCCAGAAGTCGCTCGCCTCGTCCTGGAGGAGCACGGCCATGCGCCGCGCGAGCTCCGTGCGGGGGTGCGTCGCGAGCGGCCTGCCGTCGAGCTCAACCGATCCGGCCTGCGCCGGCCGGAGCCCCGCAAGCGCGAGGAGCAGACTGGTTTTGCCGACGCCGTTTCGTCCCAGCAGAGCCCAGCACTCGCCGGGCGCGAGCGAAAGCTCGAGCGCCCGCACGAGCTCCCGGCCGGCGATGCGCAGATCGAGTCCCCTGGCTTGGAGCATCAGCGTGACCTTGCGAGCAGCAGAAGGAGCGCCGGCACGCCGATCAGTGCGGTCACGACTCCCACCGGCAGCTCAGTCGGCGCAAACGCCGTGCGCGCGAGCGTGTCGGCGAGCGCAAGCAGGCTTCCCCCGAGGCAGACCGCGAGCGGCAGGAGCGCGGCATGGCGATGGATGCGAGAAAGCCGCAGCAGGTGCGGTACGACGAGCCCGACGAAGCCGATCGATCCGCCGAGCAGCACCGCGGCGACCGTGGCGAGGGTCGCGCAAGCGAAGGCGATCGACTGCAGGCGAGTCACCGGGACTCCGAGCGAGCGCGCCTTGTCCTCGCCCAGGACAAGCACGTCGAGTGCGGCGGACTGCGAGAAGGCGAGCGTGGCGCAGGCAGCGAGCGCAGCGAGGGCCGGCGTCGGATCCCCCGCTGGCGAAAGATCCCCGAGCAGCCAGAAAAGCATGCCCTGCACCTGCGACGAGGGCGCGAGCGACAGCATCAGTCCGACGGTCGCGCCGAATCCGGAAGAGAGCGCTACTCCGGTGAGGAGCACGCGGTAAGGGTTCCAGCCGGCGCGTCCCAGGGAAAACGCAAAGACGGCGCCGGCGGCGACCGCGGCGCCGGCCAGCGCGGCAACGTGGAGGCCGGCGAGCGATGCCCCGAGCAGCAGCGCGCCGAGCGCGCCGACCGACGCTCCGCCGGAAACGCCGAGAATGTAGGGATCGGCGAGCGGGTTTCGGAGGAGCGCCTGGAGCAGGGCGCCCGCAAGCGCGAGCAGCCCCCCGCACGCGAATCCGGCGAGCGCGCGCGGCGCGCGCACGCCCCAGACGATTTCCCTTGCGACCTCGTCGCCGTGGCCGAGGAGGGCGTCGCCGAGTTGGGCGGCGCTGAGATCGACGCTGCCGAAGGCCATCGCAAGGGCAAGGCTCGTGGGAACGAGCGCAACGACGAGGACCGGAACGGCTCTCATTCGCCCGCGAGGCTGATGATCCGCCAGCCGCGCGCCGCCGCCTCCTTGCGCAGGATCTCGTCCGGATCGACCGCTACCGGGTTCGTCACGCGCTCCAGGAGCGGCAGGTCGTTCTGCGAGTCGCTGTAAAACCAGCTCGCCTCGAAGGATGCGAGCGTTCGGCCATTCCCGCCGAGCCATTCCGCAAGGCGCGTCACCTTTCCCTGGCGGAAGCAGGGCACGCCTGAAGGCCTGCCGGTGAACCTTCCGTCGTGCACCTCGAGCTCGGTCGCGAGCAGGTGCTCGACGCCGAATTCGCGGGCGATGGGCGCGGTGATAAAAGCGTTCGTGGATGTCACGATCGCGCAGAGATCGCCGTTGCGCAGGTGGCCGCGGACGAGATCGAGCCCTTTCCTGCGGACCATCGGCTTGACCCGGGTGAGCATGAACTCGGCGTGCCACGCGTCGAGCTGTTCCCGCGGATGGTGCGCGAGGGGCGCGAGCTGGAAATCGAGGAATTCGTGGATGTCGAGTCGCCCCGCCTTGTACTGGTGGAAGAATTGGTCGTTCTTCGCCTCGTATCGGGCACGCTCGAGCACGCCCCGCTCGATCAGGAACTGCGCCCACTCGTAGTCGCTGTCCCCGGAAAGCAGGGTATTGTCGAGGTCGAACAGCGCGAGCTGCATTTCGCCCGTCATGAGCCGCTCGCCTCCCTCCCGGCGAGCGAGCGCAAGGCCTCCTTCAGGAGCGGCACGGTGATGGGACGCTTGCGCTCGAGCGACATCCTGTCCAGGGCGTCGAGCATGGCGATCTGGGTGCCCATGTCGCGCTCGAAGCGGGTGAGCAGGTGGCGGAGAAGATCGGGGGCGAGCTTCATTCCGCGCGCGGCCGCGTGCTCGCGCAGCGCGGCGGTCTTCTCCGCGTCGCTGAGCGCATGGAGCTGGAGCACGATTCCCGACGCGAGGCGCGAACGCAGATCCGGCCGCAGCGCGAGCTGCGCCGGCGGCGCCTCGCCCGCCGCCGCGAACGCGCCCCTTGAGCCGCGCAGCCGGTTGCAAAGGTCGAACAGCGCGATCTGCCCCGGTTCATCGAGCCTCGACACGTCGTCGACGGCGACGGCTTGCAGCCCGGCTGTCCGGCCCCAATCGGCCTTCGCCGCGGGAACATATTCGGCGGCGCGCGTTGGGCCCGCCGCCGCCGCGAAGCCGCGCAGCAAATGAGTCTTGCCGCTCCCGCCCGGACCCCAGAGATAGACGAAAGGCTCGCCGCCTTCGAGAGCCGCACGCAGCGCCTTGAGCGCCGCGCCGTTCCGGCCCGGGAAGAAAGTCTCCAGCGTCGGCGCCGGCGGTGGGGCCAGTTCGAGCAGCAGTTGTCGCATCGAGGGAAGCTCTGAATATCCCAAACCGCTAGCAATTTTCCAAAGGGCTGAGGCGTGCTGGGGGCATTTCGATTAGAATTCGCGGGCTACACGCGTAACTCTATCAGGGTGTCGAAAAAGGGGACGCGCCCCCGTCGTTCTTGCAGGCTTGGATACAGTTCCGTCTTGACCAGCCGAACCCCTCTCACTTACCGCGACGCGGGGGTGGACATCGACGCCGGCGACGCGTTGGTCGAGGCGATCAAACCCTTCGCCAAGCGGACCCTTCGCCCTGAGGTGCTGGCCGGAATCGGGGGGTTCGGTGCGCTCGCCGAGATCCCGAAAAAATACCGCGAGCCCGTGCTCGTGTCCGGCACCGACGGGGTGGGCACGAAGTTGAAACTCGCGTTCCGGCTCGGGAAGCACGACACGGTGGGCATCGACCTCGTGGCGATGAGCGTGAACGACATCCTCGTGCAGGGCGCGGAGCCGCTTTTCTTTCTCGACTATTTCGCCTGCGGCAAGCTCGACGTTGCGATCGCGACCGAGGTCGTCAAGGGCGTTGCCCGCGGCTGCGAGCTCGCCGGCTGCGCCCTCATCGGCGGGGAGACGGCCGAGATGCCGGGGATGTACGCGGAGGGCGAGTACGATCTCGCCGGGTTCGCGCTCGGGGTGGTCGAGAAAAGCGCGATCGTCGACGGACGCGAAATCGCGCCGGGCGACGTGCTCCTCGGACTTGCGTCGAGCGGCGCGCACTCCAACGGTTTTTCGCTCATCCGCAGCATCCTCGAACGGACCAAGCCGGATCTGGGGGCCGATTTCCACGGCAGGCGGCTCGGCGAAGCCTTGCTCGAGCCCACGCGCATCTACGTGAAGCCGCTGCTCGCGCTGATGCACAAAATGAAAGTGAAGGGCATGGCACACATCACCGGCGGGGGTTTGCTGGAGAACGTTCCTCGCATGCTTCCCGATTCCGTCAAAGCGGTGATCGCACGCTCCTCCTGGTCGCTGCCGCCGCTCTTTCATTGGCTTCAGCGCGAAGGCGGGGTCGCCGACGAGGAGATGCTGCGCGTCTTCAATTGCGGCATCGGGATGGTGGTCGCGGTCGCGGCGGGAGACGCCGAGGCCGCAGTTCGTGCCCTGTCGGGTACCGGGGAAACGGTGTTCCGGATCGGCCGCATCGAAGCACGCAAAGCCGCCGAACCTCAGGTATTGATGGCCTGATCGAGCGCGGCCGGAAGCACACCGGATCACGTGGCCGTACGCTTCACAGAGCGCTTTCTCGCTCATCTCGGTTTACACCGCTGAAAGCGGATGATGAATAACCGCATCGAGCAGATCATCCAGTTTGTCGCAGGCGCCGCGCTGGTGATCGGCTGTCTGATGGTGCTTAGGCCCTTCCTCGCGGCGCTGCTGTCGGCCGCGATCCTGTGCTTTTCGACCTGGCCGGTCTACCGGCTGATCGAGCGCAGGCTCGGAGGTCGGCGCACGCTGGCAGCGTTTACCATGACATTGCTCATGATCCTGGTACTGGTGTTGCCGCTGGCGCTGATGGCGGCGACCTACGCGGACGAGGTCCCTCGCCTGGTCGAGAGGCTGCGCGCGATGCTTGGCGCGGGGCTGCCCAATCCCCCGGACTGGGTCGCCTCGATCCCGCTCGGGGGAGAATGGCTGGACGCCACGTGGCGCGAAATGGCCGGCAGCAAGGCGGAGCTCGCGGAGGTACTCAGACGGATCGCGCCACCGGCGCGCGCGGTGCTCGTGCAAACGGGCATCATCGTCGGCGAGGGCGTGCTGCAGTTCACCCTGATCACCTTCATCGGATTCTTCTTCTACCGTGACGGCGCGGCGCTGGCGCGGGCTCTGCGCAACGGCTTTGAACGGGTCGCCGGCAATGTTGCCGGCCGTCTACTCGAGATCGTCGGCGGAACCATCAACAGCGTGATGTACGGCATCGTCGGCACGGGACTCGCTCAGGGGCTGGCGGCGGTGATCGGCTTGCTCATCGCCGGGGTGCCCGGCGCGCTGATGCTCGGCTCGATTACCGCCTTCCTGTCCATCGTTCCGGCGGGACCGCCGCTCGTCTGGATTGGCGCCACGATCTGGCTCCTCGTCCAGGGCCAGCTCGGCTGGGCCGTGTTCATGGGACTGTGGGGCTTCTTCGTCGTGAGTGGCATCGACAACATCGTGAAGCCCCTGCTGATCAGCCGCGGCGCGAGCCTTCCGTTCGTGCTGGTGCTGCTCGGCGTGCTCGGCGGGGTGCTCGCATTCGGCTTCGTCGGCATCTTCCTCGGCCCGACGCTGCTCGCCGTCGGCTTCCGGTTCGTGCGCCGCTGGGCGGCGCCGCGGCAGACGCCCGATCCGGGCATCGCGCCCCCGGGGGGCTGAGGACGCGATCAGCTCCCGCGCCGCGCGAGCCAGATGCCGGCGAGCACGACCGCAGCGCCCGCCATCTGCACCGCGCCCATGCCCTCACCGAGGATCGCCCAGGCATACAGCGCGGCGAGCACCGGCTGCAGGAGCAGAGTGACCGAGGAGAACGACGCCGGCAGGTGCGCGAAGCCGTAGGCGATCAGGCTTTGCCCGGCAACCTGCGAAACGAGCGCGAGTCCCGCCAGCACGAGCCAGCCGTGCAAATCCTGCGGCAGCATTGCGTCGGCGGTCATGAGCGCATAAGGCGCGAGCACGGCCGCGGCGACCGTCGTGCTGATCGCCATGATGCGGGCGGTGGAGGCCGAGCTGGTGGCTGACTTCACCGCGACCATGTAGGCCGCGTAGAAAACCGCGGTCAGCACGCCGAGCGCGTCCCCGAGCAAGCTGCGCCCGCCGATGTTCACGTTGGGGCCGATGAGCAGCGCGGCGCCCAGCAGAGTCAGCGCGAGCGCGGCGAGGAAGAGGCGGGTGAAACGCTCCCGCCACAGCAGCCACGCGCCGAGCGTCACGAAGATCGGCGCGAGATTCGCCTCGATCGCGGAATTGGCCACCGAGGTATAGGCGATGGAAAGGTGCCATACGCCAAGGTCGCCGGCGAAGAAAACACCCGCAAGCACCAACGCGCCCCACTGAGGCGCCGCGGTGCGCTCCTGCCGCGAGCAGGCGATCCACAGCCACAACGGCGCGATCGCGAGAGCCACGCGCCAGAACGCGCTCGCCGTCGGGCTCACGTCTGCGAGCCTCACGAAAATCGGCGAGAAGGCGATCGAGGCGGCGCCTGCGAGCAGCGCGAGGAAGGCGAGGGTTCTCTGCGGAGATGATTCTGCGTTCGCGCTCATCGGGGAGCGCGGGATTATAGCCTTGGGCCTTACCTGTTCAGTCGCGCAATTCGTTGCGCTGCCGGTAGGCCTCGTCCAGCTCCTGCTGGGCCTTCTCGACGTCGTCGGCCAGCTGCTTCTGCCTGGCGAAGTATTCCGGCCGAAACCTGGAACCGCGCTGGGCGTTGGCGATCCGCTCGCCCTCGAGGGGCTCGACCCCGGCCTGCTGGCGCTCCTGTGCGCCTTTCAAGGCGAGCTCGGCCGCCCTGATCCGCGCGTAGACCGCCTCGAGCGACTGGGACCGCAGGCGGGCCTGTTCGTCGGGACCGCCGCCGCCGGGCTCTCCGCCTTGAGTGCCGCCGGGCGGCTGCGGCACAAGCTCGTAGCGGCCGATGAGGCGCGCGCCTTGCAGCGGAGTGTCCGAATAAACGACGCTGCCATCCGGCCGGCGATACTTGTAGACCGTGTCGGCTGCGCAGGCGAGCGGCGCAAGCGCTGCAGCGAGCGCGACTAGGCCCTTGATCACGGTCGTGAAATTGGTCTTTTTGCCCTTCATCCCGCAATTGGACTCCGGAATCTTCGAGGAGTTTTTGATCGCGATCAAACGGAGCGCGGGTGCGGGGAGCCCGGTGTAAAATTTCCGCGCGGAGAATCTTCACTCCCGCGAATTCGATGCCGACCCCCGCCTTCGTTCACCTGCGGCTGCACAGCGAGTATTCCATCAGCGATGGAATCGTGCGCATAGACGAAGCGGTCGAGAGGGCCGCGGCCGACGCCATGCCGGCGCTCGCAGTCACCGATCTTGCCAACGTTTTCGGGATGGTGAAGTTCTACAAGGCGGCCCGCGCGGCGGGCGTGAAGCCCATCGTCGGCTGCGACCTGTGGATCACGAATGAATCGGAGCGAGACAAGCCCTACCGGTCGATGCTCCTCGTGCAGTCGCAAAAAGGCTATCTCAGACTATCGGAGCTGCTCACCCGCGCCTGGCTGGAGAATCAGTATCGAGGGCGTGCCGAGCTCAGGAAGGCCTGGCTGGCCGAGGGAACCGAAGGGCTGATCGCCCTCTCGGGCGCATTGCAGGGCGACATCGGCGTCGCGCTGCTTCAGGACAACCGGTCGCAAGCGGAGCGGCTCGCCCGGGAGTGGAGCGGGATCTTTCCGGGCCGTTTCTACGTCGAGCTGCAGCGCGCGGGCGCGCCGCAGACCGAGAGCTATGTCGAATCCGCGTTGCGGCTCGCGGGCGCGTGCGCGCTGCCGGTCGTCGCGACGCACCCGGTGCAGTTCCTGCGCCCCGAGGACTTCACCGCCCACGAGGCGCGCGTGTGCATCGCCGAAGGCTGGGTGCTCGGCGACCAGCGCCGGCCGCGCGCCTTCAGCCCCAAGAGCTACTTCCTCTCGCAGGCGGAGATGGGACGGCTCTTCGCCGATCTGCCGGAGGCGCTCGCAAATTCGGTGGAGATCGCCCGCCGCTGTAACCTGTCGCTCGAGCTCGGCAAGAGCCGGTTGCCGAAATTCCCCACGCCCGGGGGCGCGAGCCTCGAGGACCACCTTGCGCAGACGGCCGGGCAGGGTCTGGCGCGGCGGCTCGCCGAGCTCTATCCCGAGGCGGCGCGCCGCGCAAGCGAGGAGCCGCGTTACCGGCAGCGCCTGGAGCTGGAGACGAAGACCATCGTGCAGATGGGCTTCGCCGGCTATTTCCTGATCGTGGCAGACTTCATCAACTGGGCGAAGTCGAACGGCGTGCCGGTCGGGCCCGGACGGGGCTCGGGCGCGGGATCGCTCGTCGCCTATTCGCTGGGCATCACCGATCTCGACCCCTTGCGCTATGACCTCCTCTTCGAGAGGTTCCTCAATCCCGAGCGCGTGTCGATGCCCGATTTCGACATCGACTTCTGCGAGCGTGGCCGCGACCGCGTGATCGAATACGTGAAGCAGAAGTACGGCGCAGCTTCGGTTTCGCAGATCGCCACCTTCGGCACCATGGCGGCGCGCGCTGTTGTGCGCGATGTCGGCCGCGTCATGGAGTGGAGCTACACACGCACCGACGAGCTGGCGAAGCTCATCCCCTTCCAGCCCGGAAAGCGCATCACCCTGCAGGATGCGCGCGAAATGGAGCCACGCCTGAAGGAGCGGGAAAAGACGGAGGAGGAGACGCGCGAGCTGCTGGCGCTCGCCGGGCAGCTCGAGGGGCTCGCGCGCAACGTCGGCATGCACGCGGGAGGCGTCCTGATCGCGCCGGGCAAGCTCACCGACTTTTGTCCCCTATACACGGCGCAGGGCACCGAGAGCACGATCTCGCAGTTCGACATGAAGGATGTGGAGCGGATCGGCCTGGTGAAGTTCGACTTCCTTGGGCTCACCACGCTCACCATCCTCGACTGGGCGACGGAGTCGATCCGCGCGATGGGCAATCCGGGGTTCTCCCTGGAAAAAATCCCGCTCGACGACCCAGCCGCCTACTCGGTATTCGCCAGCGCCAACACGACCGCGGTATTCCAGTTCGAGTCGCGCGGCATGCGCGACCTCGTCAAGCGCGCGCGGCCCGACCGCTTCGAGGACATCATTGCCCTCGTGGCGCTCTACCGCCCCGGGCCGATGGAGCTGATTCCCGAGTTCGTCGAGAGAAAGCACGGCAAGCGCGTCGAGTATCTCGACGCGCGCGTCGAACCGATCCTGAAGCCCACCTATGGGATCATGGTGTACCAGGAGCAGGTAATGCAGATCGCGCAGGTGATCGGGGGATACTCGCTCGGGGGTGCGGATCTCCTTCGCCGGGCGATGGGCAAGAAGGACGCGAAGGAGATGGCGCAGCAGCGCGACGTGTTTCTCGCCGGCGCGGAGAAGAACGGGATGCCGCGCGCCAAGGCGATCCTTCTCTTCGATCTCATGGAGAAGTTCGCGGGCTATGGCTTCAACAAGTCGCACGCCGCCGCCTACGCGCTCATCGC
>Ga0187773_10000175_pt1 | contig 27576 bp, 23 predicted proteins | sample 0216_BV02_MP05_1_FD_133133 | JGI IMG/M metagenome (GOLD analysis project Ga0187773, IMG submission 133133) | Tropical peat soil microbial communities from peatlands in Department of Meta, Colombia - 0216_BV02_MP05_10_MG | ecosystem: Environmental > Terrestrial > Soil > Wetlands > Peat | place...
CGACACCTCGTTACCGGCACTAAGCAAGCTCAAGCCCGTGTTCGCTGCCAGCGGCTCGGTGACCGCCGGCAACAGTTCGCAAATGTCCGACGGGGCTGCCGCTGTGATATTAATGAGCCCAGCCATGCTGCAGCGGTTAAACTTGAAACCGCTGGCCCGCTTTGCAGGATATGCGGTAGTCGGCGTGCCGCCAGAGATTATGGGTATTGGACCCAAAGAAGCAATACCCAAAGTGCTGAAACAGACCGGCCTGAGTCAAAATCAACTAGACTGGATCGAATTAAACGAAGCCTTTGCTGCGCAAAGCTTGGCAGTAATTCAAGACTTGGGATTGGACCGGAGCAAGGTAAACCCCTTGGGCGGGGCGATTGCCTTGGGCCATCCCTTGGGAGCAACTGGCGCGATACGCACCGCGACCCTGGTCCACGGCTTGCGGCGGCGCCGAAAAAAATACGGCATGGTCACTATGTGCGTGGGCACTGGAATGGGTGCTGCAGGCATATTCGAGGCGCTGTAGCCGGTAACGGCTTGCTCACCTCGGTAACTCTTTTCCCGCCAAATTTCCGTGGTTGTTAGATCATGAGCTGTTGCAATTCCTTGCCTCGCAAGCATCGATCATGACAGCGCAAAAAAAATTGCTGTGGGTTGAGAAAATCAAAGTTCGCTGGGGCGACATGGACGCGATGGGTCATGTGAACAACGCGGCATATTTCCGGTACATGGAGCAGGCGCGTGTTTCCTGGCTGGAATCGCTCAAGATCCGTGTCGGCGCCTCCCGGAAAGGACCGGTCATTGTTTCCGCGAACTGCACATTCATCAAAGCCATTGTTTATCCGGCAACACTAGAGGTGAGCGTCTATGGCGGCGAGGCCGGGCGCAGCAGCTTTCCGATATTTCACGAAATTTACTTGGAGGATCACCCTGAAGTTAAATTCGCCGAAGGCGAGGTCACGGTAGTGTGGATTGACCACGAATTGGGGAAATCCATTCCGCTACCCGAAGAACTGCGCACCGAGCTTCAGATCTGACAGACCGGAATAGTTTGCGATGGTGGCAGCCCGGCTACTCGCTTTCGTAACGCTCAGCTATTTTATTGAATGTGCCGTCCTGCTTGATGGAATCCAGCGCCGCGGATAATGCCTTTAGGGTCGCCTGCGAGGTGCGCGGGTTACAAGCGAGGTAGGAATCGACTTGGCGCACCAGGAAGACGAGCGTTACATCGGGCACTTTGGACTGTGCTGCGACTTTCTTGGCGCCAGCCACGCTGGTGATCCACAGGTCTATGCGCTGCGGCTCTTTGCGGTTCAGAGTGAGCTTCGGCGGATTAAGCTTGTCGTCATTCACTTCCTGGATGTTGGTAAGGCCTTTCTGCTTCAGATACTCGGTCTTCGCATCGCGCGTCACACCGCCGATGCGATACGATTTGGCATCGGCGAGCGTGTTAATCGGCTGTGAAAAACCACTCTTGGCGAACAAACCCCATTTGTTGACCGCAATCGGGCCCACCCATTTGAACACCAACTCGCGGCTTGGGAGGCGCGCAGTGGAATAAAGACATGTCTCCTTATCGAGTTGAACCCGCCTGTAAGCATCCGCCCAGACCATGACCTCAATCTCGATCGGCACCTTGGCGCGCCGGCTCATCTCCCTAACCACCTCGGTCGCCATTCCGGTGACTTTGCCATCCTCCGTGTAATTGAGCGGAGGGTTTTCCTCAGTGAGCACTTTGAGCGCAGACACCGGCTGTGAAAAGATCGACAATCCTGTGATTAAGCCAAGAGTGCAAACGGTCCGGTACATAAAATCCCCCTAGTGGCTTACTGATGCGCTGAGCATGTCATGTTGTTTCCTTTCGTGCAAGCGCGATGGTGGCGTGCGCTTAGACAGGCTTGCCCAGAAGCTCGATTGCCCAAAACCGGAATTCGGTGGATAAGCAAGCATCGCGTTACCCTTGATCGTTTCGGACTGCGAATTCCGCCGCGGGCTAATCTGGCGCCAGGCAAAAATCAATTAGCTCAATATCCGGCGCACGAAATTGGGTAAAGCAAAAACCGCGCGGTGGGTTTCCCCGTTGTAGTAATGAAGATTCGCGATGCCGCGCTTTTCAAGCGTATTCTCGACTTGCGCGGGGTCTATAGCCAGCGGGTCAAGGGAATCCGAAGCGCAGGCCAAACCCCAGAGCGATCCGTAAAGAGGGATGTAGACGAGGTAGGGACGGACGAGCTTGAACACCGCGATCAGCCTTTTTGCGTGCTCGCGAACCCGGTCCGGACGGGATACCGGCGAGCCGATGTGAAGCGTAAGCGCACCACCGGGCTTGAGCACGCGTCGGCACTGGCTAAAGAACTCCTCCGTGTAGAGTTCGGTCGCAGGCCCTATGGGATCAGGAAGATCCAGGATGATAAGATCAAAGCGCTCGGCAGTCTCACGGATAAATGCGTAACCGTCGGCGATCATGAGTTTGAGGCGAGGACTGTCGAATACCTTTTTGTGTACTTCGCCGAAATATTTTTTGGCGATGTCCACCACTGCCCGGTCAAGTTCAACCACGGTGACGCTTTCGATGCTGGGATGCTTGAGCAGTTCTTCACTCGAACCGCCATCGCCGCCGCCGATCACCAGGGCTTGTTTCGGCCCGGGGTGGGATATAGCCGCCGGATGGACCATGTTTTCGTGGTAAAAGTATTCTCCTTTTTCGGAGGTCATGAAACACCCGTCCAGGCGGAACAGACGCCCGAATTCGGGCGATTCGTAAACCTCTAAATGCTGGTAGGGCGTATCGAATTCTTCGAGCCGCTCGCCCGCCCGGAAGAAATAGCCGCTGTTGGCGTTCAGCCACTCGGTGAGCAGTTTGTCGCTCATAGCCGCCCGCGTTCTACGGCTTTGCGGATCACTTCCTTGGGTTGCAGAAACTCCAGAACGGAATTGAACAGTTGGTGCGCCTTATCGCTGTTGTCGCGGCTGTGATTGCACACAAAAACATCGAGCGCCACGGTGCAGGTTTCAGGCCAGGTGTGAATGGCAATATGCGACTCGGCGAGAACCACAGTGCCGGTCACGCCAGCGTCTCCGAACTGGTGAAAAAAATCACCCAGCACCGTAAGGCCGGCGTCCGTACAAAGCTGCGTACAGCGTTTTCTCAGCTCGGCTGAATCCGAAAGATGAGTCGGGTCGCACTGGTAAAGATCCCCGATGATATGGAGTCCGCTTAACGTGCTGACTATCATGCTCGTCATTTTTTTCGCCCCCCTCTCCTTAGAAAATAAAGGCCGTCAGCCGAAAAACCGTACAATCTCTGCTACCCTCCCACCCAAGTTGTCCACGCTAACCACAGCTTGCTAAGCGGCGTCAGTTCGACTCGCCGCCGCAAGATACAGCACCCGTCTTCCCTGATCTCCCGCAGCTGGCTGCGGGAGATTGCCGCCAGCGCCAACCTCGCTCGCAGCGCCTTTCTTTCAGCTGCAGAAAATTTAGAAGTTGCGCGATTATAGCAATTTTCTGCTTTGTCAATAGCAAATTCAATCAACTTTTTCAAGTTCTCGGTCTCGCGCAGCTTGAGAATATCTCCCTCGGCGACGCCAGTACGCGCCAATTGGTCCTGCGGGAGCAGAATGCGATTTCGCATTGCATCGTGGCGCAGATTCAAAATGACGTGCGTGAACCCAAAAGCCATTCCTAAATCTTTAGCATGTTGCAGGCTGACTGGATCGTCTAATCCGAGAATGCGCGCTGCAAGCTGCTCGACAAGCCCGGCGGTGCGGGAGCAATAATCCTGCAGGGAAGGAAAGTCGGCGTGGCGGTTTTTGAATAGGCTGCTTTCCACAGCGTCGATCAACGCGGCTAGGTGCTCCCGTGCCAGATCGAAACGAGCGGCCGCAGGGAACAAAGCTTGGGTCGCGGGATGCTGGGCGCGACCGCTCCATGCTGAGGCCAATTCCTGGCGCCACCAGTTGAGCTTGATTTGCCCCAACGCGGGGTCCGAACATTCTTCGCTACCTTCCTTGATCTCGCGGTAAAAAGCAAAGAGACAGGTCAACGCGCTCCTTTTTTCCGCGGGCAAGAAGAGGACACTGTAATGGAAGCTCGATCCGCTTGGCGCCGCCAGGCTGCGGCAATACTCTTCGGGAGTCATTCATCCTTCTGCGACTGGAAATGAATTCCAAGGGATAAGCAGCTAGTTGCCTGGCTTATAATTCATAAGCTTAAGCGACATTGTTAAAGTTAAAGATGGAAGTTGGAGACTTAATATATTAAACTGATGCCATTGCGAAAGTGGCGGAATTGGCAGACGCACTGGATTTAGGTTCCAGCGCCGCAAGGCTTGTGGGTTCGAGTCCCTCCTTTCGCACCAAGCCGAGTTGTCCTCGCTTGGCGACTTATTTTATTTCCGCTAATTTTTGGGCGAATGAAATGCAATCAAGCGTGGAAAATCTGGGGCAGCTGCAAAGGCGCATCAGCATGGTGCTACCACTGGATAAGATCGAGGGTGAGGTAGAGAGCAGGTTGAAGCGCTTGGCTCGCACGGCAAAAATGCATGGCTTCCGTCCCGGAAAGGTGCCGCTCAAGGTCATTGCCCAGCATTACGGGGCGCAGGTACGCCAGGAAGTCCTGGGAGACGCTTTGCGAAAAAGCTTTAGCGACGCGGTGCGCGAGCAAAAATTAAGAGTCGCCGGACAACCCAAGTTTGACGCTAAGCCACATCAAGCCGGAAGCCAACAGTTGGAATGCAGCGCTACTTTTGAAATATACCCGGAAGTGAAGCTGGGCGACCTATCGGGAGTGAAAATCACGCGCCCGGTGGTGGAACTAGGAGAAGAGCAGGTGACGAAAACGCTGGAACTTCTGCGCAAGCAGCGTACTTCGTATCACTCCGTGGAACGCGAAGCTAGGGAGCGCGATCAGGTGACGCTTGATTTCCACGGCACCCTATCCGGGCAGGAATTTGCCGGCGGCCAGGCTAAAGATTTGCCGTTGGTGTTGGGCGAAGCTCGTCTGCTGCCGGGATTCGAAAAAAAAATCGTCGGCATGCGTGCAAATGAAACCAAGGCGTTTGAATTAACTTTCCCGGAGGATTATCATGGCAAGGAATTAGCGGGAAAAACTGCCTCGTTCCAGGTCACAGTAAAACGGGTGGCGGAACCGCAGCTACCGGAAATCAATGCGGAGTTTGCCGGCAATTTCGGCGTGCATGATGGGGACATTGAGAAACTGAAACACGAGATCAAAAACAGCTTACTCAGAGAGGTAAAGAGCCGCGTGCAAGCTGGGATCAGGGATCAAGCGATGCAAGCGCTGATTAATGCCACGCAGCTTGAGCTTCCCCAATCCCTGGTGGACATGGAAACCCACCGTTTGATGGAAAGTGCGCGCAAGGACCTCGAATCACACGGCATCAAAAGCAAGGAACTACCGGCGCCGCGCGACGTGTTTGAGGAACAGGCGAAGCGCCGCGTCACTCTCGGCCTGATCATCGCCGAACTGGTGAAAATCCACAATCTTCGACCCAAGGCGGAACAGGTGCGCGCGGCAGTCGAGCAGCAGGCGCAGAGCCACCCACAACCGGACCAGGTGGTGAAGTGGTATTATTCGGCTGCGGAACGCTTGAGCGGTATCGAAGCAGTGCTTATCGAAGATAACGTTGTAGAATGGGTGATGAAACAGGCAAAGGTGGAAGACCGGCCGATGAATTTTGACGAACTGATGGGAAACGCATAAATGATGCAAAATCGAGATTGGGAACCGCGCGCCTTGGGCTTGGTCCCGATGGTAATTGAACAGAGCGGACGCGGCGAGCGCGCGTATGACATTTATTCGCGCTTATTGAAAGAACGCGTGGTATTTTTAGTTGGGCCGGTGGACGAGGTCACCGCCAACCTCATCGTGGCGCAACTCCTGTTCCTTGAATCCGAAAACCCCGACAAGGAGGTTTATTTTTATATCAATTCTCCGGGTGGGTCGGTGTCCGCAGGCTTGGCAATTTACGACACCATGCAGTTTATCAAGCCAGACGTGAGCACGCTTTGCGTCGGTCAGGCGGCGAGCATGGGAGCGCTTTTGCTCGCGGCGGGAGCCAAAGGCAAGCGCTTTTGCTTGCCTAATTCGCGGGTGCTGATTCACCAGCCAATGGGCGGGTTTCAAGGACAGGCTTCGGATGTGGAAATCCATGCCAAGGAAATCCTCTATCTGCGCCAGCGCTTGAACGAGATCATGGCCAAGCATACTGGACAAAGCATCAAGACCATCGAGAAAGATACTGACCGCGACACCTTCTTGAGCGGCGAGGAAGCGGTGCGCTATGGAATTGCGGATAAAGTTTTGATCAGTAGAACCGAGAACGTTAGCTGATGTCTTAATAAGTGGTGAAGCCACAGGGAGATGATTGATGTCGGATAAAATCAGCGGTGAAAAACTCCTTTACTGCTCATTTTGTGGCAAGAGCCAGCACGAGGTGCGCAAGCTCATCGCCGGACCTTCGGTATTCATTTGCGATGAGTGCATCGAACTCTGCAACGACATTATCCGCGAGGAAACACATGGCGAGACTGGCGGGAAAGCCGGCAAATCGGATTTGCCGGTACCGCGTGAAATCCGCAAGATTCTCGATCAGTACGTAATCGGGCAGGAGCAGGCAAAAAAAATCCTTTCGGTCGCAGTGTACAATCACTATAAGCGCCTGAAGAGCCTAAGCCGAAATGACGACATTGAGCTCGCCAAGAGCAATATTCTGTTGATCGGGCCTACCGGGTCGGGAAAAACACTGCTCGCGCAAACGCTGGCGCGGCTACTCAACGTGCCGTTCGTGATGGCGGATGCCACCACGCTTACCGAAGCCGGCTATGTCGGCGAGGACGTTGAGAACATCATCCAGAAGCTGTTGCAAAAATGCGATTATGAAGTCGAGAAGGCGCAGCGCGGCATTGTCTACATAGACGAAATCGACAAGATATCCCGCAAGTCCGACAATCCCTCGATCACCCGGGACGTCTCTGGCGAAGGAGTGCAGCAGGCGCTGCTGAAACTGGTTGAGGGCACCATCGCTTCGGTGCCCCCGCAGGGCGGCCGCAAACATCCCAATCAGGAGTTTGTCCAAGTTGACACCACGAATATCTTGTTCATTTGCGGCGGAGCATTCGATGGGCTGGATAAGGTCATCCGCAATCGGTCGCAAAAAGGCGGCATCGGCTTCGGCGCGGATGTAAAAAGCAAGGATAATCGCAAGGATATCGGCGAAGTCCTGCGGGATGTGGAGCCGGAGGACCTGATTAAATATGGATTGATACCCGAATTTGTCGGTCGTCTGCCGGTGGTCGCGACACTTGAGGAGCTCGATGAATTGGCGCTGATTCAGATCCTCACCGAGCCCAAGAACGCGCTGCTCAAGCAATATCAGAAAATGTTCGGTATGGAAGCGGTCGAACTGGAAGTGCGCGACCAGGCGCTGAAGGCCATCGCCAAGAAGGCGCTTGCCCGCAAGACCGGCGCACGTGGCTTGCGTTCTATTCTGGAGTTGACCTTGCTGGACACCATGTTCGACCTGCCCTCGATGGAAAACGTGGTAAAAGTTGTGATCGATGAGGGCGTAATCCACGGCGATGCAAAGCCGTTGCTTATTTATTCCGACCAACCCAAGGTTGCGGGCTCGGCGTGAGCGGCGCTGACCGCGCGATCCGGTTGGCCACGCAAAGAATTTTGCGCTTCTTGATTTCCGGGGCGCCGCCCTCATATCCTAGGCGGAACCACTTTTCGGGTAAAACGACATGAATCAACAAAATCCGGTTGCCGAGCAATCGCTGGCCTTGTTGCCGCTGCGTGACGTCGTGGTGTTCCCGCACATGGTGATTCCGCTTTTTGTGGGGCGCCCCAAGTCCATCAAGGCCTTGGAAGTGGCCATGGAATCGGGCAAGAACATTCTCCTGGTGGCGCAAAAATCCGCCGCCAAGGACGACCCGTCTCCAGAAGATCTGTACGGCGTGGGCAGCGTGGCGAATATCCTCCAGATGCTCAAGTTGCCGGATGGAACCGTCAAAGTGCTTGTTGAAGGAAGCCAGCGCTCCAAGATCAGACAGATCGTGGACGCCAAGACGCACTATATGGTGCAAACGGAACCCGTGCCGCAGGACCAAGTGGAAAGCCACGAGGTGGAAGCATTGCGCCGCACCACCCTTAGCCAATTCGACCAATACGTCAAACTGAACAAAAAAATCCCACCGGAAATCCTGACCTCGCTTGCGGGAATAGACGAACCCGGACGGCTTGCCGATACTATCGCCGCGCACTTGCCGCTCAAGCTGGAGCAAAAGCAAGAAGTGCTGGAAATGTTCGACGTGAAACAGCGCATTGAACACCTCTTAGGCCTGCTCGAGACCGAACTCGACATTTTGCAGGTGGAAAAGCGCATCCGCGGGCGTGTCAAACGACAGATGGAAAAAAGCCAGCGCGAGTACTATTTGAACGAACAGGTAAAGGCGATTCAGAAAGAGCTGGGTGAACTTGAAGAAGGTGGCGACCTTGACGAAATGGAAAAGAAAATCAAGGCCGCACATATGCCGAAGGAGGCACGCAACAAGGCTGAGACCGAACTCAAGAAGCTCAAGCTGATGTCGCCCATGTCGGCCGAGGCAACCGTCGTGCGCAATTACATCGAGGCGCTGGTGGGTCTGCCGTGGAAGAAAAAGAGCAAGATCAGCAAGGACCTAAAGGCGGCCGAGGCGATCCTGGAAAAAGACCATTACGGGTTGGAAAAAGTCAAGGAACGCATCGTCGAATATCTGGCGGTGCAGCAACGCGTGGACAAATTAAAGGCACCGATTTTGTGCCTGGTGGGCGCGCCTGGCGTCGGCAAAACATCGCTCGGTCAATCGATCGCGCGTGCGACCAACCGCAAGTTTGTCCGCATGTCGCTGGGCGGCGTGCGCGACGAAGCCGAAATCCGCGGCCATCGTCGCACTTACATTGGCTCGATGCCCGGCAAGATATTGCAGAATATGACCAAGATCGGAGTGCGCAATCCGCTGTTCCTTCTTGACGAAGTGGACAAGATGGGAATGGATTTCCGCGGCGATCCGTCTTCAGCGCTGCTCGAAGTGCTGGACCCCGAGCAGAACCACACTTTCACCGACCATTACATCGAGGTCGAATATGACCTTTCTGATGTCATGTTTGTTGCGACTGCAAATACCTTAAATATTCCGCCCGCGTTGCTGGACCGCATGGAGGTCATTCGGCTTTCGGGATATACCGAAGACGAGAAAATTAACATCGCCATGCGTTACCTGCTGCCCAAGCAGATGAAGAACCACGGCCTGAAGGAAGACGAACTGGTCATTACTGAGAGTGCCATGCGCGATATCACGCGCTACTACACACGCGAAGCCGGTGTGCGTGGATTAGAGCGGGAAATTTCCAAAATCTGCCGCAAGGCGGTGAAAACCATGGTGCTCAAGAAGCGCGACCGGACGATCACCGTAACTTCGCGCAATCTCAGCAAATTCTTGGGTGTTCGGCGCTTTACTTACGGTATTGCCGAGAAAAATAACCAAGTTGGCCAGGTCACCGGCCTTGCCTGGACCGAAGTCGGTGGCGAACTGCTGACTATTGAAGCAGTAGTGCTGCCGGGAAAGGGCAAGACGATCACGACCGGCAAACTCGGTGAAGTGATGCAGGAATCGGTGCAAGCCGCGCTGTCGGTGGCGCGCAGTCGCTCGCGCGCACTCGGCATCCCCGAGGATTTTTATCAGAAAAACGACGTGCATATCCATCTGCCCGAGGGCGCAACACCCAAGGATGGGCCCAGCGCCGGAATTGGCATATGTACAGCGCTGATTTCGGTGCTGACTGGAATTCCGGTGCGCGCAGACGTCGCAATGACCGGTGAAATTACCCTGCGCGGAGAAGTACTGACAATCGGTGGTCTGAAGGAAAAATTGCTCGCGGCACATCGCGGTGGCATAAAAACAGTTCTCATTCCGGAGGAGAACACCAAGGATCTAGCCGAAATTCCGGACAACATCAAGAATCGTCTCGATATTCATCCGGTGAAATGGATAGACCAGGTACTGGAGCTTGCGCTCGAACGCGTGCCGAAGGCGGCATCTGATAAAGAAGCGGCGGAAGCGCCACTGCCAGCGGTAGTTGAAGACAAAAGCTCCGCGGCAGTGATCAAACATTAATTCTGTCGCCAGATAGCGTCACGCGTGATCATCGGTGCATCGGTCTCGCGATCGCGTCACAACTAAACTCGATTTTTTTCATCTATCGCTTGACACGAGCTTTTGGCGCTTGCTATAAAGTTACTGCAAGGTTTTAGTTTCGGCGTGACCTCAAGCTTGTCCCGGCGTTGAGCCAACCGAATTCCTGCAATCACCCAAAGGGGGTCTTTTTGTGAACAAATCTGAAATCATTGATCATATCGCCAAGACGGCAGACATTTCCAAGGCCGCGGCGGGCCGTGCCCTTGACGGAGCGGTTGGGGCGATCACAGCAGCGTTGAAGAGGGGAGGAATGGTAACTATGGCAGGCTTTGGCACTTTTTACGTTGGAAAACGTGCTGCACGCAATGGCCGCAACCCCCGTACCGGAGCCGCGATTAAGATTAAGGCAGCTAAAGTCCCGAAATTCCGTGCTGGCAAAGCGCTCAAGGATACATTAAACTAGCGCCTTTTTTAGTCGGGGTAATGCGTAACAAGCCCCCTTTAATTAGCTCGGTCTCAGGCACAACCTTGGCCGAGTTCAGGGTGCTTAGCTCAGGTGGTAGAGCGTCGCCCTTACAAGGCGAATGTCGGGAGTTCGACCCTCTCAGCACCCACCAGCTGAATGTTGGTTTATTCGGAGTGGTAGTTCAGTCGGTTAGAATACCGGCCTGTCACGCCGGGGGTCGCGGGTTCGAGTCCCGTCCACTCCGCCACCCATTGGAGATTGCCCAGGCGAACACGCGTTCGCCTTTTTTGTTTTTTACATTATGTTTGATCTAATCTATCGTAACAAAAGAATCGCGCAAGTTATTCTGGCACTGATTTTTCTGCCGTTTGCGTTGTTTGGGGTGGAACGTTATTTCAGCAGCATCGGTAGCGGAGATTATTTGGCGAAGGTCGGCAGCTACCGGATAACCCAGCAAGAGTTTGTTCAAGCGATGCGCGACGAGCAGGAGAGATTGCGCGCGCAATTGGGTGAAAAGTTCAATCCGATAATCATGGAAGATCCGGAGACGCGGGCTTCGGTTCTTGACAATCTTATCAAGCAACATCTGCTGGTGGCACAGGCGGTGCACTCGGGACTGACCGTGAGTGACTCCGAGTTGCAAAAAGTTATCAGCCAGTACCCGGCTTTCCAGGAAAACGGCAAATTCTCCAAGACCCAATACGAGACCCTGTTACGCAATCAAGGTCTGAGTCCGCGGACTTTTGAAAACAAGGTACGGCAGGAACTGGTGGTGGGACAACTTACCAGCCCATTCGAGAGCGAAATCATCCCGCAATCGGTCGCCGACCGATTGATTCGCCTGAGCCAGCAGGAGCGCGAAGTTAGCCTGTATACCGATTCCATCGACCAGTATGTGCTGAAAGCAAAGGTTAGCGATGAAGAAGCGAAGCGCTATTATGACGAGCATCACAGCGAGTTCGAAACGCCTGAGCAGGTGCGCGCCGATTATCTGGTGTTATCGGCCGATAATTTGGCATCGCAGATAACACTCAGCGCGGACGAGATCCGGAAATATTACGATGAGCACCCGAATCGCTTTCAGACGCGGCAGGTAAGCCATATCCTCATTTCGGTGCCGCCTAATGCAGCTCCGGAATCCAAGGCGCAGGCCAGAGGCAAGGCCGACGAGATTTACCAGCAGTTAGTGAAGAACCCCTCGGAGTTCGCCGAACTGGCAAAAAGGTATTCGCAGGATCCCGGATCAGCGGCCAACGGCGGGGATCTCGGTTTCATTTCCCGCGGAGCCATGGTTAAGCCGTTTGAAGACGCAGTATTCCAAATGACGGTTGGAGAAATCGCAGGGCCTGTGGAGACCCAGTTTGGCTACCACATCATCAAGCTCGTTGCCATTAAGCCAACGCCCTTTGAACAGGCGAAAAACCAGATCGAAAGCGAGCTCAAACAACAGAAGGCGATCAAAAAATTCAACGAGCTTGCCGAAAATTTCAGCAATATGGTGTATGAACAGTCGGATAGCCTGAAGCCCGCTGCCCAGGCCTTCAAGCTGACCATTCAGCAAAGTCCGTGGCTGACAAAAGACAGCAAGAGCGCGGGGCTGATAAGCAGCGACAAAGTGCTGCAGGCGCTGTTTTCGGATGATGCAATCAAGAACAATCGCAACACCGACGCTATCGAAGTCGCGCCCAATACGCTGCTCGCGGCGCATGTGGTCGAGCACAAGGCGGCAAGTCTTGAGACCTACCAGGAAGCCCGGACGCAGATCAACAAGGTCTTGCTTTTGAAGAACGCCGCCGAACTGGCAGTGAAGGACGGGAAGGAAAAGCTCGCGATGCTGCGGGAAGGCAAGGATCTGAAATTGCCCTGGGGCCCGCCGGTTTTAATAAACCGTCAGAGCGCATCAAAGGGCGCAGACCCGGGCGTGGTCGGCGCGGTGTTCGCGGCGGACGTGAGCAAGCTCCCGGCTTATGCCGGTACCATAGATCCGGAAGGGGGCATTACGCTGATCAGGATAAATCGAATCCAGGATTCCAACGCAGTCAATGAGGCGCAGCGCAAGGAATTGACCGAACAATTGCGCCGGCTTGTTGCCCAGGAACAGTTTAACGCCTATCTTGCCAGTATCAGGCATAAGGGCGAGGTAAAAATCAACCGGGAACTATTGGACAGAAAATAACGCGCAGCACACGCTGTTGCTTTTCAGGGAGTTTCAGAGATTCCGCCGACCGTGATGTTAAAGCCGGCGTCGACGTGAGTGATTTCTCCGGTAATGCCATTGGCCAGGTCGCTCATCAGGAAAGCCGCAGCATTTCCCACATCATCTATTGTGACATTGCGCCTAAGCGGCGCATTTTCTGCAACAAAGCTGAGGATCTTTCCGAAGCCACTAATCCCGGCTGCCGCAAGCGTCTTGATCGGCCCCGCGGAAATTGCATTCACCCGTATTCCTTTTGGTCCCAGGCTCTGCGCCAGATAGCGCACGTTGGCTTCGAGGCTTGCCTTGGCGAGCCCCATCACGTTGTAATTGGGAACCACGCGCGTTGCGCCCAAGTACGTCAGGGTAAGCAGCGCCGCTTTTCTTCCCTGCATCAGCGGCAAACCGGCCTTGGCGAGGGCGGCGAAACTGTAGGAGCTCACATCATGTGCCGTTCGAAAAGCTTCGCGGTTCAAGCCGTCCAAATAATCCCCGGACAATGCTTCGCGGGGCGCAAAGGCAATTGAATGTACGATGCCCTCAAGTCCATTCCAGTGCTTCCCAAGTTCGCTGAATAAGTTTTCGATTTGCTCGTCGCTGCTGACATCGCAGGGAAATACCCGTTCGCTGCCGAACTCACGGGCCATTTCTACGACGCGATCGCGCACCCGTTCCCCTTGGTAAGTAAAAGCCAGCTGGGCGCCCTCGCGCTTCATCGCGCCGGCGATCCCGTAAGCGATGGAACGGTTACTCAGTAATCCGGTAATCAGCACGCGTTTGTCGGTCAGAATTCCCATGGTTGTTCCCGGTCTATAAAAAGGGGCTTGGGGAATTATAGCTTAAGTTTTTCAGGTGCCAGGATTCCGGTCGTCCGGGGATGACGCTAACGCGCGGTTTGCTATACACTGAGAAGCCGATGAAATTATTGACCTGTCGCCTGGTCTGCATGTTGCTGCCGGTGCTCGCCGCGGCGTGCGCAAGATCGGAGTGGAACGATCCTTACCCGGCTGCCGATAATGGAAAGGATATTTTGTACTCGGCATTCACCGAGCGGCCCAAGCACCTCGACCCGGTGCAGTCATACAGCGAAAACGAAGCGGTATTCAACGCTCAAATCTATGAGCCTCCGCTGCAATATCACTATTTGAAGCGTCCTTATACCCTGGTTCCGCTGAGCGCGGCGGAAATGCCAAGCGTGCAGTATTACGACAAATCCGGGAACAAACTCCCGGAGAATGTTGACCCGCTTGCTATCGCCTACAGTGTTTACCGAATTCGCATCAAGCCGGGAATACTCTATCAGCCGCATCCGGCTTTTGCCAAGGAAGCCGAAGGCAGATTTCTATATCAAAATCTGAAGCCCAAAGATTTGCAAGCTGTTTACGCGCTATCCGATTTCAAGGAGCGCGGCACGCGCGAACTGACGGCCGATGATTACGTGTACGAGATCAAGCGCCTCGCTCACCCGCGACTCTCTTCGCCCATTTTCGGACTAATGAGCGAATATATCATTGGCCTCAAGCAATACGCCAAGGCCCTGAAACAAGCGGACCAAGCGCTGGTCGCGCGAGCTGGCGAGGAGAGCTGGCTGGACTTGACGCGCTATCCATTGGAGGGCGTGGAAGCGATTGACCGATACACGTTCACGGTCAAGGTCAAGGGCAAATATCCGCAGTTTGTGTATTGGCTGGCGATGCCTTTCTTTGCGCCGGTGCCCGTGGAAGTGGACCGTTTTTATTCGCAGCCGGGAATGGCGGAGAAAAATATCACGCTTGATTGGTATCCGGTCGGCACCGGCCCGTACATGCTGTCCGAGAACAATCCGAACAGCCGAATGGTGTTGGAGCGCAACCCCAATTTTCACGGCGAAACCTATCCATCCAGCGGTACTCCGGACGACGTCAAAGCGGGGTTGCTGAAAGATGCTGGCAAGCCGCTGCCGTTTATTCCCAAAGCGGTATTCAGTCGCGAACGGGAGAGCATTCCTTACTGGAATAAGTTTTTGCAGGGCTATTACGATGCTTCGGGGATTTCATCCGACAGTTACGACCAGGCGGTACAGGTCGGTGCGCAAGGTGAAGCGGTGGTGACTGAGGCGATGCGCAAGAAAGAAATCCGGCTGGAAACATCGGTTGCCACTTCGATCATCTATATGGGATTCAACATGCTCGATCCGGTCGTGGGCGGATACTCGGAGCGCGCGCGCAAGCTCAGGCAGGCGATCTCTATTGCAATAGATTATGAAGAGTACATTTCGATTTTCGCCAACGGGCGCGGCATCGCCGCACAGGGACCGATCGCTCCAGGGATTTGGGGCTACCGGTACGGAGAAGCAGGAATCAATCCCGTGGTCTACGATTGGGTGGACGATCAGCCCAAACGCAAATCAATCGAGACCGCGAAGCGCCTTTTGGCGGATGCCGGTTATCCCGAGGGCAGGGACGCTAAAACCGGCGAACCACTGCTGCTTAATTTTGATGTAACCGCGCGCGGGCCGGATGACAAAGCACGCCTTGACTGGCTGCGCAAGCAGTTTGCCAAGCTGAACCTGCAGCTTGTCGTTCGTGCCACTGACTACAATCGCTTCCAGGAAAAGATCCGCAAAGGCGATGCGCAGATTTTCAACTGGGGCTGGAATGCCGATTACCCCGACCCTGAGAATTTCCTGTTCCTGCTTAACGGCCCGCAGTCCAAGGTGAAGTTTGACGGCGAGAACGCCGCGAACTACGACAACCCGGAATACAACGCATTATTCGATCGCATGAAAAACATGGAAAACGGTCCGGAGCGGCAAGCAATCATCGATAAAATGGTGGCTATCGCGCGCGACGATGCGCCCTGGGTGTGGGGATTTTACCCGAAGGATTTCGCCCTGTATCACGACTGGATGCAGAACGTGAAACCGAACCAGATGGCGCGCAACAGTCTCAAATACGAGCGCATTGATGCCGCTTTGCGCAGCGAGGAGCGCCGCGAATGGAATAAACCGGTGCTGTGGCCGGTGTTTTTTATAGCGGCCTTACTGATCGCCAGCGCAATTCCGGCAGTGCGCGCCTACCGTCGCAAGGAACGCACGGCGGCAGTTCCGGCCCCGGGTCCAACGAGCGATTGAAGCCATGATTAACTACATCATCCGCCGGGTCATCTATGCCATCCCGATTCTCATCGGAGTTAATATCATTACCTTTGCGCTGTTTTTCGTAGTAAATACGCCGGACGATATCGCGCGCATGCAACTTGGGGTCAAGCGCGTCACGCCTGAAGCGGTGGCCAATTGGAAACACGAACACGGATACGATAGGCCGCTGCTTTACAATGCAAGCGCGCAAGGCATGTCCAGGTTCACTGACACCATCTTTTATCGGAAATCGGTGAAGATGTTCGCGTTTGATTTCGGGCTTTCAGACGATGGCCGCGACATCGCCTACGAAATCCGGACCCGCATGGGACCCAGCCTGGCCATCGCGGTGCCGGTGTTCGTTATTGGGCTGTTGGTGAATATCAGCTTCGCCTTGCTGATCGCGTTTTTCCGCGCCACGTATCTTGATTTCTGGGGCGTCGTGCTGTGCGTGGCGATGATGTCTATTTCCGGATTGTTCTATATCATCGGCGGCCAGTATTTAGTGAGCAAACTATGGAATCTGGTGCCGATTTCCGGATTCGATTTCGGCCTCGACATGCCGAAGTTCGTAATTTTGCCGGTCGTCGTCGGGGTCATCGCCGGTATTGGCAGCGGCACGCGCTGGTACCGCACCATCTTTCTCGAGGAAATCAACAAGGACTATGTGCGGACGGCGCGCGCCAAAGGCCTCTCGGAAATACGGGTGTTGTTCAAACATGTGCTAAACAACGCCATGATTCCGATATTGACTGGCGTTGTGGTAATCATTCCATTGTTGTTTCTGGGAAGCCTGATTACTGAATCCTTTTTCGGCATTCCAGGACTGGGAAGCTACACCATAGACGCGATTAATTCGCAGGACTTCGCGGTAGTGCGTGCCATGGTGTTCATCGGTTCCGTGCTTTACATCGTCGGGCTGATTCTGACGGATATTTCGTACACCATGGTGGATCCCCGGATAAGGCTCGTCTGATGCCTTTCATACCGGTCATTCTCTGGACTGATGCGCTGATTTACCTGCTGCTTGCGCTGGTCGTGCTGTTTGCATGGTATGTGCGCGGCAGGCCGCATCTCGCGGCGCCATGGAAGCGGGTTGCACAGAGCAGGAGCGGAATGGTCGCGGCCACCGTGCTGGCTGCTTATTTGGTAGTTGGTTTGTTTGACTCAATCCATTTCCGTTTGCCGCTCGAAGGCAACGGCGCCAAGCGCGTCTATTCGGTGGAGGCCTTGAGCGTCTTGGATGTGCTCGTGACGCCGCTCCGTAGCCGGGTAGAGAAAACCTATTCGGCGCCATTAGCTGCGTACTCCTTTGCCAAGGAGACGGTGCAGCTGCCAGACGGAAAGGAAATCAGGGAATTTCCGCGCCTGAAATATGGCGGCGCGAATTTGCGCGATCCGGCGCAACAGCGCTTCGCGGACATCACCCGACGGGTGTTTTATTCGCTGATGCTCGCGGCGCTGGCATGGATCGTCATCGCCGCCATGGTGGTTCGCCTGGCAGCAATGCGCCGCCAGGGCAATTTCCGCGGGACCGCTATCGCGCTGTGGCGCGGTGAAAGCGAAATTCCCTGGAATGCAATTTTGACCACGCTCGGCGTGTTGATGCTGTGCACCTTTCCGGTGGCGATTCTCAGCGAGCATTACCACGTGTTCGGGACCGACAAGGTGGGACAGGACGTGCTTTATCTGTCACTAAAAAGCATACGCACCGGACTGATAATCGGCACGCTGACCACGCTGGTGATGTTGCCGTTTGCCTTGGCCATGGGGATCATGGCCGGCTATTTTCGCGGCTGGGTAGATGACAGCATCCAGTACTTTTACACCACCTTGAGCTCGATACCGGATGTGTTGTTGATCGCTGCGGCAGTGCTGATGATGCAAGTATTCATGGACAGTCACCCGCAGAGGTTTCCCACCATTACCGAGCGCGCGGATTTCCGACTCTTGTTTCTGTGCATCATCCTCGGCGTCACGAGCTGGACCAGCTTGTGCCGACTGCTGCGCGGTGAAACGCTGAAATTGCGCGAGCTCGAGTACATTCAGGCGGCGCACGCGTTTGGCGTCTCCCATATGCGCATCATGGCCAGGCATATATTGCCCAACGTTATGCACATCGTACTGATTACGGTGGTACTGAGTTTCAGCGGGCTGGTGCTGGCGGAAGCGGTTCTCACCTATGTGGGTGTAGGCGTGGACCCCTCAATGATCAGTTTTGGCAACATGATCAACAGCGCACGACTGGAAATGGCGCGCGAGCCGGCTGTCTGGTGGTCGTTGTTTGCAGCATTCCTGTTCATGTTCGTGCTGGTGCTCGCTGCGAATCTCTTTGCCGACGCCGTGCGGGATGCCTTCGACCCGCGCGTGCGAGTTGCAGGCGGCTTGCCGGAGCAGAAACGCTGAAGCCCGCATGCAGCCGCTGATGCAAATTTCGAATCTCAAGACCTGGCTGGTGAACAGCGCGGCACCCGTGCGCGCGGTAGATGGAGTTTCCTTGACGCTAGAACGCGGGGAAACCTATGCCCTTGTCGGTGAATCGGGCAGCGGCAAATCCATGACCGCGCTGTCCATCATGCGGCTGCTGCCGGATGCCGGACGAATCATTGCGGGAGAGGTCATGCTCGACGGGCAGAATTTGCTTGCGCTTCCGGAAATCGCAATGCGCACGGTGCGCGGCGGGCGCATGGCAATGATCTTTCAGGAACCGGCATTGAGTCTCAATCCGGTGCTAACGGTAGGGGAGCAGATTGAAGAAGTGTTGCATCGCCATACCAGACTGCGCGGAAACAAGGCGCATGAGCGTATCATCGAATTGCTAGCCGCGGTGGGAATCCCGGACGCGGAGCGGCGCATGCGCGAATATCCGTTTCAGCTCTCGGGCGGCATGACGCAGCGAGTGATGATCGCAATCGCACTGGCGGGGGAACCGGAGCTGTTGATAGCCGATGAACCGACCACGGCACTCGACGTCACTATCCAGGCGCAGGTCCTGGACTTGATACGCGATCTGCAAAAACGCACCGGCATGGCGATCTTGCTGATCACTCATGATTTGGGAGTGGTCTCACAAATGGCGCACAAGGTGGCGGTAATGTACGCGGGGCAAATCGTGGAGACCGCGCAGGCCCAGGAATTTTTCGCCAATCCCGCGCACCCTTATTCGCGCAAGCTGTTTGCGTCGCTGCCGGATGCGACTAAGCGCAGTGGACGGCTCGCCGTCATCAAAGGCGCGGTACCGCAGCTTAACCGTGAATTCCGCGGCTGCCGCTTTGCCGAGCGCTGCGAATTTGCCTGGGACAAGTGTCGCACGATCGATCCGGACTGGAGCGAAGCTTCGCCCGGACATGCGGTGCGCTGCCATCTGTACAGTGAGGGCCGCGAGCAAGTCGCCGGAGCAACTGTTGCGGAAGGCGGGGCGGCGCGCGTTTCCGTTGCCGCCGAAAGCGCGGATTTGCTCAAGGTATCCAATCTCAAAGTGCATTTCCCGGTGCACAAGGGATTGTTCAAACGCGTGGTAGGCCAGGTAAAGGCGGTTGATGGAGTTACGCTGGAAATCAAAAAAGGCAGGACTATGGCGCTGGTCGGGGAATCGGGCTGCGGCAAGACCACCGTGGGCAAAGGCATCTTGCAGTTGGTACCTGTGACTTCCGGCAGCGTGCGCTATAACGGCGTCGATCTAACCCGCCTGGGACGCGATGAATTGCGATCAAGGCGCTCACAATTCCAGATTATTTTCCAGGACCCGTACTCCTCGCTTAATCCGCGCATGCGGGTATCCGACATCATCGAGGAAGGCATGACCGCACTGCAAATCACCACCAGCGCGACAGAACGCTTGCAGCGCGTGGATCGCCTGCTTGAGCAGGTCGGCTTGTCAAAGGAAATGAGGCAACGCTACCCGCACGAATTCTCAGGCGGGCAGCGGCAGCGTATCTCGATAGCGCGCGCGCTGGCGGTGAACCCGAAGCTCATCATCTGCGACGAACCAACCAGCGCCTTGGACGTCTCGGTCCAGGCTCAGATACTGAACCTGCTGAAAGAATTGCAGGACAAGTTTGGCCTGGCTTATCTGTTCATCACCCACAATATTTCGGTGGTCGAATACCTCGCGCACGAAGTGGCGGTGATGTATCTTGGGAGGATTGTGGAAACGGGAACGACTGAAGAGGTGCTCAATCGGCCACGTCACCCCTATACGCGCGCGCTGTTGTCCGCCGTGCCAGTGATTGATCGCGCGACGCGGCGTGAAATCATACGCCTTCAGGGGGATTTGCCCTCGCCGCTCAATCCACCGAGCGGCTGCCATTTCCATCCGCGTTGCCCCGAAGTCATGCCTGAATGCCGGCGCGCTTATCCGGGGGAAAGCCGCTTTAGCAACACGCACAACGCGCACTGCTTCCTATACAAGCAGCAACAAACTACGTCTCAATAAAGCGGATGCAGGCTTCCTGAAGTTCTTCGCGCAAAGCCGGGTGACATACCGGAGTCCGCCGGAACCAGCAGCAACTGGCCGGCAGACGTGATTTTGCTGCGCGGGCGTATGCCATTAACTTTTTTCAAGTGCTCGAGGCTCATTCCGAAGCGTTGCGCAATTCTGTACAGCCATTCGCCTTTCGCGGCACGGTAGATCTGCCAGGAGGTGAGCGGCTTGTCGCGATTTTCCAGGTTCTCGGTAAACGTGTCCGCTTTGTCTATCGGCAGCAGCAACGTGGCCGAATCGCCCTTTATCACCGGCCGGATGTGCGCGGGATTGAGCGAAACAAATTCATCAACGGGCATGTCGGCCAAGCGCGCGGCAAGCTGTACATCAATATGACTGGGCGCGGATACCGTGGTGAAATAGGGCTCATTCGGGATTTCATCCAGTTTCAGACCGTAAGCTTCAGGATCGTTGACGATGTTCTTGATGGCGATGAGCTTGGGAATATAATTGCGGGTTTCGCGCGGCAGCTTTCTCAAATTCTGGAAGTCCTGAGGCAGGCCTTTCGCCTTGTTGTAGGCCAGCAGCTTGGCAATTTTCTTCTCGCCGCAGTTATAGGCGGCCAGCGCCAGTTCCCAGTTGCCGAATTCCGCGTAAAGGTTCTGCAAATAATCGAGCGCGGCCTGCGTCGCCTGAATCACGTTGCGCCGGCCGTCATACCACCAATCCTGCTCCAGTCCGTATTTTTTTCCCGTGCCGGCAACAAACTGCCAGATCCCGGACGCCTTCCTGCGTGATACGGCGGTAGGGACGTACGCGCTTTCTATCATCGGCAGCAGGGCAATCTCGGTGGGCATGCCGCGCTTTTCCACCTCTTCGACGACGAAGTAAAGATAAAGTTTGCTGCGGTCCATCATGCGTTCCGTATAATCCGGGTGTCTCCGGTACCAGTCTTCATTCCTGGCAACCAAGGGACTGTCCGAATCCTGCAGCGCGAAACCGCTGCGGATGCGATCCCAAAGGTCGGTATCGGGTGGATCGGATTCCTGATTTGCTTCCCCATCGGTCTGTGACTCTTTGGATTTCGTCGCAGTCGCCGATTCAGTCGGCAACGGAAGGGGCGGCGGCGAAGAAGTAACGCTATCGGAGTCAACCGAATCTGGATCAGTCACCAGCCCAGATTTTGCTGTCGCGGCCGATTCCTTAGGCGCTGGAACCGGAACGGGTGTCGACTGTTGCGCGTGCGGGGTTATTTCTGAGTCAGGATTTGTGCGGGTGAAGGAAGCCTGTGTGCCGGCGGCAGAACCAATAAATGCTAAATGCTCGTCACACCATGCCGGAGCGTGAAGGAAAGCGAATACTGCCGCGATGAACAATGCCGATTTAAAACGCATGAATACCCATGGCCTCTAGCAAAGGTTCCGATGGTAACCAACCGCTCCACGCTGCGTCAACCTCAAAATTATCAGATTCTGAAATTATTTTTCCATTCGCGTAACACAGCGAATACCGACACCGGATCAGTGAGCGCTTTTTCGGCCAGCGCACTGGCGCTGCGCACAATCTCGGGGTTGTTGCAGCGCAAGAACGGATTGGTCGCCTTTTCCAGCCTTAGGTCCGAGGGCAGGGTGGGCATGCCAAGCTCGCGCAATTGGCGCACATTGGCCTCGAGCTTCAGCAAAGCGGTATTATGCGGGTCCGCGGCCTTCGCAAACTGAATATTGGCGAGCGTGTATTCATGCCCGCAGTACACCAGCGTTGCATCCGGCAGATTTGCGAGTTTTTGCAGAGACGAATACATTTGCTGCGCGGTGCCTTCGAACAACTTCCCACAGCCGCACGCAAACAAGGTGTCACCACAAAACAACAAGTTTGCGCCATAATAAGCAATATGCCCTGCGGTGTGGCCGGGAATATCCAGCACCTCAAATTCCACGCCGAGCGGCGGAAGCTTCACGCGGTCGCCTTCACCGAGCGGGTGCGTGACTTCGGGAATCGATTCATTGCGCGGGCCGTAAACCGGGACACGAAATTCGCGGAGCAAGCCGGCGTTCCCGCCAACATGGTCGGCATGATGATGGGTGTTAAGAATCGCGGCCAGCTCCAGTTTTTCGCGCCGCAAGTAGGGGAGCACCGGTACTGCGTCTCCGGGGTCGACTGCAGCCGCGTAGCGCCGGTTGCGCATGAGCCAGATATAATTGTCCTTGAACGCCGGGATCGGGACGACGGTAAGCTTGTTCACGTCATATCATTAGGGTCAAAAGATGCAAAAGTCAACGCACAGCCTGGATGATTGGTTTGAGACGCCGCTTGGCCGATACCTGCTGCAGCAGGAGCAAGCGTTTTTCGACAAAGCGGTGGCGGATGTGTTCGGCTTCAACGCAGTGCAGCTGGGACTGGGGCCTTACGATTTCCTGCGACTGAGCCGCATTCCGTTACGCTTCACCGCTGACCGGGATGGCCAGGTCAAGGTAAAGACAGATTTTCTCCATCTGCCTTTTGAATCCAATAGCATTGATTTGCTGCTTTTGCCGCACGTTCTCGAATTCAGCGAGAACCCGCATCAAATATTGCGCGAAGTAGAGCGCGTGCTGATGCCCGAAGGCCAATTTATTATTTGCGGCTTTAATCCACGCAGCCTTTGGGGATTGTCGCGTATATTGCTGCGCAGAAGCGGCGAGTCTCCGTGGAGCGGGCGTTTCATCGCTCTGCCGCGGCTCAAGGACTGGCTCGCGCTGCTCGGTTTTGAAATGGTCGCGGGCCGCCTTGGCTGTTATGTGCCGCCGTTCAAGCAGGAAAAATGGCTTTCCCGGTTCCGCTTCCTGGAAGCCGCGGGCGACCGCTGGTGGGCGATTGCCGGCGGCGTTTATTTTTTGCAGGCGGTAAAACGCGTGCAGGGTCTACGCCTCATCAGGCCGAATTGGAATGAAGCACTGAAGCCGAAAAAGACCCTGGCTCCGGTGCGCCGCGAATCCAAAGCCAAAGTTCTTTACCTCAAAGCGCGCGGGCCCAATCCCTCCGCCTGAAATGACCGGAACAGTCGAAATCTACACCGACGGCGCGTGCAAAGGAAACCCCGGCGTCGGCGGCTGGGGCGCACTGCTGAAATATTCCGGGCGCACTCGCGAGCTGTTCGGCGGCGAGCCGCTCACCACCAATAACCGCATGGAGCTCACGGCGGTGATCAAAGCGCTCTCCGCGCTCAAGCGTCATTGCAAAGTGAAATTGCACACCGACTCGCGCTATGTGCAACAAGGCATCAGTGAATGGATCCACGACTGGAAAAAGCGCGGCTGGCGCACTGCCGATAAGAAACCAGTCAAGAACGATGATCTGTGGAAGCAACTGGACGAGCTGGCATCCAGGCATGAGATTAAATGGGTGTGGGTGGAAGGCCATGCGGGGGATAAAGACAACGAGCGCGCCGACAGCCTAGCAAACCGTGGCGTAGAGTCGGTAATGGTCAAATGAAAAGCGGGTTCATTTAGAAATTCGCCGGTGGCAGACCGGCAGCTGGTAACTTTCTTTTGTGTCGCCAAAAGAAAGTCACCAAAGAAAACGCAACCCCGGCTCGCTGCCCCTATGGGGTGCCCTGTGCTGCTCGCCCAAGCGGGCGGCTGCGCAACTCGCGCTTCGCGCTCAGACAGTGCTCGCCGAATTCCCGCCGCTCGTGCTGCGCTGCTCGGCAGCTCACAGGGGATTTCAAAGACGATAAAAATCTGTCGGTCGCTGGTGGAAAGGGGATAATATGAGGGCATCTGAGGATTTTGATGCGGCAAATCATTCTGGACACTGAAACCACAGGGCTTGAGCCCAATCTTGGACACCGCGTGGTCGAGCTTGCTGCGGTAGAGCTGCTGAGCCGGCGGCTGTCTGGCAACCGCTTCCACAGCTATCTCAATCCGGAGCGCGACAGCGACCCGGCAGCATTGCAAATTCATGGCTTGTCCAGTGAATTTTTGCAGGACAAGCCCAAATTCAAGGATATCGCACAGGAATTTTTACAATACATCGAAGGAGCCGAACTGATCATTCACAATTCGGCTTTCGACGAAGCCTTTCTCGATTACGAGCTGGGATTGCTGGGATTGAAGCCGCTCGGGGAGTACTGCGCGGGAATCGTGGATACGCTAAAAATTGCCAAGGAATTGCATCCCGGGAAGAAAAATTCCCTTGATGCGTTGTGCGAACGTTACCAAGTGGACAATTCCAAGCGGACCTTGCATGGTGCGCTGCTGGACGCGGAGCTGCTGGCCGATATTTACCTCGCGATTACTCGCGGACAAGAAAGCCTGATGATAGATGGCGAGGACAGCGCGCCGCAGCCCGCTGAAGCCGCGAGCGCTGCGGCAAAGCGCGAGCTTAGGGTGATCGCCGCGTCACCGGAAGAACTGCAGGCGCATATGCAGTTGCTTGGGGATATCGAACAAGTGAGCGATGGCAACTGCTTGTGGAATAAACTCGAGAAAGCCCGCTGACGCGAAAAAGCGCGCTCAAAGCGCTTAACCTGCCTTTGCCGCGGGCAATTCGTCCCACCCGGGAAGACGTGTAAGCCGCCGCCAGTCATCCGGGCGGTCGACGTCCCACAACACGGGCAATTCATACCAGCGCCACCTGAGCTTGTGCAGTCGTTGGCGCGTTTGCTCCATGACATGTGAACCTCCCCATGTGATTCCCTGGAACAGGCGCGGCGAGCAACGGGTAAGACCGATGAGCACGTACGCCCCGTCTTCGGTCGGACCGAGCAAGACATCGTTGGCGTTTTTGAGCTTTTGCATGGCCTGACGCAAATCTTCGGACTTGAGCGCAGGGCAATCGCTACCCAAAAGCAAGACTCGCTCGCTGTGGCACAGCGATTTTTGAAAAGCGTGAAACATGCGCTGGCCCAGATCGCCCGGCCCTTGGGAGCGCAATGCAATTCCGAACTCCTCAGCGCAGCGGGCGAAAAATGGATGTTCCGTTGAGGGTGTACACCAAAGCTCCACTGCGCCCGCATTGGCTTCGACCGCCGAGGCCACCGCATGTCTTACCAGCCGCTCGTGCAGCTCCCTGGCGCCTTCAGCCCCGAGCAGGGGAATCAGCAAGGTCTTGACCTCGCCGGTTTCGGGCGCTTTGGCAAAAATTAATATCCTGCCGTTATCTTTAGGGTCTGCTCGATCCAAAATTACCTCGCGGTTCTGGGCGACAACTTCTCAATTATCAGAATATCAGATTTCAGGAAAGTTACGAATTCCCGGGCAAACGGCTCGCAGCGCGAAAAATACTCGCCGAAAGCAGCAGCACGCCCAAGGGATAACATCCGCCTGCTGCGAAAGCGTCCGACAGAAATTCCCCAGAAAAAGCCGAGCCAATGAGAGTCAATACCGCCATCGAAGCGACAACCAGCCCGCGAAATATTTTGTCTTGGAGACGAACGCTGTACCAAAGATGCAGGACATAAATATAAGAGGGAAGCAGCAGCACCAGGTAGTGCCTCTGCAGTACCGTGGGAAATAACGGCACCAGGCTGAAGGTGAGCGCGATGCCGCCCCAGTGCAATATCAGTTCGCCGCAGTTGCGGTACAAGACGGCATACAAGACCACCAATCCCGCAACAGCGGCGACCACCAGGTATTCCATAATGCGCAGCGTCGCGAGGGGCAAGATGAGAAGAGTCAGATGGTACGCGTGGCCTTGGTATTCGAAAGCGATTGCGTCGCTGAAAAATCGGTAAAGCTGCGCTTGCAACGACAGGTTGACGTGAAGCGGCCAGTAGGTGCTTCTCAAGTCGGCATAGAGCACCACGTTGTGGAGCCAGTAATTGAGGAACTGCAAATTCTTCCCGAATCCTACGAGTAGTGCGGGCAACAGAAATCCCGCGAACAGGCCACAAGCAATGCCCAGTGTGACCCGCGAGTCGCGCCTTGCGGCGAACCAAATCGCGAACGGCAGCGAAATGATTTTTATCGCAATCGATATCCCGATCGCGGTACCTCCCGCCAAGCGCTGGTGTTTCTGCGACAAGACCAATCCCAAGACTACGAGAGCCAGCACCAGGATGTCCGACTGCCCAAAGGCGAGGTGGTTATAGATGAATCTGAATGTTGGCAGCAACGCAAAGAACAAGATCGTCCACCGCGCCCTGACGGGAATCCCGAAAAACGGGCGGCCGGCGACCGATTCATAAAATGCCTTCATCGCCCAGCCAAGCATTAGAACATTGAGCACGCACCAGACAACCACCGTTACGTTGATCGGCAGAAGCGTGAACGGAATAAATAGCACCGCGAAGAGCGGCGGATAAAGGTAGTAGAACACTCCGGGTCGCATGCCGATAACGTAAGGGTTATTGCCGCCGAGCATGAGGCTCGCGGCATGCAGATAAACTTCGAGGTCGGGCTTGGCGATCGGGTTGAATATCAATTTCGCGCTGGCGAATGCGATGACCGTGACGACGGTGATCACCGCCAGTACGCGATAAAGATCCAACAGCGTTTCAAATGGCGGGAGCCGGAAACGCTCGTGCATTTTGGCGCTCACGGGGAATTCTTAGGCGGAGCGCCGGCGGGGAGGTAGTCCTTGACGATATAAAGCGGCCGCTGCTTGGCTTCGTTAAACATTCTTCCTAAATATTCCCCAATGATGCCGATAGTGAAAAGCTGCACCCCGCCCAAAAACAGGATGACCACCATTAATGAAGGATAACCACGCACCGGCTCGCCAAAAGCGAGAGTCTTGTAAATAACCACCGCCGCATAAATGAATGACGCAAGGGCGGTGAATAATCCGATGTAGGTCGCGAATTTCAATGGCGCGGTTGTGAAGGAGGTGATTCCCTCGAGGGCAAAATTCCATAGACGCCAATAATTCCATTTGGTCTTTCCCGCTGCACGCGCTTCGCGCTGGTAGGAAACCGCTTTCTGCGGATAGCCGATCCAGGCAAACAATCCCTTCATGAAGCGGTGCTGCTCGCGAAGTTGCCGCAGCGAATCCACTGCGCGACGCGAGAGGAGCCGGAAATCACCGGCGTCCTCCGGAATTTTCACGTGACTTGCGCGCTGTATAACGCGGTAGAAAACGTGAGCAGTGGCTTTTTTCAGCGCGCTTTCACCCTCGCGCTCGGTGCGCTGCGCATAAACCACGTCGTAGCCTTCACGCCAGTGCTGCAGGAACTCCAGAATCAGCTCCGGCGGATCCTGCAGATCG
>Ga0187773_10000176_pt1 | contig 27351 bp, 26 predicted proteins | sample 0216_BV02_MP05_1_FD_133133 | JGI IMG/M metagenome (GOLD analysis project Ga0187773, IMG submission 133133) | Tropical peat soil microbial communities from peatlands in Department of Meta, Colombia - 0216_BV02_MP05_10_MG | ecosystem: Environmental > Terrestrial > Soil > Wetlands > Peat | place...
GTGTTGCAATGCTTCGTTTAAGCCGGACCCCCGCGCCTTCCATAACCGCTTCCGGCTCAATGACCTGTTCAATTTTTCGAGGTGACGATTTCATAACAGTCTCCTTTCGTTTTTACGGCGGCCCGTTCCTTCGCGTCACGGCTCCGATTCGGATCTGGATTCCTCCGCCACGATATCGAGCGAGATCATTTCGGCGCGCCGAAGAATGGTCAAGGGCGCCGTCAATCCGACCTGTTTTTCGGTCAAAGCCTTGTGCAGGTCATCGATCCCGGCGATCGGCTGACCGTCGTACCCGATGATCAGATCGCCCTCGATCAGACCGGCCCGACGGGCGGGGCTTTCCGGCTCGATCGAGACCACGAGCACGCCGCTCTCGACCGGCAGGTTATGGAATCGCACGAGGCGGCGGTGCAGCGGAACGTTCTGGCCGGCCACGCCGATGTACCCGCGTCGGACCCGGCCGTCCTTGATCAGCCGGGCCGCAATGAACTTGGCCGTATCGATTCCGATCGCAAAGCAGATCCCCTGAGCGCCCATGATCATGGCCGTGTTCACGCCGATCACCTCGCCGCGCGAGTTCACGAGCGGCCCGCCGGAATTGCCCGGGTTCAGCGCCGCGTCCGTCTGAATCACATCGTCGATCAGTCGGCCGGATCGGGACCGCAGGGATCGGCCGAGTGCGCTGACGACGCCGGCCGTGACGGTGGTCTGAAAGCCGTACGGATTGCCGATCGCGATCGCCAATTGGCCGGGACGGATCGTTTTGGAGTCGCCGAGACGGGTGGGCACCAGGTTGGGTGCCGAGATTCGGATGACGGCCAGGTCCGTTCCGGGATCGTCGCCCACCACATCGGCCACAAATCGCCCGCCATCCGAAAGCGTCACCTCGATTTCGGCCGCGCGATGCACTACGTGGCTGTTCGTCATGATCAAGCCGTCTTGGGTAAAGAGGAAACCGGAACCGGTGCCCCGGGCCTCTCGGGGACGGCGGGGATCGACCAGTTGTCTGGCCCTGGGTGTTTGATGCATCTCGATATTGACCACCGATGGACTGACCGTCTCGGCCGCGGCGATGACCGCGCGTGAATAGGCGTCCAGGAGGTGATCGTCAGAGACGGAGGACGAAACGGGCAAAGGTCTTTCGGCGATATCGAGGCCGCTGTTTGTTTCGTTTTGGGAAATCCATTCGAGTGCGGGTTTCATTGAATTCCTCCTTCCTTCGATTACTGAGATTGTTTATTCTTGAAAAATCATCTTCAGGTATTGTTTAAAATGGCGCAGATTTTTTCGGACGATTCCCATATTCCGGTGCGCCTTGCCCAGGATGAGCGAGCCCTCCAGCACGGCAATGAAATGCTCCGCGAGGCTTTGGGTGTCCAAGGTTGCTCTGGGTCGATGTTTTCTCTTGGCCTCGTCCAGGGTCTGTTTGAACATCGCGGCCCATTCGTCGAAGCCCTCGGCGCACAACGACCGGATCTCCGGATGCGTTTCAGAGAGCTCCTGGGCGAAGTTTCCCAATAAGCAACCGTTCCGTCCATGCGGCCGTTGGTAGAGCCGTGCGGAAAAGTCCAGGTAGCCGTACACCCGCTCCAGAGGATCGCGGTTGTTCATCCGGAGCGCGCTCCATTCCATCCGCTGGCCGGAGGAGGCGTAGCGATCCAGGAGCGCCTTCCCCAGGTCCTCCTTGCTTTCAAAATAATGAAAGAAGCTCCCCTTCGTCAACTTGGCTGCCCCGCAGATCTCGTCGATCGTGGTCGCGGGGTAACCTTTGACCAGCATCAGCCTCTGGGCCGCGTCGAGCAGTTTCTCCCGAGCATGGGATGGGATTTGGAATTTCCGCATTTAAATACCTACCGGTTGGTATGTTTATGCCACTTTACCAGATTGCCCGGCGCGTTGTCAAGGGGAGCGGCCGGACCCCACACGGGGACGTCAGTGGGCGACCGGAACCGGACCGGCCGTCAAATAAAAATCTTCCCGATCCTGTTCCAGCCGGTCAAAGAGGAAAACGGAGCCGTCCGACCTCCAGCGGAGTCTTTTGGGCCGGGCGGCATGTGCCACCACCGTCCGTTTGATCCCGGCCCTTTCATAGTCCTCCTGGGTCATCACGATCAGTGCCGAGGGATGGGCCGCCTGATAACGTTTGAGATCCTCCGGGTCCGTCAAGGATATGACCGGCGGGCCGATTTCATATACCCATTCATTGACCTCCATGCGATAGACGCCAAACGACGTTCCAATCGGCCGTTCCGAATTGATCCGCCCCGCAAAAGCCGCGGCCGGAGAAGGCCCGCTGAACCCCGGTACCAGGCTGAAATAGGCCAGCAGCCCCGCGGCCGCCACGCCGGCGATCCCAAAGGCCTGCCCGTGGCTTGAATTTCGGACCGCGGCGACGAGCAATGCAGCCGCGGTCACTGCCAGCAATACGGGCCAGAGGTACCCCGCGCCCGAAACGTGACCGGCCCATTCCCGCACGGACGTCAGCAGCGCCATAAGCAATCCGCCGGCTAGAAGGCCGAACGCGGCCGCGATCCAACCGACAAGACGAAGGGCCTTCGGCTCAACAGTCCCGGAGAGTCTCGTGGCCCGGTCCAGGAACCATCCGGCCAGGAGCGCGAAGGCCGGCGTTAGGGGAAGAAGGTAACGAATGGCCTTCAGGCTGACGAGCGAAAAGAAGACGATGATCACGATCAACCAGGGAACGGGAAGCCGTTTTTCCGCGGTTAGTTCACGTCGGTGCCTCCAGAATATTCCCAACCCGGCTGCTACGAGGGGACTCCAGGGCAAAAAATCCCAGAAAAAATGCCGAAGGTAAAAGTGCCAGGGGTATCGCGCTTCGCCCGCGGCTGCCTTCTGCTGGATAGCCCAGATGTAGTTCAGATAGGTTTGACCGTGCTTCAGGACGATCAAGACAAACCAGGGAAGAATGAGGGTCAGAAAAATCACGATTCCGGTTCCGGGCGCGAGCTCGCGCAGGGGCGGCCGCTCCTTCCAGGTCAGGAGGAATCCCGTCGTCACGAGGCCCAGGAGCAGGACGGCCAGGGGACCTTTCGTCAGGGTCGCCAGTGCCGCGCCGGCGTAAAACAGAGAAAGCCAGCTCCGCCGGGGCGGGGATGACGCGACCCCGCGCTGAAAGGCGAAAAGGGCCAGCGTGATGAAGAAAGTCAGGGTGAGGTCCGGGATGGCCGTCCGGGCGAAGAGGACGAACAACGGCGTCGTGATCAGGACGAGAACGGCCCATCGGGCCGTTGAAACACCGTAGAGGGATTTCCCCAATGCGTAGGTCACCCCGACAACGCCCAGGGCCATGACGGCCGAGACGAGTCGTGCGGCACCGAGACCCGTCCCGAAGACTTTGAAGGAGAGCATCACCATCCAGTAAAACAGGATCGGTTTATCGAAGCGGTTGGTCTCGTTAAAAATCGGAGTGATCCAGTCCCCGTGATCCAGCATCTCGCGGGCCGATTCCAAATAGAAATATTCCATGAACATGGGGGGGCGCTCGGCCCCGGGCGGGAAAAAGAAAAGGAGGACTGAGAGGACCGCGATCGCGATCGGCCAGGGAGGCATTACGTCAGTTCGGGTTATTCCGGGAGATCAGCACGAGGTTCCGGATATACACGACGGAACCCGTGGCCTGACCCAGAATAAAAATGGGGTCCTTGATGTGCACGGCGTAGACGAGGAGCAAGAAGCTTCCTCCCAGACTGAGATACCAGAAGGCCGGGGGAATGACGCTCATGCCGCGGTGCTCCGAGACCATCCACTAGATAAGGAACCGACTGAAGAAAAGCAACTGGGCGACCAGTCCTAAGGCGATCCAGAAGTCCCATCGCATCGCTTGACCTCCTCAATCTCGTAGGAAAGCCAGCGGCGCTTCATCCACCGGACGGCCAGCAGATCGACGAATGAGCGTATGGCCCGGTTGCGGATGTTGTATTTCGACAGCCCGTACCGCCGGGGGAAATGCTGCACCGGCACCTCCACCACCTTGAACCCGTCCAGCTTGAGGAGGGTTGGAAGGAACCGGTGCATCCCGTTGTAGAGTTTCAGCGTTTTAAGGCTTTCCCGTTTAAAGACCCGGAGCGAGCAGCCCACGTCCAGGATCGTCTCCTGACTCAACCAGTTTCGGATGGCGTTCGCGATCACAGAGGAGGCCCGTCGGACCAATGTGTCCGCCCGGCGCTCCCGCCAGCCGCAGACCACATCGGCCGATTCGAGATGGGGAACCATTTTCAGAATGTCTGCCGGATCGTACTGGAGATCGCCGTCCATGGTGATGACGACCTTCCCCCGGGCGAGCCGGAAGCCGGCATCGAACGCCGCCGTCTGTCCCGAACGACGGTGGAACTTGACCAGAACCAGTTGCGGATGGATTTCGGAGAGATGGACCATCCGTTCATAGCTGGCGTCGGTGCTCCCGTCATCCACGAGGATAATCTCAAAAGGCTTGCCCAGCTTCTCCATGACCGGCAGGAGGCTGGGGACCAGCAACGGGATGTTGGCCTCTTCGTTATAGACCGGGATTACTAGTGAATAGGCCGGAGACTCTCCGGCATCAATAGGAGTTTTTACCATAGTCATATCGGACGATATTAGAGAAAAAGGAAAAGGGCGTGGATTGAAAAAGACAGCCCGCGTGCCCCCCGCGTGTCAAACCCACCGATGGGTAGAATACCAGTCGTGGAAATCTCTTGTCAAGTATCCTGGAAGACGGGGGCTCATCAAAGACCTTGTGGCCAATGGTGGGGATGGTGTAGTAGAATTTGCGAGGAGGACGATATGCAGTTGGCTCGTTTGGTTGAACGAGTTAGCCGGGTTCAATCCGCTTCCAAGAAAAATGAGAAGATCGCACTCCTTGCGGACTTCCTCAAGCAGACGCACGGCCAAGAAACGGAATTGGCGGCCCTTTATCTTTGCGGCCGTCTTCCGCAAGGAAAGATCGGCGTCGGCTGGAGCACGATCGAATCCGCAATGATCGGGACATCGCAGATGGAGTCCGCACTTACGTTGGCGGAGGTCGATCAGGTTTTGAGCCGGATCGCCTCCGACCAAGGCCCCGGCTCGAGTGAGCGGAAGATTGCGATGCTGCGTTCGCTCTTCGAGCGCGCTACTATCGACGAGCGTCGGTTCCTTTCGCATCTTTTAATGGGTGAGGTACGACAAGGGGCGTTGGAAGGCGTTCTCCTGGAAGCGATCGCCAAAGCCTCCGGTCTTCCCTCCTCGGAGATTCGACAGACGATGATGTTCTCCGGCCGCATCGGCGATGTGGCTCGTGTGGCGCTGGCAGAGGGTTCTTCCGGCCTTTCCCGCATGGGTTTCCGGATCTTTTCCCCGGTGGCCCCAATGCTGGCCAGCACTGCCGAGGATGTCGCCGAGGCGTTGGAGCGGTTGGGCGAGGCCGCCTTCGAATTCAAGCTGGACGGCGCACGAATTCAGGTTCACAAGGAAGGGGATAGGGTTCGGATCTTCACACGGCAGCTTCAGGATGTTACGGAGCGGCTGCCCGAGGTGATCGAATGGACGCAGGCGCTGCCCGTGCGCGAGCTCGTTCTGGATGGGGAGGCGATCGCGCTTCGGCCGGATGGACGGCCTCAACCTTTTCAGATCACGATGCGGCGGTTCGGACGGGTCAAAAACATCGAGGCGATGCGTCGGGAGATTCCATTGACCTCTTATTACTTTGACTGCCTCTTTCGTGAAGGCGACGGCCCGTTGTTTTCTGTACCCTATCGTCGGCGTTTTAAGATCCTGTCCGAAACGATTCCAAATGAGACCGTCATCCCGAGCGTGATGATGAAAGTCCGCGCGGAGGCGGAGGGATTTTTGAAGCGCGCGTTGCAGGTAGGGCATGAAGGGGCGATGGCCAAGTCTCTGGACGCGCCTTATACCGCCGGTCAGCGCGGGTTTAATTGGTTGAAGCTCAAGCCGGCCAAGACCCTGGATCTGGTGATCCTCGCGGTGGAGTGGGGGAGCGGCCGCCGCAAGGGTTGGCTTTCGAATTTGCATCTCGGAGCCCGGGATCCCCAGAGCGGGCGGTTTGTCATGTTGGGCAAAACCTTCAAAGGACTCACGGACGAAATGCTGAAGTGGCAGACCGAAACGCTTCTGTCGTTGGAGGTAAGCCGGGATGAATGGACGGTCTATGTTCGCCCGGAATTGGTTGTCGAGATCGCCTTCAACGAAATCCAGGAATCACCCCGTTATCCGGCCGGACTGGCGCTTAGGTTCGCGCGGGTAAAACGTTTCCGCCCGGACAAATCGGCCGCCGAGGCCGATACGATTCAGACCGTCACCGAGATTTTTAGAAGGCAGCGGGCGTAACCTTCCCCGGATTTGATCGGTCCCAATAGATATGGATTGGTCCGTGGCCTGAGCAGCGACCTCGGCGAGGTTTGGGCACCCGACTTGGCGAAGGACGCGGCCGAGTCTTCGAGGAAAATTATGCGTGCCCCATCTTCGCAGAATTTAGCGGCCAAGCCATTGTCGGGTCAAACCGCAGCCGTTGAAGCAGCGCAGGCACGGACCAATCCTGGCCAGCGAATTCGGAATGCAACAAGACCCTTCCCCCCATCCAAGTTGCAGGACCGCCCTGTCTGTAGGTTATAATCACCCTATGTCTCTGACCCTCTTTCATCCGCTCATCTCCAAATGGTTCGCGCAGCGGTTTGCGGCCCCGACCGAGGCCCAGCGCCTTGGTTGGCCGTCGATCGTAGAAGGCCGTGACACGCTGATCGCCGCCCCCACCGGTTCGGGCAAGACGCTGGCCGCGTTTCTCACATGCCTCGACCGATTGATCCGCGACAGGACCTCGGGAAGGATGACCGATCAAACCCGGGTTGTTTATATCTCCCCCCTTAAGGCGCTCAGCAATGACGTTCAACGGAACCTACAACAGCCGCTTTCCGAGATCCGCACGCTGGCTCATCACGAAGGAATTCCGCTTCCCGAGATCCGTGTACTGGTCCGTACGGGCGACACGCCCGCTTCGGAACGACAGGCGATGATCCGCCGACCGCCGCATATCCTAGTCACGACGCCCGAGTCGCTTTATCTGCTGCTGACGGCCGAGAAGAGCCGCAAAATGCTCCGGTCGGTTGAGACCGTGATCGTGGATGAGATCCATGCCGTCGCGCGCGACAAACGGGGATCGCATCTGGCCCTGTCCCTCGAGCGGCTGGAGCACCTTTGCGAGCGTCGGCCGGTCCGGATCGGTCTTTCGGCGACGCAGCGGCCGATCGAAGAGATGGGCCGGCTTCTGGTCGGAACCAAACGAATCGATGTTGAGGGCCGTCCCGACTGCGCGATCGTGGACGTAGGCCATCTTCGCGAGCTGGATCTTTCGATCGAGACGCCGAAGACCCCGCTTTCGGCCGTGTGCTCGAACGAGCAATGGAAAGAGGTTTATGAGCGGGCGGCCGAGCTGATCAAAACGCACCGGAGCACGCTGATTTTTGTGAACACCCGTCGTCTGGCCGAACGGGTGACGCATCAGTTGTCAGAGCTTCTCGGGGAGGATGCGGTCGCCTCGCATCACGGAAGTCTTTCGAGGAAGATCCGGCTTGCGGCCGAGGCCCGTCTGAAAGCTGGGGAGCTGAAGGCCGTCGTGGCAACGGCGTCGCTCGAGCTCGGGATCGATATCGGCTTCATCGATCTTGTGGTCCAGATCGGAAGCCCGCGCGCGATCGCGACGTTTCTCCAGCGGATCGGCCGTTCGGGCCACGCGCTGGGGGTGACGCCAAAAGGCCGACTGTTCGCACTGACGCGGGACGAGCTTCTGGAATGCGGCGCCTTGATCCGGGCCGTGCATGAGAAACGGTTGGACCGGATCGAGATTCCCAAAGCGCCGCTCGATATCCTGGCCCAGCAGATGGTGGCGGCCGCATCCGGTGAAGATTGGAAGGAAGATGAATTGTTTCATCTCGTCCGTGGGGCCTATCCCTATCGCGATCTGAGCCGTTCCGATTTTGATGTCGTCATCGAAATGCTCTCGGAAGGATACTCGACCCGGACCGGCCGCTTCAGCGCCTATCTCTACCGCGACGGAGTTCATCGCCGAATCAAAGCGCGGCGCGGGGCGCGTCTCACCGCGCTCACTTCCGGCGGGGCGATCCCGGAGCGGGCGGACTACAAAGTCGTCGCCGAGCCGGAGCATGTCACGGTCGGCTCGGTGGATGAGGATTTCGCGGTCGAGAGCATGAGCGGGGACGTCTTTCTCCTCGGCAATACGTCCTGGCGGATCCAGCACGTCCGGGCCGGCGAGGTGGTCGTGGCGGACGCCCACGGCGCCGCCCCGACGATCCCGTTCTGGCGGGGCGAGGCCCCTTCACGGACGGTTGAACTATCGCAGGAGGTCTCGGCACTTCGCGAAGCGATCGAACGCCGGCTGGACTATCCAAACGAAGTCGTATCTTGGCTCATGAACGAATGCGCGATGAGCGAAACGAACGCGAAGGAGGCGGTCGAATATCTTTCGGCGCAGAAGGCGGCGGTCGGGATGATTCCGACCCAGAGTCATCTCCTGATCGAGCGGTTTTTCGACGAGTCAGGCGGGATGGAGCTCGTGATCCATTCTCCTTTCGGCGGGAGGATCAACCGAGCGCTGGGGTTGACGCTCCGGAAGCGGTTCTGCCGGCGGTTCGACTTCGAGCTCCAGGCCTCGGCGGACGACAACGGCGTCGTGATGTCGCTCGGGCCGCAGCAGAGCTTTCCGCTCGATGAAATTCCCCGCATGGTCCCGGCGGAGCAGGCCGGGCATCTGCTCACGCAGGCCGTACTGCCGATGCCTTTTTTCACAGTCCGGTGGCGATGGAACGCGACGCGCGCGCTGGCGGTGCTCCGGCATCGCGGCGGGAAGAAGGTCCCGCCGCCGCTCCAGCGTTTTCGTGCGGATGATTTGCTCACGGCCGTCTTCCCGGCCATCACGGCCTGTCCCGAAAACAATATGAGCGGTCCGGACATCCCGATTCCTGATCATCCGCTCGTCCGTCAAACCATGCACGACGCGCTTCACGAGGCGATGGATCTCGAGGGACTGGTCCGGCTTTTGATTGAGATCCAGACAGGAAAGATCCGCGTCACGGCGATGGACGTACGCGAGCCGACGCCGTTTTCGTATTCGCTCTTGAATGCGCAGCCCTACGCCTTCCTGGACGACGCCCCGCTGGAGGAGCGCCGTGCGCGAGCCGTCGCGACGCGGCGGACGCTTTCGATCGAATCGGTCCGGGATCTCGGAAGGCTCGATCCCGAAGCGATCGAAAAAGTCCGAAAGGAGGCCTGGCCGCTCGTGCGCGACGCGGACGAGCTGCACGACACCTTGTTGTCCGTCGGGCTTCTTCCCGAGGAAGAGGGGGGATCTTGGGAGAAATGGTTCACCGAGCTGATTCGCACCGGGCGAGCGGCGCGCGCGGTGGATGCGGACGGGAAAATTTTCTGGGTCGCGACGGAGCGGTGGCCGATGGGTTCGGCATCGCGGCCCGGTTTCACGGCCGAACCGAGTCTCACGATTCCGACCGGAATACGAACGGACTGGTCCGCCTCGGAGGCCTGGGTTCAACTGGTTCGCGGACGGATGGAGATCGTCGGTCCTACGACGGTCGAGCGGCTCGCGCAAGATCTCGGTCTTCCGGATCATGTCATCGAATCTTCGCTTGGAGCGCTTGAAGCAGAGGGATACGTATTAAGAGGACACTTTAATCCCGAGGGGACCGATACCGAATGGTGTGCAAGACGACTCCTGGCCCGGATTCATCGTCTCACGCTTGACAGCCTCCGTCGTCAGATGGAGCCGGTCGCGCCGGAGGAGTTGATCCGGTTTCTTTTGGACTGGAACCATTTATCGTCGGGTAAGCAGGTCTACGGTCGTGACGGGCTTCTCACGGTAATCGAGAAGCTCCAGGGGTTTGAGATCCCGGCCGTCCTGTGGGAGCAGACGATCCTTCCGGCCCGCGTCGCAGAGTATAACGCGAGATGGTTGGATGATCTTTGTTTATCGGGTGGGGTGGTCTGGGGAAGGGTGCGCACCGGGGCGTCGCGCGACGCGACTAAGATCCTTCCCATCACGATCATCCTTCGCGAGGATCTGGATGGGTTGAGATCGGATCAAAATTTGCCGGATGATCTAGGATCGGACGCGAGGCAGGTTCTTTCAACGTTGCAGACTCGAGGCGCATTATTCATGACCGAGATCGTTTCGCTCATGCGTCTTTTGCCGACCCAGGTCGAACAGGCGTTGTGGGAGCTGGTTGCGGCCGGACGGGTGAGCGGAGACGGCTTCGGCGCGATCCGTTCCTTGACCTCGCCGATGCGGGATCGAGCGCAGCGAATGAGACGTCATATCCAACGCCGCGGAATCAAACCGTTCGGAACGACGTCCCAAAGCGGACGGTGGTGGGTGATTCAACGGGCTGCCGATTCTGAAAACGTACAGAACGAATACGCCGATACCGTAGGGGCGGTTCGCGAACCGCCCCTACAACAATGGGCCCATCAATTGTTGGCACGCTACGGCGTCTTCTTCCGGGATCTGCTCGCGCGTGAAGACGCCGCGCCGTCGTGGCAGGAACTTCTGCCGGTCTATCGTCGCATGGAATCCCGAGGTGAGATTCGCGGCGGGCGTTTCATCACCGGCGTCGGCGGCGAGCAGTTTGCCTTGCCGGAAGTGGTGGATTTGTTACGTCAGTCGCGTCGCGAGGACAATGTAGGGGCGCCGCTTGCTGCGCCCATCGTCATCAGCGCCGCCGACCCGATGAACCTCGTCGGCATTCTCACCCCCGGGGCCAAGGTTCCGGCCATCGCGACCAATGCCGTGGCATATCTTAACGGCCGTTACGTCGGCCATCGCGTCGCGGGAGAAGTCTGGGTAAATCCGAAACTGGATAACGAGACGGCCCATAGGCTCGAACGCGCCCTCCAAGCCGGCCGTGTGCAATTGACTAAAGGGTATTCGTCAGAGGAATGACAATCGTTTGACACGTTGGGGGAAAAAGGAGTAAAGAGGATCAGTAAATCACTGGAGACCGCCCGCGAACACACATCGGCGCGGTGGCGTTAGAAAACGATGAGCAAGACCGATAAGTATATTCCGGCGTTCGGCCACGACATGCTCACGCCCTTGTACGACGTGGCGATGAAGTGGCTCATGCCGGAGGACCGATTCAAGCGCCACCTGATCCGTCAGGCGGCCATCGAGCGGGGCCAGCGGGTGCTCGATCTCGGTTGCGGCACCGGGACGCTGACGATCCTGATCAAGGAACTTCATCCGGAATCGGAAGTCGTGGGTCTCGATGGGGATCCGAACGTTCTTGGGATTTCCCGCGCAAAGGCCAAGAAAGCCGGGGTCGATATTGTTTTCGATGAAGGAATGGCGTTTCAGTTGCCGTATCCCGACGGCTCGTTCGATCGCGTGCTGTGCAGCCTGGTTTTGCATCATTTGACCACGGAAAATAAGCGGCGCGCGTTAAAAGAAGCGTATCGGATCCTTCGACTCGGTGGCGAGCTTCATGTCGCGGACCTCGGAAAGCCGAGCAACTTTCCGGCCTATCTGATTTCCTTGATCATCCGTTTGTTTGAAGACGTAATGGATAATATCAAAGGCTTGCTTCCCGAAATGTTTGCCGAGGCAGGTTTTTCTCAAGTCGAGGAGACCGCCCGGTACATGACGCTTGTCGGCACGCTCGCCCTGTATAAGGCGCGGAAGCCGAGTTGATTCCAGTCGACCTGCGAACTCGCGGTGACACGGCGTCGGGTGTTTGGGTCTAATCTTGATTCAACGCGTTAGAGGATATCATGGCTGATCCAATCGAATCCCTTCTCGTGAAAGATCAAATCATCGGAGTCATCAACGATTTGTTTGTCGGGACCGACGATCGGGACTGGGCGAAGGTCAAACGATGCTTTGCGGATAAGGTCCTGTTCGATATGACCTCTCTGGCGGGCGGGTCGCCCACGACGATGACACCCCAACAAATCGTGGACGCCTGGGATCAGGGGCTTAAAGCGCTGAAGGCCATCCATCATCAAGCCGGAAATTATTCCGTGACCCTCCAGGGCCAGGAAGCCACGGCGCACTGTTATGGAATCGCCTATCACTATCTTCCGAATAAAAAGAACCAGAATACGCGGACCTTCGTCGGAAGCTATGACTTTCATCTGACAAACCGGGACCAAAATTGGCGTATCGATCAATTCAAATTTAACTTGAAGTTCATCGACGGTAATCCAAATCTGGAGAATAGCCGTTAAATGTTTGAACATCGCAAAGCGCCGTTGCTGCCCCGGCGGGCCTTTTACGCCCGTTTAGCCCGAAGTGCCGGCATCGGATTCTTGATGGTTTTGATTTCCTTGAGCATCGGGATCATGGGCTATCACTACTTTGAAGATCTCCCGTGGATCGATGCGTTCGCAAACGCCGCGATGATTTTATCCGGCATGGGTCCTTTGTCGACGCTTCAAACGAATTCCGGGAAATTGTTTGCGGGATGTTATGCCCTATTTAGCGGACTGGCCTTCATTATTATAATGGGGCTCATTTTTGCACCCGTGGTCCATCGCTTCCTTCACAAATTCCATCTGGAGTTGGATTCGGATAAACAATGAGGTCGACCCGAGGCCTCCCTTGCAGGAAACGATTCTGACGTGGGCGAGGATGCTCGGTTGCCCGCTTGAACCAAAGATCTTTCGCGACCAGGACGGGGACAAAGCCGTCTCGTATGCGCCCTGTAAAGAAAATTCCGAAATTGGTTTCTACACCATCGAGGTCATGGGCCACACCCGGGAGGGAAAAGTCTTTGGCCGGAGCGCTTGGTGGGCAAGAAGACGAACAAGATCAACGCGGACGATGTCATCTGAGAATTCTTCCAGAAACATCCTAAGACCTGAGGCGAAGGGCGGACTGCTTGCCCCCGTGCAGAATCCATCCCCGACCCCGCGGCTGCGCGGTTTGACGTAAAGGGAGGGGCCTGTTACAATGGTGACATTCAATAAATACCAAAAGGAGTCACCGATGTCCAAACCCATTGGGGAAATCGTGAAGTACACCGTCGTGATCTACAAAAGCCCGCGTGGCTATCATGTGAATTGCCCGGCCCTCTCCGGATGCGTCAGTCAGGGCGACTCGTTAACGGAAGCCCTAGAGAATATTAAGGACGCAATTCGAACCTACATCCACATGATCAGGAAGGAAACCCGAAACAAAGTGACCACTGAGGTACAAGTGGCGGTCTAAATGCTTTTCCCCGGCCTTTCAACCCAAAGGAAGGTTGTTCGCGCCCACCGTGAGGTCGGATTTGAGGTTATCCGCACGCCGGATGGTTTTCACCGGGTCACGACCCCCCGCCATAAACGACTCCATCCCTACGCGCTCCAATCCTTCCTCCAGCAGACGGGTCTGGCCGATCAGAAATTTAAAGTATTTTTACGATAGGACCGGGTCCTCCCGCGCCATCGCGGCAGCGTGGCGTATTGCGCAAGCGAAGAGGCATCTAACAGGAAGGAGAGAGAGACGTGGACTGGATGGCGGATCCCGAGATTTGGATAGCGCTCGCGACGCTGACGGCGCTTGAGATCGTCCTGGGAATCGACAACATCGTCTTCATCTCGATCCTCGTCGGAAAACTTCCCGCACGACGGCAGAAAGAGGCGAGAATCCTCGGACTCGGTCTGGCGATGCTGATGCGGATCTTGTTGCTCTTCTCGCTGGTCTGGCTGATGCGGCTTACTGAGCCGCTGTTTTCCGTATGGAACCAAAACATCTCCGGACGAGATTTGATCTTGATCGCCGGCGGACTGTTCCTTCTTTGGAAGAGCACCATGGAGATCCATGAAAATCTCGAGGGGCAGAGAGGAGTCGCTTCGGTCACGGTCAAAGCCGCCTTTGCGAGCGTGATCGTTCAGATTATTCTGATCGATATTGTGTTTTCATTCGATTCGGTCATCACCGCAATCGGCATGTCCGGGCGGTTGGGCGTGATGGTGGCCGCGATCGTCCTCGCGGTGATCGTCATGATGATGCTCTCGGATGCGATCAGCCGGTTCGTGAACCGTCATCCCACGGTGAGGATGCTGGCGTTGAGCTTTCTGATACTGATCGGCGTCGCGCTGATCGGCGACGGATTGGAGATGCATATTCCCAAAGGCTACATCTACTTTGCGATGGCCTTCTCGGTGATCGTCGAGATGATGAACCTCCGGATCCGACAACGCCTGGGGGCTCCCGTTCGGCTTCGCCGACGGTACAACGATTGACCGGAACGGAAATTTTCTATGTCTCCATCCAAAGAGCGGCATCCCTCCAACGCGCCCGGCGATTGGTACATCGACCGCCGCTGCATCAATTGCGGGGCGTCCCAAACTGTCGCGCCCGGTCTCATCGTCGAACGGGACGGACAGTCGGTGTTTGCCCGTCAGCCGGCCGGTGGAAATGAGGAGATCGCCGCGTGGCGGGCGGTGCTCGTCTGTCCCACCGCATCGGTACGCACCGAGAGCGGTCGCAAGGCGCCCGAGGGTCTTTATCCCCATGAGCTGGCCCCGGGCGTTTATCGCTGCGGCTATAACGCGCGGGAATCGTACGGCGCCCATTCCTATTTTGTAAAACGCACGGAGGGCAATTTTCTGGTCGACGCCCCGCGTTACGTCGACCGCTTGGCGGCCTGGTTCGGGGATGCGGGAGGCATCCGGGACATCCTCCTGACCCACCGGGACGACGTGGCCGATGCGGACCGCTATGCCGGCCGTTTTGGCGCCCGTGTCTGGATTCATGAGCACGATCGCGGAGCGGCGCCTTTCGCGACGGATATTCTTCGGGGACGGGAAGCGACGCCAATCCGGTCCGGTCTAACGGCCATTCCGGTGCCCGGCCACACTGAGGGAAGTGTTGTTTTCCTTCTTGAAGAATGCTATTTGTATACAGGCGATTCCCTCGCGTGGGATCACGATCGGGAGGAGCTCGAGGCGTTTCGGGACGCCTGTTGGTATTCCTGGGAGGACCAAACCCGTTCACTTGCACGTCTGGCCGCGTATCGTTTTGAGTGGGTTCTGGCCGGGCACGGCGGAAGCGGTCGCCTCCCGGCCCCCGAGATGCGCGAACGGCTCTTGGCCCTGGTACAAAAAATGCGCGTCTCCCCATAAACAAAACGGGGTTGAAGGATGGCTTCGCTCAAAATGCGAAGCATTGTCGCCGTCGGTGTCTTGGCCGTACTGCTTCGCGCCGCGGCCTTCATGCATCATCCCGCGGCCTACGTTGTGGCGGTCCTCCTGTGGCTGTTCGGAATTTTAATTTTCTTTGCGGTGGTGAGAAAATAGGGTTTACTCTTAGCCGCACGGGTTCAGGCATCACGGCTGGGCGATGAGCCGTGTTTTCAATATTAAACAAGGAGGGCGTCGATGGAAGACATTAAAGTGCTTCACCATATCCAGAAACTGATCGCCGCGGAAGAATCGCTCTATTCGAAGAATGATCTGAGCGAAAAGGATAAGCAACGCCTGCGTCATATGGAGGTCGAGTTGGACCAATGCTGGGATCTGCTACGGCAGCGCCGCGCGCTGCGCGACGTCGGCAAGAATCCGGACACGGCCGCGGTGCGTCCGCCGAAGATTGTCGAAAATTATGAGCAATGAATAGGTCGGTGCATCGAAGATTTTCGAAAAATCTCCCCTGAGATCCGACCGATTCCGGCCATTCGGCGTTAAAATCCCGCGCGGCGGATAAAAATGAGAACCGTTGCACATCCCCCCCTCCGAGTGTTATAAGAAAGCTCAGCGCTATCTTGAACCGGAGGAATCCCGTGGAGAATTTGAAGCCGCCGAGCGAGAAAGATGTCCTTCACCGCCTGCACGAACGGCCCAAGAAATACCTGGAGGAATGGCTGGACTTCCCGGCCCATATCCATCATTCCTCCTACCGGATGGCCAACCCTCCCGTCGAGCGGCCCCAAAGCCAGATGGAATTCCTCCGACTGCTCCAGAGCCTCCGGATTCCTGAAACCCATGTCTCGGTGTCCGAAAAGTTCGGATACGGCGTTCGGGTGGACGAGAACGGCGATCGGCTTGTAATCGTCTGGGAGGCGCACACCGAATATTACAGCTACCAGGTCTGGCACATTCCGGACGACAAGACGCAGCTTTTGGAATTCGGACCGCTGACATTTCCCGGTTATCGCTTTACGATCCAGCCGTTGGGGACGCCGGTCAACGCGCTGGATTTCGTGATTTCCCCGGAGCGCGCGGTCCCTCCCGACTTCATCCGGGATTTGCTCCCCGGCCCGCATATTTACGGGAGCCGTGTTTTCGGCGAGGAGATCGCGATCGTCACCAGTTTCACCCCCGACGACTCGAACCGGGAACGGTATTTGATCTATTCCGCCAAGCCGGAGACGCTTCTCCGTCATCTGGCCAAGGTGATCGATGGCGTCGTGACGATCGAAAACTACTATCACCTGCTCTTGCTCCCGTTCCCCGAATTCACGAGCGCCGTCGACCGGATTCATGAACTGGAGCAGCATGACCTGAAGCAACGCGGCCGGATCACCGAGCAGCTCGGCACCTCGGAGTCCAAGGGCCTCCAGGAATGGCTGAACCAGTTGACGATCGATTTCATGGAGGTCAGCCGGTTTGCGGAGTCAATGCGGTATCGACTGTCCGCCTCGGTTCCGTACAACACGATTGTTCATGCCGCTGTTCGGGGATTTCAGGAACGTCACCTGCCGCCTTTCCTGCCCCTTTCGGATTATATCTTGGGCGGGATTTCCGGAATCGCCGACGGCTACCAGCAACTGATCAAACGAATCGAAGCGATCGAGTCGGATTTCCAGAGCACCATTTCCGTGATCCGGACACGGGTCAATCTCATCCAGCAGGAGCAGAATCTGGTTTTGGAGGATCAGAATCTTCGGCTGCTGGCCCGCGTCGACAAGACGACTAAAAGCCAGGCGATGCTTCAGCATACCGTGGAAGGCCTTTCGGTGATCGTGATCGCCTACTATCTTTCCGGTCTGGCGGGCTATCTTTTTAAAGCGCTTGAGGAGTTCGGCTGGATCAGGAGCGCCGTCGCCTTCTCGGGACTTTTTGTCCCGTTCTCACTGGTTCTCTCGCTGATACTGATGTTGGTAGGGCGGCGGTTGATCCGAAGGCGCATGTCCTCGAAAGACGATTAGTCAACCGCTCTTTTCGGATTCCTGCCAGATGCGGATGGAGGACGGCATTTCGGGAGAGGCGATGCGGAGGTTCAACGCCTCCAACACCGCGGCCGTCGGAATATTGCCGGAGCGGCCGCGGAGTAGGCCTTTCACAAGGCCTACGGCGACCTCTTCGCCCTGCCGCACGAAACGCTGTTCGATAATGAACCATTTGTCATTCCAGCAAAGAATCCGGCTCTTCAATCGGTAGCGCTGAAACGGATCGAGCGACCGACGGAAACGGATCGTGGCCGACCCGACCAGCGGAGACCATTTCCGTTTCAGGGCCATCCTTCCCATCCCTGTCCGGACCATCAGGTCGACCCGACCCAGGTCCATGATCGTCAGATAGCGACCGTTGTTCATGTGTAAATTGGCGTCCAGATCCGTCGGCCATACGCGAAAATCAAGCACCGATTCGTCCAACAGGGTTAGCCTCCGGCGAAAGAAGGCGTTGAATAGAACGACGAGAGAGCGAAACCAGAGATTCATCGGACCCGCCCGAATCCGGCCGCAACGACCGGCCGCCGCCTGTCCGACGCGTACCCGCCGCACATGAACGGCGAAGTATGAAGCAGCGCGAACTTACCCATTCGGTCCAGCACGATCGCCCCGGCCTCTCCGTGGATCCGCTTGAGCATACGGTTCAGGGCCTTTTGTGCGGCGTGCTTCGGCGAGCCTCCGTTTATAATATGATCACAGATCTCTTTGGCCAGCCCCGCCCGGATGATCGTCTCCCCCAACCCGGTCATCGAGACGGCCCCGGCCTCGTTGTCGGCATAGATCCCCGCGCCGACCAAGGGCGTGTCACCAACCCGGCCCGGCAGCATCGCGGATATTCCTCCGGTGGACGCCCCCGCGGCGAGCGATCCGGATTCATCCCGCGCGACGGCGCCGACGGTTTCGTGTCCGTAAATCTCTTTAAAGAGCCGGACCGGCGCGCTTTTTGCGTTCAAAGTTTTTTTAAGGATCCGGAGGGATTCCTCCGTGGGCGGGTTACCGGCCTCCAGCCTAAAGAAACGCGCCAGCCGGGCGCCGCCCTCTCCCGCCATCAGGACATGAGGCGTTCGTTCCATCACCAGCCGGGCGACCCGGATCGGGTTGTTCACGTTCTCGATGCCGGCCACGGCCCCGGCTTTCAATTCGCGTCCTTCCATGATTGAGGCGTCCATCCGGCATCGGACGTCGAGCTGCAGCCGCGATCCCCGGCCGGCATTGAAGCGGCCGCTGTCTTCCAAAATTCGGATCGCGGTCTCCACGGCCTCCAAACTCGATTCGCCTTTTATCAGAAGGGATAGTCCGGCCTCCAATGCCGCCGTCAGGACCCGGAGTTGGGCCGCTCCGGCCGCTGTCGGCCCGGCCCCGCCGTGCACCAGGATCGCGATGCGGTTCGTTATCTTCACAGCGGCAATCTACAGGAGTGTTGAAAATTTAGCAAGCGATGGCGAGCTCTTCCATGGCTTGAAACGGCGGACAAAAGTTCATTGCAATCGATTCCGGTTCTGATTATAATCGGTTCGATCCACCGCGCACGGAAAGGACCGCTGGCGAAGCATGATCGAGCTCAATCACGGGATACGGATCGTCGGCACGGAGCTGTGGCTGGATTCGACGAAGGCGCGGCCGCTCGGTTTCATTTCACACGCCCACGGCGATCACACCGCAAAACATCAGCAGATCATCGCGACCCCGGCCACCTGGTCGCTTTGCCGCCGTCGGCTCGGTGCCAAACCCCGGGCGATCCCGCTCGCGTTTCGAACCCCGTATTCGGTGGACGGCTATTCAATCGAACTCATTCCCTCCGGCCACATTCTCGGCGCGGCCCAGATTGTAATCCAGAACGGCCATCGGATCGTCTACACCGGGGATTTCAAGCTCAAGCCCAACCGGACGGCCGATCCGGCCGAAGTTCCGCCGTGCGACATTCTCATCATGGAATGCACCTTCGGAAAACCGCGGTACGTTTTTCCTCCGGCGGCGGAGGTGGAACGGCAATTGATCGAGTTCATCGAGACGGCGTTTGAAGACCGGAAGATCCCCGTCCTCTTCGCTTATGCGATGGGCAAAAGCCAGGAGGTCTTAAAATTCCTCGGAGATCGGGGATACACGGTCTGTCTTTCCAGGCCGACGATGGACGTGGTCAAGGTGTACGAGGCCTGCGGCGTGGCGTTTAGGAACTACGAGCGGTTTTCGAACGACAACCTGCACGGAAAAGTGGTTCTGCTTCCGCCCTATCTGGCCCGGACGAGGATCATCGAGAAGATTGGCAACCGCCGCACGGCCGTACTGACCGGCTGGGCGATCGACCGCGAGGCCCCGTTGCGCTATGGAGCGGACGTCGCGATCCCGATGTCGGATCACGCCGATTTTGAAGAGTTGAATGACTATGTCCATCGCGCGCGGCCGTCGAAGATCTACACCGTCCATGGCGCGCCGGATTTCGCAAAACATCTTCGCGGCCGCGGCTACCGGGCCGAGCATCTCGCCCCCGGAATGCAACTAGAATTGTGGTGAACAGGTGCGGCATGTAATCGACCGGGGGGCGACCACCGGGACCCCGCGATGGCTCGGCTTGGATGAGATTTCATCGTGATACCAAAGAGGGAATCTGGAGACCAATTTGCGATTGAGACCCGGCAGCTGACTCGATCCTTCGGCGCAGTCACCGCGGTCAAACGCGTCGACCTCCGCGTCCGATACGGAACGATCTTCGGACTGCTCGGGCCCAACGGTGCCGGGAAAAGCACGATGATCAAGATGCTGACGACGCTGCTGAACCCGACGTCGGGATCGGCGACCGTCGCCGGCTTCGATATCCTCCGTTCGCCGAGGGAGATTCGGAAACGGATCGGATACGTTCCCCAGATGCTGTCGGCCGACGGCGGCTTGACGGGGCGGGAGAATCTGTCGCTCTCGGCCAAACTCTACGGAATGAGCGCGGCACAGCGAAGCGACCGCATCCGGGACGCGCTGGAGTTCATGGGCCTCGCCGAGGTAGCCCACAAGCTCGTCAAGACCTATTCCGGCGGCATGATCCGTCGTCTGGAACTCGGCCAGGCGATGCTCCATCGCCCCTCCGTCCTGTTTCTGGACGAGCCGACGATCGGACTCGATCCGATGGCGCGTCGGACCGTCTGGGATCGGCTGCTGGCATTGCGGAAACAATACGGGATGACCGCACTGATCACGACGCATGATATGGAGGAGGCGGATCACCTCTGCGACGAGCTGGCCGTTCTTCATCTGGGAGAAATCGCCGTGATGGGGGAGCCCTCGAAACTCAAGGCCGCGGTCGCGCCGGACGCCACGCTTGATGACGTCTTCGCCCAGACTTGCGGCGGCACGATCCAGGAAGGAGGAACCTACCGCGATGTTCAGCAGACCCGAAGAACGGCCCGTCGGCTGGGTTGAGCGTTGGCCCGCGTTGAAGTTTACAACCGACAGCGCCGCCATCGCCGATGCGGAGCTGATCAAGATCTTTCGGGACCCGACCGAACTTTTTTCGCGCGCGGTGCAGCCCGTTCTTTGGCTTGCCGTTTTCGGGCAGGTGTTCAGCCAGATCCGCGGAATTCCGACAGGCGATGTGAGTTATCTCGCGTTCATGACCCCCGGGATTCTGGCGCAGAGCGTGTTGTTCAGCGCCATCTTTTACGGGCTCGCGGTGATCTGGGAGCGTGATCTGGGGATCGTTCACAAACTTCTCGTCACCCCTGGCAGTCGCGGCGCGCTGGTCCTCGGAAAAGCGATCTCGGCCGGGCTTCGGGGGATCGTCCAGGCCGTCATCATTTATCTCGTGGCCCTGGCGCTTCGAATCGGGATTCGCTGGGAGTTCTTTGCGGTGGCCGGTGTCCTGTCCGGCGTGATCCTGGGCTCGGCGATCTTTTCAACCTTCTCTCTCATCATCGCGTGCATTGTCAAGACCCGCGAGCGGTTCATGGGAATCGGGCAGGTCCTCACGATGCCGCTGTTCTTCGCCAGCAACGCGATCTACCCTCTGGAGCTGATGCCGGATTGGTTGAAAAGCATCGCGGCGGTCAATCCCCTCACCTTCCTGGTCGATGTCCTTCGGGGGCTGATGATCGAGGGCGGACGCAGCACGCACAGTTTGGCCGTGGATTTCGGGGTCATGGCCGTCGTCTTTCTTTTGCTGGTGTCGATCGCGGCGCGGCTTTACCCCACGCTTGCACGCTGAGCGAATACGGAAGGCCGAAACAAAGATGATTACGATTGCAAAATCCGCATACGGGCGATTTCTCCTCGACCTGATTCTTCCCGCGCGGTGCCGCACCTGCCATCGCACCCTCCGCGAAGAAGCGAATCCCTGCTTTTGCCGGGACTGCTGGGACACGGTCTCCCGGATCGACGGCCCGTGCTGTCCCCGTTGCGGGAAGCCGTTCGCGTCTCCGGCGGCGCTCTCCCACAGCCCGGGCCATCTCTGCGGCGACTGCCGCGAACAAATGCCGAGGTTCGACCGCGCCGTCTCGGCCGGTTGGTACGAAGGCGTGCTGGCCGAGGCGATCCATCTTTTCAAATATCGCGCCAAGACCCTTCTGACCCGGCCGTTGGGCGACCTGCTTTTCCCTGCGATCAGGCGGCTGCCGGCGGCGGACGTTCTGGTGCCGGTCCCGCTCCATCCTTCCCGTTTGCGCGAGCGGGAGTTCAACCAGGCCCTTCTCTTGTGCGATTATGTCAGGGCCGAGTCGGGTCTTCCGGTGATTCCCGACGCCCTAGAGCGGATCCGTGTGACGCCGCCCCAGATCGGACTTTCCCATAGGGACCGCCGGCGCAACATGCGTCGCGCGTTCATTCCCTATCGTCCCGAGCGCATCGAGGGACGGCGGATCGTTCTGATCGACGATGTTTTCACCACCGGAGCGACTGTGAACGAATGCGCGCGAGCCCTGAAAAAGGCGGGGGCCGACTCGGTTTGCGTCCTCACGGTTGCGCGGACGCCGGTGGGAGCGGGTTGAGACAAAGGGGAAGGGAGTGCGATGACGGAATTCAAGACGGTCAAGATCGAGAAACCGGAGGATCTGAATTTTATCCTCGGCCAGGCCCATTTCATCAAGACGGTGGAGGACCTTCATGAGACGCTTGTAACGGCTGTCCCGGGAATTCAATTCGGCCTGGCTTTTTGCGAATCGTCCGGCCCCTGCCTCGTTCGCGCCGGCGGAACGGATCCGGCGCTGGTTGATCTCGCGAAGAAAAACGCTTTCGCTTTATCGGCGGGCCATACCTTTGTGATATTTCTCCGAGGCGTCTACCCCATCAATGTACTGAATGCCATCAAGTCGGTCCAGGAGGTCTGTGCGATCTATTGCGCCAGCGCCAATCCGGTCGAGGTGATCGTGGCCGAGACGGAACAGGGGCGCGGGATCATGGGGGTGGTGGACGGGTTCCGGTCCAAAGGAATTGAAACGGACAAGGACGTCGCCTCGCGGAAGGAACTGCTGCGGCGGTTCGGATATAAGGCGTAAGGAGTTTGGCGACAGACAGCCCCCGCCCTTCGCTCGATGCACGAGTCGCAACGATTGTATGGTGTGTCCGTGGCCTGGCGTTCGACGACCTTGCGTTTGACCGTAGTTGATTAGATGATGGACCGATGCTTTAAGGCGGCTCCGACGTGCCTCTGCGCTCAGGGCGGAGGCTGCCTGTCGCTGGGCGGTTTTAACGTGATCGAGGGGCTCATTTGATGACCGCTGCAGGATATTCAGATCGTCATCCGAAGCGGAAACGGATCATCTTTCATCCGATTGGCGTCGTCCGATCGGCGTTTCGCGAGCCCGAAAACCGGGATTGGGATAAAGTCGTCTCCGAAATTCATATCGATCGAAAGTGGGCGAAAGGGCTTAAGGGACTCGAAGACTTTTCGCACCTCATTGTCCTGTTTCATCTCTCCCGCGCTCAAGGGGTGAATCTTCTTGTCCATCCCAAGCGCCGGATGGACCTGCCGCTCGTCGGGATGTTTTCGACGCGCTCGCCGCATCGGCCGAACCCGATCGCGATGACGATCTGCCGGTTGCTGAAACGCCGCGAGACCCGTCTCACCGTCAAAGGGCTCGATGCGATCGACGGCACGCCCGTGATCGACATCAAACCCTACATTCCGGACAACGACCTGGTGAAGCGCGCCCGCGTCGCAAGGTGGATTTATATGTTAAGATAGAAACAATCAGGGATTTTATTGAGCGGATTACTGTACATCATCTCATTTGTTTCCGGCGCCTCGGCCCTTGTATTTGAAACCCTCTGGTTTCGACAAGCCGGGCTGGCGCTTGGGAACACCGTTTGGGCCACGAGCCTTGTTTTGTCGGGTTTCATGAGCGGGCTGGCAGTCGGCAACGCGCTGGCCTCCCGGGAGCAGGGTCGTGTCCTCCATCCCCTTCGCATCTACGCCGTGCTGGAGCTGCTGATCGGGATTTCTGGGGTGGCGCTTGTTCTTGTGTTTCCGGGGTTCGGTCCGGCTCTGGCCTCCTCGCTTCGGGCATGGATGGATCAGCCCTGGGCACTCAATTTGTTTCGCCTGGTAATCGCCTTCATGCTCTTGCTGATTCCCTCCTCCGCGATGGGCATGACGCTGCCCCTTCTGGCCAAGATCCTTTCGACTCGCGATCGCAATTTTGGCCACGTGCTGGGGCGCCTGTACGGATGGAATACCCTCGGGGCCGTTTCGGGAGCCATCCTGCCCGAGATGTACCTTCTGAGTCGTTTCGGTGTGAAGGAGATGGCCCTCGTAGCCGGTTTGCTCAATGTGTTTGTGGCGGCCGCGGCCCTGTGGCTTTCGGCACGATTTCGGGAACAACCCGCGCCCGTTGAAACGGCGAATCCGTCCCGCGTTTTTGGAAGCCCGGGTCGGCGCTGGCTGGTCGCGGTATTTCTTTCGGGGTTCTGTCTGTTGGCCCTGGAAGTCGTCTGGTTCCGATTCCTCCTGTTTTTCATCCAGGGTCATTCCGTTTCATTCGCCCTGATTCTGGGTGTGGTACTGGCCGGGATTGCGGTCGGTGGACTGATCGCCTCGCGGTGGCTACGCCTTCGGCCGGAGGCGTACCGCCATAGCACCTCCGTGGCGTTCACGGCCGGTCTCATGGTCATGACGGAATATGCCAATTTTTTTCTGGGGGTCCGGGATCTCTCCGGTCCCGTCATCGATCCGGCCCAGGTGCTGTGGGTCTGCACCCTTCTGATGTTTCTGCCTTCCTTGCTTTCGGGGATTCTTTTTGTGTTGGCCGGGGCGGCCCTTCGGACAATCTTGCCTTCCGAGACCGAGGCCGCTGGGCTCCTGACCCTCTCGAACACCGCCGGGGCTGCTTTGGGATCCTTGGTGGCCGGTTTTCTGCTTCTTCCGTTCCTGGGGATCGAAAAATCCTTTTTTCTGACGTCGCTGCTCTACGGAGTCGTCGGCGCCGTGCTGTTCGTGGAATCCCCGCCGCCCCGACAGGCCGCGATGGCGGTGGCCGCCTCGCTGCTCATCGGGCTTTTCTTCTTCCCATTCGGGTCCATGAATAGCCGGTATCTATCCATTATGATCGGTTGGCATCTGCGGCCGGGCGAGGGAAAGGTGACCGCCATCCGGGAAGGACTGCTTGAGACGGTTGTATACCTGGAGCATCGATGGCTTGATCATCCGCTGTATTACCGGATGCTGACCAATTCGTACTCGATGTCCGGCACGTCCTATCAGGCCCGTCGATATATGAAGCTTTTTGTCTACTGGCCGGTCGCGGTGCATCCAGACCTCCGGAAGGCGCTCCTGATCAGCTACGGGGTTGGCAATACGGCCAAGGCGCTGACCGATACGAAAGGCATCGAGACCATTGATGTGGTCGATCTCTCCCGTGATATTCTGGAGATGAACGGTAATGTCTATCCGAGCGAGACCGACCAGCCTCTCCGCGATCACAGGGTCCGAGTTCATGTGGAGGACGGGCGTTTTTTTCTCCAAACCACCAATCAGCGGTACGATCTGATCACCGGCGAACCGCCGCCGCCCGGAGTGAAGGGAGTGGTCAATCTCTTCAGTCGGGAATACTTTAGGTTTCTTCGAGACCGCCTGGCCGAAGGGGGGATCGTCACCTATTGGTTTCCGCTTCACTCGCTGAGCGAGGTGTCCGCCAAGTCCGTCATCCGAGCTTTCTGCGAGGTGTTTGAGGACTGTTCGCTCTGGAACGGCGCGGGGACCGATCTGATGTTGGCGGGGACCCGGAATGCCCGGGGCCCGGCCTCGGAGGAGCAGTTCACCCGCCAGTGGAATGATCCGGTCGTGGGCCCCGAGATGAGGGCGCTCGGTTTCGAGAAACCGGAGCAGCTCGGCGCGCTTTTCATCGGGGACGCGGAATACCTTCTCGCCCTGACACGCGACAGTCGGCCCGTTACCGATAACTTCCCGAAACGGATCATAACGCCGAGCCGATCCGTGGGGGAGAAGGACCTCATGTTCCGGAGCCTTACGGATGTGACCGCCTCGCGGGAGCGCTTCAGCCGGAGCGATTTTATTCGAAAACTGTGGCCCAAACGGATTCTTCTCGCATCGATGTCTTACTTCGAGGTCCAAGGCATACTCAACGAATTCTTATATGGGGAAGAGACGAATTCGGATAACGCGATTGGGAAAGTGCATTACCTCCTGACCCGGACCTCTTTACGCGCACCGACATTGTGGCTGTTGGGGAGCTCTCCAGACACTCAACGGATCGTGGAGGAGATGGACGAGGGCCAGCGATCGCGGCCGGATGTCCAGTTCCATGCGGGTCTTCGGCAACTGTCGGAACGCGATTATGCCGCCGCCGCGGAGTCCCTGCGCCGGGCAGAAGATTTCCCGGATCTCCAGGGGGAGGCCTACCGCTACCGGGTCTACGCGTTATACATGGCCGGGGACCGGATTCAGGCCCAGCAAGTTGCCCGGCAACGGCTGTTATTTATATATCGACAAGAAGAGGCCCGGCTTAAAAAAATGGGTGTTACGCAGCCGGCCCGGATTCAGATTCCACCGTTCTGGTTGTGGATGAAAAAGAATTTCGGAATCGATGGCACGATGGGATTAATCAATTAAGAGAAGTCGTCTTTTCGATCGGGCCTTCAAACGGGGCGCGTAGGGGCTTGAGAGAATTCCTCCACGCCCACTTCGGTCGTGGTGTAGGGTTTTTTCTGGATGAGATAGCCGTACCATTTGATCGCGGAGTCGGTCAGGATGATCACGGCGAGGGTCGCGACGATGCTGACCAAGATCGCATCGAGCCGATAACTCAAGGCTTGGTAGACGTCGACGGCCTGCCCGGCTTGGGCGAGGTAGAGGAAGAACAATCGATAGCTTGCGGTCAATGTGACGATTCCGACGAAGGCCATCGGAAGCGCCGTTACCCAGATATATTTCGCCTTTCCCATCTTGATCAGCACCGTTGTCCCGACGCAGAGCGCCAGCGTTCCCAGCAACTGATTCGCCGCCCCGAACATCGGCCAGATCGTGCCGATCGTCCCGGTGGAAATGAGATAGCCCCACGCGAAAACGACCGCGGCGCTTGAAAGAACGACCCCCGGCCACCAGTTCAGGTTTTTAAGCGGGGCGAAGGCCTGCCCGCCCATCTCCTGGATCAAATACCGCGCCACGCGCGTTCCGGCATCGATCGTGGTCAGGATGAACAGGGCCTCGAATAACAGCGCAAACTGGTACCAGTAAGCCATCAGCGACTTCATTCCCGGCAGCGATGAGAAAATCGAGGCCATTCCCACGGCAAGCGAAACCGCGCCGCCGGGCCGTCCGGCCACGTCCACCTCGACCAGCTGGGAGAGTTCCTGGAGATGCGCGACGGGGAACCCCAGCGCGGCGAGCGCGTCGGCCGAGAGCTTTGTGTTGATCGCGAAGTAGTCGCCGGGGATCAGGATCGTGGCCGCGATCAGCGCCATCACGCCGACGAAGCTTTCCGTCAGCATCGCGCCGTACCCGATCATGGCATGGGATTCGCAGGAGAGCATCTTGGGCGTGGTTCCGGAAGAGACCAACGAATGAAACCCGGAGATGGCGCCGCAGGCGATCGTGATGAAGACAAACGGGAAGAGCGTTCCGGGGATGATCGGGCCGTTGCCGTGGGCGAAGGCCGTGACGGCCGGCATCTGAATCGTCGGGGCTATCAAGATGACGCCGATGCCGAGAAGTCCGACGACGCCGACCTTCATGAAGGTGGAA
>Ga0187773_10000177_pt1 | contig 27313 bp, 29 predicted proteins | sample 0216_BV02_MP05_1_FD_133133 | JGI IMG/M metagenome (GOLD analysis project Ga0187773, IMG submission 133133) | Tropical peat soil microbial communities from peatlands in Department of Meta, Colombia - 0216_BV02_MP05_10_MG | ecosystem: Environmental > Terrestrial > Soil > Wetlands > Peat | place...
GTTGGTCTGACCGGCAAAGACGGCCGACTGATTCGGGCCAAAAAAATGAGGGGGGGAGACGGCTTGTCCAAAGGCGACGAGCCGATCGATATGGGCCTGGTCGGAGAAGTGGAAAAGGTTGATCCGCTGGTCATTCGGAATCTCGATCAGGATCGATTCATCCCTGTCATCGCACCAATCGGTGCGGATTCGGAAGGACGCACCTATAACATCAACGCCGACTGCGTCGCGGGGGCCGTGGCGTCGTCACTGAAAGCCGAAAAACTCTTGCTTCTGACCGATGTCAAAGGCATTCTGGATGAACAGGGAAAGCTGCTTCCGACGATTTCGAAAAAAGACGCGGCTCGCCTGATCAAGCAGGACATTATCAGAGAGGGCATGCTTCCGAAAGTCAAGGCGGCCCTGTCGGCCGTCGAAGGAGGCGTGACCAAGGCCCATATTATTGACGGCCGGGTGGCACATGCCCTGCTACTGGAAATCTTTACGGACAAGGGGATCGGCACCGAGATCACGGCGTAGCATGTGCGGAAGATGACGATCACTCGGCTATGAAATATGCCTTAATCACAGTGGCGTATTTAGCGGTCGTCGGGCTTATTGCCGTTCCGTTGCATTTCTACGGGTTCAGGCGGGCGCTGCGGACATTCGATTTGACCTTTTTCGGCGTCGCGTTTGTTTTAAGCGCCTTCGGTGAGCTTGCCAATATTGTCTCGACAAACTGGCGGTATCACCCGAAGTTTTTCGGAATTACAACGACCGGGATGGTGGCCGTTGGCATCCTGGCGGCCCAGCCGATTCTCCACCTGGCGATCGGTTACGGCTTTCTCACGCTGCGCCGGTGGACCTTCTACTTGGCCGTATTCTACGCCGCCGATGTTCTAACAAGCGCCGTGCTGGGATATATTCAGGAAGGATTCGGACGTATCCGCACAATCTTTTTGGTTTTATTGACGCCGTTCTTGATTTATCTCATCGCTAGACGGGCGCAATTTAAGAGGTGACCGATCATGGCGAAGAGCTCAAAACCCTCGTCTCCTAAGAAGCGGAACTATCCGCGCGCCCCGATCTCGATTCGGATTCAGTATCAGCAGCCTCAGAAGGGGATCAAAGAAGGATTTACGGCGATCATGGGCGGGGGCGGTCTGTTCATCGACACCGTCTCCCCTCTGCCGATCGGAACGCCCGTCCGCCTGGAGTTCGGTCTTCCGGGCCAGGTGGGTTCGGTCAAAGTGGACGGTCAGGTGGCATGGGTCCGTTCCCAGTTTGATCCGGAAGGCTTTTCCCCCGGAATGGCCATTCAATTCCGAAAGATCAACGAGGTCGACCGCGATAAAATCGTGCAGTTCGTCATGCGCGTCCTCCTGGGTCAAACGGAGAGCAATCCATGAGAAATCCCCGCTTGGCCGCCGTCCTCTCGGCGATCTTTCCGGGTCTTGGACAGTTTTACAACCGACAATGGTTCAAGGGCATCGGTTTTTTTATCGGTTCGGGGGTATTGAGTGGGATTGTGACGGATCGATTTTCGGTAGAGGAGTTGATGGCCGGGGACACATCGCACGTCGGTAACGCTCTTGTTTTCTTAGTAGTCCTGCTCGGTCTTCTGGTCTGGAGCATGGTGGATGCCTATCGTTCGGCAAAAGCGTTTCCACAAAAGGGATAGCCTGGAAGAAAGTATTCGGCGACAAATCGCTCAAATTACCGAGGTTGGGCTGACGGGACATCTCAAACGGATCGTTGGCATCCGGCATCATCGATCAGCACCCGGGGTGTTGGAAGCGGCAGGCGATTACATCACGGATCAATTCCGAGCCGCCGGCCTTGTGGTTCGTCCCCATGTGTTCCAAGCCTTCGGCCATCGTAACCGGAATATAGTCGCCTCGTTTCGTGATCGGGCCGGGAATTGTGCTCGCCGGCCCCTCTTGATTCTGGCAGCTCACTATGATACGGTGGCTGGAAGTCCGGGGGCGGATGATAACGCCAGCGGCGTGGCCGTGATGCTCGAAGCGGCTCGAAGGTTGGCCGATTTGGATCGGCCTGGTCGATGGGTCTTTATCGGGTTCGCTCAGGAAGAACAACACTGCCTGGGAAGTACGCTTTACGCGATCAAAGCCCGACGGTCGGGTCTCCAGATTCAGGGAATGATCGCCCTCGAATGCGTCGGCTACGCCAGCCATAAACCCGGTTCACAGCAACCCCTGAGAGAGCTTCCATTCGCGATGCCGGACGTGGGAAATTTTTTGGGCGTTGTGGGTAATCCGGAAGCCGCGACGTTGAAGCGGCAGTTTGAAAGGGCGGCCAGTTTTTTTGCTTCGGATCTGCCTCTGGTGAGTCTCCTTGTGCCGAATGCGGGACGTGATTTTTCCGACACCCGCCGGAGCGATCATGCTCCGTTCTGGGATGCCGGCTATCCGGCCCTGATGCTGACGGACACGGCGAACTTTCGAAATCCATGGTATCATCAACCCGGTGACCGGTTAGAGACCTTGGATCTTCCCTACATGGCAAAGGTGACCAAAGCCATCGTGGCATTTCTGGCTGAAGCGGCTTTGAAGGAGGAGTAATCATGCGGAAACGGTTTGACGCAGATGGCTTATTACAGTCTCTCCAGCATCCGATGGGAGTCGTTCTGAGAGCGCGTAGGGGTCTTCCGATCTTGGTGGCGTGCATCCTTTTTTTCAGCGTGACAGGAGTGGCCCTGGCGGATCGGGTTGACGATCTGTTGAAAATGCTCCAGTCCAAGACCCCGATGGATCGTCGGGAAGCCGCACATGAGCTGGGCAAGATCAAAGATCCGCGCGCCGTGTCACTGTTGATTGCGACGCTCAAAGATGAGGAACCCATGGTCAGACTGGACGTCTCCGGCGCCTTGATCGAGATCGGCAAGCCGGTGGTCGAGCCGCTCATCGAGGCCATGAAGCACGACAACGACCCCATTTTTTTATGGAACGCGATCCGGGTCTTGGAAGAGGTTGGAGATCCCAGGGCGATCGAACCTTTAAAAGAGATTGAATTGAAGCACCCCGATCCATCGATCCAGCAAATTGCGAAGTATGCCTTGGAAAAGCTTCAACGCAGCCAAAGGCCTTGACCCACGGATCGCCGGAGTGGCGGAATGGCAGACGCAGCGGACTCAAAATCCGCCGAGGGCAACCTCATGAGAGTTCAACCCTCTCCTCCGGCACCATATTTTTTGAGAGCGAGAATTCGGAGCATTTGAGCCGTAGATCAATGGCGCAATTGAATCGGGTTAGAGAAGATATGAGATTGCGGCCCAACGCTTTCATGTTCTAATTGCATGTCTTCATCGGTAAATCTTCGTTGAGCACGATTCTCCAAAGCGATCCTTCCCTCACCGCAAGAGACCGACTGATTTTTGCGCTCGATTATTTGAGCCTGGACGAAGCCAAAAAGGCGGTAGTCTCTTTAAATGGACATGTCGGATTATTCAAGGTGGGCCTGGAACTTTTCGTAAGTTCTGGGCCCGGTATCTTCAAGGTTATTTCGGAACACAGCGACTGCGGCGTCTTCCTTGATCTGAAATTTCACGACATACCGGAAACGGTTCAGGCCGCCACGAGGGCCGCGGCGGTCTACAAGGCACGATTTGTAACGGTGCATGCCTCGGAAGGGAAGAGGCTTCTCAAAGCGGGTGTCAATGCAATACATAACAGAACAAAAGTGCTTGCCGTTACGGTCTTGACCAGTATTAAGCAGGAGGATATGTGGGATATAGGAATGGCTAAAGACCTCGATATCCGTCAACTGGTTCTCCGACGGGCACAATGGGCCCGCGAGGCGGGATGCGCGGGTGTGGTCTGTCCCGGCTCGGAAGTACGGCAGGTCAAAGAACGAGTCGGTCAGGACTTGATCGCCGTTGTACCGGGGGTTCGCCCGGAGTGGGCCACGGTCTCCAATGATGATCAAATACGGGTTACGACGCCGCGCCAGGCTATGCTGGACGGGGCAGACTACGTTGTCGTTGGTCGTCCAATCCGAAAGGCCAAGGACCCCATACAAGCGGCAGACCAGATTGTTGAAGCCATCCAGACGGCCCTCCGTGATCTTTCAGTTCGGTCGTAATTACCTGTTTTGGACTTCTTCTTCCTGCGTGAGACCGAATGATACCTTGACTTCTCATGGGGAGACAATATAATAATATGAAATTAAGGGAGTGAACACGATGACTGAAAGTACAGAGACCACAACCCCTACCGAGTTAGACCTTCGGGGAGTATTGTGTCCATATAACTATGTGAAAACAAAATTGAAATTGGAGTCGATGGAGGCTGGACAAATTTTGTCGGTGATCGTGGACGATGGCGAGCCCATTCGTAACGTCCCCCGTAGCATCGCTGAAGATGGTCACACCATTCTCAAACAAGAAAAGGTTGGTAACTGCTTTCGCGTGTTGATTCGAAAACAAGGCTGATCACAAGCATCTGTTAAAATCAAAGTATTATACGTTATAGAGGGTCGACCGGCTGGTTAGTTCCACGCCCCAAAAAATTCTTACCCCGCCCTTCCGTTCTTTATTTATCATCTATAATTAAAGTGATATCACCCTGTTCCCATCAGGCGGCTGTCGATCGACCATCTTTTTTGGAAATACGAAACAGCGCCGTCCGAATCGGCTACCAGGGTTGGTTAGAAAGTTCTTCCATATGCGATTGACGCTGATTAAAAAGATGCTTCTCGGATTTTCGATCATGGTCCTTCTGACCCTGTTCACCGGTCTTTATGCGGTCTTGAGCCTCCGGGACATTCGGCGGGTGAGCGACGGCATCGTTCAGCGAGACCTTCCCATTATCGAAGAGGCCGGTCAGATGACCGAGAGCTTATTGGCCCAGGACCTTTATGAGAAGCGCTCCGTCATACTTCGGGACCCGGCCGTCCAGACCCTTTTTTTAAACCGGAGCGAGGAATTCCGACTCAAACTGGCCCAGTTGAATTTTATATCTCCCGAAGATCAAGACCTCAAAGGACAAATCCAGAACCTTCATCAGGAATACCATCAATTTTTTAGAGAAGAACAGGACTACCTCAATCGCAAGCAGGAGTCGATGGCGAAGGCCGTTTCGGAAGGCCCGATGCAGGCCCGTCTCAATGAAATGGTTAAGCTGCTTCGAGAGCTGGAACGCCATGGACGCGAGGATCAAAACGCAAAGACGCGTCTGGCCAATCAAGTGAGTCTGCAGGCGTTTAACATCACGGTGGTGCTGGTAACGATCAGTTTTTTTTTCGGCGTCGGGTTTGCCGTGTTCATCAATTCCAATCTAACCTATTCGATCAAGCAACTTCAGGAGGCTGCGCATTATATCGGCCAGGGGCTGTTTGACCGCGCCCTGAATGTCAAGGCCACGGAAGGAGTTCAAGAGCTGGCGGATTCTTTTCGTTGGATGTCCAAGCGGTTGAAGGAACTGGGTGAGATGAATCTGGATGCCAATCCTCTCACTCGTCTTCCGGGAAATTTAGCCATTGAAAAGGCACTTTTGACCCGACTTCAGGAAGGGGTGCCCTTCGCGTTTTGCCTGGTCGATCTGGATAACTTTAAAGCGTTCGGCGATCGGTACGGCTATATCCGAGGCAGCGAGGTCTTGAAAAAGGTGGCCGCCATTTTGACCGACTGCGTCAAGACGCTCGGGTCCGGACCGGATTTCCTCGGCCATATCGGCGGTGACGACTTCGTCATCATTACGGATCCTCAGCGGATGGAAAAGCTGTGTGAGAAAGTCATCCATGATTTTGATGAAACCATTCCGGCTTTTTATGACGAGGAGGACCGTCGAAGGGGTTATATTATTTCACGCGACCGAAAGGACATTGAACAACAATTCCCGTTCATGACGGTATCGATTGCGGTGGTCACGAACCAGAAGCGTGCGATCACCAGCCCCATGCAGGTTGCAGAGATCGCCGCGCAGCTCAAACAGTACGCAAAAACCTTTCCCCGCAGCGTTTACGTCGTGGATCAGCGGAGGACTACTTGAATACAGGGAAGAGGATGGGTCGGAGGGGCGAACCGTCTTATCGACGCCCCCGGTTGGGGAGGGCAGGATGTTTCGTCCTGCTTCAACTTTTATCGAGCTGCGCCGGCGCGGCGACGGTGGAAGAACCGACCGCAGCCGCCGAGCATTTCAAGAAGGCCAACGCCTTTTTTGAACTGGGTCAGTATACCGAGGCCATTAAAGAATACCGGTACGTGACCGCACAATTCCCAGAGGATGACCTTGCGGCCGACGCACAGTACCAGGTGGCCTACGCGGAGATTTATTTTAAGAATGCAGGGTCCGACTACGGGACGGCCGCAAAGGATTTTCAGAAATTGATTCTGAGGTACCCGAACAGTCCCTGGAAAAACCCGGCGCAGAATTGGTTGAATTTTTTAAGCCAGCTGGAGTCCTTAAAAACGGAAAAGGAAAAACTCAAGAGTGATCTGCAACGCTTGCTCGACCTGGATATGCAATCCGAGAAAAAGCGTCGGGAGTTGAAATGAGCTACCACAATGCGGATACGGGGCGACACCCCTCGATGATCAGCGTGATCTCTCCCCGAATGGATCCCCTCTCCATCTTTACGATGATCTGAGAGAGTCTTCCACGGATAATTTCTTCAAACATCTTGGTCAATTCACGGGCCACCACGGCGCGGCGATCGCCCCAGGTCTCGTATAGATCGTGAAGACAACGAACAAGGCGATGGGGGGATTCATAAAAAATGATCGTCCGGGGTTCATCTTTCAGCGCCTGGAGGTGTTTGAGTCGCCCGCTCCGTTTCTTCGGAAGAAACCCTTCGAACAAAAAAGCATCCGTGGGGAGACCGGATACGGTCAATGCTGCAAGAAACGCGGAGGGTCCGGGGATCGGGCAAAGCGGAATGCCCGCTTGAATGCATCGGTTGATCAGATAATATCCCGGATCTGAGATCCCCGGCGTGCCGGCATCCGTCACTAGAGCAATGGAGTGGCCTTCCTTGAGCCGCTGAACCAGTACTTCAGTCTTTTCTTCCTTATTATAGTCGTGGTAGCTGGTTAGAGGAGTATGAATCTGGTAATGGTTAAACAGCTTTTGTGTGTGGCGTGTGTCTTCAGCCGCCACAAGATGGACTTCCTTGAGAACCCGCACGGCACGCAACGTGATATCTTCCAGATGACCGATCGGGGTGCTGACAATATAAAGAAAGCCGGGCTTTATCTGATCCATGTTTTGAAGTAGACGTAATCTTCAGATATTGAATACACTCATTATTCTTACTTATTATCGGGGAGGATAGTATAGGCGGTTATGAGACCCAAAGCAAGCGTGCTTGCCATGGGGATGCATTTCTGATATACTGGGCTGTTTTTATACGCATTTAAAATTGAGGTGTTATGAACATCGCCGTAATTGGAACAGGATATGTTGGTCTTGTAACCGGCGCTTGCTTTGCCGAGTTTGGAGTCCATGTAACCTGTGTGGATAAAGATCGGGACAAGATAGAGGCTCTCCGAAAAGGGCAGATCCCGATTTACGAGCCCGGTCTGAGTGAGTTGGTCAGCAAGAATAAGGCCAGTGGCCGTCTCGACTTTACAACCGATATTGCGGGTGCGGTTCAGGGGGCGCTGGTCGTTTTTATTGCGGTCGGGACCCCTCCTCGGGGAGATGGGTCGGCCAATTTGGCGTACGTGGAGGATGTGGCTGAAACGATTGCCGGACATCTTAATGGCTATAAACTGATCGTTACAAAAAGCACGGTGCCGGTGGGAACAGGGGAAAGGCTTAAAAAGATCATCGGCAAAAACCTCAAAGAGCAGGTGGACTTTGATATTGTTTCGAATCCCGAATTTCTGCGCGAAGGTTCGGCCATCGAGGATTTTTTAAGGCCTAATCGTGTGGTGATCGGGACGAACAGTCCGCAAGCGGAAGCGATCATGAAGGATCTGTATCGACCGCTTTACCTGATCGAGACCCCCTTCATTGTTACGGACGTAGCTACGGCGGAGATGATCAAGTATGCCTCGAATGCGTTTCTGGCAACGAAGATTTCCTTTATCAATGAAATGGCGAATTTGTGTGAAAAGGTTGGAGCCGATGTGCATCAAGTGGCCAAAGGAATGGGTCTGGACGGCCGTATCGGCCCAAAGTTTCTCCATCCGGGGCCCGGTTATGGCGGTTCCTGCCTGCCCAAGGACACGTTGGCTCTGGTTCAGATGGCCAAGGAGAATAACTGTGAACTGGAACTGCTGGGTGCCGTGACTCGGGTAAATACGAAACAGAGAGACGTAATGGTTCGAAAGATTCTTCAGGCGTTGAATGGCTCCGAAGGGAAAAACGTGGCCGTCCTGGGATTGGCCTTTAAACCGAATACAGACGATATTCGGGAAGCCCCGGCCCTCGAAATCATTCGAGCCCTGATCAAGGAAGGGGTCAAGGTTCGGGCGTTTGACCCGGCAGCGATGGCCGAGGCCCGGAAAGTTCTAAATGGAGTACGCTATTGCGATGACGCCTATGATACAGCGCAACATGCGGACGCCGTGGTTCTGATCACGGAATGGAACGAATTTCGAAACCTGGACTTGGTCCGGCTTCGCCAAACGGTACGCAATCCCATCTTTATAGATCTCCGCAATGTCTATGACGAACAACGCATGAAACAAGCCGGGTTTCGGTATGTCGGTGTGGGAAGGGGAATTAAAACGGTCTGATTAACCAGCACCCCGATGGATTGGGGAATCATACCTACTTTAGGCTTGCCTCCAAGTATTATCTGTAACCATGATGGGAAGCACATTCAATAAACCCGAACGTTGGATGAAAACCCGATTTCCGTTTATTAAAGTCGGTTCATCCGGACTCGGTATCTTCGTCCGTTTTCTCGGTGGTTTCCTGGCAATGTTTTTAACCGTCACCGCCATTCGAGCCGAAACCACCGTGCCCTCCCTTGAACAACAGATCACCCAAGTTCAGGCGAAGCTCACGCTCATCAAAATGGACATCATTCATCAGTATCAATCCAATGACAACGTTTCCGAGCGGCCGAATCGATCGTCCATCCGATCCACACCTCCAGATTCCGGGAACATCGTCCATGGAAGGGAAACTCAAACCGATGGGGATTCACAAAACGTGGTAGCCGATCTGGAAGAGATTGCGGCCTTGATGAAGCGAATGGAAACGGGGGGCGATCCGGCGTCGATCGATGAGATTCGGCTCCTGCTGGCGGATCGTTTTCTACGGGCGGACCTCTTTTCACAGGCGGAGCAGACATTAAAAGATGTGGTAATCCAAACGCATCGCGCGCCGATCTCGGCTGAGGGATGGTTTCAATTAGAAAGATTGTACTATCGGAAGGGTGATTATCCGCAGGCCCTTGGAGCATTCTTGAAGATCCCGATGAACAAAACATTGCCGCTGCGGGAGGAAGCCACCTACCTGGCCGGGAACAGCTATCTTTATCTTAAGGACTTCCTCAAGGCGATCGACCTGTTCAGCAAAATCGGCGAAGGGAGTGATTACTATCCGTTCGCTGTATATTCAAGCGGTCTTGCCTATCTCAATCTGGGAGACGCTTGGTCTTCGACTCAGTTGCAGTTTCAAAAACTCATTGCCCTAAAACCCGGGGAGGATCCCGTACTCCAGGAATTAATTAACAAGACACGACTGACGCTCGGATTTATCTTCATGGATCAGAAACGTTACCCGGAAGCCCTTTCCATCTTTGAAGCGATTCCTCCACAGAGTCGGTATCGAATGCAGGCCCGGTTCGGGATCGGCAAGGCCTTTATGGGAATGGAGGACTGCGTGAAGGCGATCGTGGTCTTTAAAGATCTGATCGACCAGGCACCCGCCCAGTCGTATGCCCTTGAAGCCCGTCTTCAGATCGGCACTTGTTACTCGAAACTGAGTGCCTATCATCGGGCGGTGGACAGTTATCAAGATGCCCTCAAGGCCTATTCTGAACGGTCCGAAAGTTTAAAAAAATTGACTCACCAAATTCAGACGACGGATTTGGAGAATTGGCCGAGTCTCACCAGGGAACCCGGATTTCCGGAGGCGATGAATGTGTATGCCGATTGGTTTCGACTGAACAAGGAAATCGGCGACGGGGTTCAACGGGGCAGCAATCCCGCCGTGCACAAAACGGAGCGCGGCACGATTCCGGACTTCAAACCCCTTCAGACGAAGATGCAGGACGTTCGACAGGACATGATTAAAATACTCCGTGCGTCCGCAACCCATCGCGTCTCGTCCCAATTGGGCCAGATTGACGAACTGGCCCTCCGTGCAAACATGGGGATCGCCAAGAACATGACATTTATGCAGGACCATGAGACAGTGCCCTAAAAAAAATCGATGGAATCGGGATCCCGCCGCCATCGTGTGGATGCTGCTCGCGGTTACGGTGTTCTGCCTCGAATTGAGCGGATGCTCCGCATACCGCAAACCGGATGATTTGGCCCCGCAAAAGATCAAAACGGTTGTGACGGAAGTGATGGAAGACCAGACGGCTCCGGCCTCCAAAGACTATACGTTAAAATCTCTGGACCAATACGAGAATAACCTTTTCAACGATTTTGGACAAAAGAGCGAACTGCGGGCTAAAACCATGCATCGTTTAGCCGATCTGTACTTGAAGCTGGAGGATTTAGCCTATCGCCGTCAGCTTCAACGGTATAACCAACTTCTCCGGCAGGCGCAACAAGGACGAACGAGTGGGCGTCCGGCCCTTCCCAAAATCGATCACACGCGTTCCCGCAAGACCTACGAAAAACTGCTGTCCCAGTATCCCGATCGCCCCGAGAACGACCGGGTGTTCTATCAGTTGGCGCATGTTTATGACGACGAAGGACAGACGGAACAGGCGATGGGTTCGTTGCGACGACTGGTGGAACGTTATCCTTCCAGCCCGTTGCGGCAGGAGGCAATCTTTCGGTTGGCCGAAGGATATTACGACTCGAACCAATTCCGACAAGCGCGGGTCGCTTATGAACAGGCGGTCAACGCGAAGGACCCCGGTCTGGCGGAGCAGGCGACGTACAAACTGGGTTGGACGTATCTTTCCTTGCAAGAATATGAAAATGCGGTGGGGATGTTTGTCCGGCTGGTGGATCGGAAGCGTGTCATGAAGCCCAACGGCCAACCGCAGCTTGATCCGAAAGGGATGTCGGCCACCGAATGGGATGAAGTCCTGGAGTATATCCGCGGGATGGCCTTCGCCTTTTCCTATCTGGGGCCGCCGACAAAGATTCAAGATTACTTTGAGAAGACGGGACACCGGGACTATGAAGCCCTCACCTACCGGAAATTGGGCGATCTGTACCTGGCCCAGAAGCGTGTGCAGGACGCGGTTGGAGCCTACGAAGCCTTTATCAATGCCTATCCGCTTCACCCCGATGCCCCGGCGGTGCAAATGCAGATCGTCGAGGCCTACCAGCAGTTAAAATTGGTGGATCTGGCCAACCGCGCGCGGATGAATTTCGTGGATCGTTTTGGCGAAGAAAGCGTCTGGTATCAAAAAGCCTCGGTCGATTCTCGGGAAAAAACTCGTCCGTTTTACCGGCAACTCACCAGCCAAATGGCCCTGTTCTATCACTCGGAAGCACAGCAAACAAAACGGCCTGCAGACTATGAAAAGGCCCTGACATGGTACCGGCGCTACCTGAAGGCGTTTCCGAAAGAGCCGGACGCCCCCCGAATGAACTTTCTATTGGCGGAAGGGCTCTTCGAGTTACAACGTTACAATGAAGCCGCGGATGAATATGAGCATACCGCCTATGATTATTTCCTGCACCACGACAGCGCCGAATCGGGATACGCGGCCATCACGACATTGGACAAGATCATGAGTCGGGAGGGGCAGTCCTCTCCGACAGGCCCGTTGGCGATCCGGTTGGCCCAGGATTGCAAGCGGTTTGGGGAGAGTTTTCCCAACGATCCTCGGGCCGGGGTTATTCTTTGGAAAGGGGCCGAGACCTATTACCGCGCGGGAAACCTCCCCGCGGCTCGTTCCTTGGCTGAGGGGATTGTAAAGACCTCGCTCCCTACGGATAAAACCTCGATTCGGGCTCAACGACTGATCGCCAGAACGTATTTCGAAACCGGGGCGTATGAACAGGCGGCGGCGGTCTTTGAACACTTGGCGCGGGGGGGAGGAGAGGCGGGTGATGATAAGGAAGTGAGACAGTTGTGGGCTTCATCGCTGTATAAGCAAGGAGAAGTTTTCAAGAATGCGGGAAGGTTGCGAGAAGCCCAGACGGAATTCATGCGGGTTCAGGCCGAAGTGCCGGGGAGCGATGTGGCGCCGGTTGCTCTGTACGATGCGGCCAGTGTGGCCCTGCTCCGAAATCAATCGGACGAGGCGCTGCAATTGTTTCAGATCCTGATGCAGCGCTACCCAACCCACGCGTTGAGTCAAAAAGTTCCGGAGGTGTTGCTACAGGCGGAGCGAAATCTCTTGGAGACCGGGAAGGTTCAGGAGGCACAGGCCTTGTCGGAAAAAATAAAAACGATTCAGATTTCATCGAATGAAGATCTGGCCTATCGCTCCGATCGAATGTTGGCGGACCGTTATTTTGAACAAAAGAGCTATGATCAGGCGGCCGCCACCTATCGCAAATTGGCACAGGAAGAGGCCTCGGCCAAGAATCAGGAGCGGGATGAACTGAAGCGGCTATGGGCCTCCGCCTTATACAAACAAGCGGAGGGCCTAAGGACGGCCGGAAAACTGCAGGAGGCCCAGGCCGGTTTCATGAGAGTTCAGGCTGAAACGGCGGGCAGTGAAGTGGCACCGATCGCCTTGTTTGATGCCGGAAATATCGCCCTCTCTCGCAAGGATTCGGACGGGGCGGTCCAAGCTTTTACGATTTTGACCCGAGAGTATCCGTCATCAGCTTACAGTCCCCACGCGGCGATTCAAATCGCCAGGATTCATGAGCAAAATGGGCGCCTTCAGGAAGCAGCTTTGGAGTACTCGTCTGTGGTAAAATTAACCCTGGACCGTAAAACGGCAGGGGAAATGCTGTTATCATCCGGTCGGCTGTACGAGCAGCTTGGGGACTGGGCAAAGGCCGATGAGGTTTATGGGACCTATCTTGCTCAATATCCGGGTGAGTATCGCCAGGTTGTCGAAACGACCTATAAATTGGCTTGGGCGAAACTCCAACAAGGTCGCCAGCAGGAAGCCATGCCTATTCTCCAGACCATTATCGACCGGTACGGACAGGGGGAGGCGGCTGCTTCGCCGGTGGCTTATTATGTCGCCCAGGCGCATTTATTGAAAGCGGATGATCTCGTGAACCAGTTTGACAGCGTGAGACTCGTTTCGCCTCTCGAGCAAAACCTGGACCGAAAGAAAAAATTGTTAAAAGAAGTTCTGGATGAATATGCTCAGGCGGCAGACTTTAAGGTGGTCGAGGTCACGACGGCCGCCACCCAGAAGATCGGAATGGTGTTCGAAAAATTTCGAACGGCCCTCCTGGAATCCGAGCGGCCACAAAATTTAACACCACAACAACTGGAGCAATACAATTTTCTTCTTGAAGAGCAGGCCTACCCGTTCGAAGAAAAGGCCATCGCAGCCTATGAGAGCAATGTCCATCGGGCGCAACAGTTGGGTTTGTACGATTCTTGGATCAAGCAAAGCTACAATGATTTGGCGCGGCTGATGCCGGCTCGATACCGTAAAGCGGAACTGGATGAGATTATCCATCGGGAGCCGGCCGTAAACCCATGAAGCGGATCGGGCCATGGCCAGGGCTCTCGGCCTGTACGGTTCTCAGAGCGACGGTTGGAGGGGTCATCCTTTTGGGAGCGATCGGTTGCGCTTCTTTGAATGCGCCGAAGGATTCAGCACCGCCGAGTTCCACGGAAAAAGAAAGAGCCGGTGCGAAGGCCGTCCTACCGGCAAACGGGGGGCTTCATTCCAGTTATGATCAGGGACTCTCTGATCTGGAGCAAGGGCAGCTTGAAAAGGCTCAACGGATTTTTGAGTCATTGGCCCAATCCAATCCGGATCGGATGGAGGTTCACAACATGCTGGGGGTTGTTTATCGTCGACGGGGCATGCTGGATAAAGCGATCGCGGAGTACATGAAGGCGATCGCCTTGTCCGAGTCGTCGGCGCCCACGGCTTCGGGGCGAGCCGTGTCCGCCGATGTGTATTACAATCTGGCGATTGCGCATCGTGAACACGGAGATTTTCGAAAGGCGGAGGAGGGGTACCTCAAATCCATTAAGCTGAATCCTAACTTTGCGGCCGCTTATTACAATCTCGGTGTGCTGTACGACCTCTATCTCAACCAGCCTCCGGATGCGGTCCGGTGCTACCGGGAGTACGAACGACTGGCGGGCCAGAATCAAACCGTGGAGGTCTGGATCGCGGATCTGGAACAAAGGACGACGCGGGGGACGGGAAATGCCGTTGGGCAGCCGTAACATTAGGATAACGATGATCGGGATCGTTTTGACGGTGTGGTTCATCGGCAGCGGGCCGATGTATGCCCAGGAATCCGGGAAGATGCCGCAAAAAAACCGGGAATCGTATCAATTGAAAGAAACCGAGATCACGGGAAAATTAAAAGACGTCCTGGGATCACTCAAGCTCTTGGAAACCGAGGTTGTCGGGACGGCTGAACGTCCGCGGCTGAGCTTCTCTCTGCCCTGGAAAGATCCTGATCCGTCATTATTGGAGGAGGGGGACAGTCGTGGCGTTTTTCTTGAAGAGATTTACACCCCGCTGGATAAAGACACGTACAGTCAAGAGATACGGTCGGAGCGGGCGCATCAGGTTCCATAAACGGAAAGGAGAGCCAATGGAAATTTTCAATGTGATCGGAAATTTTTTTATCGAGGGCGGTTTTTTTATGTATCCCGTTCTCTTCGTTGCCGCGCTCGGAACGGCCATAGTGATCGAACGGACGCTTTACATCACCCGGGCCTCGGCAAACGCGGACTCCCTTTGGCAAAAGGTGCGGTCCGCCCTGACGGATCAGCGGATTGACGATGCCATAAAGCTCTGTCAAGCCAGTACGCGCCCGATCTATCGCGTGCTGTCGGCGGGCTTGAGGGCGGCCAAGCCCACAGGCGCGCGGGAACCGATTCAGCGATCAATGGAAGAGACCATGCTGGAGGTCCTGCCGCCGCTCGAGCAGCGAACGGCCTATCTTCCGATTCTGGCGAACGTGGCCACCCTGTTGGGGCTATTGGGAACGATCATCGGCGTGATCGAGGCCTTCTCGGCCGTCTCCGCCGCCGATCCATCCCAAAAGGCGGTGCTCTTGGCCCGCGGGATTTCGGTCGCCCTGAATATGACCGCATTCGGGTTGATGGTGGCCGTGCCTTTGATCCTGTTTTATGCATTTCTCCAATCCAGAACCACGAAGATTGTCGATTCTCTGGACCAATATTCGACGAAGCTGGTCAACTTTTTCGCGAATCGTCAGCCAACAGGGGTGACCCTGGAAAGGAGTCAAGGACATGTTGCCGCGGGCCAGAAGACGAGTTAGGCGGATGGAATCCACCGAGATCGATCTGACGCCGTACATGAATCTATTGGTGGTTTTAGCCCCATTTCTCCTTATTACGGCGGTTTTCACCCGATTGGCGGTTCTGGAAATCTATCTCCCGCCTCCGGCGTCGGCCGAGTTGATGAGTAAACTGCCGTCACCAGAAGAGCAGTTGGTTCTGACGATCTCGATCACGGAGAAAGGGCTGGTGGTGGCGAACGGAAACAAGATCATCAGCTTCGTTCAGCCGACTTCAAAGGGGCATGACCTGCAGACCCTCTCCACCGTGCTTCAACAGATTAAGGCCCGATTTCCGACGGTGGACAACGCGATCATTCTCAGCAAGCCGGATATTGCGTATGACGAACTGGTTCAAGTGATGGACGCGACGAGGGTCGCATTTGTGGTCTCGGAAGGCCAAAAAACCAGTTATTCGTTGTTTCCAAATATCTCACTGGGGGAAATCCAATGAGAAAAAGCCATATGCGGGTCCGGTCTCGATTCTCCGAACGCCGGAAAGGAGTCGCGACGGTCTCCACGGTCTTAACCCTCACATCCCTTGTGGACCTCTTTACCAATTTGGTGCTCTTCCTGCTTTACAACTTCTCGGGGGAGGCCTCGGCCATTCCTTCCGCCGAACGGATGAAACTCCCGGAATCCTTGGCCCAACTCACGCCGCAGACCACCTTGACCGTCATGATCACCCAATCCGATATTCTTGTGGATGGGGCAAAGGTGGCCGAGATCGGTCAGGTTTTGAAGGGGAGCGATCTTTTGATCCCGGCCCTCAAAAAAGAGATGGACTATGCGGCGGAGCGTGGAAAATATTTTGCGAACGCCAGTACGGGAAAACCGTTTGAAGGCCGTGTCACGATCCTGGGAGATAAAAACATTCCGTTTCGATTGCTGGAGAAGGTGATGTTTACCTGCAGTCAGTCGGAGTTCGGACAGATTGACCTCGCCGTGATTCAGAAAGAGTCCACAGGATGATTTCGATTTGGGGAGGCCAAGACGCCGACCAAAACTTTAAACGCATCGCCTGGGTTTGCGTTTTTTTCTATGGCATGGCCGCTTTGGTGGTCAACCTCCTCACCGTCAAGATGCCAGCGCGATCGGACTACACCCGTATCAACCCGCGAATTGCCAAGCTGATCATTGAGGCCTCAAAACCTGTCCCGCTCCCTGTTCCCAAAGCCAAGAAAGAGGAACCGAAAGTCGAGAAGAAACCCAAGGAAGAGAAAAAAGCGGAGGCCAAGTCGGAAAAGCCCAAAGAACCGACTCCGGAAGTGGCCAAACAGGAAGGGCCCACCCCCGAAGAAATACGGGCCCAGCAAGAGGCCCAGCGTAAAAAGAATATGGAAGTGGCCATGAACAGCGGGCTGCTTAAGCTGTTAAAACAGTCCGACGCCAAGACGGGAAGCGTTCCGGATCAGAAACTGAAAAAAGTTTTCTCCGAGATCAAGGGACTCGAGCAAGCGCCCAAGGCGACATCCGGCGTGGCCCCTCAAACCCTGCCCACCTCGAGTCAAGGAATCGATGATATCGTGGCCAAGCTGGAAACATCGATCAAGGAGTCGGGGGGAGCGGGAGGAAATTCTGCTTTGAGCGGAAGCGGGGGGATCAATCAAATGATCGGGAACATTCAGACGGACCTGGGACAAGCGTCCCTGGCTGAACGCAAAACCACGAAGGTGGACAGTCCGTTTCAGATTAAAGGATTTGGAGAGGGAAAAAGCCCCAGAGACTATGAGTCGATTGCACAGGTGGTGGAAACTTACAAAGGCGGAATCAGCTTCCTTTACAACAAATCCCTTCGCGAAAATCCGACGCTCCGCGGAACGGTCACCGTTGAATTCATCATCGCCGCCAGCGGCGAAGTGACCGACTGCCACGTGGTTTCCAGCTCGGTGAAGAATCCCATGTTCGAGGAGGCGCTGGTCAAAAGAGTTCTGCAATGGAAATTCCCACCGGTTCCCGCCGGGGATGTCACGGTGACTTATCCGATCACGTTTTCTGTTTCCGGTTAATTCAACCCCTTCGTTCGTGTCTTGCTGGCCGATTTTTTACTTCGGTCGTGAATGGCATCGCAAACAATCGGCAAACGGAAAGGCCACCACACCATGGCACCGGCCGCAGTACTCCCCCTTGATAATCCGATCCATGCTCACGGGGTTCGCTCCTTGTTTCATAATAAAGATGGAGGGATGGCAATTGTTGCAGCTGAGCCACATCGTGTGTGGGGTATGGGGAAAGACGACGTTGGGGACAGGATAGGCCTCGCTGATGTTGAACACGATATCCAGATTTAAAACCGGACTCTCCGGAGGACTGTTCGGGTTGAGGGATCCTTTGGGAGTCAGGATTCCTTCTTTGAGGGCGGTCACCCAATCGACGTCTCCCACTTGGGTTTTAGGAAGCACGCTGAAGGCGATCGGGTGCCCTTGTGCATCCAGCCCGGATTGCTGAACGATCTCAGTTTTGGTCAACTTGGGTTGCACGCAGCCGTCGTTCAGAAGCCAAGGCAGCAGAGAGGCGAGAGCCAGCCAAGGATTATTGAGGCGCAAGATGTTTGACGATGATTTGAGCCAGCCCATTCGGATAAACCTCTTTCCATGCGATATAGATTGCGCCGTTCCATGCGGCCAATGATGGCGCGGACGAGGCCGTCGGTGGGGTGGCATTTAACTGCTGGTCATCCGACTCCCACCGATCCCCGGCTCGATGTTTGATATGAATTTGGGAAATCCCTTTTGCGTCGTATTCCGTCCAGGCCAGGTACACCGTGGAGCCGGATTGAACCAGGGAAGGACTCATGGCATGACGGCCGGGATCTATATTGAGGTTCTTCCCGTCGACAATCCAGTGGCTTTGATCCCAGTGCTTGACATGGAGCTGAAATATCCCCTTCCCGTCCGTTTCGATCCAGGCGACATACGGAGTATCGCCAAGAACGGCGATCGAAGGATTCAAGCCATGATTTCCAGGATCGATGTTGAGGCTTTGGCCTAACAAATCCCAACTCGAGCCGTTCCACCGCTTGACGTAAACCTGGTAAAAATTCAGATCCGACAATTCCGCCCAGGCCAGATAAGGAACCGATCCCTGAAGCGCCAGCGTGGGTCTGATCGCATCCCGTGCCGGGGAAATGTTCAGACTGCCGGACCCATTCAGATGCCAGCCGTCGGCCGAACGTTGTTTGACGTAAAGCTGATAGACCCTTTGGGGATTATACTCACACCAGGCCAGGTATGGAATCGGTCCGGCGGCCGACAGGGCCGGATTGGCCGCCCCTTGAGATGGATCAAGATTTAAACTTCCTCCCTCGACAATCCATTGACCTTCTGACGGATGTTGAACGTACAGTTGGGGAATGTTCTTGGCATTGAGTTCGATCCAGGCCAGGTAGGGGATTTTGCCATCCGAGCTCATGGTCAAATCGAAGGCCCGATGGGTTTCATCCAAGTTCTGTACCGCTCGGTCCTTGATCCAACCGGAAGGGTCCCAGTGGCCGAGATGGACTTGAGAAATGCCGTGAACGTTGAGCTCGATCCATCCCAGCGAGGGAAGGGCGTTCATAAAAACCAGAGATGGGTTTAAGGCATGTTTTGATGCGTCCACATCCGTAAAGGGTGAGGCGTGGCCCTTCACCGGTGGTCCTAACGGAAGCCAATCCGAACCTGCCGCCGAGGCGAAATCAAAAACGGTGAACGGTTCCCCAGGGGTCCAACAGAAATAAAAAAACAGGAAAAAGACAACGACGGTCCGGATGCCGGTCAATGGGCTGTTGATCGCGGTCAATTTTTTCATGGGCGAGCCACCGACCCCACGGGAAGGACCTCCGGCAGAAACGGAAAGGGATAAGCAGTTATTTGGGTCTTGAATGGCAACGAAAGCAGTCTGAGATTGGAAAGGCGACAATCCCGTGGCACCGGCCGCAGTATTCCCCTTTAAGTATTTTTTCCATCGTGACAGGATTGGCGCCTGCTCGCATCAAAAAGATGCTGGGATGACAGTTCCGGCAGTCCAACCACAGTGTATGAGGATAATGGGGATAAACGACATCGGGCAGGCCGCTGACATTCACCTTGAAAATGATGTTAAAATCGAGCGCCTTCATCGTGACCGCATTCGGATCCAAGGAGTCTCTCGGATGAATCACGCCTTGTTTGATCGCGGCAACCCAGTCCACGTAGCCCATCTTTGTCTTGGGCAGATAGTTGAAAGCCTGGGGATGCTCTTCCTCTTCAGTGGCCGAGGGAGTTTGGGCGGGTGGGGTCTCGATAGGGGCGGGGGTGACTACCGGTGATTGAGCGGGTGAGGTCGTGAGTTGATCCTGTGTCGTCTGAGCCTCAATCCCGTTTTGGCTGTAGTAATAAAGGATGACGAAAATGAAACCCGCACAAATGGCCCCGATCCGTCCACCCCTACTGACACGCCTCATCGTAGGAAGCCGTACCTATTTTTCGACCGTGATCTTTCCGGTCATTTGGTTGTGGATGAAACAGAAATAAGGATACTCACCGGGAACTTTAAACGTGTGAGAATAGACCGCGCCCGGCTCCATTACCGAAAAGATTTCCAACTCGTCGCCCGGACCGGAACCCGGAATGCTGGCCAGGTTATGTTTGCGCTCATCGGTATTCGTCCACTTAACCGTATCCCCGACTTTGATCGTGAGTTCTTGCGGGTTGAGTTTGAAGCTGTTTCGGATCACCGTGACTTCGTGTACGGTTCCTTCTTCTCCTTTGGCGGGCAAGACCAACAGGAAAGTCAAAGCGATCAAAACGCCAAGACCTCCCCCAACGACTTTTCTCATTGCCGAACTCCTTCTAAAACGAGGTATTTTAAAAGTATATCGAACGGATTTTGTCTTGTCAATCCGTTATCCCTCGGCCGTAAGGGGGAAAAGCGTCACGGCAACACACCTTTGTTATGCCGGCCATTGCCCGAGTGAAATCCGAGGATTCTTAGGGAGTCGCTTTCTTATTCTGGACCTGATAATCTGGATCAACAGGCGGCATATCTTTGGGTTTCACATGGCATCGCAGGCAGTCGCTCAAAGGAAAAGCGATCCGATTGTGGCATCGTCCGCAGAATTCTCCCGCGGCGATCTTGGGCATCGTCTGCATCTTGTTGGCCTCTTTCGCATTCATTGGAAAGATGGCCGGATGACAGTTGGTACACGTCAGCCAAAGCGTATGAACATAGTGAGGGAAAATAACATCCGGCATAAATTGGCTTTTGGTAAAGACGACCACATCCAGCTGCAGCGGGACTTCATCCGGACCGGCTTTTGGATCTAGGCTGTATCGTGGTTTGACCTTTCCGGTCTTTATGGCAGTGGCCCAGTCGACCAGGCCGTATTGATCCTTTGGAAGATCGGCCAGCTCAAGGGCCAACGGGTGTTCAGCGATGCCGGCCTGCTCCGCCTCTCCGGCAAACTTTGTCGGATCGCCCTTTCCGGCCATCTCGCCGGTGATACCGCTTAGATAAACGAGCTCCGAACGGTCTACCCCTTTCAGTTTTGTCTTAGGTTCCTCTTTTGACGGTTGTGCCAAGGGGGTTTCGTGGGCCTTCTCGGTTACGGGAGCCGGTGGGGGGGCGATTCCCTCGACCGGAGCGGTTTGGGGCTGCGGTTCCTGTTTGGCCAGGATGGGCTTGGAAACAACCACTGGAACCACGGCCGTTTTATTTTTTACCGATACCACGATCGTGGCGATGCCCGGGGACTCGGCCTTAACGAGGCCGTTCTTATCCACCGTGGCGATAGCAGGGTCCTTCGATTTCCAGGTGACCGGTGGATTTGTTATTTCACGATTCATGGGATCGGTGGCCGTCACCTGGAGTTGTTGCGTGCCACCCATCGATAACGAAACCGCCGAGGGTTGAATTCCTAATTTAGCCACGGGCAGGCTCTGAACGTCAATTTCAATGGAAGCCGATATCCCGAGACTGAACGCCGTAACGGTTGCGTTTCCGGGTGCGATCGCCGTAACCGTTCCTTGAGGATTCACGGTAAGGATGTTCGGGTCTTCCGAGGCCCAAGTGATGGCGACATCGGTTCTCTCTTGATTGTTTTCGTCCACGGCCTGAATCGATAAGGGTCGCGAATCCCCCACAAACAATGAAGTCCCCAGAGGCTTAATTTCAAGCTTGGACAGGCCCTGTGGCGCAACGGGGGACGAGGCTTGAGGCGCTTCGGAGGTTGGCGGGGGTTGCGACGGCTCGGGTTTCGTACAGCTGGATAGAGAGACCACAATCAGGGAGGCGAGAAAATGGAAAACGAAGGGCGGGAGGGGGTTCTGGAAAAAGCGGTGACAGAGCTTTTTCATATTGAGAGGCCTTCACGGAAGGACAAGCAGATCCTGCGGACAATTGCAGAATGGCTATGTCGGAAAGCCGCGCTCTTGTATGCCTAGGGTGTCGCCTGCCGAAACGGGTTCTCACCTGCGCGAAACTTTTCTAACATCGGATCCACCGGGGGAGTGTCTTTGGGTTTGACATGACACCGTTGACAATCGCTCAAAGGAAAAGCGATCCGATTATGGCATCGCCCGCAGAATTCTCCGGCGGCAATCTTGGGCATCGTCTGCATCTTGTTGGCCTCTTTCGCATTCATCGGAAAGATGGCCGGATGGCAGTTGGTGCAGGTCAGCCAGAGCGTATGGACAAAGTGCGGGAAAATGACATCGTCCACAAATTGGCTTTTGGTGAATATCGCAATATCCAGGTCGAATGGAGGCATGGGCTTCTCACTGGGATCCAAAGAGTCTCGGGGCTTCACCTTCCCTTCTTTGATCGAGGTGGCCCAGTCGATGAGTCCATAACGGTCTTTTGGAAGGTCTGAAAGTTCCAAGGCGAGCGGGTGCTCCGCCAGCCCCGCTTTTTCAGCGTCTCCCGCGAAGCTCGTTGGGTCACCGGTTCCCGCGCACTCACCGGTAATTCCGCTGATATAAATGGGGTCACACGGGGCTTTCTTCGCCGCCGGCGGGGTGGCAGAGGGCTTCTCTGCTGGTTCGGCTGCATTTGAACGGCGGGGGCTAATCCCGAGCGAAGCGGTAAGGACATACAGCGCGGCCGTGCCGAGTAGAAAGAAAGCGACAGGTTTCAGGAGACTTCGGAGCTTCATGAAAGCGACCCTCTCTTCTGAATGGTGGTGAGGTTGGGTTGGCTGGCGTGCCTATTTGATAAACCCCCTGGCCTTTGGAATTGTAATATCGCTTTTTCCGGAATGACACCGGTCGCAATAAATGGGAGGCCAAGCGATACGCCCGTTATGGCATTTTCCGCAGAAATCGCCTTTGATGATCTTGATCATGTTGATATCGTTCGCTCCCTGGCGCATCTCAAAGATAGCGGGATGACAAACTTTGCATTTAAACCGGATTCGATGAAACCAGTGTGGAAAAACAACGGGCGGCATTCCCGCCTTTTCAGCATAATGATTCAGGGTGATGTCACCGTATTCGGCTTTTGAGACCTTCGGAATATTGAAAGTGAGAACGACCCCGACAACCAGAATCGGTAAAAGAAAACCACCGACCAACCATTGCTTTTTCATCTCCCACTCCCTTCTCCGAGGAAAATTTGCGTGTGGCCGCTGTCAGAATCAGGTAGCGATCAATATCATATTTTTTTTTCTTTGTCAATACATCGTCTGTCCGAAATGATCAAACGCTTCACATAGAAAAGCGGCTGAGCCGTTCACTTCAAAAGGTGGGCAATCGCTAACGCAGCTTGGCCAGATCAAATTGGAATTTTGTGACCTCTTTGCCGTCTTTGTCCTGGACCACCAGCGTAATCATGGAGTTAGGATCTATTCCATCGGCCGGAAAATAAAAGTCGCTGTCCGTCACGAAGGCCGGTTTTGTTTTTCCATCTCCATAAGATTCACCGGGGGGATTGTTCCAAAATGTGGCCGGTACGGTTTTAACGCCGGCACGAACGACGGCCGTATAGTCCTTTGCAAAACTGTCCGTATTACCAAACAACGTGACTCTGAACACCAGCTTGCCGGCGCTTTTTGCCAGCGTGTCTTCGATGTCAAAATTATTCAATTCTGCCGATTTCATGGCCGCTTGCTGTGCGGCAAAAGCGAGAGCCAGAAATTCGGTAATGATAAAAGCGAAACCCTGATCGCCGTTGTTAACAGACCATTCCTTGATAAAATCCGACACCTCCATCCGGACTCCCTTTTTCCCGTACTTGATTGCAGCGTCTCTTTGCTCCGGGGTCAGTTTTTGAATCATCGCGTAAGAGTTGGCTGGTATGGTTAAGTACGCGACAAGGCAAGCGACAACGAGCAGTATCAAGAAGGGTTTTCGCATCCGGATCCTCCTAAAAACAAAAAATATTTTTTATAGAAAACCTTGTTATCGCGCCGTCGCATCGTACTAAGGAGTTCATGGAGATGTCAAGTGAAAAACCGCGATGCTTTCATCTGTATGATCCTCTCTAAAGAACGGTCATTGGGTCTGCAGCCCTTCCCGCAGGCTTTTCCATTCCTGGCCATTGTAATGGAAAAAAAGACCGTCTTCTCCGATCGCAAAGACATCGGTCGGTCCCGCTCCCCAGATGCCCCGAAGCGGTTCCGTCATCGGGACGGATTGCTTTTGCCAGCTGCGACCACTGTAATGAAGAACCAGGCCACTTTCACCGGCGATGAAAACGTCCTGACCGGAACTGCCCCAGACGGCCCGGAATACATCCTGCACGCCACTATTCATCGGAATCCAGCTCCGGCCGTCAAAGTGGACGATGACGCCTTCATCCCCGACCAAAAAAATGTCATTGGCCGAACTTCCCCAGATCCCGACCACGTGAGTTTGGATCGGCAGAAGCACGGGTTGCCATGTTTGACCGTTGTAGTGTAGGACCGTGCTTCGCCCTCCGGCGGCATAAATATCATCCGGAGAGTGCCCCCAGATGCTGAACAGGAGGTTTTGGGTGCCGCTTGGAACTTGTTTCCACCGGCTTCCGTCAAAATGGATGATGGTGCCCCGGTCGCCCACGGCATAAACGTTGGCCGGGGAGCTTGCCCAGATGCCGTTTAAATCGTTTGAAACCGTGCTCTCCATCCGCTCCCACCGTCGACCATCGTAATGGAGGATCAGGCCGTTGTAACCCGCGGCATAAATGGAAGTCGGTGATGTGCCCGTAATGGCCGAAAGCCAGATCCGGGTCCCGCTTTCCATCGGAATCAGATTTAATCCATCGTAATGACCGATGGCACCGTACTCACCCACCATGAAAATATTGGTGGAGGAACTTCCCCAAATCCCGGTCCAGGTCGGAGATTGAGGGGACGGAATTTGAGCCGAGGCGGTGGTGAAAAGGGTTAGGTTGAGTACAAACACGGCCGTCACCACGCGACGACGGTTGGGGCCGTTGGAGACAAGAAGGATCGGGCTCATTGAGAATCCAGATCGTAAAAGTTAGCGCGTTCGCCGTGGGAGCGACAACGGAATGGACTGAAGCGTATCGAAAAGGCGGAGGTCTGTCAAGGTCGAGAGACCTTTACAGAAATCGCCTGGTTTGACTTGACACGGAAAAGGGTCTGTTGTATAAATGCGCACATCATGCGCCCCATCCCTTTTCGAAGTTTTGGGATCCTTTTCACAGCCGCTTTCCTGTTCTTCGGTGGGTCGTTTCCGACCGCCGCCGATTCGCTCCGAGTCGCGTTTAACCCCAAAGATCTGCCGCCGGATCTTCACACCGTATCGGTCCAAAATATCCCGATCGTGTACAGTGATCAGGGAAAGGGCGATCCGCTGATCATCCTGCCTTCTTATCCGTTGGGCACAAAGTTCTGGGCGGAATTGACGGCCCGCCTAAGCGGCTCTCTTCGCGTCATTGTCTTGGAACCCCCAGGGCTACGTGATCCGTCTTCGATGGGAGGGGATTTCTCCTCGCAACATCTTCTGTACATTTATCGCGATTTCATCAAAGCCCTGGGCGTAGGCAGCGTTCACGTCATGGGTGAGGGCGAGGGTGGCGGGCTTGCGGTGGCCTTGGGGCATCACTTCCCGGAGATGATCGGGGCCGTGGTCAGCATCGATGGATTTGAATCGGTAAACTGGTCCGAAGGGTTTGGGGGCGTGCTGAAGTTATTCGAACAGTCGGCGGCCGGAGGGTTCGGCATGCTCCTGTCCGGCGGATCTTTGAAGTATGGGGAACAACCGCCTTCCCGCGAGACCCTGGAGAAATGGCTCGCCCCGATTCAGGGAGAGGACCAGAAAAAGGCGGTCCATGACCGGTTTAAGGCATTTGCCTCCGATGTTCAAGAAAGTTATATCTTGGCAATGCTTCCCAATTTCAACCGGCCCTTTCTGCTCCTCCGAGCGGAGAACGATCAGTTGCTTCCCGACGGTGAAAAGTATGCCCAGCGGACGCGAAGCCAGATCCGAAAAGTGACGGTGGATTATCAGGTCATCCCCAAGGCCGGTCACTTCGCCTTTCTGGATCAACCGGACAAGGTGGCCGAACTGATCCGCACCTTTCTCTCGAACAATGCCATCTCAAAGACGGCGCCCCGCACCAATTAATCTCCCCGAGCCTGTTTGTTCCTAATCCTGTTCGCCCGGACTTCCAGGTCTATCGCCTCGGTCTCTCGATTCAACTGCCGCAGAAAGACGGCATAGTTCTCAAGGCTTTTGACGGAATCGGGATGATCGGGACCAAACGCCTTTTCCCACGTCATCAGCGACCGGCGGAAAAAGGTCTCGGCTTCGGAGTACCGACCCTCGGCGCTATAAAGGGTGGCCAAGTTGTTGAGGCTCATGGCCAGTTCGGAGGAATCCGCCGGAGGAGTTTTTTCCCAGATCGAGATGGCCCGCCGGTAGAACTCCTCGGCCAAGGCATATCGCTTCTGGGCATGGTAGATCAACGCGAGGTTATTCAGACTCTTCGCCACCTCCGGGTGATTCGGTCCAAGCGTTCTCTCACGGATCACCAAGATACGTTGATGAATGGCCTCGGCTTCCGTTTCCCGGTTCTGGATTCGATAGAGCTCCGCCAGGTTGTTGAGGCTTTTGGCCAGGTCCGGATGGATCGGTCCCACGGCCTTTTCCAGGAGGGCGATTGATTTTTTAAAAAGCGCTTCCGCCTCGTCCAGCCGACCCGAACGAGCATATTGAATGCCCAGCTCACTGTACGGAAGACCGGCCAGAGGCGAGGACGCCACAGCCGCTTCCCAAAAAGTGACCGGGCTTCGCCAGACGGTGTTTCGTTTCCAAGTCTCCCAGCCTCCTATGCTGATGACGGCCGTGAACAGCAAGGCCATGCCGATCGCCGTTTGGCGCTGGGCTTGTTTTGAGTCGTGCGGAAGGAGCCGGAGGCTTTTTAAAACGACCCAGGCCACCACAATGACGAAGCCCGCCGAGGGGGCATAAACATACCGTTCCGCGGCCAATGCAGCCGCTAACGGCTGAAAGGCAACCACCGCCGCCGGCAGTAAGAACACCACCGTCCAGCCCATGCCCATTCCGACGATCCGATCCCGGTGGATCACGGCAAAAATGAGTCCCCACGCCCAAGCGGTTAAGGTCAGACCCGACACGATTAAAAACGGAAGGGAGTTCGGCAGGGTTGCGATGAAAGGGGAGTGAGGATAAGGAAAGGCCATGAACTTTAGGTACAGACCGTAAGCGGTCAGGATTTTCTCACCCCAATTTCCCAGGGAAATGTTTAAGGGTTGGGCAGGACCATATGGAGCGGTGATGTTGGCCGCACGCATCCAGAAGTAAGCACCCAAGATCGCCAGGGGAAACGGGAGGCGAAGGGCGAGGCGTTTCCAGGGAACCGGGAGGTCTTTCTCCGTTGTGAGGAATTCAAACA
>Ga0187773_10000178_pt1 | contig 27189 bp, 26 predicted proteins | sample 0216_BV02_MP05_1_FD_133133 | JGI IMG/M metagenome (GOLD analysis project Ga0187773, IMG submission 133133) | Tropical peat soil microbial communities from peatlands in Department of Meta, Colombia - 0216_BV02_MP05_10_MG | ecosystem: Environmental > Terrestrial > Soil > Wetlands > Peat | place...
CGCCCTCTTCGACTTCCGGCCGGTGCTCCGCAATCGCTCGGCCATGGCGTATGCGGCGGCCTACTGCGCCCACACCTGGGAGATGAATGCCCTGCGCGGGTGGGTCGTTGCCTTCCTCGCCTACGTGGTGGTCGCGACGGGACATCGGAGCCCGTGGATCGCGCCCACCGTCGTCGCCACCGCCATGGGGTTCATCGGCACGTGGGCCAGCGTGGCCGGCAACGAGGTGTCGATCCGCCTCGGCCGTCAGCGGCTCGTCCGTCTGGCGATGCTGTCGTGCGCCGTCCTCGCCGCCGGCATCGGGTTCCTCGGACCTCGATCGTACGCGCTGGCCGCCGGGCTCGTGCTCGTCTACGGACTGCTGATCTGGCTGGATTCGTCCTCGCTCACGGCCGGAGCGGCGGGCAGTGCCGACCCGAGGCGTCGCGGCGCCACGCTGGCCATCCACTCGATGGCCGGGTACGCCGGCGGCTTCGTGGGACCGATCGTGATCGGGGCGATCCTGGACGGGAGCGGCGGCATGTCCCCGCTCGGCTGGGGGCTGGCGTTCATGCACATCGCGCTGGTCGGGCTGGTGGGCCGATTCGTCTTCGTCTCGCTCGCGCCCCGCGACCTCGTCGGGGACCGGGCCGGCCGGTAGCCGGCGCTTCCGTCCTCGGGCGAGCCCCCCCGCCGGACTTACGCCCGGAACTTGCGGAAGTCCACCGGGCGCTTCTGGACAAAGGCGTTGCGGCCCTCCATGGCCTCCTCGGTGCCGTAGTAGAGGTTGAGCGCGCTGAGGGCAAACTGGGCCACGCCGGCGCGCTGCTCGGAATCCACGTTGAACGACTGCTTGGCCAGGGCCAGGGCGGTCGGGCTCTTGTCGAGGAGCTCGCGGCACCAGGCCTCGGTCTCGGCGCGCAGGTCCTTCAGCGGGACGACCTTGTTCACCAGCCCCATGGCGAGCGCGTCCTGGGCCGAGTACTGGCGGCAAAGGTACCAGATCTCCCGCGCCTTCTTCTCCCCGACGACGCGGGCCAGATATCCGGTGCCGTGGCCCGCGTCGACGCTGCCGACGCGCGGCCCGGTCTGACCGAAGATCGCAGTATCCGCTGCGATCGACAGATCGCAGAGCACGTGGAGCACGTGGCCCCCACCGATTGCGAAGCCGTTGACCATCGCGATGACCGGCTTGGGGATGTGGCGGATCGCGCTGTGCAGGGCCTCGACGTCCATCGGGCGCTGGTCGGCCGCGTAGCCGCCCTGCTCCCGCTCCTTCTGGTCGCCGCCGGAGCAGAAGGCCTTGTCGCCCGCGCCGGTGAGCACGGCGACGCCGATCGCGCGGTCCCAGCGCGCGTCGACGAACGCCTCGGTCAGCTCGGCCACGGTGCGTGTCCGGAACGCGTTGCGCACCTCGGGACGGTTGATGGTGATCCAGGCGATGCCGTCCTTCTTCTCGTAGCGGATGTCGGTGTACTCCACGTTGAGTCTCCTTGTCCTGTTCGGCGTGGGCCGCGTCACCGCGGGTTGAAGACCGGAGCGCGCTTCTCGGCGAAGGCGCGGAGCCCCTCGGTCGCGTCCGGACCGCGCATGTGCTCTCCCGCCAGGCGCCGCTCGAGCGCCAGCCCGTCGGCGAGGGTCAGGTCGAGGCCCTGATCCACCAGGCGCTTCGCGGTCCGACTCGCGGCGACGCTCTTGGCCGCGAGCTCGCGCGCCAGCGCCTCGACCGCGGTGCCGACCTCGCCTGCCGGAACGACGCGGTTGACCAGCCCCCACGCGAGGGCCTGTGGGGCGTCCAGCCATCCGCCGAGCAGCATCAGCTCCTTGGCGCGGCGGGCCCCGACGAGGCGGGGCAGCCGCTGACTGCCGCCCCCGCCGGCGATCAGCCCGAAGTTTGCATGCTGGTCCCCGAGCCGCGCCGTCGCGTCCATGACGACGAGGTCGGCGACGAGGAGCAGCTCGAGCCCCCCGGCGAGCGCCAGGCCGTGAACGCCGGCCACCACCGGTACCGGCAGCGCCTCGATGCGGTCGAACACCCGGTGCCAGAGGCCCATGAACGCGCTCCAGCGCTCCGGGTCCCCGACGGTCTGCTGGACCACCCGCAGGTCGGCGCCGGCACAGAATGCCCGGCCCGCGGCCGTCAATGTCGCGACCCTCACCGTCGGATCGCCCTCGATCGCCGCGCACACCCGGTCGAGGTCCTCGAGCAGCTCGGGCGAGATCGCGTTGAGCTGCCCGGGCCGGTTCAGCACGATCCGGCCGATCCCGTCGCCCGACGTGTACGCCACCGTCGTCAGATCCATGGATACCTCCCGTGTCGCAGGGCCGCCGCGTTTGGCTGCGTTCGTATGCCGCGGCTCCGCCGGTGTCAAGGGCAATCTGCATCAGTGCCGCCCGGGCGCCGGCGTCGGTTGACAGCGACCGCGTCGGGCTGAACAATTCGGAGCGTGGCCCCCGTCCCCGGCACACGCGCGCCCTCGTTCCGGCTCCCGTCGGGCCAGGGGCAGGAGATCGGACTCGAGGACTATCGGGCCAAGAGCCACGTCCTGGTCTGGTTCACGAAGGGGATCGCGTGCCCCTTCTGCCGCCGGCAGATGGCCCAGATGGGCCGGCTCCACCCCCGGCTGCGCGAGCTGGGCAGCGACATCTTGCTCGTGGCGCCCACACGCCCGGAGCACGCACGCTCCTACCTGGCCCGGTTCGCGGTGCCGTATCCCTATCTGTGCGATCCCGGCTACCACGTCCGGCGAGCGTGGGGGCTCGGAGCGCGCCGATCGGCCGGCTCCTACCTGCGGATGATCCGCGCCACGCGGGCGCTGCAAGACGCCGACGTGCCGCAGCCCGATGACGTCGAGATCCGCCCCGGGCTGCGCGAGGTGCCCACGCTCCTGACCGACGAGGACTCCGGGCTGTTCCTGGTGGACCGCGAGGGCGTGATCCGATGGGGCGAGGCCGGTGCCTACGTCGGCACTTCCGGCGCAGGTCCGGTCATCCGCCCGCTTCCCCCGGAGGGCGAGATCCTCCGGGCCGTGGCCGCGCTGAGCTGACGCGTGGCCCAGGGCCCCACGATGCCGTGGCCCGGCCGCGTCGAGGAATGGTAACGTTGGGGGCACCATGACCAACCAGGAGATCCGCTCATGTCACGTCTGAACTTCGGTGCCTTCCTCGCCCCCCACCACCCGATCGGCGAGCACCCGATGCTGCAGTTCCGCCGTGATCTAGACCTAGTGGAGCACCTGGACAAGCTCGGCTACGAGGAGTTCTGGTGCGGCGAGCATCATTCGAGCGGGTGGGAGATGATCGCCTCGCCCGAGATGTTCCTGGCGGCCGCGGGCGAGCGGTCGAAGCGCATCAAGCTCGCTACCGGCGTGGTCTCCCTGCCCTATCACCACCCGTTCAACGTGGCCCAGCGCATGGTGCAGCTCGATCACATGACCGGCGGCCGGGCGATCTTCGGTTCCGGACCCGGCGCCCTGGCGTCCGACGCCCACACCCTGGCGATCGATCCGATGCTCCTCCGGGACCGCCAGGACGAGGCCATCGGCGTCATCCGCCGCCTGTTCCGCGGCGAGCGCGTGACGTACAAGTCCGACTGGTTCACGCTCCAGGACGCCGCGCTCCAGCTGCTGCCGCTGCAGGAGGAGTTACCCTGCGCGGTCGCCTCCCAGATCAGCCCTTCGGGCATGACGCTGGCCGGCAAGCACGGGATCGGCATCATCTCGATCGGCTCGCTGTCGGAGGAAGGCCTGAACGCCCTGCCGACGCAGTGGAGCTTCGCGGAGGCGGCGGCCGCGGAGCACGGCCAGACCGTCGACCGCAAGAACTGGCGCGTGCTGCTGAGCTGGCACATCGCCGAGTCGCGCGAGAAGGCGCGCGCGGAGGCGCGCGACGGCCTGCTGCGGCACCACAACGAGTACATCACCGCAACCCTGCAGCGGCCCGGCGCGCGCCCCTTCACCGATCCGGACGAGGCGGTGGACAAGACCGCGTTCGTCCCCGGGGCGGTGGCCACCATCGGCACCCCGGACGACCTGGTGGCGCGGATCAAGTCCGTGCTGGAGATCTCCGGCGGCTTCGGCACGGTCGTCGGCTTCGTGCACGACTGGGCCAATCCGGAGAACACCATGCGCAGCTGGGACATGGTGGCGCGCTACGTAGTGCCTGAGATCAACGGCTACCTCATCGGCCTGCGGACGTCCCGCGAGTTCGTCGTGAACAACCGGGAGTACTTCAACCGTGCCCGCGAGGCGGTGATGGCGAAGATCACCGAGAACGAGGCGGCCGCCGCCGCGCTGAAGGTCACGAAGTCACCGCTGCTGCCCGCCTCGGCCAGCAACGTGCCCGATCTGGATCAGGCCCGCGCCCGGGTCGCGCCCCGCTGAGGGCGGCCCGGTCGCCGGCGTCGCTCAGGCGCAGGGCGGCACCGCCAGATCCCTACTGGCGTGAATCGCTGCGGGGATTCGTGTTCGTCTCATCGGACCGTCCTCCGGCAGCACACGCGCCGGGGGCGAGCACCGTGAACTTTCGACCGGTCGCCATGCCGGTGGCTACCGCGTGCATGCAAAACGCATCGGGCACACTCGGGAGTGCCCGGTCCGAGATGACCAGGTACATCGGCTCGCCCTGCCGCAGACGCCGCTCGAGGTAGCCGTAGTCCGCGGCGGCGATCGACCGATCCAGATTGAAGGACAGGACGAGCTCCGGGACATCGTACGCGTAGACGGCCCCGGATGTGCGGGACAGGATCGAGCGGAGGGCGTCAAGATCCGTCGCCGCGTTGTACCGCTGGGTATAGGTGTGGCCGACGATGGCGCCGGCCGCGACGACCACGAGCCACGCGCCCGCGAACGCCCGCGCTCGGTGCCGCCACGTCAGCGTCGAGTACCACCAACCGATCATCAGCGCCGCAGGAGGAACGAGCGGCAGATAGTAGCGCTCACGCTGCTGGGCCGAGGCCGCCATGAGGATGAAGACGGTCACCAGCCACACGAGCAGGAAGCGCACCCGCCACCTCGCCTCCGTGTCGGAGCCGGACTGGCGGGTAGCACGGTGGATCGCAAACGGCAGCAGCACGCACCATGGCAACAGGGCCGCCAGGGCGTGACCGAACGGCTCCGTGACCGTTCGCCAGGTCAATCCGCTCCGGTGGAAGTAGTAGAGCAGCTGATCGTTCGCGACGACACCATGGACGAATCGCTGCCGCCCAACGACGGCCGAGACGATCCACCACGGAACGGCGAGGACAATCAGCACGAGCAATCCAGGAACGGACACGAGCCGCCGCACCCCGGTGACGCCGTACCGTGTGATGGAATACACCAGTCCGATGGCAAGCGGAACCAATCCCGCCGCGCCCTTGGCCAACGCGGCGACCCCGGTAAGGGCGTAGAAGGCGACGAGCGCGGAGCGCGTGCCGGAGAACTCGGCGACGGTGAACGCACCCAGTGCGGCGGTCATGGCGAACAACTGCGTCATGTCCGGCATCGACGACTGTGACATGGAGTACATACCCACGGTCGTGAGGGCGGTGAGGCTCGCGACGACACCGGCAGCCGGAGCGAACAGCCGGCGCCCGATCCAGTACGTCAGGAGAATGACGCCGGCCGCCTCCAGCGTCGAGGGCAACACGGCCGTCCGCACGCTGACTGCCCCGGTGGGCCAGGAGGTCAAGGCGATCAGCCAGACCACGAGGGGTGGCTTCACGAGGTGCGGGTAGCCGTCCGGAAGCTCGGGAAGAAGCCAGTGTCCCTTCGCGAGCACGTCGCGCGCCAGAACGGGAAACCGGGTGTCGTCGTTCGTGATCAGATGCCGCGCTCCGAAGTTGACGCCGAGAACCGTGAACGTGAGGACCGCGACGAGGAGGAGCTGTCTCCACGATTTCGGCGGCTCCGGGACATTGGCGGGGTCGACCTGTGCCTTCGTGGCCATGGATGCCTCCCTGCTAGCGGGAAAGCGGGCTAGGCATCGACGTGGCCACACGCCGCCGGTGCGTGCGCCAGATCAAGTAGAGATTCCGGAGATAGATCACGGTGCCGGTGGCCTCACCCACCATGAACACGGGATCACGACGGTGCGCGGCATACGCGAAGAGGGTCAGGCCGCCCGCGATGGAGAAGAACCAGAAGGCAACGGGGATCACGCTCTCCTTCCTTCTTTCCGAAGCTACCCACTGGACGATGAACCGCATCGAGAAGAAGCCCTGCCCCAGAAACCCGATCAACAGCCAGAACTGCATCGTGCTCGACATGCCCGCTCTCCTGAGGGTCCAGGCCGACTGATCGAGGCCTATAGTCTCAGTTGTGGCGAGCCGCTGCTCGAGAAATGCTGCGTTTGTCGCGATATCTAACGAAATTGTAAGATTCGATGGCTCACCATGACGATCGGCACGGGCGCCGGCACAGCGAGGAGATGTGAGCGCTAGGAGACGCCTGCTCAGATGGGGGAGCTGGTTCGCCGGCGCCAACGCTGTGCTCCTGGGCGTCATCGGGCTGAGCTATCTCTGGTACTACGCGGCGCTCGGACGCCTGGCGGCCTGGTCCTACGCCCTGCCCGCCTACGTGGGCCAGATGTCCGTCCTGGCCTATCTGCCTTACCTGCTCCTTGTTCCCGTGATCGTGCTGCTCCCGCGGCCGTCGATCATCCTCCCGATCAGCGTGCTGCTGGCCAGCGCGACCTTGAGCTTCCTCGTGCTCGACAGCCTGGTCTTCGCCGAGAACCGGTACCACCTGACCGTCGTGTCGTTCAGCCTGCTGGCTCCGCAGACGTGGGCCTTCCTCGCGCTCTACTTCCTCATCGGTCTGGCCATCGAGGCGATGCTGGCGGGCCGGATCTGGAAGCGCAGGGCGACCCCTCCGAAGCACCGGATCGGACGGTACCTGGCCATAGCGGTTGCAGCCTGCTTCGTAGCCAGCCATCTCGCCCATGCCTGGGCCGATGCCAATCTCTACGTACCGGTGACCTCGTTCACGCGATACCTGCCTCTGTATTTCCCGCTCCGGGCCACGCGGCAAATCATAAAGCTCGGCCTCGCGGATCGTGAGGCCGCGAGCGCGCGCCGCCTGGAGGCCTCGCTCGACCACCCGCCGGTCGGCGACCTCCACTACCCGCTGGCACCCCTGCAATGCAAGCCCCCGTCGCCACTCCTCAACGTGCTGCTCGTCGTGATAGACGGCATGCGCGCCGATGCCCTGAGGCCGGACCTCGCCCCGCGCCTCTCCGAGTTCGCGCCAGAGGCGCTCCGCTTCGACGCTCACTACAGCGGCGGCAATGCGTCACGGCCCGGCATGTTCTCGCTCTTCTATGGGCTACCCGCAACCTACTGGGACGCCTTCGCCGACATCGCTCGGCCGTCGGTCGTGATGGACCTGTTCCGTCAGTACGACTATCAGCTCGGTATCTTCTCCAGCGCGCCCCTGAACAGCTGGGTGGTCGAGCTCGATCGGACTGCCATGGCTCGCATACCACGCCTTCGTCTCGAAACGATCTCACCGTATCCTGGCATCGGCGGCAAAGACCGCACCTTGACCGATGAGTGGCTCGAATGGCTCGGCCACCGGGACGCTGCGCGCCCCTTCTTCGGGTTCCTCTACTACGACTCCGTGACGTCATTCGCGCCGCCCGACAACTACGAGCCGGTGGCCCGGGCCGCGCTCGATGCGCCGGAGTGGGAACGCCGGCGCGCCCGGTACTTGAACGCCGTCCACTATGTCGATGCCCTGATCGGCCGGGTCTTGGACGATCTGAGGCGCCGCAAGCTGCTGGATCACACCGTGGTGATCGTCACCTCCGATCACGGCACGGAGTTCAATGAATCCGGGCTCGGCTTCTGGGGGCACGCCACGGCCTTCAGCGAGCTCCAGCTACATACGCCGTTGCTCGTCTACTGGCCCGGGCGGGCAAAGGGCCGCGTCACTCGCCGCACTTCCCACAACGACATTGCGCCGACGCTCGTCTCCGGGGTCTTCGGCTGCACCAATCCGCCCACGGACTACTCGAGCGGACACGACCTCTACTCGACTGCGCAGTGGGACTGGCTCATCGCGGCCAGCCACAACGACTATGCGCTGGTCGAGCCCGACCGGGTGACCATCCTCTACCCGGGCGGCTTCGAGATCCGCGACCAGAGCTACCACCTGGTCTCGAGCCCGAGGCTCTCGCGCGACGCCCTTCGGGCCGCGATGCAGGAGATGAGCCGCTTCTACCGTTGAAAGATTCGGGCGAGCCCTTTTTCTCACCTGCAGAGATGGCCGAGGTGTTCCTTCAGAAAGCGCGCCTGGGCCGCTGCCGCCCGGTCGAACTCAGCGCTCGGGTAGTAGAGAAGGCCGAAGTGCCCACCATCGAGGTTCACCCACTCCTTCGGTCCCCGGAGCGCGTCGAACGCCGCTCGGGCGACGTCGGGTGAGGCATTGCGCATCTCGTCTGCTGGCGAAACCAGGAAGACAGTGGGACAGGTCACGTGGGCGGCGCACAAGCCGGGGTTCCAGGGTTCCGGTGTGCGCGGCTGTGCCCGGGTGACGTCGTTCACCCAGTGCGTTCCCAGCCGACCACCGTATTCGATGAACCAACGGTAGGCGGTCAGGGGTTGAAGGGCCGAGGGGCGGCGAACTTGATCGTCCGAGACGACAGGCATCGGGCCCTGGATCTCCGTCGGCGAGGCTTGCACGTCGCCGCGGACAATCGTATCCGCTATTGCCCTGAACCTGCGGCCGTCAGGGTCAGCGGGGGGAAGTTCGGGGCCACACGCCGGCACCTGGGCGACGAGCGCGGCCACCCGGCTGTCCACGGCAGCGACAGCCAAGGCCACACCGCCGCTCAGGCTGTCTCCCCAGATCGCGATCCCCCGGGGATGGATGTCGTTCCCGGAAAGAAGATGGGAGATTGCGTCCCGGTACCCGCGTGCCTGAATCCACGGGTTGATCTGCTGACGCGGCTCCCCATCGCTCGCGCCGAAGTTCCGGTGATCGTAGAGGAGGACGGTGAACCCCGCGTCGAAGAGCACCGTCGCATACCGGTCCGTGGTCATGTGGCGGGTGGCCGAGAAGCCGTGCGCCATGATCACAGCCGGACGGCGCGCAGACGACGCACCGTCGGAACGGTAGAGCCAGCCCCGAAGCGTCGCGCCTTCCGATTGGAATTCGACGTCCGTTCTCACGCTGACGGGGGCCCGGCCGTCGGCGTTGCTCAGGTGCAGTGCGGCAGCACCTGGTCGCCGAAGAGCTTGATCGCGTCCATGATCTTGGGATGGGGCGGGCCGCCGGAGTGGGCGTGCCGCAGCCGCAGGAGGAAGTAGTCCGCGCCCGTCGCCTCCTTCCAGCGGTGGAACTCGCGGATACAGGTCTCGGGGTCCCCCACGACGAGTCGGTCGGGAGCGAGGTTGGCCAGCGAGAACTCCGTGCCGGGCGCGATGTTGCGAAACTCCGCCAGCCGGTTCTGCCAGTAGTAGCGATACGCTGTCATCACCTCCGGCCCGTACACCGCCTCGGCCTCGGCGCGTGACCCGGCGACCCAGGCGTCGCGCATGACGACGACCCGCGGCCGCCGCCCCGCGTTCCGGGCCGCCGCCGTGTATGTGTCGACCTGCTGCATGACGGTCTGCAGGCTGGTGCTGGGGGTGGCGACGAAGGCGTCGGCGAGGACGCCCGCGCGCCGCACCGCCGCGGGCACGCTGGCGCCGATCCACAGCGGCGGCGACGGCTGCTGGAACGGCCGCGGGCGGATCTGCACGTCCTCGAGCGTGTAGTGCTTCCCCCGATGGCTGAACTTCTCGCCGGTCCAGCACTGGCGCAGGATCGCCACACTCTCCTCGAAGAGCGTCACGCGATGCTCCATGGGGACGTTGAAGGCCCGGAAGTCGGCGGCCTGATAGCCGATGCCCACGCCCAGGATGACACGCCCCTTGGAGACCAGGTCCAGCGTGATGACGTCCTCGGCGAGCCGCACCGGATGGTGCAGAGGCAGCAGCACGACCGACGTGCCCACGTTCAGCCGGCGGGTGCTAGCGGCCACCGCGGTCGCGACGATCAGGGGCGAGGGCAGGAAGCCATCCTTGTCCTGATGGTGCTCGCCGAAGAAGCACGAGTCGAAGCCGCTGGCCTCGGCCAGCTGCGCCTCGGCGATCACCTCGTCGATGCTGCGCTCCAGGTGCTCCCCGCGGGGCGGGTTGGCGATGGAGCTGTAGAGGCCGAATCTCATCGGACCGTGCTCGCCGTGTCTGTGTGACTGCGTTGTGGGCCCGGACGAAGGGGCGTCTCGGCCGGCGCGATAGTGCGCCGGGGCGGCGAGCATGTCAAGGGCGCGCGGGCCTCAGTCGGTCTCCATCGGCAGGCTCGGATCCTCCGCCCACTCACTCAGGGAGCCGTCGTAGAGGGTGAGGTCGTCGAAACCCAGCTGGTGCAGCACGAAGAGGTCGACGGTAGCCGAGATGCCGGCACCGCAGTAGGCAATGACCTGCCGGTCGCGGGCGACACCCGCCTCCGTGAACCGGGCCAGGGCGTCGGCCGGCGCCACGAAGCGCTTGGTCGTCGGATCGATCAGGCTCATCGCCGGCACGTTGATCGATCCGGGTACCCGACCGGGCCGGCGGTAGGGCGAAGGGCCGAGCCCCCGATAGGATTGCGGGGCGAGCGTGTTCACCGTGACCGTCCGGGGATCGTCGATCGCTGCCTTCACCTCTGCCTTGCCGATGATACGGCCCGGCCGGGGACGCGGTGTGAAGGTCGTCGGCGGATAGCCGGTCGGCTCGCCGCTCTCGACCGGTCGACCCTCCGCCTGCCAGCAGTCGAAGCCGCCATCGAGCACCGCAGCTCCGTCGAAGCCGAGCGCGCGCAGCATCCACCAGACGCGCGTGGCCCACATCATCGAGCCGATGCTGTACAGCACCACGCGGGTGCCGGGTCCCACGCCGTGGCGACCGAAGGCCTGCGCCAGGAGCTCCGGTGCCGGCATCATGAACCGCAGGCGCGTGTCGTGGGCGGAGAGCTCGCCCTGAAGGTCGAGGAAGTCCGCGCCCGGGACGTGGCCGGTAAGGAACGTCTGGCGGCCCGACACCACCTTGTAGGGAACGCCCGAGCCCGGCTCGCCGGGCTCCAGGTAGGTCGTGCAGTCGTAGCAGCGCAGGTCCGCACGCCGGAGCTGGGCCACGAGGGCGTCGGTGGAGATCAGAGCGTCGGGATCGCGCAGCTGAGCCATGGCAGCTTGTGGCCCGGGTAGTGTGCCACAAAGGGCCGCTCCCCCGGTCGTCGGCTTCCGCCGCCTTCTCCCGCATCGGTCGACGCCGCCGCGGCCACTCAGCGTCTCTCGAGGCGGTGATCGGCGTACGATCGGGGTGGCAGGAGGAGATAGCTGAGCAGCCAGCCTGCGACCCCTGCGAGCACGATCGATCCGACCCAGAGGTGGACCGACCAGGCGATGCCCTCGGTCAGCATCAGCGCGACGAAGTAGAGGAGGTAGAGGATGGCCGGCGCGGCGAACGCGAACAGGCGCCACGCGGTCGGCCGTGTCGCTGCAGGGCCGAGGCAAGCGTACAGCAGGTCGATCAAGAGCCCGGCGGCGCCCGCTGCGACGACCAGCGCCAGCGGGTAGGCGCCCGAGAAGTTCAGGAACCCCATCGCCGCGACATTCAGCGTCACCACCACCGTGACGGCTCCCCTGAGCAGCATCCCGGACCGCATCGCGAGCTGGATGGTCGCCATGAGGATCGAGGCCTGGAGCAGGATGCTCGTCACGCCGAGGCCCTCCGCCCCGCCGAACGGATGGGACGACCCGGCCGCGACGTATACGACCGGGTGCGCGTACTCCGTGAAGAAGGTCAGCACCGACATCGTGGCCACGAGGCCCAGGAGCATCGGTCCGCGAGTGCGCCACCCCGCGCCGGGCTCATGTCGACACCAGCTCGCCCGGACCGGCCCACTGACGATCAACCCGAGGCCGAGCGCCAGGATCAGGTGCGTGGGGCTGAGGAGCGCCTCGACCCCGACCTCGATGCCGAAGAACGTGTGCCAGATCAGATCGGTCACACCGCCCACCAGGAACACGACCACGCCGACCAGCGACAGCCCGTACCCTGCCGGCGCGGCCCGCAGCCAGGCGTAGCCGCGCGCGCGATTCGAGAGCAGCGTGACGACCAGGACCGCGGCGACCGCCGCGTAGCCCGCGTAGAACACGGCGTGCCACGGCGTGAAGAACGTCTGGTCGACTCTCCCGTGGGTGTGGGCCCAGCCATCCAGGAAGACGCCTCCGACAAACCCGACTGACAGCGCCGCCACGGTCCAGTCGAGCCGTGCGCTACCCGGTGGGCTGGATCCGCTCGCCACCCTGCTGCCGGCCGTGGTCGCGATCGTCCCGAGGGGTCTCATCGACACCTCCTCCTTGACTGCCCTACGGTATGCGAATTAGCCTCCGTTTGCCCGGTCCCGGCTCGAGCGTATCGGGACCGCCTGAACGGCACACGACAGCCTAACCGACGTCGGAGACCAGCGATGCCTGCGATCCACCACATCGACGATGTCCCGGGCTACCCGGCGCCCCACTCCCCGTACTCGCACGCCGTCGTCGCCAACGGGTTCGTGTTCGTATCTGGCCAGATCCCCGTGCGACCGGGCGGCGGCCCCACCGAGGTCGTCGGCGACACGATGCAGGCGCAGACACGCCAGGCGCTTCGCAACGTCCAGTCGATCCTCGAAGCCGCCGGGAGCTCGCTCGACCGCGTGGTGAAGATCACCGTGCTGCTCGCGCGACCCGAACTGTACCGGGAGATGAACGAGGCATACGCGGACTTCTTCCCCGGGCCGAAGCCGGCCCGGGGAATGGCCCGATTCGGGGCCGACATCCCCGGTGTGCTCGTCGCCATCGAGGCGATCGCGCTCGCCTGAGGGCCGCCTGAACCGATGGCCACATTCCCGGAAGTGAAGGCCTTGACGTTCGACATCTACGGCACCGTGCTGGACCTGACCGGAAGCCTCACGCCGATCATCGACGACTTCCTCAAGACTCGGGGCTCCACGGTATCCACTACGCGGTTCTGGGCCGATTGGCGAGCGCGTCAGAGACTGGAACAGTTCCAGGACACTATCATGATGGTCGGCCATGCCGGCTACCTCGAAGTCGCACGCCGCGCCTGCGCGTATACCCTGCGGCTACATGGTTTTGGCGGGTCGACCCAGGAGCAAGAGGCGCTGATGCGCGGCTGGGATGTGTTGTCTCCCTTCCCGGACGTGGTCCCCGCTCTCGAGCGCCTCCGTGCGTCCTACACGCTCGTGGCTCTCTCGAACGGAGAGCAGCGATACATGGACCGCATGATCCAGGATCGCATCCGGTTCGAGTTCGCCGAGGCCATGTCGGTCGACATGGTCGGCCGATTCAAACCGCATCCTTCGGTCTATCGGCGTGCGGCCACGCTGCTCGGGCTCGAGGTCGGGCAGTGCATGATGGTCTCGTCCCACGCGTTCGACACGGCCGGGGCCAGGGCCTGCGGATTCAAGGCCGCCTATGTGAACCGATACAACCTGCCCTTTGACGATACTCCATACCTGCCGCAGCTGACGGTCGCGAACTTCACGGACCTCGCCGGGGCGCTCCTTTGAGGTCGGCTTGAATTTCTTTTGCCACGACAAATATTCGGCCACGCTAGTATCGAGCAATGGGGTTCATCCGGCCGTCGACGCGGCCCGCCGCACGTTGAAGCGCCTTCTCTACCGGCTGTACGAACGACAGCTGCTGAGCGAGATCTCCCGCGGGTCCCTACCCCGACACATCGGCCTCATCCAGGACGGGCACCGACGGTACTCGCAGGATGCGGGGCTCGCCACACTGGCACACGGCTACCGCATCGGAGCGGAAAAGACCGAAGAGGTTCTGGTGTGGTGCGCGGAGCTGGACATCCCGACGGTGACGCTGTGGGCGCTCTCGACCGACAACCTCGCCCGTCCTGCGTCTGACGTGGCGGACATCCTCGGCGTCGTCGAAGCGAAGATCGCGGAGTGGGCTCACGGTGGCCTGGCCCGCCGGCTGGGCCTGCGCATCCGCCCCATCGGCGTGCTGGAGCTGCTCCCATCCTCGACCCTCGCCGTCCTCAGGAGCGCCGAGGACGCCACGCGCCATCATGAGCGGAGACTCCTGAATGTGGCTGTCGGCTACGGAGGACGGCAGGAGATCGTGGACGCCGTGAAAGGATATCTCCGCGACTGCTGGAGTCGCGGTGATCGCCCCGACGAGATCCTCGAATCCCTGACGCCGGGCGCGGTGGACAAGCACCTCTACACGTACGACTGCCCCGATCCCGATCTGATCGTCCGCACCTCCGGCGAGGTGCGACTTTCCGGGTTCATGCTATGGCAGAGCGCCTACAGCGAGTTCTACTTCTGCGACGTCCACTGGCCTGCGTTCCGGAGGATCGACTTCCTCAGAGCCATCCGGAGCTATCAGCGTCGCCAGCGCCGCTTCGGTCGGTAGCTACATAGTCCGCGACAGCGCGCCGGCGGGGAGAAGGGCACGCACGCGGGTGAGGAGCTCATCGATGCCCAGCGGTTTGGCGAGAACCACCGCCGGCGCCGCCTGAAGGAACTCGGATTCGACGGGGCCGTCGCCGTACCCGGTCATGAACAGCACGACGGGCCGCGGCGGCACGAGCTGCGCGATCGCGCGGAAGACCCCCTGACCGTCCACGTCCGGCATCCGCACGTCGCAGACGACCAGATCGTACACGGTCTGCTTCAGCCGATCCAGGGCTCCCCGACCGCTACAGACGGCCTCCACGGCGTGTCCTGCATCCGTGAGCACCGCCTGCACCAGCTCGACCACGTCCTCCTGGTCGTCCACCACGAGAATCCGGGCCATGTGGTCAGCTCAGCCGCGACGGTTCTACCACTGGACGTCGTCGGCCGGTGCGCGCGGACTCGCCTCGATGGGCGCGGCCGCCCAGACGTCCTGAATCCACGGTAACCACGCGCCCTCTACAGCGAGGGTCAGCGTGATGACGAGAAACCACGACAGCAGCGTGATCCTCCTGGCGTGCGAGGCCGGCTGCCCACCGCTGGAACGCGAGCGCCGCCGGCCGCGACGTGTCGCGGCGATCTCTGGCCGCTCGGATCGAGCCCTCTCTACCGCCGGTCGGGCCCCGCGGCGGGCCGCGTCTGTCCCGCCAGCGTCATGGGAGGCGGCCTTCCGGTAGTGGTCGTAACGCATCGGGCTCGCCGAGGTGACTACGCGGCACGAACGAAGCGATGTTGGATGCCTCGCGCGAACAGGAACGCGAGTCCGTCGGGATCGAGCCGCCATACCAGCGCCCCGATGCGGAGTGGGGGCCCCTCGGGTGGAACGAACTCGAGCCGGACCGCGGTCCCGGTCTTCAGCCGCAGCTTCGTCCTCACCTTCGCCCCGTGCGTACTGATATCCAGAGCCTCACACGCGTACCGACTCGTTCCCGATTCGACGACCGCCGGCCACGAGACGCGAGTGCGAGGGTGCTGTCGCCGGTCCTGCTGCTCGACCATCGCCATGGGCATGTGCCTCCAGGGGTTCGGCGAGTGACTGGATCACGAACGCGCGATGAGGTTCGCAACTCGCGTGCCCAGCCGGCCAGGCCAATCAGGATGGCATCTTAGGGAGGCACCGAGCGCCCCGTGAGCGTTGAGCGGCAACACGGACGTCAGCTCCCTGACACAAAGAACCCCGGCGCCGCTGACACCAAAGCCGCGCGCGTGGACTTATAGCCCGAAGCCTGACGAGATGGGGTGGCGGCCGCGTGCCCTACATGCGCTTCCAGTCGCCCGCCTGCTCGAAGGCGTAGGCCGCCCGGTAGATCGTGGCCTCGTCCCAGTGCTTGCCGACCAGCATCACGCTCACCGGCAGGCCGTCGGCCATGCCGCAGGGAATGGCCATCGCGGGGTGGTGGCTGATGTCGAAGGGCGCGGTGTTGGTGATCATCTCGAGGGCCCGGCCGACGACCTCCTCGCGTGGCGCACCGGGGCCGGGCATGGGCGTGGCCTTGATCGGCGTGGTTGGCATCAGCAGAAGGTCGCACTGCGCCAGCGCCGCGTCGTAGGCCGCGATGAGGCGCCGGGTGATGTTCATGGCCTTGCCGTAGTAGCGCGAGCCGTGGCGCTGGTGGATGTAGGTCCCCAGCATCGTGAAGAGCTTGGTGGTCTCCGACAGCTCGTCGGACCGCTGCCGCCAGCCGCGGTGGAAATCCATGAGGCTCGTGACGTAGAGATCAGGGCGGCTCAGCCCGTAGCCGTCGCCCCACATCATGGTCTGGGTGAGCCCCTCGACCCCGATCGGCAGCCAGAGCGCCCCCGCCAGGATGTGCTCGGGGATCGACACGTCGCTGACCTTGGCTCCGAGGCGCTTGAAGAGGTCAGCGGCGTTGCGAACCTTGGCGTCCACCACCGCCTCCGACTGGGGATGGCCGAATCCCTCCTTCAGCACGCCGATCCGCAGCCCGGACACGCCGCCCTCGAGGAGCTGGGAGTACGGGTGCACCTTCGGCGCGTACTGGCGCGGGTCGTAGCCGTCGACACCCGCGATGACCTCGAGCATCAGCGCGTTGTCCTTCACGGTCGCGGTCATCGGTCCGGTGTGGTCCACGTAGATCTCGATCGGCATGATGCCGGTGTAGGGCACGAGGCCGTGGGTGGGCTTCATGCCGTAGATGCCGCAGAACGACGCCGGCATGCGGATGGAACCGCCCTGGTCGCCGCCGATCGCCATATCGGCCTCGCCCACCGCGACCAGCACCGCGCTGCCGGACGACGAGCCGCCCGCCGAGTAGCCCCGCTTGTGGGGGTTGTGGACGGGGCCGGTCGCGTTCGTATGGCTGCCGCCCGAGAGGCAGTAGTACTCGCAGTGCGACTTGCCGAGGATGGTGCCGCCCGCGTCCAGGATGCGCGTGACCACGGTGGCGTCGACCTCGGGCACGTAGCCCTCGAGAGTCGAGGCTCCGTTCATCATCGGCACGCCCGCCACCATCACGTTGTCCTTGACCACCGCCGTCTTGCCCTTGAGCTTGCCCTGTGGCGCCCCCTCGATGCGGGTCTTGTAGTACCAAGCGTTGTGCGGGTTTTCCGCCGGCGCCGGACGGTAGCCCGGCGTGCGCGGGTACTTGACCGGGGGCAAGTTGTCGGGGAGCTGATCGACGACGTTGTAGCCGTCGATGCTCGGCTTCATGAGAGCGAGGAACGAGGCCACGTCGGCGTCGGTGAGCGAGAGGTTCATCTCCGCGGCGATACGCTTGAGCTGCTGGGGCGTCGGTAGCGAGACGGGCATGGCGTCCTCCTTTTGGCTAGGTGAGCCAGCTAGACGAGCTGGCCGGCCGGGCGAGCTGCGCCGGGTGCGGCCACGGCGACTCCGGGGTCGGCGTAGAGGTGGCAGGCCGTGAAGTGGCCGGGCCGCACCTGGCGCAGCGCGGGCTCGACATCGCGGCAGACGTCGCCGATGTAAGACTGGCAGCGGGTGTGGAAGCGGCAGCCGGTCGGCGGATCGAGCGGGCTCGGGATCTCCCCCCGCAAGATGATCTGCTCCCGCTCGCGCTCGACGTCGGGATCCGGGGTCGGAATTGCCGAGACCAGCGCCTTGCTGTAGGGGTGGAGGGTCTCCCGGTAAAGATCGGCGGTCCGCGCCACCTCCACGATCTTCCCGAGGTACATCACTACCACGCGATCACTCAGGTACTCCACGACGCTCAGGTTGTGGGTAACGATGAGGATCGTCAGGCTGAACTCGCGCCGGACGTCCTTCAGGAGGTTGAGGATCTGAGCCTGGGCGGAGACGTCGAGGGAGGAGACCGGCTCGTCGCAGAAGATGAACTTTGGGTTGAGCGCCAGCGCCGCCGCGATGCCCACCCGCTGGCGCTCTCCGCCGCTGAACTCGTGCGGGTACCAGGTCGCCTGGTAACGCGAGAGGCCGACCAGCTCGAGGAGCTCGCGGATGCGCGCGTCACGAGCGGTGCCAGGGTAGGCGTTCTGGATGCGCATCGGGTACCCGATGATGCTTCCCACCGTCATCCGTGGGTTCAGCGACGAGAACGGATCCTGAAAGACCATCTGCACCTGCCGGCGATAAGCGCGCTCCTCCTCGAAGGAGAGGTTGCCGATCGAGCTGCCCTCGAAGCGGATGTCGCCCGAGGTCGGGGTGATCAGCTTCATGATCATCCGGCCGGTGGTGGTCTTGCCGCAGCCGGACTCGCCGACGAGGCCGACCGTCTCGCCGTGCTCGATGTCGAAGCTAACCCCGTCCACCGCCCGCACCGCACGCGCGGGCCCGCCGCCGAAGAGACCCTGCCGGACCGGGAAGTGTTTGACCAGGTCTCGGACTTCCAGCAGCGGGGGGTCGGGCATGCTAGTCCTCCGGGAACAAGCAGCGGACCGCGCGGCCGTCGCCCGCGCCCATCAGTGGCACGTCGTGCGCCTCGCACTCCGGCCGCGCCTTGTAGCAGCGCGGGGCGAACGGGCAGCCAGCGGGCAGGTTGGCGGGGTCGGGCGGCCGCCCCTCGATCGGCATCAGGCGCTGCTCGGGGCGGCCGAGCTTCGGCAGCGCGTCGATGAGCCGCCGGGTGTACGGATGCCGCGGGCGCTTGAGGACGCCGTAGACGTCTCCCTGCTCCATCACCTCGCCCGCGTACATGATCACCACGCGGTCGCAGAGCTTGGCCACGACGCCCAGGTCGTGGGTGATCCAGAGCACGCCCATCCCCAGCCGGTCGCGCAGCTGCTTGACCAGGTCGAGGATCTGGATCTGTATCGTCACGTCGAGCGCGGTGGTAGGGTTGTCGGCGATCAGCAGCGCCGGATCGCACGACAGCGCGATCGCGATCATCACCCGCTGCTGCATGCCGCCCGACAGCTCATGAGCGTAGTTGTCGAGCCGCCCCTCGGGATCGGGGATGCCCACCAGACGGAGCAGATCGCTCGCCTTCCGCCGCGCCTCCCGCTTCGAGAGGGCCTTGTGGAGGATCAGGGCCTCGCTGATGAGGTCGCCCACCCTGAAGGCCGGGTCGAGGGAGTTGAGCGGGTCCTCGAAGACCATCGACACGGTCTGACCTCGCAGCTCGCGCATCTGCCGCTCGCTCTTGCGCAGCAGGTCCTGGCCGGTGAGCAGGATGCGCCCGCGCTCGATGCGTCCGGGGTAGGGCACGAGGCGGAGGATCGATAGGCACGCCACGCTCTTACCCGCCCCCGACTCCCCCGCGATGCCCACGATCTCGCCGCGCCGCACGGAGAACGATACCCCGTTGACCGCGCGCACCACCTTGTTCTTGAGATGGAAGTGGGTGTGGAGGTCATCGACCTCGAGCAGGGCCTCGCCCATGGCTGCGCTCACCGGCGGAGCTTCGGGTCGAGCGCGTCGCGCAGGCCGTCGCCCACGATGTTGAAGGACATCGCGACGAGGATCAGCATGACGCCTGGCACCGCGGACACGTGCGGCGCCACCAGGAGGAAGTTGCGCCCGTCCGCGCACATGATCCCCCAGTCGGGCTTGGGCGGCGTGATTCCGAGGCCGAGGAAGGAGAGCCCAGCCCCGAGCACAATCATGATCCCCACCAACGTGCTTCCGTAGACGATGACCGGCGAGAGCGTGTTGGGCAGGATGTGGTGGAAGAGGATCTGCCGCGGACGCGCACCCGAGACCCGGGCCTGGTCTACGAACAGTTCGTTCTTCACGGTGACGGTGGCCATGTAAGCCACACGCGAGATGTAGGGGATCAGCACGATCGTGATCGACAGCATCACATTGAGCATGCCGGGGCCGAGCACGCCCGCGATCGCCACCGCCAGCAGCACGGCCGGGAACGCGAAGAACACGTCCAGCGTGCGCATGATCAGCATGTCGACCTTGCCCCCGAAGAAGCCCGCCACCAGCCCGAGAAACACGCTGATCAGGCTCGCTACCGCGACCGGAAGGAGCGCGATGGCCAACGAGACTCGGCCGCCCCAGAGCAGCCGGCTCAGGATGTCGCGTCCCTGCCCGTCCAGCCCGAGCACGTGGCCCGCGGTGCCGAGGGGCGCCAGCCGCAAGCTGTTGTCGCCCACCGTGGGATCGTAGGGGCTCAGCACCGGGGCGAGCGCGGCGGCGAGGCACACGAAGCCGATGAGCGCGGCCGCAGCCAGGGCGAGGCGATCCTGGCTGAACGCCTCCCAAAAGATCCGCCACTCAGACGGGCGTCGGAACATCGACGCCTCGGCGGCGACGGCGGCCGTGGTCTGGGTCGCCCGCTCCTTCAGCCGTGCGTTCACCACGCTCATCGCCCGCCTCCTCAGGCCCGGCGGATCCGGGGGTCCAGGGCCGCGACGACGACGTCGGTGCCGAGATTCACCAGGACGAACACGAAGGTGGTCACCAGGACCGCGGCCTGAACCACCGGCAGGTCACGCGCCACGATCGAGCTGTAGATCTGCAGGCCGATCCCCGGCCAGGAGAAGACGACCTCGGTGAAGAGCGCGCCACCCATCAAGTAGCCGACCTGCAGCCCCACGATGTTGATGATGGGCGGCAGCGCGTTCTTCATCCCGTGGCGAAGGATAATGTCACGCTCGGAGAGTCCCTTGGCCCGGAGCGCGGTGATGTAGTGCTTGCGGACGACGTCGAGGAACGACGAGCGGACCAGCCGCGCGATGATCGCCGCCGACACGGAGGCGGTGGTGATAGCGGGCAGCACCATGTGGTGGATGAGGTCGCCCCAGGTCTTCTCGGCGGCCCGCATCGAGTACATCCCGGTGGCCGGAAACCAGCCGAGGTAGAGCGCCAGCACCACCATGAGGATGAGGCCCAGCCAGAACGCCGGGGTGTTGGCGACGACCAGGGTCAGGGACATGCTGAGACGGTCGAACCACGAGTACTGGCGGGTGCCGGAGATGATGCCCACGCCGAGGCCGACCACGATGCAGATCACCAGGCTGCCCGCCGTGAGCAGCACCGTGTTCCAGAACTTGGGCCACACGAGCTGGGCGACCGGCACGTTGACCGCGATCGACGTGCCGAAGTCGCCCTGGACCACCTTCCATAGCCACCGCAGGTACTGCACGTAGAACGGCCGGTCGAGGCCGAGCGACTTCCGCACGATCTCGATCTTCTCGGTCGTCGCGGCGGGGCCGAGGATCGCCTCGACCGGATCACCTGGGATCAGCTTCATCATCAGGAACACCACGATCGACACGCCGAACAGCACCGGCACGATCGTGGCGACACGGTAGACGAGGAACTTGAGCATCGCGACGGGTCGGCCCGGGAAGCTCACGCCCCCCGGGCCGACGAGGGACTCACGCGAGCCAGACCGTGGTCATGTCGTACCACTCCTCGGGGGCGTGGACGAAACCCTTGACCTTGGGGCTCAGCATCAACGGCGCGAGGTCGTTGATGATGGGCACCACGGGAGCGTCTTCCTTGATCTTCTGGTTGACCTTGCGGTACAGCACGGCCCGCTTGCCCTCGTCCATCTCCCCGCGTGCCGCGTTCAGCAGGGCGTCGGCCCCGGTGTAGTAGCCACCGTTCTGGCCGACGCCGCCCGCCGGCGCGATGTGGGACGAATTGGTCACGATGTCGATCCAGTAGTCCGACGTCATCCCCCAGCTCATCTGCTGGCTCCCGACCTTGTTGGCGGGATCGTCCATGCCCTTGATCCAGTATCCGATGTAGGTGATCCACTCGTAGGTCCGAATCTTCATCTTGACCCCGACCTTGGCCAGGTCGCGCTGGATCCACTCAGCCATCGGCACCGGGATGAGCTGGCCGCTGCCGTCGACCGAGGTCTGCCATACCGTCTCGAACCCGTTCGGGAAGCCAGCCTCTGCGAGCAGCTTCTTGGCCTGCGCCGGATCGTAGGGATAGTCCTTGAAGTTTGGATCGTACGAGGGGCAGCACGGGGCCTGCAGCCCGCGCGCGGCCACCGCCGTACCCTTCAGGAGCTGCTTGGCCATGCCTTCCCGGTCGATGGCCATGTTGATGGCTCGGCGGACGCGCACGTCCTGGTAGTTCTTGTCGCGCATGTTGAACGCGAAGTACCAGACGTGCGGCGCCGGCCCCTGCTCGAGCTTGAAGCCCTTGGCCTTGAGCTCGGCGATGCCGTCGGGATGCGGCACATAGATCATGTCGACCTCGCCGGCCTGCAGCGCGGTCATGCGGGCCGCCGGTTCGGGCATCGGCCGGTCGATGATCCGGTCGAGATGTGGCGGCGTCCCCCAGTAGTTTGGGTTGCGCTCGATGACCACCTTCTCGCCGCGCACCCGCTCGACGAAGCGGAAGGGCCCGGTCCCGGTCGGATGCTCGGCGATGCCCTCGTTGCCGTACTTCTTGAGCGCGGTGGGGCTGATGAAGACCGCGGCGCCACCGCCGCCTTGGACGAGCTGGCGGAGGAAATCGCCGTAGGGCTCACGCAGGACGATCTGCACGGTCCCTTCGTCGGGAGTCTTCACCTCCTTGAGGAACTGCCAGATCCACGTGGTGTAGGCGTTCGCCCGCGCGTAGAACTGCGGCGCGTCCTTCGCCGCGCAGCGGTCGATGTTGTACTTCACCGCCGCCGCGTTGAACGGAGTGCCGTCGTGGAACTTGACGCCGTTGCGAAGCTTGAAGGTGTAGGTCAGCGAATCCTTGGAGATGTCCCACGAGGTGGCGAGCTTCGGGATCAGTCGCGGGTAAGGCACATTGGCCTGGGTGAGATCCTCGTCGATCAGACCCTCGTGCATCTGCTTGCTGACCCGCCAGGTCACCCAGCCACCAGCGCTGTGCGGGTCGAGGATGTCGAGCTCGCTCTCCTTGGCGATGACCAGCGTGCCGCCCTTCTTGGGCGTCCCCTGGGCGCGCGCCGGCTTCGCCAAGCCCAGCGAGGTGAGCAGGCCCATCGCGGAGGCGCTGACGCCGATGAGAGCGCTCCGCCGCAGGAGCTCGCGGCGCGTCAGCCGGCCCTCTACGAACGCCGCTTCGAGCATCTCGAACGTCGTCGTGCGGTCTTCTTCCATGGGAACCTCCCCCGCCCGGCCGCCCTCAGCGGGCGCGCTCAGGCTGCAACCGAATGAGGCAATGCGCCAGTGCGAGCTGTCACGCGACCTCTCCGGGGACGAGGTGAAGAGACGAACCCCTCGAGCGCCGTTGGGTTGCGGCGATCACTACACCCGACTCGTGGCCATTGTCAAGGGCCCGCGCTCAGCCACGTCGGCACGGCGACGACGGGTTCGATCACTACTGAGCCTGGACACGGCATTTAAGATGATCGCGAGGCAATCACCGCCGCGATTCCAGCGCGTGGGGGCAAGACAGAGCGCGAGGAGAACAAGCCCGTGAGACCACTGTACTGTGTCCTGGCCGTCATCGAAGGCGCTGTCGTGCTCAGCACGATACCTGCCGCCGCCCAGCCGAGTAACCCGCCCACCGTGGCGGCGCCGTCGAGACCTCAGACCGCGAGCCCGCCCGTCAGCAGCCTGCCCATCGTCTGGGCGATCCTGGATCACGAACGCGAGTTGGGGCTCTCTGCCTCGCAGGTGGACGGCCTGAAGCGTCTGGGCCTCGACGTCCTGCGGGAGATGATTCGGCGGCAGGCCGACCTGATGGTTGCGCAAGTGGACTTGTGGGCGCTCATGGATCGGGACCCGGACGAAACAACGGACGTCGCGGGCGTCGAGGCCAAGATCCGCCAGGTGGCCGAGATCAAGGCAGATGTCCAGATCGCGCTCGTTCGCGCTGGCGAGGCGGCCAAGAGCCAGCTGACTCCCGAACAGCGCTCAATGCTGACCGCCTTGCTCACCGGTGCTGCTTCTGGCCAGGGCGACCCTCCGGGCGCCAGCGAGAATGTGGGCGAGGCGCGCGGGCCCGGGGCAGCGTCGTCGGGTGGTGCGGGGAGTCCTCCGTCAGCAGGCCGTCCGTCAGGAAGCCGCCCGTCAGGAGCCCCTCCATCAGGAGGCCGTCCATCAGGTGCCCCGCCGTCAGGAGGCCGCCCACCAGGAGGCCCTCCGTCAGGAAGCCATCCACCCGGGGGTCACCCGCCCACCAGTGCTCCGCCCCACGGGCACCACGGCGGGGGCTACGTCTGGGTCGAGCCGTTCTGGTGGGGTGCACCATATCCCTACTGGTACTACCCTTACTACCCGTACCCGTATTATCCGTACGGGCCGCCGCCAGCCGTCGTCGAGCCGCCGCAGTACATCCAGCAAGAGCCCTCCCCGTACTGGTACTACTGTCCGAGCGCCGGAGCGTACTACCCAAATGTTTCGACCTGCCCGGAACCCTGGGTGCTGGTCGCGCCGCGAGGATAGCGCTCTCGGGCCTGGCCTCGTTCCGCGCTTTCGCTTGACCGCGCTCCGACCGCGGCGCAGGATGGGGCGCGACGATGAGGAAGCCGCACGAAGGCCTGCAGCTCGGACGCCGGCGGCTGTTGCGTCAGGGCCTGCTCGCCGGCCTCGGCCTGAGCGCGCTCGGCCGCCGGGCCTCGGCCCAGCCGCCCGGTCCCGCCACCGCGACGGTGCAGCGCTACGTGCCGCTCGGCCGCACCGGGATGCGCATCTCCGATATCTCCTTCGGCGGCAGCCAGCTCAGCGCCGGGGAGGCCGACGTCGTCCGGCACGCACTCGACCGCGGGATCAACTACTTCGATAGCGCCGACAGCTATCGCGGCGGGGATTCGGAGGCGACCATCGGGGAGGCGGTGCGCGGCAAGCGCGACCGCGTTTACCTGACATCGAAGACATACGCGAGTCCGACCGACCGCCGCGACTCGATGATGCGCGCGCTCGAAGGGAGCCTCCGCCGGCTCCGCACGGACTACGTCGACGTGTACTTCAATCACGCGGTCAACGACGTGGCACGGCTCCAGAACCCCGAGTGGCACGAGTTCGCCGCGCGCGCCAAACAACAGGGCAAGATCCGCGCGGTCGGCATGTCCGGACACGCCGGGCATCTGATCGAGTGTCTCGACTACGCCCTGGACACCGATAGCGTGGACGTGATCCTGGCTGCCTACAACTTCGGCCAGGATCCCGCCTTCTACCAGCCCTTCACCCGCTCGTTCGATTTCATCGCGCGCCAGCCCCAGCTGCCGCGCGTGCTGCAGAAGGCCAAGAGCAAGGGCGTGGGCGTCGTCGCCATGAAGACCCTGATGGGCGCGCGGCTCAACGACATGCGACCGTTCGAAAAGGGCGGGGCGACCTTCGCCCAGGCGGCCTTCCGCTGGGTCCTCTCGAACCGGAACGTGGACGCGATGATCGTGTCGATGACCGGCCCCGGGCAGATCGACGAGTACGTCGGGGCCTCCGGTTCACCGGCGGCCGCCGAAGATCTGCCCCTGCTGCGGCGCTACGTCAGGGCGAACGGCGCTTCGCAGTGCCGGCACGGGTGCGCGGAGTGCATGAGCGCCTGCCCCTATGGCGTGCCGATCTCAGACGTGCTGCGGGTCCGGATGTACGCGGTCGACTACGGCGACACGGCCCTCGCCCGCAGCGAGTACACGCTCCTGTCTGCCGGTGCGGAGCCCTGTCTCTCCTGCACGGGGGAGCCGTGCCGGGGTGCTTGCCCCCATGCGCTGCCCATCGCACGGCTGCTGGCCCCGACCCACCGGCTCCTGACGAGCTGATCGCCATGAAAAAGATCCTGGTCGCCTTGGGGGTCGTGGTGGCCTGCCTGGTGGCCGCCCTCGTCGTGCTGCGCGTGATCGGACTGGACCCCCACGAGCGGTGGCCCGGCCTCTGGCTGCAGGGCGAAGTCGTGACGGCTCCGGTCTCCGATTGGTCCTTCACGGATCAGCACGAGACGATCTTCCTCCAGACGCGTTCGTGGTACGGCCTGCCGCACTCGGTGACCATCACCTGCACGGCGCTCGACGGCCGCCTCTACTTGACGTCGGTCTACCGACCGGGGCTGAAGTTCCCACGCGACCGGCTCTGGAACAAGAACGTCCTGCGCGACCCTCACGTGCGACTCAAGATCGGCACGCAGGTCTACGACCGGACGCTGACGCTGGTGACCGACGCGGCCGAGAAAGACGCCGTCCTCGCGGCCAAGGTGAAGAAGTACCCGAGGCAAGCGGCGGTCGACAAGAGCCGCGTCTATGTCTTCCGCGTCGGGCCCGCCTAGCTCCACCCCAGCCGCCGCCGCTTCCCTCGCTGCATCCGCGCGACGCGCGCGATGGTGGCAGCGGCTCCTGCCATGGCTCATCACGCTCGCCTGCTTCGTCTACCTGTACGGGCGCCTCGACCGGGCCGCGGCGGCCCAGGGCCAGGGCTTCGCCGCCTACGTGGCCCAGATCTTCGCCCACGTGAGCTGGCTCCGCTGGCTCGCGCTGATGGTCCCCTACTGTGCGCTCTTCATCCTGATCGACAGTGTCGTGGTCTGGCGGGTGATCGAGTGGTTCATCACGCGGCTTCGCTTCCGCGACGTGCTGCCGATCCGGGCCAGCGCCTACATCCTCTCCATCGTCAACGAGCAGGTGAGCAAGGGCGCGATCGCCGTCTACCTGAGCCGCCGGCACGGCGTGCCCGCCTGGGAAGTGGGCTCGGCCATGCTGTTCCTGATGTTCTGCGAGTACTACTACCTTCTGGGCTGGGCGACGCTGGGCGTCCTGCTCGCCTGGCAGCGCCTGCCCGCCGTCTTTCACGTGATCCCGTGGCTTGCGCTGGCGTCGGTCGCGGCCTTCGCGCCGCTGTATCTCTTCTTCCGCGGGCGAGTCTCCTGGGGCGCCGGTCTGCGCGAGCGTCCCCTCCTCCGCGCGTTCCGGCTCGCCACGATCCGACACTACGCGACCGTCATCGCGCTCCGCTCGCCGGCCATGCTGGCCGCGGTCATCGTCTACTCGCTGGCCCTCCGGCTCTTCGGGGTGACGGTTGGCCCGGGCGAGATGCTCGGCTATCTCCCGGTGATCTTCTTCGGCGCTGCCGTGCCCGGCCCGATGCATACCGTCGCCATCGTGCTCTGGGTGCTCCTCTTCCCCGACCGCCCCGGGGAGATGACCGCCTTCGGCTTCGTCCAGCACAACTTCTTCGTGCTGTTCAACGCCGGGACAGGTCTCCTGTTCCTGCGGCGAGCGACCCGGGAGCTCTTCGCCGAAGCATCGTGACCGCCCACAGCCGCTCGCCCATCGAGACGAGTGTGCTCGCCACGAGCGCCCAGACCAGCAGCGCGAGGAGCGGCCGGAGCCAGCTCGCCCCGAGCCGGACCGCGATGTCGCCGGCGAGCGGAGCGAAGTAGAGGATCCCGTTCCAGCGCCCGAGCCGGCTCGTGCGAAGCGACCGCCCCCGAAAG
>Ga0187773_10000179_pt1 | contig 27074 bp, 30 predicted proteins | sample 0216_BV02_MP05_1_FD_133133 | JGI IMG/M metagenome (GOLD analysis project Ga0187773, IMG submission 133133) | Tropical peat soil microbial communities from peatlands in Department of Meta, Colombia - 0216_BV02_MP05_10_MG | ecosystem: Environmental > Terrestrial > Soil > Wetlands > Peat | place...
CCCTCGCCGTAAGGCTTGGCGAACCTTTTGGCACGCTCGTGTTAACGCTCTCCATGAGCGGCATGGAGATGATGATGATTGCGGCAGTCATGTACACCGGCCCGAGTGAATCTTCTCTGGCCCGCGACACGATGCTTGCAATCGTGATGATCGTGTTAAACGGGCTCGTGGGCATAAGCCTGCTGCTTGGCGGGCTTCGCTACCACGAGCAAACGTACAACCTCTACGGGGCAAATGCATTTCTGGCGGTGATTCTTCCGTTGGCGGTGCTTGGACTGGTATTGCCAAGCTTCACAGTATCGTCGCCGGGGCCTACCCTCTCCCCATTGCAATCCGCGTTTCTAGTGGTCATGTCGGTCGGTCTGTATGGCGTATTCCTTGCGATCCAGACCCGACGCCATCGCGACTATTTTGTTTCGCCCAACGCCCCTGAAACCGCGATGAACCACTCAAGTGCAGAAGTGCGTGATGAAAGTGAAGTTTCTTCCGTGCGATATCACGGTTTATTTCTGCTGACATACGTTATCCCGATTGTTCTCCTGGCCAAGCAGATCGCAGTGCCGATTGATTACGGAATCCGGGTTTTGGGTGCGCCTGCCGCGCTCGGCGGTTTGCTCGTGGCGGTGCTTATACTCTCTCCCGAATCGCTGGCCGCGATACGCTCGGCACTGGCTAACCAGCTTCAGCGTTCCATCAATCTCTCTCTCGGAACCGCACTTTCGAGCATCAGCCTTACGATTCCGGCGGTTCTCACTATTGGATTCATTACCGAGAAGACCATCATTCTCGGCCTCAACCCGGCGAATATGGTTTTGTTGTTATTGACGCTGGTGGTCAGCACACTGACTTTTGCCCGCGAACGAACTAATGTTTTACTGGGGGCGGTGCACTTGCTCCTGTTTCTTGCCTACCTGATGCTGATCTTCCAGGGATAAGAAACGAAAGCGCATCACCGCCTATGCTCCAAGTTGAAAGAGCAAATTGGCATAAGCTTGGTAGCTTTAGCGTCAGATTTGCCTAATTGCACATTGGTGCCGACGAGGACTTTAGAAATACCTATAATGGGGTCGTAAAGAGCCGCATTCAGGGACACGCGGTTCAACGGTCTTCCTGGTCAGCAACCGTCGCAACACGAAAGGAAACATCATGCCATCCCATAATCAACCGCGAGGCAGCCTCTATGACCGCCTCGGCGGAATTTACAGCATTGCCGTCGTGGTCGATGACTTTATCGACCGCGTTATGGCAGATGCGCGCCTCAATGGCAATCCGGCCGTGAACGAAGCGCACCATAAAGTGCCGCCGGCTGGTTTCAAGTATCTCGTGACTGAGATGGTCGGCTGGGCCACTGGCGGCCCGCAGAAATATACCGGACGCTCGATGCGCGATTCTCATCAGCACCTGAACATCACGCCGAAGGAGTGGGACGCATTTATGGATGACTTCCAGCAGACGATGAATAAGTTCAAAGTCCCGGCCCCCGAGCAAGCGGAACTGAGAGCGATTGTCCAAAGCACCTATAGCGACATCGTTGTGGGAAAGAAATAACGCCGCCTAAAAAAATTGGTCCAGCAAACCGTCGCGCAGTCGCAGGAGCTTAATGCCGGTTTGTCCCGATAGCGGCGTTACAATTAAACGTTATGCTGCAATCTGTCGGAGGTAACTATGGCTCCAGATCCCACACCTGCGGCAGCCGTTAGCGCAGACTCAGAGACTGTACTGCGCCGCCTGCTGGGAGGAATGTCTATCTTCACTTTGCTGATGACAATTCCGCAAGTCCTCATCATATGGATCGGTCAACAGGCTGCGGGAGTTTCGGTATGGTCATGGGGCGCGTACCTCTTGTCTGCGCTTCTCTGGTTTTGGTTCGGTTTGCTGAAACGCGACAAGAATATTTACTTGCCATGCGTGGGATGGATAGCATTGAACAGCGCTGTCATTGTAGGCGCAATTGTCTACGGATAACCGCTTACAACAAGTTTTATGAGCACAAATTTCACCCAGCTTCCCAGAGATCTCCCAGTTCCTCGCAATGACGGGGCGGCCAGCCATCTGCTTGGCTCTGCATTGCCCAATTTCGAGCTCCCAAGCACTGATGGCTCGACTGTTAACCTCGGGCAACTGCGGGGACGGTGGGTGATTTATGTCTACCCAATGACGGGACGTCCAGGTGTTCCTTTGCCCGAAGGATGGGACGCGATTCCCGGCGCGCGGGGTTGTACGCCCCAATCTTGCAGTTTCCGAGACCATTTTTCGGAGCTCCGGGCCTTGGATACCGGCGTATTCGGTCTCAGCGCGCAGACCACTGAGTACCAGCGCGAAGCCAGAGACCGGCTGAACCTTCCTTTCCAGTTGTTGAGTGATAGCAAGCTACAGCTCAAGAATCTCATGAAATTGCCGACATTTTCGGTGGCGGGAATGGAGCTATTCAAACGTCTGACCCTGATCATCCAGGGGAGACGAATTGAAAAGGTTTTCTATCCGGTATTCCCGCCAGACAGAAGCGCCGAAGAAGTCTTAGGCTGGCTGAGAACAAGTGCCTAGCCGCGCGCTTCACGGGATCCGTAGGGTTGGGAGCGATTGCGGTGAAGGCTGATCGCTATGGTAACTATAACGAACTCGCGAGGCATGAAATCGAAGGAATGGATTTTAAGCGCACCGTGCTTCGGCGCTCGCTTTCACCAGTAGCTGTCATAGCCCCGCACGGCGGCGGGATCGAATCGCGCACCTCGGAAATCGCCCGTGCAATTGCAGCTGAGGATTTCAATCTTTACCTGTTTGAAGGCATCAAAAGACGGGGGAATTATGCGGCGCTCCATGTCACCAGCCGTCGCTTCGACGAGCCATTATGTCTCGAGCTTTTGTCAATTTGCTCATACGTGGTTGCGATTCACGGCTGCGTGGGTCGCGAGGAAAGAGTCCTGCTCGGGGGACTCGACCATTCGTTGAAGGCCAAAGTAGCCGCAGGTCTCCGGCACGCCGGTATCGACGTGCAGTTTGACGGACATCATTTCCAGGCAACGGATCCGATCAATATCTGCAACCGCGGTCAATCGAGTAAAGGCTTGCAGCTCGAACTCACCAAGGCGCTCCGACGCGGCGCCAATGCGCTGCGCGTTGCTAGAGCGGTGCGTACGGTTTTGCTTCGATTGTAGCGCCTAGAACAGCAGTTCCCGAAGTCGAATTATTTTCCCATTAGTGAGAGAATATGAACACATTTTCCAATTTCGACTTCCTTTGCCACTATTATGAACCGCTCCCCGTCATTAAGACCCGGGCAGCTAAAACCAGCGACTGGACTTGTAGCTCTGCTCGTCGCAACACGCAAAGGTGCTTTCATCTTTAGGTCGGACAAGGCTCGGCGCGCCTGGAAAATCGCAGGGCCCATGTTCTTCGGCCATATTGTGCATCACATGGTGCTCGACCCGCGCGATAAGCGCACATTGCTTGCTACCGCGCGCACCGGTCATTTGGGCCCGACCCTGTTCCGCTCCACCGATTTTGGCAGGAACTGGAAAGAAGCGTCCAAACCGCCGGCTTTCCAAAAGGCGCCGGAGGGGCAGAAAGGGCGCGTGGTGGATCACGTGTTCTGGTTGACTCCCGGGCATGCAAGCGAACCGGGCGCATGGTACGCGGGAACGTCCCCGCAAGGCTTATTCAGGAGTGAAGACGCGGGCGACACTTGGGCGCCGGTGGCGGGCTTTAACGAACATCCGATGTACATGGAGTGGTCGGGTGGAGAACAGGCCGGCACGCCGGATGGCCCGAAGATGCACTCGATATTGGTTGACCCACGCGACTCGAGGCATATTTATATTGCGATGTCGGGTGGAGGCGTGTTCGAAAGCGTTGACAAGGGCGCAAACTGGAGGCCGCTCAATTCCGGCGTCGCTGCTGATTTTTTGCCGATTCCGGACCCGGAGTACGGACATGATCCGCACTGCGTAAGGCTGCATTCGCTCGCGCCGGATATCCTGTATCAGCAGAATCACTGCGGCATCTACCGCTTGGAGCGCCCGGGAACACGCTGGGACCGCATTGGAATGAATATGCCGAAGAAAATCGGCGACATCGGTTTTCCGCTGGCGCTGCATCCACGTGATCCGGCCACCCTTTGGGTATTCCCCATGGACGGCACTACGGTATGGCCGCGTACCAGTCCCGGCGGCAAGCCCGCCGCTTATGTGACACGCAACGCAGGCAAAACGTGGACGCGGCTGGATAAGGGTCTGCCACGCAGCCAGGGCTGGTTCACGGTAAAGCGACAGGGGATGACTGCGGACGCGCATGAACCAGTCGGGTTATACTTCGGCACGACCGGCGGCGAAGTATGGGCGAGTAAAAATGAGGGTGGAAACTGGACCTGCATCGCCAGCCATTTGCCTGAGATCTACGCGGTCGAGACCGCCGATCTTGTGCGATGAACGTACTGATTCCAAGCCCGCTTCGCTCCTACACTGGCGAGCGCAGCAGTGTCGAAGCCGCGGGCGCGACGCTTGCCGCGCTGCTCGATGACCTCAATTCGCGCTACCCCGGAATACGCTTCCGCATGATAGACGAACAGGACGCCATTCGCCGTCACGTTCGAATTTTCATCAACGGCGAGCAAGTGCGAGAACTCAATGTGCCATTGCGAACTACAGACGAGGTCATCATTCTGCAAGCATTGACCGGCGGTTAGCGGATCGCGCGAGCTGTGAGCCAGGAAAATTATGCCAAAATTCGCCGCCAAACTGATTGAACGCAATGAGGTGGCCGAAGGCACCATGGCTTTCACATTCGAGCGGCCAGCGGATTTCAACTTCACCGCCGGGCAGTTCTTGACGGTGATTGTTCCGAACCCGCCATTCAGCGACGCCAAGGGCAATCGCAGGACGTTCTCGATCGCGTCACCGCCACAGGAGCTCGCACACCTGGAAATCGCGACCCGCATGACGGGCAGTGCATTAAAGCGCAGTCTCGCGGAATTGCCGCTCAGCACGCCGGTTGAACTCTTTGGTCCCGCCGGCTCTTTCGTGCTGCACAAGGCTTCGTCCATGCCGGCGGTGTTTATCGCCGGCGGTATTGGCATCACTCCTTTTCGCAGCATGATTAATGATGCGTTCGCGCGCCATTTAACGCATCAAATCACCCTGGTTTACTCGAATCGAAATCTGGAAGGCGCCGCGTTTCACGACGAATTTCTGCGGGCTGCCGAGGCGCACACGAAATTCAAATATATACCGACCATGACGGAAGCAAATAAATCACATCGGCAGTGGTCCGGACTAAGGCGGATTGTGGACGCGCACTTTCTGCGCGAGCATATCGGGGATATCATGGCACCGGTTTTCTATATTGCAGGCCCACCGGGCATGGTCACCGGGATCAATAAAGCCGTGATCGAAGCGGGTGCGGAGCCTGCGCGGGTCCGCTCCGAGAAATTCGATGGGTATTAAGGAACCTCTGATTAAGTCCCACGCGGTTGCGACGGTCTGCAATCCGGATGCAGGGCGAGGCGTGAGGAGCGCCGTTTGGTTGAGGCCAAACCAGCGACGAACAACGAAGTCATTCGCGCGGATTGCTCCGTTCCTTCGGGTTGCGGCAAAATACTGCGTCTGCTTCGTTGCGCTCCTCGGCATCGTAGTGCGCCCCGGAATCGGTCTCGCGCAGCGTGGTGCGGGCAGGGGCGCGGAAGGCTGCGTTCGATAGCATGGAGCGGAGCTTATGCGGCTGCTCCCGCAAGCGGGCCTTCGGCGAACGGGTCGCAGCCGCGCTACGACCTTCGTCGCGCGCCTCGCGTCCATCCGCATTTTGCCTGCAACGCGGCTCACGAAGGACTTGATCAGAGGTTCCAAAGGAGGTGACTCATGGCGGGGTTTGTAAAGGTAGCGAAAACCAAAGAGCTTTCCCCTGGGCAAGGTAAACAAATCGAGGTGGGCGAGAAGACAATCGCCCTCTTCAACGTGGACGGAAAGTACTACGCGATCAACGACACATGCTCGCACCAGGGCGGCCCGCTCTCGGAGGGCGAGCTGAACGGCACGCAAGTGACCTGTCCATGGCACGGCGCGGTTTTCGACGTGACCACCGGTGAAGTGCTGGGGCCACCAGCGTCCGAAAACGTTTTATCCTACAAAGTCAGGGTGTCGGGAAACGACATCGAAATCGAAATCTGAAAAACCGGCTGTTCCACGTGGCTAGTACGTCGTGCCCGGATTTCGCATTGCATTTTTTTGCGTAATTTTATTGCTGGCGCCGCTGTCCGGCGCCGCCGCTGACCACCGGGTTCAGGAAGTGAAACGTTATTCGCTTTCAGCAAGCGAAATTTATTCCCCAGACAGCGTCCCCAGGCCGACATATCAATTCAAGCTCACGATGGTGTATTTCACTGCCACGACGTGGCGCAAAGAGACCATTTTCGCTGCGGTGAAGGTCGCTGCGCGGATTCTTGATCAGTGCGGAATCAAAATTCAAGGCGCGGAACTGCACCTTCTGGACGCGCCGACCGAGTTCAAATACTACTTGACTCCGGTTTCAAGGGAGCTCGCGCGAATCGCGCCGTATCCCAAGCCCACCGTTTACTTTGTCAAGGACAGCCTGCAAGTGGAGCGCTTTGATGCCGAGGCGATCGGCAAATCGAATAGTCTGAATCGACCGGAGCTACGCGATACTATTTGGGTTGCCTTCGGCGCGAAGGACCTGGGGGTTAGCCTCGCTCACGAACTCGTGCATTTGTTGATGAATAGCGGCGAACATGTTGATGAGCCGGAAAACCTGATGCGCGAAGAAACCACTCCACGCAACATAAAGCTCGCTGCCACGCAATGCGAAAAAATGCGCGACGAAGGCAGCGGCAACGGCTTGCTCAAGCCCGTCGGCCGGTGACCAATACCGGTTTCAAGTCGCTCGGCCAGGGAACGAGCCGAATTATTCGTAGATTGGCACGAGCCGCCCTCTTCCCTCGCTTGTTTGATGAGCCGGTTTTGTCAAACGCTTGACGCCTGTGGCGATTTGCCAAAGTCGGCAGCTACGCCGGAATGTCAGGAGTGAGCTGGCCCTCAAGCATGAAGATCTGGTCTTTCAGTAGAAGCTTGCGTTTTTTCAACCTTTGCAGCTGCAACTGATCCACCGTCGGTGATTCGGACAGCCTGGTGATGATCTGATCCAGATCGCGGTGCTCGACCTTCAGCTCGTTGATCCTGCGTTTGATGGCTATGATATCGGCTTCATCCATCGTTGAATTCCTCCATGCTTTTTACTATAGCAAAAGATCGACCAAGCTGTATTGCATTGCTTGCGCAATTGGATTAAGGAGTTACCAAAAAAAATTAATTAGACATCGCGTTTTTCCAGAGAAGCCGCTGAATACAATAAAATTCCACGCTTGATTTATTTTTATCGAAATATTCTTGAAAAATTCAGCAATTCCGGGTCTAATTAAAAAAATAATCTGAATCTTCGGGGGGACAATAATGCAAACACGCCGCAACGAATACGATGTTACAAACCAGGTAAAAACAACCGATTCGATTGCAGTCAGCAACGAAGTCTGCAAAATCTACCAAGAGCTGTATCCGGATCCCAATCCAGACGTATTGTCCCAGGCATTTGCCGATCTCACCCGTCTTTACGCTGGCAAATACCCCGGATATATGTCTTGTGAGACTTCATACCATGATATTCAGCATGTACTGGACGTGACCCTGGCGATGGCGCGTCTGATGGATGGGTACGAGCATGCTGCGCATGGTACTGAACGCTTTGGAGAAAGACTGTTCCGGCTGGGAATCATAACGGCCTTGTTTCACGACTGCGGGTACATCCGTCACAGGAACGACACCAAACATCAAAATGGAGCGGAATATACCCTGGTCCACGTATCCCGCGGCGCGAGTTTTCTTGAAGAATACCTTCCCAAGGTAGGCATGCCGGATCTTGCGGGTGTAGCAGCGCAGCTGGTGCATTTCACGGGCTACGAAATCCCGGTTCAGCAAATCCGGGTGCCAAGTCTGGTTTTCCGCCTGCTCGGCAACTTGCTTGGCTCGGCTGACATCGTCGCACAGATGGCGGACCGCTGTTATCTCGAGAAATGCCACGAGCGTCTGTATCCGGAATTCGTGCTCGGGGGCATTGCCCGCCGGCGCAAGAGCGATGGTAGCGAAGAGGTGGTTTTCGAATCGGCGGATGATCTGGTCCTTAAAACCCCCAATTTTTACCGCAGCGCCACCAAGCGCATGGATGAAACCTTGGGCGGCGCCTACCGTTACGTGCAGCGCCACTTTGGTGGACAGAACCTCTACCTAGAAGAAATGGAGCGGAATGTCCGTTTTGCCAGGATCATCGGGGAAAATCGCGATATGTCCCTGCTGCGACGCAAACTTCCAGTCTCAAATTTGGGATCCGCGCCGACAAGAAGCGACGAAAGCGAACGGACCCAAGCCTTGCACGTCGCAACGCCTGAATTCATGGCACCAGCATGATTTTGCCGATGTGCGCGCCACTTTCCATGAGCTGATGCGCTTTTGAAGCCTCCACAAGCTTGAACGTCGCGTGAATGACGGGCTTGATTTTGCCCGACTCAATGAGCGGCCAGACTTTGCTGCGCAGCGCGTCGGCAATGCGTGCTTTGAACTCGACCGGGCGAGCGCGCAAGGTCGAGCCAGTGAGGGTCAGCCTGCGGCGCATTATCTCACCCAGATCCACAACCGCTTTCGAACCGCCAAGGTAGGCGATCATCACTATGCGCCCATCGTCCGCTAGGGCTTTGAGTTCGCGCGGGATATAATCGCCGCTCACCATGTCGAGTATCACATCGACGCCTACGCCGCCGGTTGAACTTCTGACAACCTCCACAAAATCTTCCGTCTTGTAATTGATCGCCCGCTCGGCGCCCAGCGCTGTACAGGCGGCGCATTTCTCCGCGCTGCCTGCGGTAGCAAATACGCGGTGGCCAAATGCGCGCGCCAGCTGGATCGCCGCCACCCCGATACCGCTGGTGCCGCCTTGAACGAGCAAAGTTTCACCGGTCTGCAGTGCCGCCCGGTCGAACACATTGCTCCATACGGTGAAAAAAGTTTCGGGAAGGGATGCCGCCTCCACGAGGTTTAGGCCCTTGGGAACAGGCAGGCATTGCCCCGCGGGAACCGAACAGTATTCGGCATAACCTCCGCCTGCGAGCAGCGCGCAAACATTGTTGCCAAGCTGCCAGTTGCTGACCTTCTCACCGAGCTTGGCAATCGTTCCAGCGACCTCCAGGCCGGGTAAATCAGAAGCGCCTGCCGGCGGCGCATAATACCCCTGTCGTTGCAGCATGTCGGGACGATTCACTCCGCATGCTGCAACTTTAATTAGCACTTCGCCGGGTTTTGTTTCGGGCAGCGGGCGCATTACAGGCTTTAGCACCTCGGGCCCGCCGTAAGCGCTGATCTCGACCGCGCGCATGCCCGCGGGCAAAGAATTCATCATTTCCGATTCGTCGGACGCCAGAAACGGCCGGATGTACTGGGGATTTGACTAATTGCTACGCAGCACCAGGTCATTAATACTGCCCGATACTGCAAATGAGTTCTTGATCGAGGTCGCGCCCGATTTGAGCTCAACAACGACGCGCCCGGATAGTATGTTGCCGGACGTGATTTCGGCGCTGCCGGTGGCGCTCAAAGGACCGGAGACGAGTCGCAAATCCTTGAACTGATAACCACCCCCGCTATATATCAGGTTACCCGTAAAGTCGGTAAACAGAGTCTTGCCGCCGCGTACGCCGTTTCTGCTTGGCTCTTGCAGGGCGCGAGTTAAATCCATGTTATTGAGTGAACCTCTGCTGACATTAAAGCTTCCCTCGACGCGCGGGGCTTCGAACAGCCCTTCCGGAGTTTTCGCCTGCATGCTGTAACGGCCCCTGGTATCCAAAGTTCCACTGGCGATAAAATTGCGGGCAAATATCACGATCACGGGGGCCAATTCCAATCCGCCGGCCTCGAAATTGCCGCTTAGCCCCCAACCGTTGCCCCAGTGAATGTCGGCGGTGCCTTTCGCCGAGCCGCCGTAAAGCTTGGCCTCAATTTTGCTCAACTGCATCCCATTGCTGGTCGCCGTGCCATGGGCCTCGACCGAGTCGAATGCTAATTCCGGGCCGAGCGGTAGTTGCCAATTTCTGGCGCTCGCCGTCACTTCATACAACTGGTCTTTAGCGGCCACCTCTGCGGTAATTTTGCCGTCGGAGGTCCGCAACGACGCTTGTCGAACAGTTCCGTCCTTGGCCAAGCCGATTGTTCCTTGCAAGGGTGCCAGGGGGATTTTATTCATCAAAAGTCTCACATTCCTAAAACTTACCCGGGCGATTTGCAGCCCGGGCGCGCCACCCGCCGGCTTTCCCCACCGCGCGACTCTCAAGAGGGCGTCCTGTTGCAGGGTGGTCGTATCGGCCTCCACCGAGTCCAATTGAGTGCTTTCGCTCAGTACCAAATCTAGGCCGGACACTGTGATCGTTTCAATCTTGATGTCTTTGAGCGTGCCGACCGTCAAGCCTTCGAGTTTAACCTGCGGGGACGGCAGAATATTTATGTGCAGACTATTAATAGTGACGGGCTCATGCAAGGTTTCGGACGCCAGCTTTTCAATGCGTGGAATATAGTTGTTGAACGGTATGAAATTCACTAGACCGATGGCTGCCACCAGCAGCACCCCGACGATTGCTGCCACCGGTTTCCAGTCAATCGGTTTCCTGCGCCCTCTGGATTTTTTTGCTACTGCCCGTTCCTTCGCTTCTTCCTCCGCTTTGGCTTTGGCCTTTGCTACACGCAGCGCCTCTGCTTCCGCCCTGGCTTTTTCCTCGGCCTTGGCCCTTTCTTTGGCCTCGAATTCCTCGCGTTCCCTGGCTTGTCTCCTTTCCTCTTCTTTTTCGGCTTCCTCCATCCACCCGGGTTTCGCTTTTGCTTCTTTCTTGGCGCTCTCCTGAATGCTCGCGCGGATTTCCGCTTCAGCTTTGGCCCAGGCGGCTTCTTCTGCTTTGGCGCGTGCTTCTTTCCTTATTTTATCCTCGTCTACAGGCTGTGGTGGTGGTTCGTCCGCAAGTTTGAGCTGTGCCTCGATTTCTGCTTGCATGTGCCGGTCTGCGTCGCTCTTCGACTCTTCCCTTCTTTTCAATTCCGCTTTGGCCCTTGCCTCCGCGTCTTTTTTGATTCTGGCCTCCTCTTCGATCTTGGCTTTGGCCTCCTGTTCAAATTTAGCTCTTAAAGCTGCTTCTTCCTTTTTTCTCCGCTCTTCTGCCTGGATTTTCTCTTCGGCCTCTTTCTTTGCGCGGGCCTCGGCCTCCATTTTGGAGCGCGCTTCGGCCGCTAACTTGGATTTGACCTCGGCCTCAATGCGTGCTTTGGCGGCGGCTTCCTCTTTTGCCCTTAGTTCCGCTTGGGCCTTGGCTTCCTCTGCCGCCTTGGCTCTCGCCTCTGCTTCTGCCTTAGCCTTGGCTTCGGCGTCTGCTTTCGCCTTGGCTTGGGCTTCCGCCTTGGCTTTGGCTTCCGCCTCGGCGCGAGCGCGCGCTTCGGCTTCCGCCCTTAGCCGCTCTTCGAGTTCGCGTTTAGTCCTAGCTTCCGCCTCCGCCTTTGCCTTGGCCTGGGCTTCCGCCTTGGCTTTGGCTTCCGCCTCGGCGCGAGCGCGCGCTTCGGCTTCCGCCCTTAGCCGCTCTTCGAGTTCGCGTTTAGCCTTGGCGTCCGCCTCCGCCGTGGTGCGCGCTTCTGCTTCGGCCTTTGCCTTTGCTTCAACTTCTCGCCTGACTTTAGCCTCGGCTTCACTCCGAAGCCGGGCTTCTGCATCTGCTTTGCCTTTTGCTTCCGCATCTTTTTTTGCGCGCGCCTCCGCTTCCGCTTTCGCGCGGGCTTCGGCTTCCTTCTTTATTTTTTCTTCCGATTCCCGTTTTGCCCTTGCTTCCGCTTCGGCGCGCGCCAAGTCGTGTATGGATGGGCCTAGAGTCACTCCCGGCTTGGGGGGCGGCTGGGTTAATCCCTGCCTGGGGGGCGGTTGGGTCAGCCCTGGCCTAGGAGGCGGTTGAGTTCCCCCCGGTCTGGGAGGCGGTTGCGTTGCTCCTACTCTGGGAGGCGGCTGGCTTTGGGCCTGCTTTGCCTTCGCTTCGTTATAAACATCGGCTTTGACTTCTGAGACAACCATTCCTCCTTTTCCTTTGGTGAAATCAAGGTCGGCCTGAAATATGGTTTCCGGGCCGGTGGAAAAAATGCGGATATAACCGTCGTCTTCGAGCTTTTTCAGCATCTCGCGAAGTTTGCCCTCAGTGAGCTTATCGTCTTTGTCGAGCAAATTGCCGACACTGGATTTGCCATCGACGAGCGTCAAAATCCGGCTGATGTCCTTGGGCAAAGCTTTGTTCTTCATTTCCAGCATGCCCTTGCCGGTCTTGGTGAATATGGTTTTCAGGTTCATTTGCTCAATTCTGATCTCAATAATATTGCGCTCCTTCGACAGGAGCGCTTAACCATTGTTTGCCCTAGCTATTTATTGCAACTGTTATTATAGGGCAGCTTATGGCATTCCCGATAGCAGCAAAATATTGTGTCGGCTCCCACGGAAACAATGGGCCGTGCTGCTAAGATAAAGCATAAAAGAAAAAATTCTCGCGCTTCAAGGGTTTTTTCAGAGTCATCAGCCATGTTATTGTTAGCCCACCGCGGTTACCATCATGCTGCGCCGGAAAATTCGCTCGCTGCTTTCGATGCCGCAGTTGAAATGGGCGTAGATGGAATTGAAGCCGATGTGCGTTTGAGCCGCGACAAGCAGGCCGTTTTGATTCACGACCGCGTGCTCGGAGATGACCGGCAGGTGGCGCAGTTGACCCGCCGCGAAATCGATCAGGTGCTTGGCCATCCCGTTGCGACCCTGGCCGAGGCCTTGGAGCGATTCGATAACATTCTTTGGAACATCGAAATAAAAACAGCAGATGTGTTTCCAGCCGTGGTGGAAATCCTGCGCCGCTATCTGCAAAGCCGCCGGCTTCTTGTGACTTCGTTCCGGCATGAACTCGTGGCGCGTTGCGCTGAATTGCTGAATGTGCAATGTGGGCTTTTGGTTGCGCATCATCCGGTGCGATTGCGGGAATTGTTGAACGGCCACAGCGGCCGACCGAATATCAGGAGCATTGTCTGGGACTACAATATAATCGATGAAGAGATGCTGCATGATACCGCGGCTGCAGGTTGGAGTTCGTTTGCTTACGGCGCGGTCACGCGGTTCGAACACCGGCATTGTGCGGGACTGGATCTGGCCGGCCTGATCACCGATTTTCCACAATACTTGAAAAAATAACTCCATGTCTTTCATCCTGGCCCTGGACCAAGGCACGACCAGTTCGCGAGCGATTGTCTTCGACCATACCGGATCGATCAGGGCGCAAGCGCAGCAGGAACTCACGCAGTATTATCCTCAACCTGGTTGGGTGGAGCAGAATCCCAATGAGATCTGGTCGACGCAATTAACCGTGGCGCGTCTGGCATTGCAACGCGCAGGAGTTACCTCGTCAGCTATTGCAGCCATTGGCATCACCAATCAGCGGGAGACCACGCTGGTGTGGCACCGCAAAAGCGGCGAGCCGGTGTGCAATGCCATTGTTTGGCAGGACCGCCGCACAGCAGCCGAGTGCGAGGAACTTAAAAAGAAAGGCTTTAATTCCCGCGTTACCGCCAAGACTGGACTTTTGCTCGATCCCTATTTTTCAGGGACGAAATTGCGCTGGATACTCGACCACATCAACGGCGCGAGGAAAGAGGCCGAATCCGGAAACTTGGCATTCGGTACAGTGGATACTTGGCTCATCTGGAAACTTTCGGGCGGCGCTGCGCATGTCACGGACGCCAGCAACGCTTCGCGCACCCTGCTGTACAACATCCGCACCGGCGACTGGGACGACAAACTGCTGGCGATATTCGAGATCCCGCGTTCCTTGCTGCCGGGCCTGAGTCCATCTAGCGGTGTGGTTGCAGAAACTCTTTCAGAAATCCTGGGCACGCGCATCCCGATTGCGGGAATTGCCGGTGACCAGCAGGCGGCGCTATTTGGACAGTGCTGCTTTAAAACGGGAATGGTCAAGAATACCTACGGCACCGGTTGTTTTATGCTGATGCACACCGGACACAAGCCAGTGAGGTCGCATAATCGGCTCTTGACCACCGTCGCGTGGCGCCTCGGCCACCAGCTGGAATATGCTCTCGAAGGCAGCGTATTCGTCGCAGGCGCAGTGGTGCAATGGCTGCGCGATGGCTTGGGTATCATTCGTTCCTCGTCCGAGGTGGAAACGCTGGCGGCCAAGGTTGCCGATAACGGCGGAGTATACCTGGTACCGGCATTTGCCGGCCTCGGCAGTCCCCACTGGGACGCTTATGCGAGAGGCACCATAATGGGCCTTACGCGTGGCAGCAGTGCGGCGCATATCGCCCGCGCCGCGCTGGAGAGCATCGCATATCAGAGTTGTGATTTGCTCAATGCCATGCGCGATGACTCCAGAACGAGGTTATCGGAATTGCGGGTGGACGGCGGCGCAACTCAGAACGGACTCCTCATGCAATTCCAGGCGGATCTGCTCGGGGTCCCTGTAGTGCGTCCCAAGGTTTTCGAAACCACCGCTTTAGGCGCGGCCTATTTGGCGGGCTTGGCTACAGGATATTGGAAAACCCCAAAAGACATTTCGGTGCAATGGCGGCCGGACCGCATTTTTGAGCCGAAGATGAGCCGCGACGAAGCGCACCATATGCAATTGAAATGGAAAAAGGCTCTGCGCCGGGCGATGGGCTGGGCGCGCAAATGAGTTATCTTTCCTTCTCGTATAAGCCGTGCCGCTTATGCCAGTTGATGATCGCTTCTCTGGGAAATTCGCGAAAATAACGGTCGCGCGTGCGTTTCGGCACTTCCGCCCAGCTGACCTTGTAATTCAGCATGACGTAATCATGCCAGCGTGCAACCGGAAGCGGCGTGTCGATGGCTGAAGCAAAAGGGTAAACCCACTGCTTCCAGCGCGGGTCGGCGAGCCACAGGGCGGAACCGCATTTGCTGCAGAAATAACGGCGCGCCGAGCTGAGAATTTTTCTTCCCTTTTTGTCTTCGATCCGTGCCCTATAGACGGAAAGATTCTTGCGGCCGGTCACCTTAAGAGTGTCTGCCTCACCCAGGATGTTAACGGCATATCCGCCGCCGCCGGCGGTCTTGCGGCAGATCGAACAGTAGCAGTACATGTAGGGGTAAGGCGTGCGCGATTCAACGGTAAAACGCCCGGCCCCGCAGTGACAAGACCCCTTGAGCAGCATAATTATCTCCTTTCCTGCGATGTGAAATGCGCCTTTGCCAAACGGTGAAAATAGGCGGATATTATATTTTCGCGGAGCAAATCCAGATTATCCAGACATGGCGAAAATTGCGATATTCAACCAGAAGGGCGGGGTCGGCAAGACCACTGCTACCCTCAATCTCATGTCGGCGCTCGCTAGGCAGGGACGTCAACCGCTTGCAATAGATCTCGACCCGCAGGCGCATCTATCCTCAATCAGCGGGACCCAAGTAACTAACAGCGCGGACAGCATTTACGGCTTTTACAACGATGGGCGCGCGCTATCCGCGCTGATTTGCAGTGCCGCCGTCGGCTGGCAGATTATTCCCTCGCATTTAGAGCTCGCCAAAGTCGACGCGCAATTTGGCAAGGGGCCAAACGCCCTCAATCGGCTGAACTCCGGCATTGTCAGGGAAAACCTAAATACCGGACGGCCGATCCTGATTGACTGCTGCCCAATTCTCGGAGTGCTGTCGCTTAACGCCATTTTTGCCTCGGACCGCGTGCTGGTCCCGGTTTCAGCCGACTTTCTCGCGCTAAAAGGAGTGATACAAGTCGAAAAAACTCTCAAAGCCCTGGAGCACGTGTTGAAAAAAAAAGTGGAGCGCCGCTATGTTATCACGCGTTTCGACGCACGGCGCAGAATGTCCTGGGAGGTGTACCGCCAGATCAGAGACCGATTTGGGACCGACGTGTGCGAGACTCGCATCTCGGAGAATGTCAGCGTTGCCGAGAGCCCGTACAACAACCAGGATGTGTTCACGCACGCGCCCGATAGCCGCGGCGCGCAGGATTACCACGCGCTGCTTTGCGAATTGACAGCCTCCGGTTTCGCGCAATAAGGCCCTACTGTGGCTTATCCTGGCTGGCGATGATGGAGACAATATCCTCAAATTGCGCCGACGCTTTGGCGGTAGATTCCTTGCCTGCGGCGTCCTCTGTCTCCGGGATCACGCTGCGCTCCAGAATTTCGAAGTCCAAGTACATCTGACCCAGCTTGCGTTCCGCATCGGCCTGGTCCCTTCCGTGGATTACCAGATTGTGCACGACGAGCCCGGTGCGCGTTTTGATTACGAAACCGAACTTGGTCATTTTTCAGCTACTGCAGCGCCGTGGCGCCAGCAGCGGCAATCTCGGCGTCTTCGTTAGATTTCACACCGGAAACTCCGATCGCGCCTATCACATCACCGTCGACGATGAGCGGCAGCCCGCCTTCGAGCAATACCGTGCTCGGAAGAGAGAGATAGCCCAGACGCCCTTCGGCCAGCCGCTCTTCCCAGCTCTTGGTGTGGCGCTTGAATGCGCTCGCAGAATAGGCTTTGCCTATCGCTACTTCCACGCTGCCGAACTGCGTGCCGTCGGCACGCTGCAGGTAAACCAGGTGCCCGCCGTCGTCCACGATGGCGATCACCACTTTCCACTTATTCGCATTAGCCTTGGCTTCGGCTGCCGCCGCAATGCGTCGGGCCATATCCAGTGTCAGCGCTTTTTTTTGCATTGTGCACTCCCCAAAGTCAACGCTCATCAATTTTCAGCTGCTTTTGATAGCGCCTGAAGTTTTTTACATAGTCATTCGCGTTCCATCTGATTAATTTTATTTCGTCCGTAGTCACCTGACGTACCACCTTGCCAGGAGAGCCCATGACCACTGAGCCATCGGGAATTACCTTGCCCTCGGTAATCAGTGCGTTCGCCCCGATTATGCAGTTTTTGCCTATGACCGCGTGATTGAGAATGATGCTGTTGATGCCGATCAGACAATTATCGCCGATGGTGCAGCCATGCAGCATAGCGAGATGGCCAACGGAGACATATTTGCCTATAGTGAACTGGACGCCTTTGTCTGTATGCAATACCGCTGCGTCCTGCACATTGGAGTTCTCGCCGATGACCAGTGTTTCATTGTCGCCCCGCACTACGGCGTTGTACCAGATGCTGGTGTTGTTTTCCATCACCACGCTACCGACGACCACGGCGCTGTCAGCGATGAAATGGTGCTCCCCGACAAATTTGACTTTGTGTTCCCCGAGCGAAAAAAACATGGCTTATTCGAACTGGCTAAAGGCCTCACCATTATAGCGCCGCAGCCGGTAAAATGGTTTCATGAATTTATACCATCTGTTGAGACGGCGGGCCGAATCCGGCGAACCGCTGGGCGTGGGATTAATCGGTGCCGGCAAATTCGGCTCGATGTTCCTTGCACAAACACAGCGCATTCCTGGAGTGCAGCTCCTAGGTATCGCCGACCTCAATCCCGCACGCGCGCGGCAGGCGTTGCGCCGCTGCGGCTGGCCGGAGGAACGGTTTGCAGCCGGGAACTTTGCCGAAGCAGTAAAACGCGGCACAACCCACGTTACCGGCGACGCTTCAGCCCTGATTGCGGCGCGAGGGATTCAGATTGTGATTGACGCGACCGGCAATCCCGCGGCTGGTATTCAGCATGTGTTAGCGTGCTGTGCCAATAAAAAGCACATCATCATGGTCAACGTGGAGGCCGATGCATTGGCTGGCCCTCTGCTTGCGCGCCGCGCCCATGAAGCAGGGATAATTTATTCGCTTGGCTACGGCGACCAGCCAGCATTGATTTGCGAGCTCGTGGATTGGGCGCGCGCCGCTGGCTTTGAGGTGATCGCTGCGGGAAAGGGAACGAAGTATTTGCCTGAATATCATGGTTCCACGCCCGACACCGTGTGGAGTTACTATGGCTTCAGCGAGGACACGGTGAAACGTGGCGATTTCAACGCACAGATGTTCAATTCGTTCGTGGACGGCACTAAATCGGCCATTGAAATGGCGGCGGTGGCAAACGCCACGGGGCTCAGTGCAGGCAGTCAGGGATTATGCTTTCCGCCATGCGGAGCGGATGAATTGCCGCAAGTACTGCGCCCGAAATCAGCAGGGGGCGTACTTGAATTTCCCGGCATGGTGGAAGTCGTTTCCAGTTTGAAGCGTGACGGAACCCCGGTTGCGCGCGATTTGCGCTGGGGCATTTATGTGGTTTTCTCAGCACCGAATGATTATGTCGCGCGCTGCTTTAAGGAATACGGCTTGATGACCGATGAGTCGGGACGCTACGCTGCGACCTACAAGCCTTTTCACCTGATTGGATTGGAGCTCGGCATCAGCATAGCTTCCGTGGGCCTGCGCAATGAGCCGACCGGCACGCCCAAAGACTTTCGCGGCGACGTGGCGACGGTAGCCAAGCGCAATTTGAATGCGGGAGAATTGTTGGACGGGGAGGGTGGTTACACGGTATATGGCAGACTCATGCCGGCGCGCGATTCACTCGAACTCGGCTGCTTGCCCATCGGTCTCGCGCATGGAGTGAAGCTAAAGAAATCGGTCCGCGCGGGCTCGCCGGTGACCTGGAATGACGTCATAGCGGATGAAAATAATTTCGCGGTGCGTTTTCGGCTGGAAATGGAGAAGCTGTTTAAAATGGAAACCCGCGTCGCCGTTGCGCTTGCGAATAATCGGCTTCCCTAAGACTATCACGAGATCTCGATTACCTCTTGCGAGCTCTGGAGGAATTGCAGCACCGCAACTTCGTCGCGGCGCAGTGCGGAGCTGGGCCGCTCGCGGCGTTCGGGTTTTTGCATGGGCTCGCAAGGGAGTGGGACGGTGAGTCCCTTGAGATAGGCCATCAACAGCCGCGGGTGCACGTAATATTTTTTGCACACGGCGCGCGTGTTGCCCAGGCGCTTCGCCACGGCGTCAATTGCCCGGGCCATGTTTCGCTCGGCTTGGCGGCGGTTACTTGCGGGCCCCGCCGCGCACAGCTCCTTGGCGGCGAGTATGGTGCCGGCCCAGGTGCGAAAGTCCTTGGCCGTGATGTCGCGGCCGGTGATTTCGCGCAAATAGGCGTTCACATCGTCCGATGAAATGATCTGGCGCCTGCCGGTGACATCGAGGTATTTGAACAATTCCTGTCCCGGCAAATCCTGGCACTGCTGCACGATGCGCGCCAGCCGGCGGTCGGTAATGGCTACCGAGTGGTTGACCCCACTTTTGCCGCGGAAGCTGAAACGCAGTTTTGCGCCTTTGATTTCCACGTGGCGATCGCGCAGCGTGGTGAGCCCGAACGAGCGGTTTTCCCGCAGATACTCGTAGTTGCCTACCCGGATCAGCGTCTTGTCCAGTAATCGCACTACGGTCGCGAGGATCTGACGGCGCGTCAGGTCGCGCGCCCGAAGATCGCACTCCACTCGTTCCCGGATTTCCGGGAGAATCTCACTGAACTCGAGTATGCGGTCGAACTTCGAGCGGTCCCGCGCATCGCGGTACCCAGAATGGTAGCGGTATTGCTTGCGCCCGCGGGCGTCGCGCGCGGTTGCCTGGATATGACCTTTGGGATCCGGGCAAATCCATACATCGGACCAAGCTGGCGGAATAACCAGTGCGCTGATGCGCTTCTTCTCCTCCGGATTGTCGATCCGCATCCCGTCCGGAGTGAAGTAGATCCAGCCCTTTCCGGCGCGTTGCCGCCGGATTCCCGCAATGCCGTCGGTCACGTAATTTAGACCAGCGTGGATCGCCGCGTTGCGATGTTCTTCTGTCAGCCTGGAAGCCATGGCAGGTTTCTTTTTTGAATTTATCAGAAATTTCTTGCCGACGCTTGCCTATGCGTGATGCAGGCGAGTAAATCAAGTATCCGGATCCCAGAGGCGCTGGCGAAAATAGTCTCTCCAGCCCTCAGGAAGCGCAGGCAATTCGCTCACGCGGCGCAACAGACCCTGGTTTGTCGCGTCCGTCGTGTAAAGCGTCACAACATCCGCTACTGTAACACCATGCTCATCGCGGGAAATTATCTTTATAGAATCGCTCGCGCTGACTTCTCCTTCTTGCAGGACCGCAAGGTAAAAGCCGGTCCGGCCGCTTTGGAGAAATCGCTTTACCATGTCCGCGCGCCCAAAGCGAATGCCGAGCTTGTAACACGGCATTCGAGGTTGCGTAACAATAAACTTTGCAGAACCGATGTGAAATTGATCGCCGATGTGAACTGTATCTTCAAGCAAGCCCTCGGTCGTGAAATTCTCGCCGAATATCGCCCAAGGCAGATCGACTTCCGGCAGTTCCGCGCGCCAGAGTGGATAATGCTCGGACGGATAGGCATAGACCGCCTTATCGGCTCCGCCATGCACCGCGAGATCTGATTGCTCGTCGCCCGCCAGGTTGAGTTTACTGACTCGAACACGGCCCGCGACCGGCTGCTTGAAAATGGACGTGCGGACGCGCTTGCCATTCCACATGACTTCCCGCGGACTACCCACATTGACTGACAAGAGCTTCAGCTTAGCTGCGCCTCGAAAAGGAAGTAAATTATCAGCGCCATTCCGAGAATCGCCATGGCAATATTGGTAAACGTCCCGAGTCGTGTCCAGTAGCCCGCGGGGATTTCCGCCGGTTTCAGGGTTTTGACAACTCGCCCGTATTGAACTGTGGAAAGCACGGAGACGATTACGCCCATGAAGAGAAAGATCAATCCCACCCAAAACGATACGCCTCTTCCCAGAGCATCCCCACCGGTTTGAGCGAGCATGTGAAGAAATAAACCGAAGCGCTCAATTACGAAGCCGAAAGCCATTAACGTGAGGCTGGTTCGGGTCCATGCAAGTAGCGTGCGCTCGGCCGCAAAGAATACTCTCGGATCGTTGAGCTCGGACATAATTCCGTGGGTCTGTGTTAGCGCAAAATGGGCGATCGCGCGGCTCTCTAACGCGGCATTTTGCGCTCGCTTGCACCTTCCCGCAACGGGATCAATGCGCACAGGCAAGTTCAATTAAGCCCGCTGCACGGGCAACGCTATAAGCATCTCGGAAAGTAGTAGTACGGATCGCAGCGCTAGGCGGTCTTTCCTGGACAGCACTTGGATGTCAAATTATAAATCCAGGCAAATACGAAGCCGCCAACTGCACCGTCGACCAAGCCATAAAGCGTTCCAACGATGATTTGGCCGATGTCAGCGCTGGCATGGTAACCGGGGTAAATGGAGGCAGCGAGTTCAAGAAAGGCCTGCCCGTAGGGAGGCCATATCAAATTAGCTAAGCCGGTAATAAGGACCGAAAGACCCCAGATCACCCCTGTGGTAATCGTCAACGCGATAACATTGAATCGCATAATTCCTCCTTTATGTAACAAATGATTTGCAACGCTATTTCATCCTGGAGGGCAGCTTGATCATTTTTCCCGCTACCATGAAGTTTCCCCCACCTCTATGGTGGATGGTCCGCGGGTCCTTTTTTGAGGGGTCGATCCATGCCTTGAGCGCCTCGAGGATAAAGAAATTGTACCGGGCGACCAGCCGCGCGTCGACGACCCGGCATTCTAGATTCGCGTAGCACTCGGCGATGAGCGGTGCTTTGACCCGCGATGCCGGCATCGGTGTAAGACGGAATTTCTTGAACTTGTCCACGCTTCGCCCGGATGTGTTCCCGCATCCCACTGCTTTCATCGCGAGTTCAACTGTCGGGATATTGATTACACATTCCTTAGTCGCTCTCAAGATGCCGAAGGTATAGCTCTGCTCGCCGATGACGCAGCCTATGATCGGCGGCTCGAAATCCATCATGGTATGCCATGACATGGTCATGATGTTGGCGCGCCCCTTTCGGGCGGTCGTAACCATCACCACCGGTCCGGGCTCGAGCAGGCGGTAGACCTTGGACAAGGCTAAGGTTCTCTTCATAATCTCAATTTTTGTGCGTCGCGATTACAGTAGCGTTTTGCGCGTAGGCGCGAAGGTTTCTACCACGTTCAATTCATTCGGGCACCAAGCGCACTTGCTTTTCCCCGGTAATCATCGCTTTTGCAAGATTTTCCCTATGCAGGACGCTGGATGCAATAACTCCGAGAACATGCAGAGCGATTAGGAATAATGTGACATTCGAAGCCGCTTCATGCATTTCCTTCCAGAATTCATCTTCAGCATTATTTGTCTCGCTAGCGGCGATTTTGCGATGTTCGCCGGCACTTGCGACGGAAACTGCCGCGATCCTGGTGCTGTGCGCCAATGGGCCATATCCTTTCACGCCATAGGCTTTCAGACCGGTAGCCGTGACGACCAGGAGCATAATAAGCAAAAGCAGCGCCATGTATCCGCCAGCGGGATTGTGCCCAAGATATCGTTTAGGGTCCCCCCTGACTACGCTTCTGAGATACTGAATTACTGCGTAGGGGCTAAATATGAAATCTTTGAATTTGGCATGCTGGCTCCCGATCAAACCCCACAAAATGCGAATTGCGACAAGACCGATGACGGTGTAGCCGGAATATATATGCAAAGCGTTTCTTCCTTCGCCTTCGCCGGTAAGATAGGCAATTGCAAAAAGACCAACAAGCGACCAATGGCAAATTCTTACCAGTGGATCCCATACTCTAACGGTGATGTTGTCGTGCATCGTTATTTCCTCGTGTTGTTGGTTTAAGTTGAAATAAATTGCAGCGCCTTCATTCCGGGGCGAGCTCGGTCATATGTAATGTGGCAGATTTTTGAAGCGCCGTTCTTTAAATGTGCCGGGATCCAAATGGATGACAAGCGGCTCAAAGCAGCCATTCGAAAAACGCGTTGGGTTTTTATAGCGAAGAACGGGAGAATGCAATTTGATCTAAATCAATAGCGAGCATTCAGACCATCTGCCGGCCATGTGAGGCCCAGGCCCTGGTCCTAAGGTCGAAAAATATGGTACTGCGCTTTTCGGTTGGTGCAATTCATTGGCACATGTGCGTAGTCGTAAAAACCAGCAAATTGGAAGATCAGCTGAGGTCAATCTTTTTGCCGCTCATCGCGCGCCACCAGCGCCACCACGCCAGGGCCGAGAGAACGATCATGAAAATTGCGCCCATACCAAAGCCAAGGCGCTCCAGCATATCGTGGGTGTCGTTCAACATTGCTAGCGGGCCAAAAGAGAAACTACCGCCGAAAGGACCTCGAGCCCATACCGCAGCCCAAGTGAATATGGCGGCAAACGTGGAGCACATTACAGCCGCCACCAGCATATACAGAGCGGGAAACGAGTGCCGGTACTTGGCAATTAAAGTCAATAAGCCTATGCATAGCAGCGCCACGCCCAAACCGAGCACGACCAGCCTTGGGGCGAAGAACTTGGAGGGTTCCACATGAATAAGATCGACAGCGGTCAGCATGAGAAGCGCGCCCGCCAACAAGAAGGCTAGTTTTCCCAACAAGGGGAAGTCCGTTATGTCCGGAGTGTTTTTAATGGTTTTCCTATTTGGAAATAGTTTGCCGAAGAAATTTTTCCTGGAGCGTTTTGTCCGCGCTTTAGCCATACAGCCACTAATTTAATAATTACGGTGCAAATAGGATTATTTCAACCGTGAAGTGATCAGCTTCCCGGGGGCTTTTGTAAGTTCATTTCGGATTTCGTTGCTCGCCCACGTTTGGTGAGCGGGCCTTTTCTAATCAACCATCCCCGTTTTTTTACCGAATGTGCGAAGTTGTTGTAAGCCGGCATTGCCGGTACGTTCAGCGCCCAGTCTTCCAAACCATCCTAATTCTATTTGGGCCAGCGAGATGTGCGATACTCCCTATTCAAGCGCCAGAGTCCCGGCTAAAATCGGTCTCCAGCGTCAAATTCCCATAAAAATTTCATTTTCCATCAAAGCGCACTGATCCCATTGAGTTTTTTGGTCACTAATTGCCCGGTTGGTCGTTTGGCTGTTAGTTCTTTGGGTATCCCGCGCAAGGGAGCATTACGCACTAACTGCAACATATGCTCCCATTGCGAACATGCGTATGAGCTGAACAAAGAAAAACACAAAGCGAATACCGGCTACAAGGTCAGTCTGCTTTGAACTGATATGGATGGGCCGCTGAAATATCCTTGCGCAAATCACGATAATGGCCAAGGTGTCCAGCGCGGGGCTCAGCAAGCCGGTCGCGATGATGGCCAGACGGATGGCCGCGCACACCGCGATGCTCATTGAAACTGCTTGTTTTATCGAAAGCCGGGCGCCATCTCGTTGTGAAAATAACCCGACTCACCAGGCTTTTTTTGCCAAGCCCGTCCGGTTTCTGGAACGGCACGTTGCGCACGGGTCATTCGGCAACGTCAAATGCCCGATTGGTCAGGATTGCTTCGCAAGCAGGGCGATGAGTTTCTGGTCTTTGAGCAGATTTTGCAGCACATCGGCGAGGGTCTTATTGATCAGCTCTTCGTTTTTGCCTTGGCTTGGCGGAATAACCACCGTTTCATTGTTCGTTACCTCGTACGAGTTCTCGTAAGTCGTTAGGCCGTTTTTGACATATGCCTTGAGTTTTGCAGAGGTGCGGATTCCGCCGGTCCAGGAGCCGGTAGGCGCCGAGTACTCGAGCGCTTGAACTTCCACTTTCAGCAGGACGGGTGCGTCCCCGGACCCAACGTTCACATTGAAACCGTACTTTTTCAATCCTTCATAAATCCTTTCCTGCGCCACCTTGGCAATGTCCGAATCGGTGACAATGACCGAATCCTTGTCTAAACGAGTAGTGCGGTAGCCTAAAACTTTGTTTGCGCGCGCATCAGTGACTGTTAATGCAACTGTTTTGCCTTTCCCGACGTCGGATCCCGTTACCGCGACATCGGGGTAAAGATACACTGTCTGCGGAGTCGTGGCGCATCCGCCCAAGAGCAAGAGCAGGGAAACTAAGGTTAAGGGTTTGTTCATGATGGCCTCAATTTGATCTAATCACACATCAGCTGACATGCCGGGTGCGCCGCGGTTCCCGCGATGCGAAGCCCGCTCAGGAATCGACGCGGCTAAGCACGAACAGCAATAGCGAGTTACAGCAGAGGCACGATCAGTAACGCGACGATATTGATAATCTTTATTAACGGGTTAACCGCTGGACCGGCGGTATCTTTATAAGGATCGCCCACGGTATCGCCGGTGACCGCCGCCTTATGTGCCTCGCTGCCCTTGCCGCCGTGATGCCCATCCTCAATATATTTCTTGGCATTGTCCCACGCTCCACCGCCAGTCGTCATGGAAATCGCGACAAAAAGACCGGTCACAATAGTTCCCACCAACAATCCGCCCAGTGCTTTGACTCCTGCACCGGGGCCCATGAGCAAATTAATAACAAGAGCGACCACGATCGGAGTGAGCACCGGCAGCAGCGAAGGAATCATCATTTCCTTGATCGCCGCGCGAGTCAGCATGTCCACCGCGCGCGAATAATCTGGCTTTGCCGTACCTTCCATAATGCCTTTGATTTCCCTGAACTGTCGGCGCACTTCGATTACCACCGATCCTGCGGCGCGGCCCACGGCTTCCATTGCCATGGCGCCAAACAGATAGGGCACGAGTCCACCGATGAATAATCCGATGATGACTGCTGGATCAGAAAGTTGAAACGTGACGCTCTTGTTTGCGGCTTCCAGAGCGTGAGTATAGTCCGCGAACAGTACCAGCGCCGCCAAGCCCGCAGAACCGATGGCGTAGCCCTTGGTCACCGCCTTGGTGGTGTTGCCTACCGCGTCCAGCGGATCGGTTATATCGCGCACTTCCTTGGGCAGATGCGCCATTTGCGCGATGCCGCCGGCGTTGTCGGTAATCGGGCCGTACGCGTCAAGCGCCACAATAATGCCGGTCATGGAGAGCATAGAGGTCGCGGCAATGGCGATGCCATAAAGGCCCGCGGTCACGTAGGACGCCCATATTGATAGACAGACCGCGAGCACCGGGAGTGCCGTGGCTTTCATTGAGACGCCCAGACCAGCGATGATGTTGGTGGCGTGGCCGGTAGTCGAGGCTTGAGCCACATGGCGCACCGGGCTGAATTCGGTTGCAGTGTAATATTCGGTGATGACCACCATCAATCCGGTGAGCACCAGTCCCACCACGGCCGATCCGAGCAGCTTTATCGGGCTGAGAAAAGGGTATTGCGCGGCAATGTCGCCCATCAGCAGCCAGGTAATGGGGATATAGCCAATGATGGCAATCACTCCCGCGACAATCAGCCCGCGGTACAGGGCGCTCATGATTTTCTTGCCCGGCACAACTTTCACAAAAAGGCAGCCGATGATCGAGGCGATGATTGAGAAACCGCCGATGACCAGCGGATATACTGCCGCTCTTGCGGCAACTTCGGGCTTGTTGAGGAGCAGTGTGCCCAGCAGCATGGTGGCAATGATGGTCACCGCATAAGTCTCGAACAGGTCGGCGGCCATGCCGGCGCAGTCGCCGACATTATCTCCCACGTTGTCGGCGATCACCGCAGGATTGCGCGGGTCGTCCTCAGGAATCCCGGCCTCGACCTTGCCCACCAGGTCGGCGCCGACGTCCGCTCCTTTGGTGAAGATTCCGCCACCAAGACGAGCAAAGATGGAAATCAGCGAGCCACCGAAGCCCAATCCGACGAGTGGCCCGATGATTTGGCTTAGAACCGCGCCTTGCTCGGCGGTAATTAGCAAGATGGCGAAATAGCCCGCGACTCCAAGCAAACCCAGCCCCACTACCAGTAAACCGGTAATCGCGCCGCCGCGGAAAGCAATTTTCAGCGCTTCATTGAGGCCGGTACGCGCGGCCTCGGCAGTGCGCACGTTGGAACGTACCGAAACATTCATGCCGATGTAACCCGCGGCGCCCGAGAGTATCGCACCAATGGCGAATCCGGCCGCGGTTTTCCACGACAATGCAAAACCGATTACAAAGAACAGAACGGCACCGACGATCGCAATGGTGGTGTACTGGCGGTTGAGATAAGCGGCAGCGCCCACCTGCACCGCGGCTGCGATTTCACGCATGCGCTCATTGCCGCTCGGCTGCGCCA
>Ga0187773_10000181_pt1 | contig 26979 bp, 30 predicted proteins | sample 0216_BV02_MP05_1_FD_133133 | JGI IMG/M metagenome (GOLD analysis project Ga0187773, IMG submission 133133) | Tropical peat soil microbial communities from peatlands in Department of Meta, Colombia - 0216_BV02_MP05_10_MG | ecosystem: Environmental > Terrestrial > Soil > Wetlands > Peat | place...
CAACCCGTTGCATCCCAAGAACCCGAAGGCCAAGAGCAATCCAGCGGCGCGTGTGTTCAAGGGTGACCTGGCGCAATTCGGAACCGCCAAGGAATTTCCGATCGTCGCGACCACCTACCGGCTCACCGAGCACTTCCACTTCTGGACCAAGCACGCGCGACTGAACGCGATCCTGCAGCCCGAGCAGTTCGTCGAGGTCGGCGAGGACCTGGCGAAGGAGAAGAAGATCGCGGACGGCGACAAGGTGAAGGTGTGGTCGAGCCGCGGTTACATCAAGGCGGTGGCGGTGGTGACCAAGCGCCTGCGCACCCTGCAGGTTGACGGCAAGACGATCTACACCGTCGGCATTCCGATCCATTGGGGTTTCCAGGGTCTGGCGCGCAACGGCTACATCACCAATACGCTCACGCCGTTCGTGGGCGATGCCAACGTCAACACGCCGGAGTTCAAGGCGTTCCTGGTCGACATCGAGAAGGCGTAAGGAGGCGACATGGCACTGCAATCACTCGACATCGAACGCCGCTCCGCCACCAGCACGCCGTCTCCCGACGTGCGCCAGACGCTCAAGGTCGCGAAGCTCATCGACATTTCCAAGTGCATCGGCTGCAAGGCCTGTCAGGTGGCATGCATGGAATGGAACGACCTGCGAGACGAGGTCGGCACCAACCACGGCGTGTACGACAATCCGATGGATCTGACCGACAAGTCGTGGACGGTGATGCGCTTCTCCGAAGTGGAGCTCGAAGCCGGCAAGCTCGAATGGCTGATCCGCAAGGACGGTTGCATGCACTGCGCCGATCCGGGTTGTCTCAAGGCCTGTCCCGCGCCGGGCGCGATCGTGCAATACAGCAACGGCATCGTGGATTTCCACGAGGAGAACTGCATCGGTTGCGGCTACTGCATCACCGGCTGTCCGTTTAACATCCCGCGGCTCTCGAAGAAGGACAACAAGGCGTACAAGTGCACGCTCTGCTCCGACCGCGTCGCGGTGGGGCTGGAGCCCGCGTGCGTCAAGACCTGTCCCACCGGCGCGATCATGTTCGGCTCCAAGGACGACATGATTGACCACGCCGCGGATCGCATCGTGGACCTCAAGTCGCGCGGCTTCGAGAATGCCGGGTTGTACAACCCGCCCGGGGTTGGAGGTACGCGCGTGTTGTATGTTTTGCAGTACGCCGACCAACCGGAGATCTACCACGGGCTTCCCAAAGACCCGCACATCAGCCCCATGGTGGAATTGTGGAAAGGCGTGCTCAAGCCCATCCTGTCGCTGGGTCTCGGCCTGGTCGCGCTCGCGGGTTTCTTCCACTATGTGACCGTGGGTCCGAATGAAACGGAAGATGATGCGAAAGACAACCGGCGTGAACGCTAACGCGCCGAGCAAGGAGACCCCATGAACGACAGCAATCTGATCGAGCGTTACACACCGGGAGACCGCGCCAACCACTGGGTGACGGCAATTACCCTGATCCTGCTCGCGCTCTCGGGACTGGCGCTGTTCCACCCGGCGTTTTTCTGGCTCACCAACCTCTTCGGCGGCGGAACGTGGACGCGCATCCTGCATCCGTACATCGGCGTGGTGCTGGCGGCCTCGTTCTGGTTCCTGGCGCAACGCTTGGGCGCCCACAACCGCATCACCGACGCCGACCGCGAATGGGTGCGCCGCTTCCGCGACGTGCTGGCCAAGCGCGAGCAGAACCTGCCCGAAGTCGGGCGCTACAACGCCGGGCAGAAATACCTGTTCTGGATCATGGTGACGACGATCGCGCTGCTGCTGGCGAGCGGAATCGTCCTGTGGCAGCCGTGGTTCGCGCCGTGGTTTCCGGTCGGCCTCACGCGCGTGGCGGCGCTCATCCATGCGCTCGCGGCATTCGTGCTCATAGCCAGCGTCATCGTGCACATCTACGCCGTGATCTGGGTCAAGGGTTCGATCGGCGCCATGACGCGCGGCAGCGTGTCGCGCGCCTGGGCAAAACAGCATCATCCCGGCTGGTATCGCGAGGTGAGCAAGGGCACGAAATGACCGCGACCGTCATTCAACCGGGAACCATCGAAACCGCGGCGGGCGAAATACCTTTTCTGCTCCTGCCGGAACGCAGCGCCTTCCAGACGCGCGCCGAACGGCTGAACGCCCTGGCCGAAGGCCACGCCCTGGCGGATTATCTTCGATTCCTGGCGGCGCTAGCGCGCGCGCAACAGGAATCGCTCGCGCTATTCAGCCACGTGTCCTTGCCGGACCCGCAGCAGCTCGAACGCTGCCGCGAGCACCGACTGCCGCCGCTCGGGACCCGGGCGTGGGCGCGCGATTCCGTCTGGCGCGAGGCACTGCGCCATTTGCTCGCGGAACTCGAAACCGGCGCGTTGCCGGAGGCGGCGCGGGCGACAATCGCGCGGCTCAGGGGCACGGATGACGCGTCGCTCGAGCGCCTGGCTGACGCGCTGCTTGCCGGCGATTATGAAAATCTCGACCGCGCGACGATCCCGTTCATCAGCGCGGCGCTGCAGGCGTACTGGCTGCATTTGGTCACGACCTTGGGGGCCGGCGCCTTCGGCCGGCTCGATACCCCACATCTCTGTCCGGCGTGCGGTTCCGCGCCCATGGCGAGCGTCGTGCGCATCGGTGCCGCGGACCACGGGCTGCGCTATCTGACCTGTTCGCTGTGCAACACGCAATGGCACGCGGTGCGCATCAAGTGCGTCTTCTGCGATACCACCAAGGGAATCGCTTACTATGGCATCGAGGGCGGCAGCGCCGCGGTCAAGGCCGAGAACTGCGATGCCTGCCAGGGTTATCTCAAGATCCTGTACATGGACAAGGACCCGAACGTGGACGCGCTCGCGGATGACGTGGCGAGTGTCGCGCTCGATGTCCTCATGGCCGAATCCGGTAACACTCGCAATGGGGTGAATTTCTTCTTGTTAGGAGGAAGTGAATAGCCCGGTAAACCGTTGTAGACGATTGTCAGTATTCACGCATAGGCGGAACCGTCCTTGGTCCAAGCGCAGAATCCGCAAATAGCCGCTGTTTTGCCGGCGGTCGATCGTGTGCTCCAGATGCCTGCGGTGCAGGTACTGGGCGCACACTATGGTCACACGGCCGTGGTCTACGCCATCCGTTCCCTGCTCTCCGAAATGCGCCAGGCCATGCTGGACGGCGCTGCGTTGTCCTTCGAAGCGCTGCAGGAACCGTGGCTCGCGCGGCGCCTTCAGGCCCGCCTCGAGGCGGCGTTCCAGCCTTCGCTGCGGCGGGTATTCAATCTGACCGGCACGGTGCTGCACACCAATCTCGGGCGTGCGCTGTTGCCGTCGGAGGCCGTCGATGCCGCGCAGGCGGTGATGACGCAGCCGTGCAATCTCGAATATGACCTCGCGTCGGGCGAACGCGGCGATCGCGACACGCACGTGGAGTCGTTGCTCACGGAGCTCACCGGTGCCGAGGCCGCGACGGTGGTGAACAACAACGCCGCCGCGGTGCTGCTGGTGCTGGCCACGCTGGCGGCGCGCAAGGAGGTGATCGTTTCGCGTGGCGAGCTGATCGAGATCGGCGGGTCGTTCCGTATCCCCGCGATCATGACGCACGCCGGTTGCCGCCTGCGCGAGGTCGGCACCACCAATCGCACCCATCGAGCCGATTTCGAGCAGGCCATTGGCGCGCGCAGCGCGATGCTCATGAAGGTGCACACTAGCAACTACGCGATCCAGGGTTTCACTGCGATGATGCCGGAAAAGGAGCTCGCGGCGCTCGCACACGCCCGCGGGCTGCCGTTCGTGGTGGATCTGGGCAGCGGCACGCTGGTGGATTTGAGCCAATATGGATTGCCGAAGGAACCGACCCCGCAGGAGACCCTGGCGCATGGCGCCGATCTCGTCACTTTCAGCGGCGACAAGCTTTTAGGCGGGCCGCAGGCCGGCATCATCGTCGGGCGCGCTGAGCTCGTGAAAAAAATCAAACGCAACCACCTCAAGCGCGCGCTGCGCGTGGACAAGATGACGCTGGCCGCGCTCGAGGCGGTGCTCAAGCTCTATCGCCAGCCGGAGAAGCTCGCGCAGCGTCTGCCGACGCTGCGGCAGCTCACGCGTCCGGCGGCCGACATCGAGGCGCTGTGCCGGCGCCTCGAGCCCGCGGTGGCGCAGGCTGTCGCGCGCGTCGCGCGCGTGAGCGTGGTGCCGTGCCACAGCCAGATCGGCAGCGGCGCGCTGCCGGTGGAGTTGCTGCCGAGCACGGCGCTTGCGCTCGTGCCGCTCAAGCGCGGGCGCGGCGAAGGCACTGCCCTCAAGCGGCTGGCGACCGCGTTCCGCGCGCTTCCCGTCCCGGTGATCGGGACCATTTCCGACGGTGCGCTCAAGTTCGATCTGCGCTGCCTGGAGAATGAACGCGAGTTCGTCGAACAACTGACGCAGCTGCGGCTCGACGACGGAGGAAGCGCGCCATGATCGTCGGCACCGCGGGCCACATCGACCACGGCAAGACCGCGCTCATCAAGGCGCTCACCGGCGTGGACGCCGATCGCCTGAAAGAGGAAAAAGCGCGCGGCATCACCATCGATCTCGGTTATGCCTTCTATCCGCTGCCTCGCGGCGCGGTACTTGGCTTCATCGACGTGCCGGGGCACGAGCGTTTCGTGCACAACATGCTCGCCGGCGCAACCGGCATCGACTTCGTGCTGCTGGTGGTGGCGGCGGACGACGGCGTGATGCCGCAGACGCGCGAACACCTGGAGATCGTCGATCTGCTCGGCGTAAAGGGCGGCGCGGTGGCGCTCACCAAGACCGACCGCGTGGAGCCGGCGCGCGTGGCCGCGGCGCGGGTGGAGATCGAGGCGTTGCTCCGTGGCACGGCGCTCGCCGACAGCCCGGTGTTTGCGCTGTCGAGCGTCACCGGCGACGGCGTGCCGGCGCTGCGCGCGCATCTCGAAGACGTGGCCGCGTCGCCGCCGGTGGGCGCGACGGACGGCTGCTTCCGTCTCGCGGTGGACCGTTGCTTCACGCTTTCCGGCAGCGGCACGGTGGTGACCGGGACGGTGTTTTCCGGAAGCGTGCGCGTGGGCGACCGCCTGCGGGTGTCGCCGTCCGGCCGGGAAGTACGGGTGCGCAGCATCCACGCGCAAAACCGCGAGGCTGAGCGCGGCCTGACGGGCCAACGCTGCGCGCTCAGCCTCGCCGGCGTCGAGAAGAAGGACATCGCGCGCGGAGACTGGATAGTGGAGCCCGCCGCGCACGCGCCGACCGTGCGATTCGACGCGTTTCTCAAGTCGCCGCTCTCCGCGGCGAGGGCGCTCAAACACTGGACCCCGGTGCACGTGCATGTCGGCGCTGCGGATGTGACGGGACGCGTCTCGATGCTGCAAGGCACGGGCATCGAGCCGGGCGCCGGCGGCCGCGCGCAGATCGTGCTCGATCGGCCCGTCGGCGCGTTGCACGGCGACCGCTTCATCTTGCGCGACCAGTCGGGCCAGCGGACGCTCGCGGGCGGGGTGGTGCTCGATCCGTTCGCGCCGGCGCGTAAAGTCCGCACGCCCGCGCGTCTGGCGGTGCTCGCGGCGCTGGAGCGTCCCGCGACGTCCGAGGCGTTGCGGCAATTGCTCAGCGACGCGCCGGCGGGCGTGGATTTGACGTGGTTCGCGCGCAGTTTCAATCTGCGCGCCGAGTCCACCGAGACGCTGTATCGCGATATCTCGATGGTGCTGGTCAACGTCGCCGACGCCGGCCGCTTTGGTTTCGCGCCGCCGCGCTGGGAGGCATTGCAGCAGGCGACGCTTGCGGCGCTCGCGGCCGAACATGCTCGCGCCCCGGAGTTGCTCGGTCTCGAAGGCCGGCGCCTGCGCCGGCTGGCGGCTCCCGATCTGTCGTGGGAGGTGTTTGTGGCGCTGGTCGATCAGCTGCTCGCCGGGCAGCGCGTGGCGCGCCACGGCCCGTGGTTGCACTTGCCGCAGCATCGCATCACGCTCACCGGCGTGGAAGAGAAGCTGTGGCGCGCGGTGGCGCCATTGCTCCGGGCCACGCCGTTTCAGCCGCCGTGGGTGCGCGACATCGCGCGGACGCTCGCGGCGCCCGAGCCGCAGGTGCGCGGCCTGTTGCAGCGCGTAACCATGCTGGGCGACACCTACGAAGTCATGCGCGATCGCTTCTTCACGCGCGAGGCGATCGCCGATCTCGCGCGCATTGTCTCGGAGCTTGCGGCGGAAAACGGCGAGGTGACGGCGGCTGATTTCCGCGACCACATCGGAACCGGGCGCAAGCTCGCGATCCGGATCCTCGAGTATTTCGACAAGACCGGTTTTTCGCGCCGCGTCGGCGACGCCCACCGCGTGCGCGACCCGACCCTGCTGGTCGGACACGTCAAGAAAAACGCCGACGCCGGCGGCGACCGGTGTGAGGCACCGATTTACGGAAGAGACTCGCACCCCGGTGGGGCGACCTGACTTCAAATCCGGTAAGGGCCGTCAGCCGGTCCTTGGTGGGTTCGACTCCCACGCTCTTCCGCCAATTTTACCGGACACGGAGGTGTACTATGTCGGACGTTCGATTGACCAGTTTGTCGCACGGCGGCGGCTGCGGCTGCAAGATCGCGCCCGCCGCGCTCACGGAGATCCTCGCCAAGGTCCCGCGCCCGTTCCTCGATCCGGCGCTGCTCGTGGGTATCGAGACCAGCGACGATGCCGCGGTGTACCGCCTGAACGACGAGCAGGCAGTCGTTGCCACCACCGATTTCTTCATGCCGATCGTGGACGACCCGTACGATTTCGGCCGCATCGCCGCGACCAACGCGCTGTCCGACATCTACGCCATGGGCGCGCGTCCGATCCTCGCGCTCGCCATTGTCGGCATGCCGCTCAACAAACTGCCGGTGGACGTGATCCAGAAGATACTCGCCGGCGGAGCCTCGGTGTGCGAGGCCGCGGGCATTTCCATCGCCGGCGGCCACTCGATCGATTCGGTCGAGCCGATCTACGGCCTGGTGGCGCTCGGCGTGATTCACCCGCAGCGCGTCAAACGCAACAACACCGCGCGCGCCGGTGACGCCATCGTGCTCGGCAAGGCGCTGGGCGTCGGCATTCTCAGCGCCGCGCTCAAAAAGAACGCGCTGCCGGAGGAGGGTTACCGGCAGATGCTGGCCTGCACCACGCAGCTCAATACCGTCGGCCATTCGCTAGTGGAAGTTCCCGGCGTGCACGCGATGACCGACGTCACCGGCTTCGGCCTGCTCGGCCATCTGGCCGAGATCTGCCGAGGCTCGCGCCTGGGCGCGCGCGTCGGGTTCGAGTTGCTGCCGATCCTCCCGGCGGCGCTGTCGCTCGTGCAGCAGGGTTACAACACCGGCGCCGCCGCGCGCAACTGGGCGAGTTACGGCCACGACGTGCGGCTGCCGGGCGACATCGCGCCCTGGCAGCAGGCGCTCCTGTGCGACCCGCAGACGAGCGGCGGACTGCTGGTCACCTGCACGCCGCAGGCGGTCTCCGAGGTGTTGTCATTTTTTCGCGACGAAGGATTCGCCAGCGCCGCGGTGATTGGAGAGTTGCAGTCCGGCGAGCCATCCATTACCGTTGAATACCGCCTGGATCTTCCGGAGCCATCGCCTCCGAACCGGCTTGCTGATGTCCCGGCGTGAATTCGCGCCGGCGCGATTACGCCGGCATCGACCGCGGAAGGAGTCTGGACATGAAATCCATCCATATCGTATTTCCATTGATCCTGGGCCTGTGCGCCGCCCCCGCCACGTACGCGGCGCGGACGATAGACATGCATCTAATCGATGCCGGCGGAATCGGCAAATCGGTCGGAAAGATACGCGCCGAGGACAGTCCCAAGGGGCTCGTGCTGGTCACCGACCTCAAGGGCCTGCCGCCCGGCGTGCACGGTTTTCACGTGCACGAAAATCCTGACTGCGCGGCGAAGGAAAAGGACGGCAAGATGACCGCCGGTCTCGCCGCCGGCGGCCACTATGACCCGGATAAATCTGGCAAGCACGAAGGCCCGACGGGCCACGGGCACAGGGGCGATCTGCCGGCGCTGACCGTGGACGCCGACGGCAACGCCAAGCGGCGGCTGGTCGCCCCGCGGCTGAAACTCGCCGATCTCACGGGCCGCTCGCTCATGATCCACGCTGGCGGCGACAATTATTCCGATCAGCCGCAGCCACTCGGCGGCGGCGGGGCGCGCATCGTCTGCGGAGTGGTGAAGTAGCCCGCTCCCGGAAATATCGCGCATGTCCGTCCAGTTTCGATATTTCGCCTCGCTGCGTGGCGCATGCGCCGCGCTAGCGACCCGCTCGACGCCGACGCGACCAACGTTGCGCCGGTCTGGGCGCGCGTATGGGGAAAACGGCCGCTGTAGGCGAACACGCTGGTGGCGGTCAACATGCAATACGCCGATCTCGACCAGTCGGTGCGGGACGGAGACGAGGTGGTGTTTTTCCCGCCCGTGACCAGAGGCTGACGATGACGATACAGTTGCGTGACGTCGATTTCGATCCGTGCGAGGAGCTCGCCGCCTATCAGGACGGGGTGGTGGGCCGGCGCGGAAAATACGGGGCCGTCGTCAGCTTCGTGGGCACGATGCGCGATTTCAACGAAGGCCGCGCGGTGCAGGCCATGACGCTGGAACACTACCCAGGTATGACGGAAAACCATCTGCGGCAGATCTGCGCCGAGGCTGAACGGCGATGGGACATCCTCGACACCTTGGTCATTCACCGCATCGGCGAGGTGCGTCCAGGCGATCCCATCGTGCTGGTCGCGGTGTGGTCAGCGCATCGTGCCCCCGCCTTTGACACCTGCCGCTACCTGATCGAGGAGCTCAAGACGCGCGCGCCGTTCTGGAAGAAAGAGCGGGCTCACGAAACCTCTCGCTGGGTCGAACACAATACGCCGGCGGTCTGAAATCGGGGCCGTGACGGCAACCGCGTGATCTGGCGGCAATTCATTCTGGCATCAAGTTCGCTGTTTTTTCTGGGGGTGGCCTGGGCGGAATCGGGCGACGCCTGGATACGGGCCATCACGAAGCGTGACCTGCCGGCCATCGAACAACTGCTTTCGCAGAATGCAAGGAACGTCAACCTCGCCGCGCCCGACGGAAAAACCGCATTGATGCTGGGGGCCGGGGCGGCGCGCGCCGATCTGGTCCGCGCGTTGCTCGCCGCGGGGGCCGACGTGAATGCTACCAACGTGCGAGGCGGAACCGCGTTGATGTATGCTGCCACGCAGGGCGAAACTGAAATCGTCGCCGCGCTGTTGTCCCGCGGCGCGGCGGTGAACGCCAGGGCCGAAAACGACTGGACCGCCGTGACGCTCGCCGCGGCCACGGGACAGGCGGCCGTCGTCAGGCAACTGCTCGATGCCGGTGCTGACGCCAATATCGCGGACATTTACGGCTGGACGCCGCTGATGCGGGCGGTGGACTCGGATCGATCCGAGGTGGTTCGCGTTCTGCTCCAGAATAAATCAGTGCGCGTGAACGCCCGCGACGATCAGGGTGAAACCGCTCTGCACCACGCCGCCGCCCGCGGATCTTTGGAAATCGCGCGCCTGTTGCTCGCGCGCGGCGCCGACCCGCGCGCAAAAGACGCCGCCGGACGCATCCCCGCCACGGTGGCGGCAGCGCAAGGTCAAGCCAAGTTGGCTAATTATCTTGGGCACCAGCCCAGAGTTAAAAACCCTCATCTTGGCGGCAAGAGCAGGATTCTTTCCGAGCCGATTCTCCGGCGGTCAAGCTATGTCCGGTTCCGGCACGCCTGACCGTCTCAATGCGACCCCTATGTATAGATCTCAACTAGGCGTAGTGGCTCCGAGAAGAACGCGCCGGCCCTGCGGTATTTCTCATCCGGCGCTGGCGCGTTCTTTATATAGTTTTATAGCGTCTGCCAGAACCACGGGAGCGAGTCCGGCGCATGGAACTGTCGTATCGGGGCGTCGGGGTTTCCAGCCGGGCGAATGCCTTTTCCTTCATCGCGAGGTTGGCCTCGACGTATCGATGGGTGGTGTTCATGTTTTCGTGCCCGCACCACAATGTGATCACGATGAAGGAGGTCGCGCGACCGCCGCAAGAGCGTCGCCGTGGCGTAACGCCGGGGTGCGGCGAGCGCCACGCTTTGGTAACGGGGTTGGCGAAACTATGTATAGAAGATCGCGGACCTAGCTCGCTAAGGGCCGCGCGGCGGCTGCATTAAATCGGTCCAGACCGTAGGATCTACGCATAGTTGAGATCTATGCATAGGGGTCGTTATGTAAAGCTATACATAACGACCCGGAGCGGTCAGTCACAGCGACTGTTCAAACGTCGCATTAGCGGTCATGCAGTCTTGGCCTCCGCCCCTTTTGACCGACGCCGTCAATCGGTGGGAAATGTGTGGCGAACTCCTTATCATTAGGTCGATGGTTCGCCGCTCTCCGACTCCCGCTACCGGCACCTATTATCAGTGATTTGTAAGAGCAATTTGATCCTTGGCAGTAACTCATAGGCGACCTTAATGAAAGACTATTTCCGCGTAGTGCCGCACTTCGGCCCGGCCATCGACGAATTGAAGCGCCGTCGATTCTAATCCGCGTTGACAGGGGATCGCGCCGCGCGTAGCTTAAAATGATTCGAAGCCAACAATAACAGGTAAGAAATCTCGACGTCGGCCCCGGCGGTTAGCACCGCCGCAGAGACCGCGAAGTATCGTTTCCCCAAGGGGAGGGCGATGCGATGCACAGGGTGGAGAGACCGAGGCGTTTCATTTCACGCGTGCCCGCCACCATCGGACCGGTGTCGGTTGCCCAGCGAGAACGGCCGCGGGTCGGGGCCAACGGGTGGCTCGCCCTCATCAGCCTCGGGGCCTTGGCGCTAGGGGCGCTCGTGTATGTGGTCGACCGTCCGGCGGTAACCGTCTATTTGCTGCCCCATGCGTGGTCGCTCGCCCGCGGGCATCACCCCTGGTTTGGGTCGCTGGGCGGCCATCTGCCCGAATTTGTCCATGTCTATGCCTTCATCCTGCTGACGCTCGCGGTCAGCCCCGGGCGGGCTCGAGCCCTGCCGATCTGCGCTTTTTGGTGGGCGGTCGATTCGCTTTTTGAAATTGGCCAGCACCCGACGCTCGCGCCGCGTATCGCGGCATCGTTGCCGGAGTGGTTTCAGCGCATACCGATCCTCGATCACACCGCTAACTATTTTCTTCACGGCACCTTCGATCCGGGGGATCTCCTCGCGATCGCCCTCGGAACCCTGGTGGCGTATTTCTCCATTCGCGTTCTTCATCACCAAGGAGGTGGCTCATGGCCGCAATGAATAAGTCTACTGGCACTTCCTATCGAGTGCTGGCCCGGGTTGCCGTCGTCCTCCTCGGTCTGGTCAGCATCCTCGGGACTGGCGGTGGCGGTGGGGGCGGTAGCAGCTCGACTACACCCACACCGACAGACATCCCTTTCCAGCTTTTCCCCACTGGCTATTTTTCGAACGGATACACAAGGACTTGGCACTTGAGCGGGAGCGATAACGTGGGGGATACGTTTACTGCCACGTGGACGGAAACCACACAGGCCCAAACGACATACAACGGCCAGCCGGCGATTCCGGTACAATCCGTTCTTTCCCTCACGAATACCCAGACCCAGGCGACCGACACGGTCACTGGGGTTGACTACTACTCCATCGATCCCATGAGTCTGATGTATTACGGTTGGACCGATTCACTGACTAACGCGTTTACCCTGATCTCCTTGAGTATCATTCCGCAAAGCGCCACCATTGGGACATCGGCGATCAACCCCGTTGGCAGGTACTCCGGCTCAGGTGCGGCCGCGGGCGAAACCGAAACGGATACCTGGCAGTTGACTAACGCCAATAACGGCTTGGCCAATTTCGTCATGATTAGCAGCACCTATAGTGGTTCAACTCTTGAAGAGACAGACACGACTACATACGTAATTGACCAACAAGGGAACCGTCAGTCGGTGACGGTTAATGTTCTCGACAATACTGGCGTGACCGTGACCCTTTCCGGCAATTAGCCGTCTTTCTTGCGCTCGCTGTCTTGTGCCGCTAATTTAGCATACTGATACTAACAGGACGCGGGTAGCCGTTGGCTGCGTGCAGCAGATTGGCGGAATAAGATCGTAGTCGGCATGATCTTTCTGGAAGGTGCGACCGACCGCTCCTGGCCGAGGCTGTGTAAAATCTCCCGGGCACCGTCGGATTTTTCCACACAACCGTAATGAAGTCGCCACCGCGATACGCGTGCCACCACATCTTGTGCAATGTCGAACGCGAATGGAGTCGCGTTCCCGCCGCGACATGGCGTTCGTGCGTTTTTACACAGCCTCGGCCGGACCTTGGCATCGACTCGTCCGATACGGCGGTCACCGCTTTCTTCGCGGACCACACCACACCGCGCCGCGCGGTATAGGTCTGCGCCGTTAAGCCGTGGTGCGTACCTTCGATCGGCGCGCGGGCGCTTTTTGTACCGGCGGCAGGAGCAGTTCGGCCGGCACGAGAAAACGTGCCCGCAGGCGCTGCACCATCGCCATGCTCAGTCCCTTGCGGCCGCGCAGGACCTCGCTGACCCGGCTCGCGGTGCCGAGGATGGGGATAAGCTGCGCCCGTGTCACGCCATGCTGGTCCATGAGATAGCTGATAATCGCCGCCGGGCTCGGTGTTCGGCGGGGCCACTTTCTTTCCTCGTAGGCAGCGATCAGGCGTGCCTGGGCCTCGAGGCGAGCGATGTCGGCTGGCTTGTCCGATTCCATAAGTCGGTCGACGAGCGCCCGCGCGCGAACGAGTTCGGCCTCATTATCGATGACAATCAGCGTTGCTTCCATCACACGGTCTCCGCATTAATACGATCATACTCGGCATGGGTCCCGAAGAACCTGATCACCAGCACGCCGGCCCGATACTGCAGGGCAGCCACCAAACGGTAGTCGTTTCCCTTGATGTTAAACACGACCCGACCCCCCTTGAGAATGCTCGCCCTGGGATGCGACGCCTTCACATCGTTGGGAGTATGCCATTGGGCATGGCTGGCGATGGCCAGCCAGGCGTCGTATTGCGATCGGGCTGCCTTGACTCCTTGATCACCGGTACGGTTCCGGAAGTAACGTTCAACAAGGTCCGTCCCGATGACGATCATTTGTTTCAGTATCGCACAAAATTCCAAAAATTGGAAATCGTACGGTTGTCACGCCGTATTTGGCTCAGGGGGTCTTGTATTCTGTGGTCTCGGCGGTTTCCAAAACGTATTTTGTTATGGTTCACCGCATAGCCTTGAATGCCCGTTTCCGGCCCACGTGAATGGCCGTTCCCAGGCAGTCTAGGTGTCCGCTCATGGCCGGACTCGCTCATCAACCTGTGCGGCAACCCAATGTCAGGTTTGTGCCCCGTTGATCTTATGCGGCATTGACGCGAGAAGGTTGCCACAACCTCCTCATAGTAGGTTTGTAGGTCCCTTATGCCATATCATAGTATGGAGGGAGATATGGAAACCATGCCCGTCCGTGTTACCATTCCGGCATGGCGAAAGCGCGCTTCGACTGGGATGAGAAGAAAAACCGCGAGAATCAGAGGAAACACGGCGTTTCGTTTGAGCTGGCCCAGCTGGCCTTTATCGATGCCAAGCGTGTCATTGCCGAGGACCTCGCCCACGGCCACGGCGAAAAACGGTATTACTGCATGGGCCGGGTGGGGCCTGGCGTCTTAACGGTCCGTTTTACTTACCGTGAAGGCGTGATCCGTATCATTGGCGCCGGGTACTGGCGCAAAGGCAAGAGGATTTATGAAGCGCAAAGCTAAATATACGAATGAACCGATGGGAAAACTGCATGTGGTAGAGGATTTTCTACCTGCCCCCGAGGAACTCATATTCAAGGAAGACAATGTCAAGGTCACGATGGCCCTGAGCCGATCCAGCATAGATTTCTTCAAGGCCGAGGCGAAGAAGCACCATACCTCCTACCAGGCCATGATTCGGCGGCTGGTCGATCTTTACGCATCGCAGCACACAAAGCCCGTGACGGTGCCTTCAAGCGAACGCGCCAAACGTCGACGCGCCGCGTGAGGCGACGTCAATGACCGCTTTTCCGTTCGCGAATGACCGGTTCGGGGAAAAGTGTATGACTGCTGGTGTTAAGGGTTGTCCGACGCCTGCCCATACCCGCACGCAGTTCGAGACGCCGCCGCGCCCCGGGGGCAGGCGTCGGACAAGCCTCAAGGGAGGAAACCGCGGAGTGAACCGCGGCGCTCAGGGAGAAGTACGAAGCGCTATGGGGATTTGAAGTCCCGCACGGTGCGCGGGAGGGATGATGGAGGTGGCGGAGCCGACGCTGCGGCCGGCGGGAGGCCCGGCGTCGGCACGACGGTGCCAGATTTTCCGCGGATGCACCGGGCGCAAGACGCCGTCATTCGAGCGCCAGGCAAAGCGCTTCCCGATCGGCCGTGACGCTGGCCAGGCCGACAGCGGGTTCGAACATCGAGAGGCAGCGGCGCTCATGCCGCGCCTCGCACTATCGGCGGGGCCCGGATCGATGACCCGCGCGCGAGGATCTCGATCACGACCATCGCCGCCCCGCAGTCCCGGCAGACGAAGGCGAGGGCGAGCAGCCGCGGGTTCGAGATCGCCACCCGGTGGGTGTAGCGGGCGAGATAGGCGAGCACCGCTTGGGGCCCCGCGAACGGGCGCTTGGCGTAGACCACCCATTCACAGTCGCGCAGCGGCGCGAGCCACTCGGCGAAGCGTGTCGCATCCGCAAGCTGAGCATGTTCGCCGAAGAACTGCAGGGAGCCCGCGCGATGCGCCTGCGTCAGTTCCTCGAGGAAGCGGCGGCGAAAGAGCCGCGAGAGCACCCGCACCGGCAGGAAGAAGCCCCTCCGGCAGGCGACCCAGCGCGTCCCATCAAGTGACAGGCCGCCACCGGGGACGATCCCGTGCACGTGCGGATGATGGGTGAGCGCCGAGCCCCAGGTGTGCAGCACCAGGGTGGCGCCGATCCGCGCCCCCAAGTGCTTCGCATCGGCGGCGATGGTGCGCAGGGTCTCGGCGGCGACATCGAACAGCAGCCCGTAGAGTACGGCCTTGTTGTAATAGGCGATGGCGGCTATCGGCGCGGGCAGCGTGAACACCACGTGGTAATACTCCACCGGTAGCAGCTCCGCCTCTCTTGCCGCCAGCCAGCGCCGCGCGGCCGCCCCCTGGCATTTGGAACAGTGGCGGTTGCGGCAGGAGTTATAGGCGATCTCGGTGTGCGCGCAGGAATCGCAGCGCAGCACGTGGCCTCCCAGCACCGCGCTGCGGCACTGTTCGATGGCCGACATGACCTTGAGGCTCGCCAGACTCAGGTGCTCGTGCTGGCTCTCCCGCCACGCCGGACCAAAGGCGCGGAAGACATCCGCGACCTCGAGCGCGGGGCGCCCCATGGGGGCGCCTTACGCGCGCAGCGTTTCGAGGGGACTGATCACCTCGCGCAGGAGGCCGGTGGCCACCTGGGCGTAGAGCGCCGTCGTCTCCAATTTTTTATGTCCGAGCAGCACCTGGATCACGCGGATGTCGACCTTCTGTTCCAGCAGGTGGGTGGCGAAGCAGTGGCGCAGGGTATGCATCGACACCCGCTTGTCGATGCCCGCGCACCCCGCCGCGGCGTGCACCGCCCGGTTGAGTTGGCGCGTGCTCAGCGACTCGATCGGGTTCTGCCCGGGGAAAGAGCCACCCGCCCGCGAGCACCTTGCCCTGGGCGCGGGCCACCCGCCACCAGGTGCGCAGCCGCTCGAGCAGCACCGGCGAGAGCATGGCGTAGCGGTCCTTGTGCCCCCTTGCCCTGTTCGATGCGCAGGATCATGCGCTCGCTGTCGATATCACTGACCTTGAGCGCGACGACTTCGCTTGCGCGCAGCCCGGCGCCGTAGGCGACCGAAAGCGCGGTCTGGTGCTTCAAGTTGCCGGCGGCCGCGATGAGGCGGGCGACCTCCTCCCGGCTCAACACCACCGGCAGCGTGTGCGGCACCCGCACCGGCTGCATCTTGGCCAGGAGCTCGCCTTTATCGCACGTGACCTCGAAGAAGAACTTCAATCGGGTGATCGCGGCGTTGAGCGAGACCGGCGTGACGCCGGAATCCACGAGGTGCAGCTGATAGCGGCGCAGGTCCTCGGCGGTGGCGGTATCGGGCGAGCGCCCGAGATATCCGGCCAGCTGGCGCACGGCGCGAACATAATGGTGCTGGGTCTTCTCCGAGAGCTGGCGCATGCGCATGTCGTCGAGCATGCGCTGGCGCAGGGGCGTGATGGCTTGGGTTGTCTGAGTCATGGTTCTGCTCCTGTTGGGAATCGAGGCGGATTACCTCGCCCCGCAACATAAACAGAACCCCGGCCGCACAAAACCACCGCGGCTTGCCCGAAGCCTCCCTACCGCGCGAGCGGTTTAGTCCGATGGCCGGCAGCTGCCCTTCGCCGCTCGGCCGCTAGCACAACACTTGCGTATGACAGTACCGGGTGAGGGGCATGACAGTCGCCGTGCCCGTTATCTGCTCGCGGACATTTTGGGTCTTGAACTCGAGCGTGAGTCGGAACGCAAATTTCTCGAAGAATCGGTCGAACATATCTCCCCCGGAGACGCCGGCCGCGTACAGCGATCCGTCCCGTTCGTCGTACTCCAGCACGACCGCCGCCAGTGGCTGCGGCGCCGGCCCGCCGAGCACGCGCGCGCCGCGCAACGGGTCATAGACACTTTTTTCTGAACAGCAGTAGATGACCTGCGAGCGCTCGACCACCGCCTTGTCCTGGTTCCAGAAGCTGACGGTGTTGTGGCGGTAATTGATGAAACTGACCTCGTCAGCCGGGTACGACATCTTGTGCGCGCAGATGGCGGAGAAGGCGACGATGGAGCGTCCCGGCCCCACGCCGCCGCGCCATTTGTACGATTCTCCGGCTTCGGTTTTCAGCAGCGCCTGTCGTTCCGTCGGACGGCCGAGGTTCAGGAGAAAGCACGGCGTGGCGATATAGGGGTAATGGAACAGGTAATTCTCCCCGACCTTCAGCCGGCCCGGCGTAACCGGACGATCGTCGAGGTCCAGCAGCCTGACGCGCTGGTAGCGGCGGAATTCAGCGCCCGTTTGCGCCAGCAGATTCGGATTGGCGCCGATGATGGCCAGCGTCGAAGCGCACAGCCTGACGAAACCGCGGCGACTCAACTTAGGGTCCTGGCTCATGATGGACACCTCCGGTGTTCCGGGAATACCCCGTTGCGGGGCTGCCAATCGAGTTCGCCCTCATTCAAGCAGAAGACGATCGCCGAAGTAAATCCCCCGGGCGCCACCGGCCGATTCACGCACGTTCCGTGTCGCTGCGTTCCGCCCGAGTTGACGCGGACGGCACGGTGTCGCTGGCCGCCGGACAACGGTGTACGATCATCACCATGCGTTTTCCGCGCCTCATTCGTCTCGATGACTCGGACTCGCGGGTGTACGAGAAGCTGGCCGTTCCCGGCGAATGGGCAGTACCGGGTTCGTTTGTGTTTCTCAATGTGGATTTGGGCTCATTGACCGGCAAGCAAAAGCAGGCGTTTCACCACGGATTTTTAGGCACGACGAGTTTCGGTTGGGGCACGCTGGTGATGGTGGATGAAATCGACGATAGCGAGCACCAGGAGGTCATCGGGCGTCTGGCCGATCATTTTCTGCGCCACTACGGCGCGCCGGACCGGGAGACTGCCGTGGCCGCCGCGCGCGAGGAAGCCGATTTCGCAGCCAGCTTGTGCAGCCACGAAATACATACGTTGCTCGCGATGGAACGCGACGTCGAAGACGAGTGCATCGTCGAAAGCTTCCGGGTCGTGCGCCCACCGGATGCTTCCGATCATGCTTCCGTGAAGATCTGGGGTGTCGAAAACGACTGAGCCGCCGATACCAACGCTCAGCTTTTCGGCGTGTGCGCCGTTCCGCTGGGGCGGCGCCCGATCCAGTAAGTCAGGTCATCCGGAACATCCATCGCGTCATTGGTGGTGATGACTTCGAAATCGCTGAAAGCCTTGGCCAGCTCGCCCGGCGCCAACAGATAATCCGGATTGAAGGCGGGGTTGGCGCGCCGCCAGTTCAGGTTGAACGTCTGATAAATCATCAGCCCGCCACGCGCCAGTGCTTCCTTGAGCAGCGGCAGCAGCGGCCGGCTCAGGAACCGCATGACCAGTATCAGGTTGAAACGGCGGGGAGGCGGTGTGAACCGGTCGAGATCGGTGGCGACGAAATACACCGGCAGTGCATTGCCGTGCGCGGCGGCGCGTCCGTATTGCAGACCCAGGAGGCTGCCGTCTACGGCCAACACGTCATAGCCGCGGCGCGCTAGGTACAGGGCGTTGTGACCGACACCGCAGGCGACGTCGAGCGCCCATCCGTTTCCGTCAAGCAGGTGGGCGTACTGTGTCAGGATCTGGTCCGGGGCGAAGCTCGGGTACGGATTGCCGGCGGCATACTTGCGGTTCCAGCGTTCGCGATCGGCCAGGCTCATGTTGGCTTGCAGGCTGGAGGGGCGGAGGGTGATAAGCGCATCATATATAGTAATGATATCGCCGGTGGTCCCTGAGAAAACAGATGGTCGAAGTGGCCGTCGGGCGCCGGCCGGCGGACGGGAGCATTCGCCGCCCAGCCGTACTTCCGGGGACGGGTAAGCTACAATTTCGTCGTAAACAACCCGCGACTTAAATCGCAGGCTTTATAATGAAATATGGACATCGCTGACCACGTTCCCCACATCAGGCTGGTTTACATCAGCCCATGGCAAGAGCGCCCTCTCGCCAATCCGGGCAAGGTTTCGACTCGCGTTCAAGTCGGCGTGCGCCCGCAGACCACACTGTTCGCACACGAAACGATGTTTGACCCGCTTGCCGAGTCCGCCGCAGCCGGAGCAGGTCTGGCTGGTGTAGGCCAGATTGACGTACTCGACCCCGATGCCGGCTGCCCTAGCCTTGTACTCGACAAACGTCTGCAGCTGCCGAAAGGCCCAGCGATGCGGCTGGCTGCGCGTCCGTTTCCCCGCCTGGATGCGGGCGCGATGTGGGTCAGGTTCTCCAGCGTAATCCGGGAGATTCCGGCCTTGACTGCCTGGGTAACGATGGCCTTACTCGTCTCGTGATTGACGTGTTTCACGCGTCGCGCCTCCTTGCCGGAGACCTGCCGGAGCTTCTGTTTCGCGCTCTGGCTGCCGTTGGACTGGAGACGACGGCGCAGGGCAAGGTATTGGTCGCGCCGGTGGCGCAAGTCTCCGCCGCCGAATACCCTGCCCAGGCTCACGGCGGCGAGATTGTTTTCTCCGACATCCACGCCCATCACAGCACCGGATGCAGGCATTTCATTGTCCCCGGATTCGACGACAAGGTTGAAGAACCATTGGCCGTTTCGAGACACCAGCTCTGCCTCCTTCGGCTTGCCGGAGGCGAGGATCCGGCGCTGATGGTTGCCAAGCACTATGGGAACGACGATGCGGCCATCGAGCCTGTAGAGCGAGACCGATTCACCCATGAGGCGGTAGGTGCGTCTGTCGTAGTGGACGGATCCGCGGTCAAAGCGAATGACGGGGACCTCTCCATCCTTCTCGATGCGGCCAAGTTTTCTTTGCGATCGATACGCCTTGCACACCGAGAAGATCGCGTTGCAGGCCATCTGACTGCCCAGGGGAGTTTCTGCGCGCAGCCGGGAGTAGGCCAGTTTGTGCAGGGCGACCCGGTTCCAGCAGCGATGTTCGCACACCGTCGGCACGAGGCGGTTGCAGGCCTCGGCGTAGGCCGATTGCAACGTTGTCAGCGCTCGCGCGTCGCGGGGCGAGGTGTCGAGCTTGATCGATGCGATGCGCATCATCGCCTAGCGACTCTTGGCGACACGCCTGGAACGTTCGATGTAGCGGCGCATCGTCTCGGCGCTGACCCTGCCCGCCCCACTCCCGTAGTACGAGGGCGACCACGGGTTGCCGGCCCACGGTCGTTTCTTAAGCGGCGAGAGACGCTGAAACAGCCATCGCGCCGTCACACCCTTCAACACCTTGACGGCATCCGCCACAACGATGGCGGGGGGAATGCTGACGAACGGGTGGATGTGATCCGGTTGAATTTTTTTGGAGATGATCGGCCAGTCGCGCTCGATGCAAATCGTATCCGGCATGGGTCCTATCTCCGCCGCCACTCCGCTTACCAAAACATTCCGCCGATATTTTCGGCACCAGATCACACGGTAAGCCGTCTTCGAGCCGCCGTTACCATTCATTATAATATCGGGGATGCATCGCATGGTAACACGGACGACTCGGTCCCTAAGTCCGCAATTCCTCCCGCGATTGAAGTCGAGGGTTTCCCTGCGGGGATTCCATGAAATCCACTCCAGTGGCGCATACATCCCGTGAGACGCTGCGGATCGATACCGCCACCGGCCTCATGGGGAGTGTCCGTTTCGTTCCTTCCCCGAATTACGACGCGCGCCCCGCGGGTACGCCCGTCGATACCCTGGTGATACACGCCATCAGCCTGCCGCCGGGAAAATTCGGCGGTCCCGCAATCGAGCAGCTGTTCTGCAATCGTCTCGACCCGCGCGAGCATCCCTATTACAACGAGATCAAGGACCTGAAAGTCTCGGCGCACGTGCTGATCCGGCGCGACGGCGAGCTGGTGCAGTTCGTGCCGTTGCACGAGCGCGCCTGGCACGCCGGCCGGTCGTACTGTGACGGGCGCGCCCGCGTGAACGATTTTTCCATCGGCATCGAGCTGGAGGGCGATGACGCGCTGGCATTCGAGGACGCCCAGTACCAGGCGCTTGCGCGGCTGACACGCGCTATCCGCGAAACCTATCCCGCGATCACGCCGGCGCGTATATACGGTCACGGCGACATCGCCCCGGGGCGCAAGAACGACCCCGGCCCGCGTTTCGACTGGAAACGTTATCTGGCCTCGGTCTAGGGCTTGCGCGGCGACGGATTGGACCGTTACATTTATATGTCGGACGGAACGAGACACGGTTGACATGACCAAGATATTGATTGCGGTTTTGCTGGCGATCCTGCTGGATCACCTGATCCCCGATCGTCACGGCTTCAAACCCTTCGCGTGGTACCGCGACTGGGCCGAGTCGATCGAGGAACGCTTCAACGGCGGCCGGCGCATCCATGGCGTGGGCGCCGTGACATTGGCAATCTTGCCGATCGTGGCGGGCGTGTTACTGGTGGACTACGTGCTGGGCCAGCTCGTTTGGATATTGCGGTTCGCCTTCGACGTGGTGGTGTTGTATCTGTGCGTGGACGTGCATCGTCTCGGGAAAACCGCCAACGGGGTTTCCGAGGCGCTCGAAGCGGGCGATCTGGAGGAAGCGGACGAAAAATTGCGCGATCTGACCGGTAAAGGCGCGCCGGAAAGGATCGAGTCCAGCGTCGCGCGCGCCACGGTCGAGGGCGTGCTCAAGCAGGGAAATTCGCTGATCGTCTCGCCGATCTTCTGGTTCGTGCTGCTCGGTCCGTTCGGCGCCGTCATGCAGCGTTTGAGCGCTATCCTCGACTCGCTGTGGGGGCATCGATACGAACGCTTCGCTGAGTTCGGTTGGGCGGCGGCGCGCTTCGACGACGTCCTGGGATGGATACCGGCCCGCATCACGGCGCTCTCCTACGCCCTCATGGGCAGTTTCGAGGACGCGCTGCTCTGCTGGCGCAAGCGCGTTGGCGTGTGGTCGGACATCAACAGCGGTCCGTTGCTCGCCTCCGGACTCGGCGCCATGCACATGCAGTTGTGCGAGCCCGCCTCGATGGAAAACGAATACGAGGAGCGGCCTTCCGATCTCGCCGTCATTCCCGACGCCAGTCACGTGCGGCGCGCGGTGGCGCTCATCTGGCGCGTGTTGCTGCTGTGGCTGGCGGTGGGCGTGCTCATGGCCGGCGCCCACCTGGCGGGTTTTCTCTCGGTCTGATCCCGTCGGCCTATTTCCATCATGCGGCGCCACCCCCCGTGCTGGCATGAATTATTCGCATGCCTGAAAGTCAGATCACAACCTTCGATCTCATTCGTCACGGCGAGCCGGTCGGCGGCAGAAAATACCGCGGCCACACTGACGATCCCCTGAGCGAAAACGGCTGGGCCCAGATGCGCCAGGCGGTGCACGGACATTGCCCCTGGCAGGTAATCATCAGCTCGCCGCTGTCGCGCTGCGTCGAGTTTGCCCGCGAACTGTCGGCACGACACGGGTTGCCGCTCGAGATCGAAGCGCGCCTGATGGAGCTTGGATTTGGCGCGTGGGAAGGGCGCACGCCCGCCGAATTGACTGCGAGCGATCCAGGCGTGTTGCGCCGGTTCCGCCGCGATCCTATCGCGTATGCGCCGCCCGGCGCCGAACCGTTGGCGACTTTTCGCCGGCGTATCCTCGGTTTTTGGAACGACGTGCTCGCGCATCACGGCGGTCAACACGTGCTGGTGGTGGCGCACGCCGGCGTGATTCGCATGTTCGTGGCGCATGTATTGGAAACGCCGCTGCGGCACCTGTTCCGGTTGCAGGTCCCCAACGCCTGCATCACGCGCATCCGGGTCGAAAAGAACGGGGCACACGAGCTGCCCGAGTTGTTGTTTCATGCGGGTCGGCTGTAACGGGCGGCTACGCCGATGAAAAACCACCGCGCCCGGTTATGGTGTCGTTATCTGCTGTTTCTCATGTGGGCTACCGCCTCGACGGCGCAGGCGCAGGTATCGGTACGGGACGATGTCGGAGCGCTGGTTGAGCTGCGCGCTCCGGCGCAACGTATCGTCAGCCTGGCGCCGAACATCACCGAGCTGCTGTACGCGGCCGGCGCCGGGGGCCGCATCGTCGGCGCCGTGGAATACAGCGATTATCCCCAAGCCGCGAAACGAATTCCGCGGGTCGGCAGCGGCGCCGGACTCGACCTCGAGGCGATCGTCGTGCGGCGTCCCGACCTCGTCGTCGCCTGGCAAACCGGAAATCCCTCGTGGCAGCTGGAGAAATTGCGTGGACTCGGATTCACCGTCTTCGTCACCGAGCCGCGCCGAGTGGAGGACATAGCCGGTCTGCTCGAGCGTTTCGGCAAGCTCGCGGGCACGAAGCTATCGGCACACGCGGCGGCCGCGAAATACCGCCGGCATCTGGCGCAATTGCGCGCCCGCTACAGCGGCCGCGCGACGGTACCGGTGTTCTATCAGATCCTCGACGCGTCCCCGCTCACGGTCGGCGGCCGACACCTGATCAGCGACCTGATCCGCCTGTGCGGCGGGGAGAACGTGTTTGCCGACCTGCCGGGGATCACGCCGCGCGTCGATGTAGAGTCGGTGCTGCAGCGTAACCCGGAAGCGATCCTGGCGAGCGGCGATCAGCGGCTGTGGTCCGAATGGCGCGACCGCTGGCATGCCTGGCCCGGACTGGCCGCCGTCACGCACGACAATCTCTTCTTCGTTCCGCCCGATCTCATCGAACGCAGCAGTCCGCGGATCCTGCAGGGCGCCGAAGAAGTGTGCCGCGACCTCGAACAGGCGCGCACCCGACAAAAACCTCGGGCGGGCGTCAGCGATTTTTCCCCGGTTGCCACAGGACGTCGCCGCGATTCGAGCGCGCATTGAGCATGCGTGCCATGACGAACAGCAGGTCGGAAAGGCGGTTCAGGTATTTTGCCGCCACCGGATTGATCGTCTCGGTTTCGCCGAGGCGGCAGACGCGCCGTTCGGCACGGCGGCATACCGCGCGCGCGAGGTGACAGGCGGCCGCCGCCGGCGTTCCGCCGGGCAGGATGAACTCCTTGAGCGGAGACAAATCGGCGTTGAGTCCGTCCAGGGTCGTTTCCAGGCGATCGACCTGGTGTTCCGCTATCGCGGTCCGGTTTGGAATACTGAGCTCGCCGCCGAGATCGAAAAGGTCGTGCTGAACGTCCGTCAAGGCTGAGTCGATGTCGCCGGGCACGCCGCGCGCCAGCAGCATTCCGATCACGCTGTTGAGTTCGTCGACCGCTCCGATAGCCTCCACCCGCGCACTGGTTTTTTTCACGCGCGCGCCGTCGCCAAGGCCGGTGGTGCCGTCATCGCCGGTGCGCGTGTAGATTTTCGAAAGGCGGTGTCCCATGTCAGTTCTCCACCAGCCGGTAGATCACGGGCAGCTGCATGTCGATGCTGCGACCGTTGAGCCAAGCGACGGCTTCGGTGAGGTAGCCCAGCCGGTTGAGAGAGTTTAACGCCGATCGGTCCAGAACGGCATAGCCGGAACTGCGTTCGAGGCGGATGCTTTCCAAACGCCCATCGGACTCGACGTGCAGTCCGAGCCAGACCGTTCCCTGCCAGCCGCGCGCGCGCGCCAGCGGCGGGTACGTCAGGTAGTGCGCGAGACGCGTCTGCAAATCGCCCAGCAACTGGTTACGCAAGGCGTCGCCGGACGCGGCGACGGTTTCCGATTCAGTTCGCGATGACGCGTCATGGAGCGGGACGGCGGATGGCGATTTGCCGGGATTGGATTCCCGCGTGGTCGGCGGGATCATCGCGGCTCCCGGAGCGCGTTGCGTCGTGTAGCGGGAGGTGACGGAGGTTTTTCGCGCAACATGCGGCATGCGCGCGGGGTCTTCGAGTTCCACGCTGAGCGTCTGTTGCCCGAGAGGGTGCAGGGTCGAGGTCTCGTTGGCGCGATCATGGCCGAGAAGCATCAGAAAATGCAGGCCGCACGACAGCAGCAGGAAACGGGTCAGGGTGACGTGGCGGACGCGCGGGATCATGGTCCGAAATTTCTCCCCAGCGAGAAGGATACGCTTCGCTCCGGCAGCGGATAGGCGTTGTAGATGTCCGGCGAGAAGGCGCTGCGGATGCCGTAATCGAATGCCTTTTTGTCAAAGATGTTGTACACGGCCGCGGTCCATTGCCAGCGCTCGTATCCGCCGATAAGTTTGAAATCCACGACGGTGTACGCCGGAATCATCTGGAACGTGTTGGTTTCGTCATTGTCGAAGCGTTTCGCGCCGATGTAACGCGCGGCGACGGACACGTCCAGTTGCGTCCGTGGTGTCCAGAACAGGGAAAGACTGCCGGTATCGCGCGACACCAGTGGCACTTCGTTGCCCGCAAAGGCTCCGGAACGAAACACGGCGCGGGTGTAGGCATAGTCGGCCGCGACGCGCCATTGTTCAGCCAGCCGTTCTCCGACCGACAAGGTGAGGCCGTCACGACGCGTGGGATCAAGATTCTCGTTGGCGAAAATGACGGGATTGAAGTGGATTTCATTACGCAAATCCATGCGGTAAACGCCGATGCTGACTCGTGTGTCGTCATCGGTGTAATCCGAACCCACGTCGACGCTTTCGGCTGTCTGCGGCTCGAGGGGTGAAAAGGTCTGAAGAAAGTTGTTCGGATCGGTCTGGAAAAACTCATCCACGGTGGCGAAGCGCACGCTGCGCTCGAGCTTGCCGTAGACCGACCATTTTTCGTTGAGCCGGCGGCGCAGCCCCATATTGAGCATGTGCTGATTGTCGGTAGTGTTCCGATCCGGTGCGCTGCTACCGAAGGCCCCGCCCGGCGCGCTGGGATTGAAGTCATCGTGCGCCTGTATTTGCACCCGCTGCAGACGGGCACCGATCGTCAGCGTGGAATCGCGGCCGATTTCGGTCATGTTCTGGCCGTAGATCGCCATGCTCGACTGGTTGACGTTCAGTCGGTGTATCGGGGTGCCGGCCGTGGACGGGTTCAGCGACCGGTCGGAAATGTATTGCGTGCGGTAATAGTCGACGCCCGTGGTGAAACTGCCCGGCAGTCCGAAAATCGCATGCTGCATTTTCAGACGTGGCGTGAATGAACCGGTGGCGAAGTCGGTGTCCACGTAGTTGGCGAAGGCGCCACCGAAGGTGTAATCGTCGAAAAACGCTTTCTGATTCTTCAGTCGATACCCGCCGTCGACGATCAACTCCCGATCGGCCGACAGAAAACGGCTGTACCCCGCGGTGAGCGTGCTTCCTCGTTGTTTGGCGTAGTCATTCGGCGTGTTCGTGCCGCGCCGGTCGTTGACGAGTTCGTCGATGCCGGCGTCGGGATCGACATGACGCGGGCCCGGCAGCCGGAGACTCTGATCATCCGCGCCGAACTTTAGGAACCCTTCGCTTTGGTCCTGGCTCCAGCGCATGTCGGTTTGAAGATTGCCCTGGTGCAGCTCGTTGTTGCGGCGATAACCTCCGGAATCGATGCCGTTGGCGAAGATATTGAACGCGAACGGCCCCTCGCCGTGCGAGATAGAAGCATCCAGTTGCGTCGTTTTGTAGGACTCTCCGGTGACGGTGACATGACCGTTCGTTCCCGCGCGTCCCGGTGTTTTGGTGACGATGTTGATCGCGCCGCCGACCGCGCCGTCGCCGTACAGCACGCCACCGCCGCCGCGGATGATCTCGATGTGATCGATGTTGTCGAGTGGAATCGCCGCGTAGTTCACGTCGGAAAGGTCGATGTCGTTCAACCGTCGGCCATCGAGCAGAATCAGGGTATTTTGGGTGGAGGTGGCGCCGAAGCCGCGCAAGTCCACCGTGGTTTGCGTGGCGTGATTGCCATAGAGGCTGCGCGTGGAAACGCCGGCTTGCAGCGCGAGCAGTTCCGGCAGTGTTTTCGCCGGACTGCGACGGATGTCCTCCGCCGTTATGATGGTAACCGACGATGGCAGGAGCGCCGTGTCCGGTTCCAAGCGCGTTGCGGTGACGATAACGGCGTTCGGGGTGATCGTTTCGGCGAGGATCGGCAATGGGATGGCGCAAACCACGAACAGGATGGCCGGCTGTACGGCAGATGGCTTCATTCTTTTTTCTCCGCAAACTGCACGCACCCGTGCAGCGGTTGTCAGGGATGCGGCGGAGGAAGTTAAGGAGGGAAGCAGAAGGCAGTGAGGCCATTGCCGCCCGCGCCGCCCTCCGCGACACCGTTTGGGTTGCCTCAGGCCGGTCTCCGGGCTCACGAGTGGGTTGACCTGGTGAATCGCCTTCCCGTTCGCCGTTAATTGCAAAGGCAATTGAAGCGGCCAAACAGTGGCAATGATTCGCCTTGA
>Ga0187773_10000182_pt1 | contig 26924 bp, 18 predicted proteins | sample 0216_BV02_MP05_1_FD_133133 | JGI IMG/M metagenome (GOLD analysis project Ga0187773, IMG submission 133133) | Tropical peat soil microbial communities from peatlands in Department of Meta, Colombia - 0216_BV02_MP05_10_MG | ecosystem: Environmental > Terrestrial > Soil > Wetlands > Peat | place...
CTCGTAAACATGCGATACGGCTCAGTGACCCCGCGGGTCACGAGATCGTCGACCAGAACGCCCAGGTAAGCCTCATCTCGACGGGGACACCACGACTTCTGTCCCTTCACATACCGGGCGGCGTTGATTCCCGCGAGAAGACCCTGAGCCGCGGCCTCCTCATAGCCCGTGGTGCCGTTGATCTGGCCGGCGAAAAACAAACCCGAAATCGACTTCGTTTCCAGCGAATTCTTTAGGCAGCGCGGATCGAAATAGTCGTATTCGATTGCGTAGCCGGGCCGCAGGAGATGGGCATTCTCCAGACCCCGCACGCTGCGTACCAGATCGACTTGCACATCGAACGGTAAGCTGGTTGAGATTCCGTTCGGATAGAACTCATTGGTGCTCAGTCCCTCGGGCTCGAGAAAGATCTGGTGGCTGGGCTTGGAGGCAAAGCGATGAATCTTGTCTTCGATCGATGGACAATAACGCGGCCCGACACCCTCGATTACCCCAGTGTACATGGGAGAGCGATCCAGCCCCCTGCGAATGATCTCGTGCGTGTGCGGGTTCGTGTGAGTGATCCAGCACGGCAACTGCCGGGGGTGCATGGAAGCGCACCCGAGGAAGGAGAAGACGGGAACCGGGTCGTCGCCCGGCTGCACCTGCAGCACCGAGAAGTCGATGGTTCTACCGTCGATGCGTGGCGGCGTGCCGGTCTTCAGCCGGCCTACCGGAAGTCGGAGTTCGCGCATTCGTGCTGCCAGGCTGAGCGACGGTGGATCTCCTGCGCGACCAGCTTGGTAACTGGTCAAGCCAACGTGGACCAATCCCGAAAGAAATGTACCGGTTGTAAGAACGACAGCGCGAGCCGAAAAACGAATACCGAGCTGCGTGGTCACCCCAGTCACGCCCTCCCCGGTGAGCGTAAGGTCGTCCACTGCCTGCTGGAACAGAGTGAGATTGGGCTCATTTTCGAGCCGCGAACGAATTGCTGCCTTATAGAGCAGCCGGTCAGCTTGGGCGCGCGTTGCGCGGACTGCAGGGCCTTTGGAGGCATTCAGAAGCCGAAACTGAACACCTGCTTCGTCCGTGGCGATTGCCATCGCCCCACCGAGTGCATCGATTTCCTTGACCAGATGCCCCTTGCCGATTCCACCGATCGACGGGTTGCACGACATTTGACCAACGGTCTCGAGGTTGTGCGTCAGCAAGAGAGCTTTGCAGCCAGCTCGTGCGGCTGCCAGCGCGGCTTCCGTGCCGGCGTGACCTCCGCCGACGATGATCACATCGTAGTGGTCCGGGTGATGCATTGCTTTGCCTGGAACGTCTCGGAACCGAATTCTAAGGGCAATCCAGAGGCGGAAACAGATGTTTCACGTGAAACATCGAGACAAGCGGCCAAGTCATGATGTCGGCATGGCGGGGCGATTGTACAGGTTGTCAACTTGAAGCACACAGCTTGTCCACCGATCGTCCGCCAGCGGCCGACGAACAAGTGAGCCGGGCGACGCCAGCGACAGATGCGATCAGGCACCCCTCAGGTGAAAGAGCGTCCCAGAATTTCACGCCGTTCCGCCAGCTCGCGCGGTAGCCGCCTCCCAAGGGCCGTGAGCAGTTCGTCCTGGAACTTGAGTTCGCGCTGCCACTCCACCCGGTCTATTTCACTGATACGCTTGTACTTTTCTCCACTGAAGCCCTCAAGTCCGCGCCACTCCAAGTCGGCAAAGTCCGGAACGCGGCCGATTGGGGTGTCCGTAGCCCCAGCCTTGCCTGAACAGCGGTCCACTACCCATTTGAGCACGCGCATGTTCTCGCCGAATCCCGGCCAGATGAACTTGCCGTTCTCATCGGTGCGAAACCAGTTCACGCAGAAGATCTTCGGACGCTTGGACACGGAGCGGCCGAGCTTCAACCAGTGTCCAAAATAGTCGCCCATGTTGTAGCCGACGAAAGGAATCATAGCCATGGGATCGCGCCTCACCACCCCGACTTTTCCCGTGGCCGCAGCGGTGGTTTCGGAGCCCATTGTGGCAGCCATGTAAACACCTGCGTCCCAGTCCAACGCTTCGGCAACGAGCGGGACCGTGTCCGAACGACGGCCGCCAAACAGAAATGCGGATATCGGTACTCCATCCGGATTCTCCCACTCCGGGTCGATCGACGGGCATTGCGCGGCGGCCACGGTGAAGCGCGAATTGGGATGCGCGGCCTTGCGTCCGCAGTCAGGGGTCCATTCCTGGCCCTGCCAATCGATCAGTTTGGCTGGCGGTGTCTCAGTCATGCCCTCCCACCAAACGTCTCCATCCACCGTCATGGCAACATTCGTGAAAATCGTATTGCTGCTTATCATCGCCATGCAGTTAGCATTGGTCTTCTTGGAAGTCCCGGGAGCCACGCCAAACACGCCTGATTCCGGGTTAATCGCGTAGAAGCGACCATCCTTGCCAGGCTTGATCCAAGCGATGTCTTCGCCAATGGTCGACACCTTCCAGCCTTTGAACGTGGCCGGCGGAATCAACATCGCAAAATTCGTCTTGCCACACGCGGAAGGAAACGCCGCGCTCACGTAAATCTTCTCGCCGGAGGGCGGCGTGACACCCAGAATGAGCATGTGCTCGGCAAGCCAGCCCTGCTCGCGGCCCATCACCGAGGCGATCCGAAGCGAGAAACATTTCTTGCCCAGTAGAGCATTCCCGCCATAGCCGGACCCGAACGACCAGACTTCCTTTGTCTCTGGAAAGTGAACGATGTATTTCTGCTCCTTACTGCAGGGCCAGGGTACGTCCTGCTGTCCGGGAGCCAGTGGCGCACCAACAGAGTGCACACACGGGACGAAATAACCGCTCTTGCCAAGAAGTTCCCAGACCTTGCGGGTCATACGCGTCATGATGCGCATACTTGCCACCACGTACGGTGAGTCCGTCAGCTCCACGCCGATGTGAGCGATGTGCGAGCCAAGTGGGCCCATCGAAAAAGGGACGACGTAGAGCGTCCGACCCCGCATACATCCATCGAACAATTTATCGAGTGTCTCCCGCATCTGCCGGGGGTCGACCCAGTTATTGGTCGGCCCGGCGTCTTCTTTGTGCTCAGAGCAGATGAAGGTGCGGTCCTCGGTGCGCGCCACGTCACCCGGGTCCGAAAGTGCAAGGAACGAGTTTGGTCGAAGCTTGGGATTGAGTCGCTTCAGCATCCCCGACTTCACCATTTCGTCGCAAAGCCGGTCGTACTCTCCCTGCGAACCATCGCACCATACGATGCGATCGGGTTTTGCGAGGGCAGCGATGCGCGCTACCCACTCCTTGCCTGCTTCATGCTGAACATATGACGGAGCGTCAATACCGATACCTGCTATATGCCGTTGATTCATAGGGGGGCCTCGCGGTGGCGATCAGCCGCAATACGGAAGGCGACGATCGGTCAGTAGAAGGAACGACTGTATCACGACTCCAGGATTAGCGAAAATGAAAAGCAATTCAATGGCAACTTTGCCGCAAAATGAGCCTTCGGACCCCATACTTTTCGTCATCCGGAATTCAGGGCCTCACAAGTAATCATCCATCAAAGATTGCGCCCGCTGATCGTCCGGCTACTTTCCTACGCAGAATCGAGAGAAAATCTCGCCGAGAAGATCATCCGCAGTGAATTCCCCGGTAATCGCGCTGAGTTCGCGCTGCGCAAGTCGAAGCTCTTCTGCAAACAAGTCACTCTGTCCGACCAAGGCCTCAGCGTGCCCAAGCGCTTCGCCAGCGCGTTCGAGTGCGATGAGGTGCCGTTCACGCGCTATGAAGATGTCTTCGCCGCCCGGGCGCCATCCGGCAAGCACCAAGAGCACGCGGCGCAGCCCCTCTATCCCTTCGTCGCTCTTGGCTGATAGATAAACATGCCAGCCCTCCTCGGATTCCACCACCCGCGGTGCGTCGCCAGAAAGATCAATCTTGTTGAAAACCGTCACGCGCTTCTTCTTATCCGGTATACGCGCGAGGATTTGCTGGTCGGCGGTGGTAACACCGGCGCGTGCGTCGACCACGAGGAGGACGACTTCCGTGCGCTCTATGACCGTCCACGCGCGGGCCACGCCGATCGCCTCAACCGGGTCCGTGGCCTCCCGCAGCCCGGCCGTGTCGACAATGTTCATGGGAACGCCGTTGACTTGGATTGCCTGTCGCACCGCATCGCGCGTGGTGCCGGGAATTTCCGTCACGATGGCGAGATCCTCCCCTGCCAGCCGGTTTAGAAGCGATGACTTGCCCACATTGGGCTGTCCTGCCAGCACTACCTGCAAACCGCTTCGAAGGACGCTCCCTTGCTGGGCGCCTTGAAGCGCGCGGGCCAAGGCTTCGCCTATTCGTTGCAGACCCGCACGGATATTCTCCTGGTCGACTGCGTCAATTTCCTCCTCCGGAAAATCCAATGTGGCTTCGACCAGCATACGCAGCTCGACGAGTTGCTTGGCTAGGTTTCCGATAACCTTCGAGAATTCACCGCGAAGCGAGCGAAGCGCGCAGCGGGCCGCAGTTTCCGTTGCGGCTTCGATGAGGTCGGCTACGGCTTCCGCTTGCGCGAGATCGATCTTGTCGTTCAGGAAGGCACGGCGACTAAACTCGCCGGGCTCCGCGAGCCGTGCTCCGAGCTCAAGGCAGCGGCGGAGCACCATCTGGAGCACAACCGGCCCGCCGTGTCCCTGAAGTTCCAGCACGTCCTCCCCCGTGTAGGAAGCAGGACCTGGAAAAAAAAGCACCACACCGTCGTCTATGGGCTCGCCATCGGCTCCGCGAAACCTCGCGCGTTTGGCAAGCCGCGGTGCCGGAATTGCACCGATCAACTGCGTGGCGATGGGTCCGAGATTCTTGCCCGAAACCCGAACCACGCCGATGCCGGCCTGCCCGCTGGCAGTCGCAATGGCGGCAATTACATCGGAATCGGCTTGCCTTGCCATAACTCAGAAGCCGTCGCACCCAAATTCACTTGCGTTCAGCGTTTGACGGCGCCAGGAGCCTTTCCACCTCCGATCATGCGTGTGATTTGCCACTGCTGGAGGATCGAGAGGATGTTGTTGACGAGCCAGTAGAGCACGAGACCTGCCGGAAAGAAAAAGAACATGACACCGAAGGCGAATGGCATGATCATCATCACCTTGGCCTGCACCGGGTCAGGTGGCGTCGGATTCATTTTCGTCTGCACGATCATCGACAGCATCATGAGCGTCGGCAGAACGTACCAAGGGTCGGCGACCGAAAGGTCCGCTACCCACAAGTAGAACGGAGCCTGACGCAACTCCACGCTTTCCAAGAGAACCCAGTAGAGCGCGATGAATACCGGTATCTGCACCAGGATTGGCAAGCATCCGCCTAGCGGGTTGATTTTTTCGGTCTTGTAAAGGTCCATCATCGCCTGATTCATCTTCACGCGATCATCCCCGTACTGCTCGCGGAGCTTCATAAGCTTTGGTGTCACCAGCTTCATTCTGGCCATCGAGCGGTAGCTCGCGGCCGAAAGCGGGAAAAAGATCAGTTTGATCACCACCGTCAGCAGAATGATCGCGAGGCCCCAGTTGCCGAGCCAGCCGTGGAAAAGTTTCAGGACCCAGAAGAGCGGCGCGGAGATAATCGTGAGCCATCCGTAATCGACTACAAGCTGCAGGCCGGGCGCGATCGCCTTCAGTGCGTCCTGATCCTGAGGCCCCGCATAGAGAGCCACTGACACTCGTGCAACCGTACCCGGCGCGACCGGACCTACTGGCACTATGACACCCGCGGTATAGAAATCGTCAGAAATCTTCTTCGTGAAAAACTCGCGTGCCTCCTTTTCTTTCGGAAGAAGCGCAGCGACAAAGTAGTGCTGGACGACGGCGATCCATCCGTTGTCGGCAGTTTTCGGGTACGGCACCTTGCCTTTATCGACGTCCGAGAACGTGACTTTCTGAAACTTTTCCTGATCTGTATACACGGCCATGCCGGTATAGGTTTTGGCCATGTGCGGATCGTCGGCCGGCGCATTCCCATCGCGCGTGAGTTGAAAGTATGCGTGCGTGGCAAGCGGTTCCCGCGAGCCGTTGGTGATCTCCTCGGCAATATCGATCCGGTAACTTCCTCGATGAAAGGTCAGTACCTTGGTAACCTGCACGCCTCCGGGCCCGCTTGCCTCGAGGCGCACGTCGACCTTGTCCTCGCCATCGGCCAAGACAAATTCCCTTCCCTTCGCGCGAAACAGCGTTCGGTGATTGGGAAGATCTGTGCCAATCAGCCCGCTTTGCGCGGTGTAACGATGTTCCGGCCCTAGCAGGACCAAGTTCTTGTTTCGGACGAGCGTGTTCTTGTGATGAAGCAACTCTAGGTAGACAAGATCGCCACCTTGAGTATCGATCTCCGCAATCACCCTGTCGGTGCGGACTCGCAGGCGCTCCCTGGGTTCGCCGGGCAGCGTCGTCGGTGGAACGGGGGTCGGGCTCTTGCCAGGCTGCGCCATCGTCGGCGCAGTTGGCGCCGGAACCGCCGAAGGCGAAGGGGGTGCAACGGCTGCAGGAGGTCGACTTTCCTTTTGCCACGCATCCCAAAGCAGGAGAAGCGAGAAGGAAAACACGAAGAAAAGTATCAGTCGCTGGGTGTCCATGAGAACTTTAGGGAACCGGGTCGTAGCCACCCGGATTCCAAGGATGGCAGCGCGCGAGGCGTTTGGTGGCCATCCAAACACCGAGCAAGGCACCGTGGCGCTCAATCGCTTCCAAAGCGTAGGCGGAACAGGACGGATGGAAACGGCACCTTGGGCCGAGCCAAGGCCCTACGCCGTAGCGGTAGCCCCGGATCAAGAGCGCCAATACTCTGCTCACTAGGCCCTCGTCATCATGTCCGCTAAGTCGGTGACGAGGAATCCTTTCCCCGTCACCCGAATGAGAATATCGCGGCCCCCGAGGATTGCCTGTTTGCGACGAAACCACTCGCGAAGCAGACGCTTCATTCGATTGCGATCCACGGCGCGTGGAAACACACGCTTGGGTACGATAAGCCCGAGTCTGGGCGCCCCAAGCGCATTCGCCTTAAGAGAGACACTGAAGCCCGGACGCCTGGAAAGGCGTCCGCTGGTAAGCAGGGCGGCCACGTCGGCCGTGCGAAGCCGCTGCCAGCGCCGATAACGCTGGCTCAAACGCTTAGGCGAGCTCGCCCCTTGGCGCGTCGCGCCCGCAGGACCGCTCGCCCCCCTCGGGTGCGCATGCGAACAAGAAATCCGTGAGTACGCTTCCTACGGATGACCGAGGGCTGAAAAGTACGTTTCATAGAGTGATCCTACTGAGATTAGGCAGAACTTTTAATTAGACGACACTTCTTGCCCGACTGTCAAAACTTCACTTCAGAAGTTAGTGGGTCAAGCTGATCCGCACGACTTGCGTAAGTCTGATTTCGAGCGAACAAGTTTCCTCAATCTCGGCTCTCAAGCCTGTGGATAACTCTGATCAAAAGGCGTAGAATCGCACGCAAATTACGCTGGTTCACGAACTATAATCCCCATGCACGGTTTCTGGGCCTCTTGCCTGAATCGATTGGAAAAAGAGCTTCCCGCTCAGCAATTTAATACCTGGATCCGCCCACTCCATCTGGACGAATCTGCAGCGCCTTCCGGAGAGTTGCGCCTGCTTGCGCCGAATCGATTTGTACTTCAATGGGTAAAAGAGCGATTCGTTCCCCGAATCGAAGCGATGGGGGCTGAATTCTTTTCGTCGCCCATCCGCGTGTCGGTTTCGCTAGGGGCCACGAACACCGCGGAGCTGCCCAAGGCACCGATGGCTGCACCGCGTCTACTCCGCCCCGCGACAGCGCGCGCGCCTCACCCGGAGCGCTCCAGTCTCCTTCCCGAATTCACCTTCGATAACTTCGTTGCGGGGAAAGCCAATCAGCTTGCTCGTGCCGCCGCACTTCAGGTAGCTGAACATCCAGGCACCTCATACAACCCGCTCTTCATTTACGGCGGCGTGGGGCTTGGCAAGACGCACTTGATACACGCGGTCGGGAACCTCGTGCTGTCGCAACACCCTAGCGCCCGGGTGCGCTATCTGCACGCCGCACAGTACATTTCGGATGTGATCCGCGCTTACCAGCAAAAGTCCTTCGACGATTTCAAGCGCTATTACCATTCCCTGGACTTGCTTCTGATCGACGATATCCAGTTCTTCACAGGCAAGGACCGCACGCAGGAGGAATTTTTCTACGCATTCAATGCCCTTATTGAAGCCCACAAGCAGTTGATCATCACCTGCGACACATATCCAAAGGACCTCGCCGGGATGGACGAAAGGCTTAAATCACGATTTTCCTGGGGCCTCACCGTAGCCATCGAGCCCCCCGAGCAGGAAATGCGCGTCGCGATTATCTTGAAGAAGGCCGAAGCTGTCTCCATCAAACTCTCGGAGGAAGTGGCATTCTTTATTGCAAAACACATCCGCTCTAACGTCCGGGAACTTGAGGGTGCATTGAAGAGCGTTGTCGCTTACTCGCGCTTCAATGGCCGAGATATCACCCTAGACACCACGAAAGAGGCCCTTAAGGATCTGCTTTCGGCGCAAAACCGGCAGATAACGATTGAGAACATACAGAAGACCGTCGCCGAGTACTACAAGATAAAAGTCTCTGACATGCATTCCAAAAAACGCAACCGGAACGTCGCCAGGCCCCGTCAACTGGCGATGGCGCTCGCCAAAGACCTGACTCAGATGAGCCTGCCCGACATCGGTGACGCGTTCGGTAATCGGGATCACACGACAGTTCTGCACGCCTGCCGGACGATTACCGAATTGCGCGATAAGAACCATGACATCAATCGGGACTATCACGTGCTTGAGCAGGTGCTCAAGGGGTGAGCTGGAAAGCGCGCATGTTGGAGACGAACCGTTCGCGCTTTGCTCAGCAGTTTTCCACCAATTCTTCAGTCGCAAACCTGTGCGCCAAGGGTGAGCCGGATAGCCACTTTACGAAGAAGGTAGCAGTCATAATCATCGCCAAGGAAACTAAATGAACCTTCTTAAGACGAAGCGGGAAACTTTGCTTGAGCCCCTCCAAGCGGTCACCGGAATCATAGAGCGACGCCATACCTTGCCGATATTGTCGAATGTGTTGCTCTCGAGGACCGATACTCAGATGGAATTTGTTGCTACAGATATAGAAATCGAGATTACCGCCGCCATGACGGTCGAAGGACCCGGGGAATCCAGAAAGATCACGGTTGGCGCGAGAAAGCTGTTCGACATCCTGCGGGCGCTCCCTGAAGGAACAGAGGTCACGCTGGCGCTCCAGGACAAGCGCCTTCAGGTCAAATCTGGGAGAAGCCGTTTCAACCTCCAGACCCTTTCGGCCGAGGACTTTCCAAGACTCTCAATTGCTGAGAAATCGGCCACGCGCTTCTCGGTACCCCAGAGACTCTTGAAATCACTTCTCGGCCTTGTTCAATACGCGATGGCCCAGCAGGATATCCGGTATTACCTAAACGGCCTGCTCATGGTTGTCGAGGAAGGCCAATTGAAACTTGTCGCTACTGATGGACACAGACTCGCGTACGCGAGCCGCGAGGCAGGCGCGCATGAGACCCTGGAGAGGCAAGAGGTGATCCTTCCCCGTAAGACCATCATAGAGCTGTCAAAGCTCCTCGCGGACAGCGACGACCCGGTTTTGGTAGAGTTGTCCGCAGCTCAGGCGAAGTTCGTCTTCGGTAACGTAGTGCTCGTCTCGAAGCTGGTGGACGGAAAATTCCCGGATTATGCGCGCGTGATTCCTCAGAACCAAACGAAGAAGCTGAAGCTCGATCGTGTTGCACTGCTTCAGGCGCTCCAGCGCGCCGCTATCCTCACCAACGACAAGTACCGAGGCGTGCGCTGGGTGCTGGGCGACGGTAGCCTCAAGATTAGCTGCAACAACACTGAGCAAGAGGAGGCCCAGGAAGAACTAGACGTACCCTACAAGGGAGAGACGCTCGATATCGGATTCAACGTGAGCTATCTCGTAGATGTGCTAAACAATCTCGACTGCACGGAAGTGGAATGTGGTTTGGGAGATGCGAATTCGAGCGCCCTGTTCACGGTTCCGGGGCGTACCGACTTCAAGTATGTCGTGATGCCGATGCGCATCTGAGCAGAGAGAGAGAAATGGGCGAGCCACAAAAGAACGAGCCAGAACGCGATCAGTACGACTCCGACAGCATCAAGGTGCTCAAAGGCTTGGACGCCGTTCGCAAGCGTCCGGGGATGTACATCGGCGATACATCCGACGGAACCGGGCTGCATCATATGGTCTTCGAAGTAGTCGACAATGCCATCGACGAGGCCCTGGCGGGCTTCTGCGATGAGATCGCTGTCACGATTCACACCGACAATTCGATCAGCGTCGTTGACAATGGTCGTGGCATCCCGACGGGTATTCACGACGAAGACGAGCAAAAGCGCTCTGCGGCGGAGATTGTGATGACCGAACTCCACGCTGGCGGCAAGTTCGACAATAACTCCTACAAGATCGCGGGTGGCCTGCACGGGGTGGGAGTTTCGGTCGTGAACGCCCTTTCCGATTGGCTGCGCCTTACCATCCGGCGAGACGGTAACAGCCATTTCATGGAGTTCAGACGCGGCGTTCCGGTCGCTCCCCTCAAGGTTACCGGCAAGACAGAAAGACGCGGCACCGAGGTCCATTTTCTCGCCAGCACCAGTACCTTCGGGGTCATCGAATACCACTTCGACATCCTGGCGAAGCGGCTGCGCGAGCTCTCCTTTCTCAACAACGGCGTGAAGATAAAGCTCATCGACCAGCGCTCCGGGAAGGAGGAGAACTTCGCGCACACCGGCGGCGTGAAAGGGTTCGTTGAGTACATAAACAAGAGCAAGAACGTTCTCCATGGATCGCCTTTTCACGCGATCGCGCAAAAAGAGGGCATCACCGTCGAAGTGGCGATGCAATGGAATGATTCCTATCAGGAGCAGGTGCTGTGCTTCACCAACAACATCCCGCAGCGCGACGGCGGCACTCACCTTTCGGGTCTGCGGGCGGCGATGACGCGCAGCTTGAATCAGTACATCGAGTCGAACGAGATCGCGAAGAAAGCCAAGGTCGAGACAACGGGGGACGACATGCGCGAAGGTCTGTCGTGCGTGCTGTCTGTCAAGGTTCCGGAGCCCAAGTTCTCTTCGCAAACCAAGGACAAGCTCGTGTCCTCGGAGGTGGGTCCCGTGGTCCAGGAGCTGGTCGGCGAGAAGCTGAAGAACTTTCTGCTCGAGCGGCCCAACGACGCCCGCATCATTTGCAGCAAGATCGTCGATGCAGCCCGGGCGCGGGAGGCGGCGCGCAAGGCGCGCGAAATGACGCGCCGGAAGGGCGTGCTCGACTCGTTCGGCCTGTCCGCCAAGCTTGCCGATTGCCAAGAGAAAGATCCCGCGCTTTGCGAGCTCTACATCGTCGAGGGCGATTCGGCTGGGGGCTCGGCGAAACAGGGACGCGACCGCAAGTTCCAGGCGATCCTGCCGCTGAAGGGCAAGATACTGAACGTGGAAAAGGCGCGTTTTGAAAAGCTCGTTTCCTCGCAGGAAATCGTGACCCTGATCCAGACGCTTGGGACGGGGATAGGGACGGAAGAATTTGACGCTGCGAAGCTGCGATACCACCGAATAATCGTCATGACGGACGCGGACGTCGACGGGGCCCACATCCGGACCCTTCTGTTGACCTTTTTCTACCGCCAGATGCGAGAGCTGATCGAGAAGGGATACGTCTATATAGCGCAGCCGCCGCTATACAAGGTAAAGCTCGGAAAGCAGGAGCGCTACTTCAAGGACGACAACGAGCGTGGTCAGTACATGCTGACGCAAGCGCTGGTAGGCGCTTCGCTCGTGCCGAAGCTTGGCGCGCAGCGAGTCGAGGGAAAATCGCTTCAGCAGCTCGCCGTAGGCTATCTGTCCCGCGAAGCTATCGTCAGCCGCCTTTCCAAGACCATCGACGAGGAAGCCCTCACCGCACTCAAGCGTGGAGTGAAGGTGGACCTGTCCAGCGCACAATCAGCGGGGGCGAGTGCGCTCCGTCTCAAGGAAGCGATGGCAGTAAACGGAAACGGGGTCAACGTTCGAGCCCGCTATGACGAGAAACACGAGCAACATCAGCTCGTGATCCAACGCAATCACCATGGCAACACGCGGACAAGCGTACTGGATCAGGACTTTCTTCAGTCCGGTGACTATGAGCATCTCGATCGCTTGTCCCAGGTGCTTAACAGCGCAGTGGGTCCCGGGGCGATGGTGATGCGTGATGATAAGCAGCGGCCGGTCGCCGATTTTGCGGAGGCGATGCAATGGCTGCTCGGCGAAGTCGAGCGCAGCGCGAGCATCCAGCGGTACAAAGGCCTCGGGGAGATGAATCCCGAGCAGCTGTGGGAGACGACTATGGACCCGCAGTCGCGCCGCCTCCTGAAAGTCCAGATAGAGGATGGCATCGCGGCGGACGAGATCTTCACCAAGCTCATGGGCGACGACGTGGAGCCGCGGCGCATCTTCATCGAGCAGAACGCGCTGGTCGCCCGCATCGATGTCTAGGCGTCGCGCGCACAAGCGTCGACTTTGGATAGTCCTTTCAAGCCGCTTTTCGACTTCGCGTAACCCGGCTGCGGCCTGAGCCCTTGTTCGGCTTTGGGCGTGCCGCCGGCTTTTGTCCCGCGTCCGCCCGTTCCTTAGGGCTGGGGGCCGAGGGTGCTGTGGGGGTGACTTTGGCCGCACGCGGTGCGAACTCGAATCCTACCCTCCCGTCGGAGCCTCGCGCGAGAAACGCAGAAAACGGCCTCCCTTTCCTAGAGATGAACCGGTGAAGAAGATCGGTTTTCCCGGTGGCCAACAGCTTTCGAATCTGTTCCGGCTCGATCGGACGCTGAAGAATTACGCGCCCGGATCGGAAGTCGCACCGCTTGGCTGGTCCGACGCTGTTTTCGCAAACGTAGGCCATCGCATGCTCAAACACGCGCCCCCCGCATTTCGGACATGAGCCCAGAGGCGTCTGACCGGAAAAATCCACTGGCGAGGCATTCGCCTCGTTCCCCGGTTGCTGACCAAAGTCGAATTCGGCACGGAATTCGGGTGTGAGCCGCACCATCGCTGCAAACGGCTTGCCTGCGCGACTCCGGAACCCGGTAAGCGGACCCACCGTGCCCTTCGAAATAAGAATCTCGATCTCCTCCGGCGCAAACTCCCGGCTCGAGACGACCTTCCAGATCGAAAAGTCGCATTTCCTGCACTGGAACTTGCGATAGTTCTCCTGCACCGTGCCGCCGCACTTTGGACAGGGGGCGTTCAGCGTCAGGAATACTGTATCCGGTATCCGACCGCCCTTGATTCGAGACACCATGTCGCGAGTCAGATCAACGATGTGATCCATGAAGTCAGTGCGCGAGAGACTACCGTGCTCCATCTGCTTGAGCTTGAACTCCCAATTGCCCGTGAGTTCTGGAGAATACAGCTCGCTGACGCCGAAGTGGCGCAAGGCAAAAAGGAGCGAGAACGCCTTTGGGGTCGGGTGCAAATCGCGCCCGGTGCGATGCACGTAGTCTTCGGCGATCAGGCCCTCAATAATCTGGGCGCGCGTTGCCGGAGTGCCAAGCCCCTTTTCGCTCATTGCCTGGCGTAAGTCTTCATCATCCACCAGCTTTCCTGCGCCTTCCATGGCAGAAAGCAAAGTCGCCTCGGTGAACCGTGCGGGAGGTTTGGTCTGAGTTGCACGCACTTCCACCGAGACGGTGCTGACTTTCTCCCCGTTTTCTATCGGCACCAGGCTCGCAGCCTCCCCGCCCTCGGCTTCCTTTCCGTAGACTTCGAGCCAACCGGCTTCGGTCATTACCCTGCCGTCGGATCGGAAAGTTTCTCCCTCCACGCGCGTTAGTCGCGTTGTCACGAGATACTCGGCCGCTGGAAAGAAGACGGCAAGAAAACGCTTGACCACGAGGTCGTAGAGCTTCGCCTCCGCCTCGGAGAGGTGTCCTGGCTCCTGGAGCGTGGGAATGATCGCGAAGTGGTCGGAAATCTTTTTGTCGTCGAACACCCGTTTGTTCGGCTTCACCCATGCCTTCTTGAGGATTTGCCTTGCGTGCTGCGCGTAGCCGTGGGCCTTTCGTGCAGCCAAGGCTTCCAAGGTCCTTTTCACCGTGCCTAGATAGTCTTCGGGTAGCGCGCGTGCATCGGTTCGCGGATAAGTCAGAACCTTGTGTCTTTCATACAGCGCCTGCGCTAACGATAGCGTGGTCTTGGCCGAAAAACCGAAGCGGCCGTTGGCCTCTCGCTGCAAGCTGGTCAAATCATAGAGTAAGGGGGAAAGCTGCGATGCGGGCTTTGCCTCCTCGGTGACCACGCCGATTCTTCCGAGACATCTTGTTTGGATAGCCTCAGCACGATCCTTTTCCCAAATGCGCTCCGGCCTCGATTCGCTGTCTCCTTCTCTTGATGTCTTTTGGAAGGTCTCGTCGAGCCAGCGGCCGGGATATTCGCCGGCAGCGGCGCCGAACACGGCGTGGACCTCCCAGTAGTCGCGCGGCTTGAAACTGCGAATGCGGTCTTCGCGCTCGACCAGAATGGCGAGGGTGGGTGTTTGTACCCTACCGACCGTAGTCTTGTAGAAACCGCCTTCCTTCGAATTAAAGGCGGTCATTGCGCGCGTGCCATTGATGCCGACCAGCCAATCGGACTCCGATCGACAAACTGCCGCGTCGGCCAAGGGCCGCAGTTCACGGTCCTTGCGAAGTCGCTCAAATCCCTCGCGGATCGCGCCCTGCGTCATGGATTGCAGCCACAAGCGCTCGATAGGCTTCTTGTTATTTGCGTGCTGCATGATGTAGCGAAAGATCAACTCACCCTCTCGCCCGGCATCACAGGCATTGATAACGCCGGCGACGTCCTTGCGCTTGAGCAGCCTCTCCAGGACCTCTAGGCGCTCCTGGCTGCGCTCTATGGGTTTCAGGTCGAAATGCGGTGGGATGACCGGCAGATTGGCAAAGGACCATTTGCCCCGCTTGACTTCCACACCCTCGGGCGGAACGAGCTCAAGCAGATGACCTATCGCCGAGGAGATTACATACTCCTTGCCCTCATAGTAATCGCCGTGTCGCGCGAACCCGCCCAATGCCCGAGCAATGTCGTTGGCGACGGAGGGCTTTTCGGCAATGATGAGTTTTTTAGTCACGCCGGAGAGACGCAAAGGCTGACGACAGGAACTGCGTCGCCGCTACGCGAAGCGCTGAATGATAAGTGCAATTCGGACGCGAAGCAAGAAAAGGCGGCGTCAAACGGCCAGGCATGCAGCTGCGACCCGCGGCACCTCTCTAATGCATTTGCCTCTTCTCACCGTCCGGGAGCAACTCGTCCAAGATGAGCGCGTCGACATTTCCTCGGCGCGTCCACAGGACCATGAGAACGATGACCTTCAACTTGTCCAAACGGACAATTTCGTCGGGCAGCTCCATCGCCCGTTCGATAACCAGCTCGCGCAGCAGTGGTGTAAGAATCCCGGCGCTTTCAAGAAAAGTAATGAATCCTCGCGTCTCCAAGGATAGTTTGCAGGTCTCCCCACCGTTGTATCCCCGGAAGGACGGTCGCAAGTCGAGGGATTCGGGCAACCTGTCTTCCGGAGAACGCGTCAGCTCGCTCAACCAATCGAGCGCGTCGTGAATATCCTCATTTTCGAATCCTGCCGCATGCAATTTGCGTTCGAGAGTGTCCTGGTCCGGATAGGTTTCCGTCTGGTAGTAGTTTTCAAACAGATAGACGAGTATCTCGAACATTATTGGCGCATCCTCAGCGAATACGTTGGTATAAGCCTCCGGGTAGAGGTGCTACCTTTCCATCCAGCTCCAATTCGAGCAGCATCGCCGATACGACTTCGGCCGTCAAGCCGCTGCGCGCTATCAGACTGTCAATATCACACGAGTCAAAACCCATCTTCTGCAGCAGCAAGTGATCCTCGCCCTGCCTAGCGGTCTTGTCGAGGCTCTTCTCCTTGAGGCCGAATTCCTCGAGCACGTCTTGCGCGCTTTCGACGAGCTTCGCACCCTGCTTGATCAGGGCATGGCAACCCTTCGCCAGCGGCGAGTGGATGGAACCGGGAATGGAAAATACGTCCCTGCCCTGCTCCGCTGCGAGCCGTGCCGTAATCAGCGATCCGGAATCTATCGCTGCTTCCACGACGAGGCACCCGCGGGCGAGCCCTGAGATCAAGCGATTACGGCGCGGGAAATTGGAGGCCTTAGGCGGAGTATCGAGGGGAAATTCGGATACAAGGGCGCCCCGCAGCGAAATTTCGTTCGCAAGCGAATCGTTTCCCCTGGGATATACGATGTCGATCCCGGTTCCGAGCACTGCGATGGTCGAGCCCCGCCCTTCTAGGCCGCCCGCGTGCGCGGCGCTGTCGACGCCCAGCGCCAGCCCGCTGATGATCGTCAATCCTGCGTCGCTAAGGGCACGGGCAAACCTGCGCGCGTTCTCAACGCCCTGCGGCGTGGCATTCCGGCTTCCGACGATGGCAAGCCCGGGTGAGCTAAGGAATCCTGTCTCTCCGGAAACATACAGTATCGCGGGCGGGTCCGGAATCTCCAGAAGTTGCTTCGGATATCGCGAATCTGCGAGGGTTAGAATGCTGTGTCGCGACTGTGTCGCCCACTGCAAGGCCTTTTCAACGAGCGGGGCGCGACTGCGGTCGAGCACTAGCTCCACTAATGGTTGGGGGACGACCCGGCCTAGCTGCGAGCGTGATGCCGCCAGCACCTGGGTCGGCAGGCCGAAGGCCGAAAGGAGGGATCGAAAGGCCTGGCTTCCCAGACCCGGAACCAGACCAAGGTCAATCCACGCCGCCAGTTCTTCGCCCGTGTCGCTCATGAGCGAGCGCCTAGGGGATGGAACCTGCGCTCAAGTGTCTCAGGGCTTCTGGACGATGTCGCCAGGTTGAATCGGGCGAGAACTTTCCATGACGAGAGCGTAGGAGACCGATTCAAACGTGCGGAAGACGAACACCAAACCGTAACGCTCCGGCGGCAATTGAATTCGTTTCGATGCTTCGCGTGATTTCAGATAGTCCTCTTGGTCGTAGACAACCACGTTGCGATAGACCGCGAGTACGTGTCCGGGCTCAAGTCCGTCGCGCTTGCCTCTGTTGATGGAGATTATCGAGTCACGCCCACCCACGCTGGTCGCCAAGGAATCGTAGAGAGCGATGATGCGGCCGCTGACCGCCGAGTCCGGAGCATGGGGCACGTAGTTGGGGATAGTGGGCGGCGGGACTGGGATGAGACGGTCTCCGGCCGAAATTTCCTTCTTAGAGTCCAAAATTTGCACTGTGGCCGGCTCGCCGTCCCGAGTCACGCGCGCGGTTCCGAGGAATACCGCCTCGAACCCGAGCGTTCTCCCAGTGTCCGGATCGACAAGCGCCTGTCCGGCCCGATAGACCTGCCAGAAAGGCTCCTTGGATGCCCCGACTCCGCTTACGTATGCAATGCTGCCCTTGCCGACATTTACCCGGTTTTCTTCGGCGGCCACGATGCGAGGGGCTCTGGCCAGCCCTCTCGATTCAACGATCAGCGGTTGCGTGAGGAACGGCTCGATCGCCTTGGCTGGAATCGCCGGTATGGCATACGCCGCCAACGGCTGAGTGTAGACGCTGGGGGAGAGCTTGACCGATTCGGCGCGGCCGGCACCCCCGGCGGCCGCACCTTCCTCGGCAAGGCGCAATCGCGGTGGCGATACGCTTCGGTCGAGGACAAGAACGTCCCCAGGGGCGATGACGTGCGGATTCCGGATCTGCTCCTGATTCATGCGCCAGATCTCAGGCCACCGCCACTGGTCATTCAGGAACTTGGTGGCAATGCTCCAAAGTGTGTCGCCCCTCTGGACGACGTATCGGTCCGGGGCGCCGTCCTTGAGCTTCAGATCATCCTGCGTGATCCCCGAGGGAGCGCTTCCCAAGAGGACGACTGCCAAGAGAGCTGTGATAGACTTTTGCATGACCGCCTCGTCTGGAATTTCCGGCCGCAGCCCCTATATTAGCGGTTGCCGCCGCCATTTTATAGTCCGCATTAAATTGTGCATCTAATTATCTAAATTCGCAAGTATTTATGGCTTTGCTGACCATCCTGCGATACCCCGATCCAAGGCTCTACACGAGGGCCGGACCGGTAGCTGGAATTGACGAGTCCATCCGTGGCTTGGTGCGGGACATGGCGGAAACCATGTATGCAGCCCCGGGCCTTGGCCTCGCCGCGACGCAAGTGGATGTACACAAGCGGGTGATAGTCATCGATGCCTCCGAGACTCGTGATCAGCTCTTGGTCCTGATAAACCCCGAGATTGTCACGCGAGAGGGAACTCAGTACCGGGAGGAGGGCTGTCTTTCTGTACCCGGAATATACGACGCAGTCGAGCGTGCTGAACGGGTAACGGTGCGTGCTCTCAACGTCGAGGGAGAGCCTTTCACTTTGCATGCCGAGAAATTGCTTGCCCTCTGCATCCAGCACGAGATGGATCATCTGGAAGGCAAGGTCTTCGTCGACTATCTCTCGCGGTTCAAGCAGCTTCGCATCAAGGCGAAACTTCAAAAACAGGTTCGCAAGTCGGCCTGAACAAGACATCCGCTCCCCCGCAGCAATTGGACCGGCAGAGGCGAGCGGGGCTTCTTTCGACGTTCCGAGCCTAGGGGTGCCGGGTTGAACGTCGTATTTGCAGGCACGCCCGAGTTTGCCGCCACTTGCCTTGCCGCTCTTCTTGAGTCCAGGCACCACGTGGCCGGCGTCCTGAGCCAGCCGGACCGACCCTCCGGGCGCGGTCTTTCCCGGACGCTTTCCCCGGTAAAGCGGCTTGCGGTGACGCGTGGAGTTGAAATCTGCCAGCCTGCCAATCTAGACGACGACCGTGTCGCGGAGCAGTTGAGGCACTGGCTGCCCGACGTGATGGTAGTCGCAGCTTACGGCTTGATACTGCCACAGAAGGTGCTCGGCATCCCTAGATTCGGCGCGATCAACGTGCACGCTTCGCTTCTTCCGCGATGGCGCGGCGCTGCACCGATCCAGAGGGCCCTCCTCGCGGGAGACGAGGTCACCGGGATATCCATCATGCGCATGGAGGCGGGCCTGGATACCGGCCCTGTGCTCCTGCAGGAAGCGGTTCCAATATCAGAGGAAGACACCGCGGGTACGCTTCACGACCGGCTCGCGGTTCTGGGTGCCAAGCTTGTCGTTCAGGTGTTGGACAGGCTTGTGCTCGGCGAATTCAAGGGGACGCCGCAGCCGGCTGAAGGCGTGACGTACGCCGCGAAGATCGAAAAGCGAGAGGCGAGAATCGACTGGCGTGAGAGCGCTAAGGCTGTTTGTCGTCGCGTTCGCGCCTTCAACCCCTACCCTGGAGCAAGCGCTCGCGCGCGCGGCGTGGAGCTCAAGATCTGGGCCTGTTTGGCTGCGGCAGGTCGGGGGCAGCCCGGCAGCGTTCTCCGTGCAGGTCATGACGGCCTAATGGTGGCTTGCGGCGACGGCGCAGCGCTGGTAACCGAACTGCAGCGCCCCGGAGGAAAACGGCTTGCGGTCGCGGATTTCCTGCGCGGGTTCCCGATATCGCCAGGCGAACATCTTCAGTCCTAGGCGCGGGCGTCCCGGCCCTCCGACCCATATAATGCGGGTAACGCTCGTTACCTTTGGGCAGTAGGCCGTGTCGTCACTTGCTCTGAGTCCCTCTCTTGCGGAAGCCTTCGCTGCAGCGGCCGAAGTGCTTCGGCGCGTCATCGAGGGCGAGAGCCTGAATGCCGCGCTCGCCGAGTTGCGGCGTACCTCCCTAGAGCGGACGCTTTTCGCCGCGGCGCAGGATCTCTGCTACAACACCCTTCGGGGCTACGGTGTGATTGACGTCGCTCTCGAGCGTTTGCTTGACAAGCCGCTCACCGATACGCGGCTGCGCGCCCTGCTGCTCGCGGCGAGCGCAGAGCTTGTCGCGCGGCCACAGGCCGCACATGCTGTGGTGCATCAAGCGGTGGAGGCGGCCGTCAGCCTGGGGTATTCTCGGGCAAAGGGATTGGTCAACGCAGTCCTACGCAGTTTCCAGCGTCGCATGCAACCCCTGTTGCGCGAAATCGAGGGCACCGAGCCTGGACGCTATCGGCACCCGCAATGGTGGATCGATGCCCTTCGCCGGGCCTACCCGCGAGATTGGGAAGCCGTGCTCCTGCATTCGAATCGCCATCCACCCATGACGCTCAGGGTAAACTGCAGACGGCTCTCGGCGGACGCATACATCGAAAAGCTGCGGCAGGGCGGGTTCACCGCACGGCCGTTGGGTGCGGAGGCCGTCCTTCTGGAAAAGCCTTGTCGCGTGGACCTGCTCCCCGGATTCGGTTCGGGCGATGTGTCCGTCCAGGACGCGGGGGCGCAACGGGCGGCGCACTTCCTCGATGCCCGAGACGGAATGAGGGTCCTCGACGCCTGCGCTGCGCCGGGTGGCAAGACCGGCCATATTCTCGAGCTTGCAAGCTGCGACGTGCTCGCCGTCGATTCGGACAAGGTGCGTGCGAGACAGATCGCTGAAAACCTTCATCGGCTGCAGCTGACCGCGAAAATCATAGTCGGCGACAGCGGCGAGCCATCGAGTTTCTGGGGAGGTGAGGCGTTCGATCGAATTCTGCTGGACGCACCGTGCTCTGCCTCGGGAGCCGTGCGACGTCACCCTGACATCAGGTGGCAGCGTCGGGCCTCCGATATCCCGGAGTTCGCCCGGAAGCAATCTCGGTTGCTCGATGCGCTGTGGCGTGTGCTCGGGTCAGGCGGCAAGATGCTGTACGCCACGTGCTCGCTATTTCCAGAGGAGAACGCCGAGCAGATAGACGCATTTCTCGCGCGCCATGCCGATGCCACATTGCTCCCGCTGTCCGGGAACACCCGGCCAGAGGAACCTGCAGAAGGGAAGCAGTCCCAGCCGCCCGGCGTTGCCCCTACCGGGGGCCAGTTCTTGACCTGTGCGGATAGCGACGGCTTCTATTACGCCCTGCTCGGAAAGAAGAGCGGCCGTCACGGCGGTGGCCCCGAAAATGCCTAATACGAGCTTGCGCCAACTCGGCGCGGCGCTGCTCCTTGGGAGTGTTGCCGCGACGGCCACGGCCGATGCGATCCAGGTGAATAACGCGACGCTGGAGGTCGCTGAGACAAGGTATGCCTTGTTCGCAGATTTCCGCCTGGAGCTCACAACTTCGCTGCTCGAGGCGCTGAGCAACGGAGTCTCCCTCGGATTCCTGGTGGAGTTCGAGCTGTCGCGGCCGCGCTGGTACTGGTTAAACGAGAAGACCACGACGGAAAAATTGGAGCTGCGCCTCTCCTATATTCCACTGGCCAAGCAATACCGCCTTTCCAGCGGATCGCTCCATCAGAATTTTTCTTCGCTTTCCGAAGCGCTGCGGGCCCTGGGCGAAGTCCATGGGTGGCCGGTGCTCGACAGGGATCAGGTAGAAAATGGCAGGAGATATATCGCCTCTGTCCGCATGCGCCTCGACCCGGCGCAACTGCCGACGCCGTTCCGCGTGATGAGTGCCGTCACCAGCCGAGAATGGACGCTCGCCTCAGATTGGAAGCGTTTTCCTTTCACTCCGCTTGCGCCGGTTCAGGAGGCTAGATGACCTACGTGTTCATCGCCAGCGCCGCCCTGGGTGCCAGCCTGCTGTTCCTGCTCGCCGCCGCAACCGCAAACTCGCCGCTGTTTGCGGAGTACTACCCGCAGCTACTCGCCTTGAATGCGGTTATCGCGCTCGCGCTATTGGGCCTGGTTGCGTACCAGCTCACGGTGCTCGCGCGGCAGCGACGTGCCAAGGTCTTCGGCTCACTGCTTACCTTTCGTGTGCTCGTCATGTTCGCGCTGGTGGGAGTCGTTCCAGGCCTTCTCGTTTATATCGTGTCGTTACAGTTTCTCGCGAAGAGCATAGAGTCGTGGTTCGATGTCCGAGTCGAACGAGCTCTCGAAAGTGGTCTGAATCTCGGGCGTGCGGCGTTGGACGTCATGCTGAACGAGCTTCTGCTGAAGGCTAACGTCATGGCGCTCGAACTCAAGAAGGTCCCCTCACCCCTTCGCGCCTCGATGTTGGACCGGCTTCGCGAGCAAGCCTACGTCGAGGAAGCGATGCTGATGGGCGCGGGTGGAGTGGTGGTTGCAAGTACCCATAGCGCGACGACGGTCATCACGCCCCCTCCGCCGAGCGCGCAGGCACTGCGCGAAGCCCGGCAGGCTCGGGGCTACAGTGCCGTCGAGCCTGTGGGCGACAAGGGGCTCATGCTGCGGGTGATCGTGGCGATCGACCACCGCGAACCAGGCGGTGAGCCGCCCCTATTGCAGCTTGTCCACTGGGTTCCGCAGCTGCTGGCTGACCAAGGCGAGTCGGTGCAGAGCGCCTATAGAGCCTACAAGGAACTCTCGCTCTCGCGCGAGGGACTGAGGGAGATCTACATTCTGACTTTGACCTTGACGCTATTGCTCGCACTGCTTTCGGCAATCGCCCTTGCATTCCTGCTGTCGCACCGCCTGTCCAAACCGCTCTCCGTGCTTGCCGAGGGTACGCAGGCAGTTGCTCGAGGCGATTTCTCGCGACGCGCCCCGGTTACTAGCCGAGATGAGCTGGGCATTCTCACGCAATCGTTCAACAGTATGACCCAGCAGCTGGATGAGGCGCGTAACGCAGCCCAACTGAACCAGGCCCAGCTCGAGAGAGCCAAAGCGTATCTCGAAAGCATATTGGCGAATCTCTCGGCCGGCGTACTCGTATTTGACCGCAGCCTCAGGTTGGGAATTTCCAATAGCGGCGCGAAGAGCATTCTCGGCGAAGACCTGACGCCATTCATCGGGCTGTCGCTTGAAAAATGGCCCACGCTTGGAGAGTTTGCCGGCGCCTTGCACGCAGGGTTTTTGCAGCACGGCGGTGCCACATGGCAGCAGCAGATAGAGATGCGCGAGCGGGGCGCCGTGATCCTGGTGCGGGGATCGGCGCTTCCCGAGCCGAGTGGCGGCGGCTACGTCGCAGTGTTCGACGAGATCACACAGCTGATTGCCGCCGAGCGCGCGACGGCCTGGGGTGAGGTTGCGCGCAGACTTGCCCATGAAATCAAGAATCCGTTGACCCCGATACAGCTTGCCGCCGAACGGCTGCAGATAAAACTCGCCGGCAAACTTCCGGCGGATGCCAAGCAAGCGCTGAACCACGCTACTGCGACGATCGTCGCTCAGGTTACAGCAATGAAGAATATGGTCGATGATTTCCGCGACTACGCGCGAACCCCCTCCTCGCAGCTCGATGTTCTCGACCTGAACCGACTGGTTGCGGAGGTGCTTGCCCTCTACGAGCAGTCAGGTACCCGCATACAGGCGAACTTGCAGCAGGGCATCCCCCTTGTGCGGGGTGACCCCGATCGTCTGCGGCAGGTCATCCACAACTTGTTGCAGAATGCCCAAGACGCCCTTGTCGGGAGCGCGGAGCCGAAGATTGAGGTATCGACCGAGCTTACGGAGGGACATGTGTGGCTTCGCATCAGCGATAACGGCTGCGGTTTCCCCGAAACCATCATCAACGGCGCCTTCGAGCCCTACGTCACCACAAAGCAGAAGGGCACGGGGCTTGGGCTTGCGATCGTCAAGCGGATCATAGACGAGCATCACGGCACGATCCGCATAGAGAATCGAGCAAACGACGAGGGTAACCAAGGGGCCGCAGTGCGCATTTCGCTTCCCCTCGCGGCTTGACGACCCATGGCGCAAATACTCGTCGTTGACGACGAAGTCGGCATCCGGGAGCTCCTATCGGAGATCCTCTCCGACGAAGGACACTCGGTGCAGGTCGCAGAAAATGCCACGGCGGCTCGATCGCTGCGGGCGCGCGCACGGCCGGACCTTGTCTTGCTCGATATCTGGATGCCCGATGTAGATGGGATAACCCTGCTCAAGGAGTGGGCCACCGGGGGCCACCTCACCATGCCGGTGATCATGATGTCCGGGCACGGCACCATCGACACCGCAGTCGAGGCAACCCGCATCGGCGCCATGGATTTCTTGGAGAAGCCGATCGCCCTGCAGAAATTGCTGGCAACGGTAAAGCGGGTCTTGAGGGCCGGCGAATCGCGCGCAGGGTCGCCCCTCAGCATCGCCAAGGTCGGCCGCTCCACGCTGCTTACCGAACTGAAGAAACGCTTGGCGCAGATTTCCAATGCGAGCGCGGCAGTGCTCATGCGTGGCGAGAAGGGTGTAATGCCGGAACTCTACGCGCGGTATCTGCAGCAGCCGAATACGCCTTGGATCGACGCGACGCAGGCGCTGAACGATAGTTCTCAGGACTTGCTGCAACAGGCGGCCGGCGGGATTATTTTCGTCGAAGAGCTCGCATCGCTTACCAAGAACCAGCAGAAACACCTGGCATTTCTCGCGCAGCGCGCCGAGAAGGTCAAGATGCGTTTGGTCTCCTTTACCGCGACGGAACCCAAGCGCCTCGTAGACTCACAGGATTTTGACCCGGCCTTAATGCAGCTTCTCGGGGGAATCGTGATCGCGTTGCCGGCGTTGCGCGAGCACCCCGAGGATATCCCGGAAATTGCGAGTCTCGTGCTCGCGCAGCTTGTGGAAACGCGCTTCTGTCCGCCACGGAGTTTTTCCACCGGCGCACTAAATGTCCTGCGAAACTTTGCGTGGCCTGGCAATTTGGAGGATCTTACGGCCGCGGTTCGCACGCTCGCGCTGACGAGTCTGGAGGAGGAGATAGGCTCCGGCGACGCAGAACGCGTCCTGCCACAGTTTGCCCGGCGGCCGGCCGACGTTGGCCTTTCATTCGAATTGCCGCTGCGCGAGGCACGCGAGGCCTTCGAGCGTGCCTATTTCGAACATCACCTGGCACAGGCCAGTGGCTCGATCGCCCGCCTCGCCGAGAGAAGCGGTCTGGAGCGCACTCACTTGTACCGTAAGCTCAAGGCGCTGGGCGTTCTCTCCGGGCGAAAAGAGGAATAGCGCCGCTTTGTCTGGTACCGGGCATCCGAATTAGAATGCCTCCTTTCGTTGATCGGTCTTCCCCGTGAAAGTTCTCATCCTGGGCGCCGGCCAGGTGGGCTCGACTGTCGCCGAGAGCCTGGTGTCGGAAGCCAATGACATAACGGTGGTGGATGTCGATCCGGCCCGTCTCCGCAACCTGCAGGACCGCCTGGACCTGCGAACGGTTGTCGGCAGCGCCGCCCACCCGTCCGTGCTTATTGGTGCGGGAATCGAGGACTGCGATCTCGTTATCGCGGTGACACAGAGCGACGAGACCAATCTCGTCGCCTGCAGAATTGCCCAGCAGCTTTTCAACGTGCCGACACGGATTGCGCGGCTGCGCGCCACCGACTACCTGGCCAATGAGCGCGTGCTCGGGCCGGATTGCTTCGATGTGAACCTGGCCATTTGTCCTGAACAAGTCCTGACCGACTACATCGTCAAGCTCGTGGAATTTCCCGAGGCCCTGCAAGTTCTGGAATTCGCCCATGGCAAGGTGAGCCTCATCGCGGTTCGCGCGTTCCAGGGCGGCCCGCTGGTCGGCCACCCATTGAAGGAGATCAGGAAGCATATTCCTTCAGTGGATACGCGGGTCGCCGCCATCTTTCGGGGCGACAGCCCCATACTGCCCGAAGGCGACACCGTGGTGGAGGCCGGAGACGAGGTGTTCTGTCTTGCTGCGACGGAAAACATACGGCAGGTCATGCGGGAGCTGCGGCGCATGGATCGGCCCGTGAAAACGGTGATGATTGCAGGCGGAGGAAATATCGGCCTGCGCCTGGCGCGCGCGATCGAGCGTGACTATGCGATCAAGCTTATCGAGTACAACAAGAGACGTTGCGAGATGCTCTCGAGCAGCCTCGACCGGGCATTGGTGCTTCACGGTGACGTCACCGACGAAGCGCTCCTCGAAGCCGAGAATGTTGCGGACATGGATCTCTTCGTTGCAGTGACCAACGACGACGAGAACAACATCATGTCGTGCCTGCTCGCCAAGCGCATGGGTGCGCGCCGTGTCGTGGCGCTCATAAACCGGCGATCCTACGTCGACCTGCTGCAGGCCGGGCAAATAGACATAGCCATTTCGCCTGCGCAGGCCACTATCGGCACGCTGCTCGCTCATGTCAGACGCGGCCATGTCACCCAAGTCCACAGTCTGCGCCGCGGCGCGGCCGAGGCGCTCGAGGCCGTGGTGCATGGCGACCGCGAGTCCTGCCGCTGCGTCGGGCGGAGAATCGAGGAGATCGACCTGCCCAAGGGAGCGGCGATTGCGGCCGTCGTGCGCGGTGACACGGTGATCATGGCCCACCACGATACGGTGGTGGAGGCCGAAGACCATGTGATCGTGTTCGTCACGGACAAGAAACTCCTGCCAAGGGTGGAAAAGTTGTTCGAAGTCAGCGCAGGTTTTGTCTGAACTGAAATCTGCGAATCGCATGGACAGGCACCTGCCGGTACTTCACGCGCTGAGTGTCCTGATTGTCATTTTTGCTCTCGCCATGTTGGCGCCGCTGGGCGTCTCCCTTATCTACGACGATGGAGCGCAGCGCGCTTACGAAAAGGGCTTGCTGATCACTCTGGCCAGCGGAACCATATTGTGGTTCGTAACCCGCGGAAGTACTTCCGAGCTGCGGCCACGTGACGGGTTTCTGCTGGTCGCGCTGGGGTGGACCGTGCTGCCTGCATTTGCCACCCTTCCGTTGTTGTTGCATCTCCCGGGCCTTAGTCTCACGGATGCATACTTTGAGACGGTGTCCGGCTTGACCACGACCGGTGCAACGGTCCTTTCCGGACTGGATCGCCTTCCGCCTTCGATCAATTTCTGGAGAATGCTCTTGGTGTGGCTGGGTGGAATGGGGGTCGTAGTGTTGGCGGTGGCGGTTCTGCCGCTGCTCGGTGTGGGCGGGAGCCAGATCTTGAGAGCCGAAAC
>Ga0187773_10000183_pt1 | contig 26829 bp, 26 predicted proteins | sample 0216_BV02_MP05_1_FD_133133 | JGI IMG/M metagenome (GOLD analysis project Ga0187773, IMG submission 133133) | Tropical peat soil microbial communities from peatlands in Department of Meta, Colombia - 0216_BV02_MP05_10_MG | ecosystem: Environmental > Terrestrial > Soil > Wetlands > Peat | place...
CTCCTTCAGGTCGAGCTCCTCGGCCGGGCGGCCCCGCTGGTCCGCCCCGGGGGCATCCTGGTCTACGCCGCCTGCACCCTCACCCCGGAGGAGAACGAGGGTACGCTGAAGACATTCCTGAACGCGCACGGCGACTTCTGCCCGGAGGATGCCCGGTCGCTTCTCCCTTCGACCTGCGGCGAAGTGGTAGAGGGAGGCGGCACCCTCAAGACCTGGCCCCATAGACACGGCGTGGACGGCTTCTTCGCTGCCAGGCTCAGGCGTTCCTGATGGGACGGTCACGGCGAGGTCCCGCGACAGGGAAGGGTTGCTGACCGATGGAGATCGTGGGGAGACTGGTCAAGTTCGGACTGTATGCCGTTATCTTCGTCGGCGCCCTCGTGCCCAGTCTCTACCTGACGAGCAAGTGGATCATTCAGCGGGAGCCGGAGGTACCGGTCCCCAACCTCGTGGGCCAGGACACGGTCTACGCCCTGGACTTTCTTACCGTGTTGGGCCTCAACGTCAAGGTAAACGGGTTCGAGTGGAGCGACACGGTGCCCAAGAACTTCATCGTCTTTCAGGACCCGCCGCCCGGCACTCTTCTCAAGCGGGACCGCGATGTGAAGGTGACCCTCTCCCGAGGGTCGCGGACGGTCCGAGTACCCAAGGTCGTGGACACGCGCCTGCGGGAGACGGAGCTTGTGCTCGCCCAGAACGGTCTGCAACCGGGTGACATTTGCCGGGTACCCTCGTCCCAGTATCAGAGGGACACGGTGATCGCCCAGTCCCCCCCGCCGCTCCGGGAAGTGGAGCGGGGTCGGGCGGTGCACCTCCTCGTGAGCGACGGGCCGAAGCCTGTTGCCGTGGCCATGCCGGATGTGCGTCTCCTGCCTCTCGCCGAGGCGGCGGAGATCATCCGGCGCCTCGAGTTGGCGCGGCCTGCGGTCGAGGATGTCGAGCGGCCTGACGAGCCCCAGGATGTCATCCTGGACCAGAAGCCGCTCGCCGGCTATGCGGTGAATCGGGAGCAGCCCATCCGCCTCACCGTGAACAGGAGTCCCCAGGGGAAAGATCTCCCGGCCCAACTCCTCATGGTCACGTACGTAGTGCCGCAAGGCTACCTCAAGCGAGAGGTGTCCCTCTACCAGCAGGCGGACGGGAAGAGCGTTCTCATCGCCCGCGGCGTCCACGCTCCCGGTGAGCGCCTCCAGTGGCTCGTCCTGGCGCGATCACCGGATGAACTCACCATTCATTTGGATGGGGTGCCTCAGGTGCAGGCTCCTCTCGGCCTGGGAGGGAAAGGCCTGAGGACGAGCACTACCTTGGCCGAGGGCGAAGCAGGGACGCTGGGGCCGGCTCCCCCGCCAGCTGGGGAGCCCTCCCGAACCCTCTCTCAATGAGGTCGCCTCGCCGTTCGTCTGAAAACCGCATGGTCTGAAGGGAGATGCGAATGAAGAGGAAACTTGCACCGTCCATCCTGTCCGCCGATTTCCGCCGTTTGGGAGAGGAAGTCGCCGCGGTCACCGCCGCCGGCGCCGACTACATCCACCTAGACGTCATGGACGGCCACTTCGTGCCCAACATCACCATCGGCCCGCTGGTGGTTGAGGCGGTCCGGCGGAGCAGCAAGCTCCCCCTTGACGTGCACCTCATGATCAACGAGCCGGACCGCTACCTGGAGGACTTCGTCCGGGCCGGCGCGGACCTCATCGGCGTCCATGCGGAAGTGCTGCCCCACCTCCATCGAACCTTGCAGCGGATCAGAGAACTCGGGGCGCGACCGAGCGTAACCCTCAATCCCTCCACCCCCCTGGTGGCGGTCGAGCACGTGCTGGAGCAGGTGGACATGGTCCTCATCATGACGGTGAACCCCGGCTTCGGTGGCCAGAAGTTCATCCGAGCCATGATCCCGAAAATAAGCGCTCTCCGGAAGATGCTCGACGACAGGAGACTCGCTGTTGACCTGGAGGTAGACGGGGGGATCAACGCCGAAACGATCGGGGAGGTTGCCGGGGCGGGGGCCAACGTCTTCGTCGCCGGCTCGGCCGTGTTCTCTACCCCGAACTACGGCGAGACGCTGAGGATATTCCGGGCGAAGATTGCAGAGGCCATGGGGGAATGAACGACGCGGGGTTACGGCGACACGGTGATGCGGCTCACTTCACCACACTCCCCGGACTCATCTTCCTCTCCGGTCCGACGAGCACCAGCTCCTTTTGGCTGCCTGCCGCGAGGAGCATCCCCTCAGAGCGGATACCCCTCAAGGTCGCCGGCTTCAGGTTGGCCACAACCACAACCTGTCGGCCTATCAGTTCGTCGGGCCGGTAGTGCGTGGCGATACCGGCCACGACGGTCCGCCTTTCCCCCAAGTCCACCTCGAGCTTGAGGAGCTTGTCGGAGCCGGGGATAGCCTCGGCGCTCACGACCTCGGCCACCCGGAGATCCACCTTGGCGAATTCCTCCACGGTGAGGACGGGCTTCGCCTGAGCCGGAGCGGGCGCTTCCTTCTCCTTGTCTCGTCGCTCTTCGATTCGGGGAAAGAGGGACTCGCCCCGGTGGGTCGCGGTCCCGGGTCGGAGTGTCCCCCAGGCGGTATGCTCGTGCACCTCGAGACCGGAAGGCGGAACATCGAGACCGATCCGGCCGAGGATCTCCAGGCTCGCATCGGGCACGATGGGAGAGAGGAGGACGGCGACGATCTTGAGGGTCTCCAGGGCATAGAGGAGCACCGTGTCCAAACGCTGCCGTTTGTTGGGGTCCTTGGCCAGGGTCCAGGGGGCGCTCTGGTCTATGTAGCGATTCACCTGGTTGACGACCTCCCAGATCTCCATCAGGGTCAGGTGAAATCGAAGGCTTTCCACGTGGATCACGTAGCTCGACGGGAGCCGGCAGGCCGCCTCCTTCAACCTCGCGTCCTCCTCCTGGGCCACCCCCGCCTGCGGCACCTTGCCGCCGCAGTACCGGTGAACCATGGTGAGGAGGCGGCTTACGAGGTTCCCCAGGTCGTTGGCGAGGTCGGCGTTGATGCGGCCGATGAGCGCCTCTTCACTGAAGTTGGCGTCGAGGCCGAAGACCATCTCCCGCATGAGGAAGTAGCGGAAGGCGTCGAGACCATACACCGGCAGGAGATCCAGGGGACGGACCACCCTCCCCCGACTCTTCGACATCTTCTGCTCATCCACATTCCAATAGCCGTGAACGTTGAGGTGCCGGTACACGGGGATGCCGGCCGCCTTCAGCATGGTGGGCCAGTAAATGGCGTGGGGTTTAAGGATGTCCTTGGCGATGAGATGCTGAGCCACGGGCCAGAACCGGTGATAGAGATCGCCCTCCGGGTAGCCCAGGGCCGAGACGTAATTGATGAGGGCGTCGAACCAGACGTAGGTCACGTAGCGATCGTCGAAGGGCAGGCTGATCCCCCAGGTGAGGCGGGACTTGGGGCGAGAGATGCAGAGATCCTCCAGGGGCTCGCTGAGGAAGCTGAGCGCCTCGTTCCGGTAGCGCTCCGGCCGGATGAAATCAGCATGGCTCTGGATATGTTCAATGAGCCACTCCTGGTACTTGCTCATGCGGAAGAAGTAGTTCTCTTCCTGACGCACGACAGGCGCCCGGTCGTGCTGCGGGCACTTGCCCTCCACCAGTTCCCGTTCCACGTAGAAACGTTCGCAGCCGACGCAGTAGAGGCCCTGGTAGGAGCTGAAGTAGATGTCGCCTGCGTCGTAGACCTTCTGGAGGATGTAGCGCACGACCCGCTTGTGGGCCTCACTGGTTGTGCGGATAAAGGAATCGTTGCTGATCCTGAGCTTCGGCCAGGTGTCACGGAAGAGGCCGCTGATCTCGTCGGCGTAGGACTGGGGGTCCTTGCCGACCGCGGCAGCCGCCTCGGCCACCTTGTCGCCATGTTCGTCGGTGCCGGTGAGGAAGAAGTGTTCCCGACCCATGAGTCGATGGAAACGGCTCAGAACATCGGCCACGATGGTGGTGTAGGCGTGGCCGATGTGAGGGGGCGCGTTCACATAGTAGATGGGTGTCGTGATGTAGGTCGTCGCTGGCATTGCACCTCCAGGTTCCGGCACATGTTCCCGCATCGCCTTCACTTCTCGGTTTCGGACGTCTCGCCTTCCTCGAGGCGGCTACCCCCCTCGTCCTGCGTCCCCTGTTTTTCCAGGATCACCTCGCTCATCGGGAATTCCGCCTCCTTCTCGGTATCGAGGAACACGCTCACCAGTTGCCCGAGAACGTCCTGCCGCACCACCTTCCCCGGACCCGCTGGCGTTGAGACGCGCTTGCCGATCTTGGGCATCCCCTTCTTCAACTCCACGTACGTGTCGTACTCATACTTGAGGCAACACATGAGACGACCGCAGGCCCCGGAAATCTTCGCGGGATTCAGGGAGAGGTTCTGCTCCTTGGCCATCTTTACCGAAACCGAGTGAAAATCGCCGAGAAAAGCGGAACAACAAAGCTCGCGGCCACAAGGCCCGAGGGCGCCGATCATCTTCGCCTTGTTCCGGACCCCGATCTGACGAAGTTCGATCCTGGTCTTGAGCTTCTTGACCAGATCCTTCACCAGCTCGCGGAAATCAACGCGGCCGTCGGCGTGGAAGTAAAAGATGATCTGAGAGCCGTCGAAGAAACCCTCCACATCCACAAGCCGCATGGGGAGACCGAGCTGCTCGATCCGTTCCTTGCAGTAGGCATAGGCCTGGCGCGCGCGCTCCTGGTTCTCCCGGTACTGGCGGCGATCCTCGTCGGTGGCCAGTCGGAATACCTCCTTCAACTTCTGGGCGGGGAAATCGGGATTGCGCTCCCGCACCGGGGTGGCGACGAAGGCGAACCCGAGACCTTTCTCGGTCTTGACGATCACCTCCTCCCCCTCCTTGAGGACGAAGTGCCCGGCGTCGAAGTGGTAGGTCTTGCCGCCTTTTCGGAAACAGATGCCAACGATCTTATCCACGAACCACTCCTACAAAGGGCTCTCGCTCTAGGGCGGCGAGGAGTGGCCGGTGCCACGCGGCAGTCCCTCCCGTCCCGGCGCGGAGCGCGAGCAAAAGCGCCTCCAGAGAAGAGCGCTTGTTGAGGTGCTGACGCCCGTGTGCCCTCTGCAAGGCGCAGAGGGTGTCGAACAACCGCGGTGCCTCCGAGGGCTCGAGACGGGAGGCCCCCCCGCTCAGTTCCCCGGCCAGGTCCTGGTTCAAGAGCGTCTCCTTGCCGGTTGTCGCAAGGTGAAGAACGAGCACGTCCCGGGCCCACATCTTCACCCATTCGAGATCCTCGCTGAGATCGCCCTTTTCCCCACTCCACTTCTCCGCCACCGCCAGCACCTCGGAGACAGGGACCTCCCGGATTCGAGCGAAGGTCTCCAGGAGCCAGCGCCGCCGGCTCAGTTCCTCCTCGTCCAGGAGGGCGAGGGCACGGGAGAGGCTGCCTCCGGCAAGGGCCGCGACCACGCCGGCGCGCTCAGCCGGAACCGCGTGCGCCCTCGTCAGGTGCGCGATGATGGCCGCCCGGCTGAGCGGCTGAAAGCGAAGGGAGAGACAGCGCGAAACAATGGTGGGAAGGAGCGCGGTCGCATCCGGCGCCGTGAGCAGGAAGAGGTTCGCCGGGGGAGGCTCTTCCAGGATCTTGAGGAGCGCGTTCGCGGCCTCAGTCCTCATGGTCTGGGCATCAGGGATGAGGACCACCCGCCAGCGGCCCTCCAGGGGACGGAAGCGGAGGCGTCGCTGCAGGTCGCGGACCCGGTCGATCCTGATGAACTGACCCTCCCTCTCGACCACCAGGAGATCTGGGTGGTTGCCGCTCGCGATCTTCCGGCAGGAAAGGCACCGGTCGCAGCAGTCGTCCTCACTCCCGCCTTCGCAGTTCAACACCTTGGCCAGGGTGAGAGCGGTGAGGTGTTTTCCTATCCCTTCCAGGCCGGTAAAGAGGAGCGCATGGGGGAGGTGGCCGTGCCGGAGCGCCTGGCGCAGGAGGCGGATCACTCGATCCTGTCCGATGATGTCAGAAAAGCTCATCTTCCCTTCCCTAAACTCTCCCGCTTCTCCAAATAGGGCTCTAGTAGTCTGAGGATGATCTCATGGAGCCGGTCCGGACTCAGGGTGGCGTCCAGGACCCTGATGCGCTCCGGCTGCTCCTCAGCGAGCCTCCGGTACCCTTCACGCACCCGGAGGTGAAAGGCGAGCACCTGGCGCTCGAACCGATCCTCCCGAGCGGGTGAGGCCCCGGCGAGGACGCGCCTGCGGGCACGCTCCAGCCCCACCTCCACCGGGCAATCCAAGAGCACGGTGAGATCCGGCCAGACACCCTGGGTGGCCGCAAGGTTCAACCGGCGAATGAGGCCCAGATCCTGGCCTCTGCCATACCCCTGGTAGGCGGCGGTGGCATCGGCGAAGCGATCACACACGATCCACCGGTCCGCGGCCAGGGCCGGGCGGATCACCTCGGCCACATGTTGGGCCCGGTCCGCGGCATAGAGAAGGAGTTCCGTGAGTTCCTCCATCTCGCCGTGGTCGCGGTCGAGGAGGATTCCCCGGATGTAACCGCCCAATCTGGTGCCGCCCGGTTCCCTGGTGACGATGTGGGGGATGCGGCATTCCTCCAGGACGCGGTCCAGACGTTCCACCTGGGTGGTCTTGCCGCATCCCTCAATGCCCTCGAAGGTAATGAACACGCCCGCTACCGCTCCTCCCCCTTGGGACCCGAGGGGACCTGATCGAGTAAATTGTAGTTGACTGGTCCCTCCCCCTGGTGGTCGGCCTGTTCTAGGCGCTCCAGCGCCACGCGATCGTCCCCGCCGTCCCTCTTGTAGATGAACCGGTCATACGCCCGCTGGAACGTTGTCCAGTGGGAGGGACTCGTCCGTTCCGCCTCGAGGAGTCGGAACAGATGGTTCATCTTGGCGTCCAGGTCATCGGCATAGTGCAGGGCGAAGGCTTCCGGGGTCTTCGGCCGTCTGGGGGCGCCAAACTCGTACTCGCCGTGGTGGCTGATGATGAGATGCTGAAGAAGAAGGGCGAGCTCCGAGGGAAATCCTCTGATCTGGCTGATCTTCTGGGCCACCCGCTGGGCGCCGAGGACCACGTGTCCCAAGAGCCTGCCGGTATCGGTATACTCGATGCTCATGTCTGCGGACAGCTCATCCATCTTGCCCACGTCGTGGAGGATGCCGGCGGCGATGAGAAGATCCCGGTCCAGGGCGGGATAGTGGTCGCAGACGCGCTCCAGGAGCCGAGTCACCGAGACCGTATGTTCCAGGAGTCCCCCGAGGTAGGCGTGGTGCATGGATTTCGCCGCCGGGGCCTCCCGCATCTCCCGGGCAAAGGCTCTGTCGGTGAGGAAATGCTGGAGCAGGCGCGTGAGGTGAGGGTTCTGGACCTTGGACGCCAGCTCTTTCAGCTCCTCCCAGAGTCCCTCGGGGTCAGCGGCGCTCCGCGGCAAGAAGGCCCCGGGGTCCACTTGCTCCCGGGGCAGACGCTCGATTTCCGTGATATTGAGCTGAAGCTGGTCCCGGTACCGCTCCACCCGACCGCGAACCCGGACCACGTCGTTGACGGCAAAGGCGCTGTCCAACTCGGCGGCCCGCTCCCACACCCGACCCTCCATCTCCCCGCTCCGGTCGCCCAGGCGGAGGCTCAGGAAGGGCGCTCCGCTCCGAGTGCTTCCCAGGGACTTGGCCTTGACGAGAAAGGGGCTGATGAGGGCCTCGTTCTCTTTCAGTTCCTGGACGAATCGTTTCTGGTGCATACGAGGCTTCCTGTAACTTTCCTGCCGCAAGGCTAAAGCGCTTTCCCCATGTGAGCGACTTGGCGGAGTCGACAGCAACGTCCTCTGTTGAGATCGCTCGATTTGGGGCTCTGCATTCTACTTCAGGCCGCTGAGAAATCAAAGACTGTATTCGCTCGGGCACACGCCCGCATCGAGGGGGGTGTCAGGCGGCCCGCAGCCGCTTGGCGTAGGCTGCGGCCTCGAGGCCGGCCACGCACCCTTCGCCCACGGCCTTGGCGAGCTGCCAGGGGAGCCCGCACACGTCGCCGGCCGCATACACCCCGGCCACGTTCGTCTCCTGCTTCTTGTTGGTCACGATGAACTGCATCGTCTGCGCGTCCAGGGCTACGCCGAGCTCACCCGCGAGCCCCACCGCGCCCTTTGCCCCGAGCTCGATGAAAACCCCCTTCACCTCGATCCGGGCGCCGTCATCCAGGGCGACCCCCTCGACCTCTCGTTCGCCGAGGATCTTCGTCACCTTGCGGGCCTCGTGAAGCTGGATCGAGCTGTGCCTGACCTGGTGGGCGAGCACCTCAGAAACCTGGAGTCCCGAGCAGACGAGGTGCACCTCGCCGGCGAAAAGAAGCAAAATCAGGGCGCCTGTAGCCGCGGCGCTCCCGTTCCCCACTACGGCCACCGGCTGGCCCCGGAAGAAGTTGGCATCACACTCCACACAGTAGCTCACGCCGCGCCCGAGAAGCTCCTTCTCTCCGGGTACGTTGAGCTTGTGCCGCGAGACGCCCATGGCGAGAATCAACGTCCTGGTTCGGAGGGTGGCGCCGCTCTCGGTCTTGGTGAGGAACCAGGGAGCTTCCTGCCAGAGCTTCACCACATCCTCGGTGGAAAATCTGGCGCCGGAGCGTTCCGCCTGGTTTCTCCCTTCCCTGAGCAAATCCTCGCCAGAGGTCTTTCCCATGCAGCAGTAGTTCTCAATGTGAGCACGATAGATACTGCTTGTTTGCGGCCTTCCCAAAACGAGAACAGAAGCCTTGGCGCGGGCGGCGTGAATGGCCGCCTGGAGACCCGCGGGCCCGCTGCCGAGGATCATGACATCATATTCACCGTCAGCCATGGGTTCCTCCTTGGTTGATCTTGACGGTCACCGCGGCTATCATACGGTGCACTTGAAGAAAATGCGTTGTCGCAGATCAGTCAATTGCTGACATGTTCTCAAGAACTCCACACTGCATCTTAAACCTAGCCGCAGGAACAGACAACCGAATCGAGTGAGGAGCAGCGATGGGGGAAATCAAGAGCACCCTTGATCTCGTTCTGGAAAAAACCAAGCACCTTTCCCTCTCCACCAGGGAGAAGGAGGAGTTGGAGATGAAGGAGGCGCTCAAGAAGGTCTCCGGCTACCTCTCCAGGTACCGTGACGGGATGCTCAGTCTGGATGCCATGGTGAAGGAGATCGAAGGTTTTCCGCCTGAGATTCGCGGTCGTGTGCGCCGCGACATGGCCCGGCAGATGGGCCTGGCCCTGAACCTCTCACCCGATACTGATCTCCTGGTGATTCTCCTGGAAGCACTGGCCGAACCTGGCTGGGCGAAAGTCCTGGGAGAGCTGAAGCGGTGTCGGATCGAGACGAGGAAGGCCTTGGAGGCGACGAGGCGAAGGATCGAGGAGCGCATTCTGGCTGCGCTCGCGGCCGGCGGCATCCGAGGCTCCGCGGTGGCGGCTAAAGCGGATAGCGATCGTGAGTGGGTCGCGACCGAGAAAACGCTGACACGGGCGTGTGAGGAGCGGCTCGAGGCCCTCCGTCAAGCGCTAACCGCCTGATCTCCTCGGAAAACCCCTCCCTTTCCGGGCGTGAGGAAGACCGTGCGCCCGGTCTATCCGGAAGATCTGCGTCAATCTGGTCACGCCAGGCCAAGCCCGGCTGATCCTGTTGGATGGAAGGTTTCAACCATGGCAGTTGCTCGTTCACCATGTAGGTGCGGCCTCCCGCAGAGGGTAACCAAACACGGGGAGTAAGGCCGGTCTTTCTGGGTACAGAGGAGAGGCGAGGGGGAGTGGTCCTCCCCCGACAACGAAGGCGTGAGCCCCAACGCAAGCGAACCTGATTCGGCCTCGTGACGCTGAGATGGCGGCGGCCAACCTTCCAGATGTGGTAAAGCCTGCCACCAGCAGGGAAGAAACGAGCGTAAGCACCTGCTGGGCCGCCCGGGGTGGTTGAGGGGGGCGCGCGCCGAAGGATCAGTCGAGGAACCTGGGAGGCCCGGCGTGGCATTCTGAAAGGATAACGCCCTCGGGGAATCCATAACCCGAGAGGCGGCCGCGGCCGGGAGTCGGAGTGGCCCATAGTAGCAGGGAAGCCCTGGAAACGGGGTGGAGCGAAGGGGCCACACTTCAGTCACGTTTCGATCAAGGGAGGGAGGCACCGCTTGGGCGCCAAGCGCTCCACTACGGACTGTATGGCAGAGGGGTTCAATCCTGAGCCCGATATGCCGGAGAAGGTCTCCCTGCTGCGATGGAAACTCGGCCGCAAGGCCAAGCGAGAGCGTCAGTTCCGGTTCTACGCCCTTTACGACCGGGTCTTTTGCCGGGATGTGTTGGAAACGGCATGGGCTCGGGTGCGGGCGAACAAAGGTGCTCCGGGAGTGGATGGGGTAACCATCCCCGGCATTGAGGGCGGGCAGGGAGGGGTGGAAGCGTTTCTCGATGAGATTGAGAAGGAGCTTCGCACCAAGACCTACCGTCCCCGGCCGGTGCGCCGCGTCTACATTCCCAAGGCCGACGGCAGGATGCGCCCCCTGGGGATTCCCTGTGTGCGGGATCGGGTGGTGCAGATGGCTGTGCTGCTGGTGATCGAGCCGATCTTTGAGGCGGACTTCATGGACTGCTCTCATGGGTTTCGCCCAGGGCGGCGTGGCCACGGGGCCATGGATGAGATCCGAGAGAACCTCAAAGCGGGTCGGCGGGAGGTATATGACGCGGACCTTTCCAGCTATTTTGACAGCATCCCCCAGGATAAGCTGATAGGCATGGTGGAGCGAAGGATTGCGGACCGGTCGGTGTTGAAGCTGATCCGGATGTGGCTTCGCTCTCCGGTAGTGGATGAAGATGGTCGGGGGAGTGGAAAACAATCCCGCACGGGCACTCCCCAGGGAGGTGTTATCTCTCCCTTGCTGGCCAACATCTATCTCCACGAGCTGGACCGGGCCTTTCATGAGGACGAGGATGGCCCGTATCGGAGGGCGAACGCTCGCCTGGTCAGATATGCCGATGATCTTGTGGTTCTCGCTCGTTACCTGGGACCCCGTATCACCGGATGGATGGAGCGGAAGCTGGAAGGGGACCTTGGGCTTCAGGTGAACCGGAGTAAGACGCGCATCGTACGAGTGGGTGAGCGCGGAGAGAGTCTGGGCTTTCTGGGCTTCACTTTGCGCTACGATCGGGACCTGATGGGAAGGAACACGAGGTACCTCAATGTGTTTCCTGCCAAGAAGGCCGTCTTCCGTCTCCGGGACAAGATCAGGGGGAAGACCCGTAGTGGATACAAGAAGCCTCTCCCTGAGGCCATCGAGGAAGTGAATATGATCCTCAGAGGATGGGCGAACTACTTCCGCTACGGCTATCCTCGGATGGTCTTTCGGGATGTGAACCATTTCGTGCGGTGTCGGTTTCGAAGGTTTCTTCGTAACCGGAGCCAAAGACGGAGCAAGCCGTTCAGGGCTGGAGAGAGTCTGTACGCAGGATTGAAGCGCTACGGACTCATGTACCTGTAAGGTGTGCACGTCCTCAACTCCTCGTGGATGCCTTGTGGCGAGAGACTGTCGGAGAGCCGTATGCGGGAAATCCGCACGTACGGTTCGATGAGGGGGCGGCTGATGAACTAAAGACCGGACATGGTCTGCGGTAGTCGCGTGCGACGAAACATTCGAAGCCCTGGACCCTTTACTCACCAGCGCTCTACTCTACCATCCAATCGCTAGATAAAACGATAGAAGGTGCTGCGGACGAGGTAGAAGTTTTCCTTGACCGCGGCCTTGCCTCGAACCACGGGTCCATGCCCTGGCAGGAGCATCTCCACGTCAAGTTCCGTCAGCCGGTCGATGCTCGCCTTGAGGAGCGGCCCCCGTCCGCCCGGCAGATCCGTTCGCCCCAGACCCTGACTGAAGATGACATCGCCCGTGAAGAGGGCCTCGGCCTGGGGCCAGTAGAGACAGATGCTCCCGGGGGCGTGGCCCGGGGTGTGGATTACCTGGAAGCGATGTTCGCCCACCTCCAGCTCGCCTTCCACCAGGTGGAAGTCCACCCGATAGGGAGGCGGGCGCAGGCCCATCATCTGGAACAGCGCGGCACCCTGCTCCTCCATGAAGCGCTCCGCCTCAGGATGAAGGGCGATTTTCGTCTCGAGCTCGAGGAAGTCCTGCACCGCTTCGAAGTGGTCCGGGTGTGGGTGGGTGGCGACAACCAGTTTGATCTCGGAGGGCTCGAATCCATCCTTGAGGAGCTGAGCCTTGAGGTGAGGGAAGAGGTGGTGGTGTCCCGGGTCAATGAGCGTGAGGACCTCGCCGTCGACAAGGTAGGTGTTGCAGTTGTTCTCCGTCATGCTCTCCCAGGGGTAGGCGAAGAGCTGATCCGAAAGTTTCATTTCCTACGGCTCCGTGGACTCGATGGGCCCTTCCGGGGCCGGGGGGAGGAGAACGAGGTGAACCGCCACGATTTCACCTTTCACGGACTGACGCACCTCGCAGCCCGCTTTGTCGAAAACCGAGAGCGCCCCACGGTTGCTAGCATCGACGTAGGTGAGGAAGCCGGCAATCCGCTTGCTCCTGCCTATCTCCACCAAATGTCTCAGGAGGAATGAGGCCAGGCCCTTGCCCTGCCATCCCGGGTGGACGGCGAAATCCACCTCTGCGGTGTTCGTCTCCTCGTCGAGGAGGTAGCGGCCGAGGGCCACGATCCTCTCGGCTCCCGGAGGCCCGACCACTCCCACGACGCCCATCTCTTTCTCGTAATCCACGTTCAAGAAGGCCTGGAAGTCCGGGCGAGGAAAGACTTTCATGACGGAGAGGAATCGGACATAGTGCCCATGCTGGGGCAGAGCGCCGAAGAATTCCTTGAGGCTCGACTCATCCGTGGGTTTGATGGGCCTCAAGAGGACCTTGCTCCCGTCGCGCAGCGTTGGGGTTATCTCCCAGCGGTCCGGGTACTTGGTCTCCGCCGCACGCGGGACCGCCTCCTCCTCATAAAGGCGGTACATCCTCTGGGCGGCGTGGAGCAGCTCCTCACGAAACTGGGGATGGGCGATGCTGATAAGAGCAAGGGCTCGTTCCCGTATGGACTTGCCGTGGAGATTTACGGCCCCGAACTCGGTGACGATGTAGTGGACTCCCCCTCGCGTGTTCACCACGCCCGCCCCTTCGCTCAAGGTGGGGACGAGGCGCGATTGCTTGCCGTCGAGAGTGGTGGAAGGAAGGACGAAGATGCTCATCCCCCCCTTGGAGAGAAGGGACCCACGGATGAAATCCACCGTGCCCCCGACGCCGCTGTAGATGGTGTAGCCCATGGAATCGGAGCACACCTGGCCGCTCAGGTCCACCTCGAGGGCCGAGTTGATGCACACCATCTTGTCGTTCTTGCTGATGACAAAGAAGTCGTTGGTGTACTCGGTGGGATGGAACTCCACCATGGGGTTGTTGTTGACAAAGTCGAAGAGCTTCCTGGAACCGAGGCAGAAGCTGACGACGATCTTCTTCGGGTGCAGGGTCTTCTTGCTGTTGGTGATGACACCTTTTTCCACCAAATGCACGTAAGCGTCGGTGAGCATGTCCGTGTGGACGCCGAGATCGCGTTTTTCTTCCAGGGCGTAGAGGGCGGCGTTGGAGAGGCTTCCCACTCCAGCCCGGATGGTCGAGCCGTCTTCGACGAGCAAGGCCACATGGCGGCCGATCTGGTGGGCGGTTTCGTTCAGGAGCGGCGGCGGCATCTCCAGCAGTTCCTCTGTGTGCTCCACGATGGCGTCGATTTCGCTCGCGTGAATGTATGCGTCACCCAGCACCCGGGGCATGCGGGGATTCACTTGGGCGATGATGATGCTGGCGCTTTCGGCGGCGGCCTTGACGATGTCTACGGACACACCGTAGGAGCAGAAGCCGTGCTCGTCGGGAGGCGAAACCTGGATAAGGGCGACATCAAGGGGAAGGTGCCGGCTGCGGAAGAGGGCGGGCACGTCATAGATAAAAATAGGAGTATAGTCGGCCCGACCTTCGGCGATGGCCTGGCGAGAACCGGAGGCGACAAAGAATGATTTCAGCCTGCACTTGTCGCGAAAGGTGTCGTCAGTATAGGAAGCCTTCCCCAAAGAGAGGAGGTGCAGGATCTCGAGGTCCGCAAGCTGAACCACCAGGCTTTCCAGGGCGCGGACCAAATGCTGCGGCTCGCCGCACCCGGAGCCGATGAATACCCGATGGCCGCGGCGAATGAGCCGGATCGCCCGTTGGGCGGTCATGCTCTTTTTCTGGTAGTCGCTTCGCCAGGAGATCAATCGGGACTGGGGCATGTCAGGCGACTGAGCCTGGTGGGTGCTCTCGGTGCTCATGGCGGTAATCCCTCAAGAATCCGTTGACATATGCATCGGCTACCGCTAATGCTATGCTCAATGCCAGGGCGTGTCAAGCAAATGGGCCGGGCGCCACGTGGCGACGGGGAGAGCACTGGCTGGCGCCGAGCCTCCGTAGCTCAGCCTTCCCTGCGTGGGTTAGGGAGGAGAAACCAGAGGATAACGGCGGCGAGGATCATGGCGAGGCAGAGGATCTGGCCCATGGAGAGAACGCCCCAGAGAAGCCCGAGCTGGGGGTCCGGCTCCCGGGCGTACTCTACCAAGAAGCGAAACACGCCATAGCCGGCGAGGAATACGCAGACGATCGTTCCGGGGCGAAAGCGGCGGTCCTTCAGTAGCCAGAGGATGAGGAAGAGGAGAAGCCCTTCCAGGGCGGCCTCGTAAAGCTGCGAGGGATGTCGCGGCACCCCGCCGCCGCCGGGGAAGATCATGGCCCAGGGCACGGAGCTGGGGCGGCCGAAGAGCTCACCGTTAATGAAGTTACCCAGGCGGCCGAGGCCGATACCCACGGGGGCGCTTACGGTGATGGCATCGGCCACGTCCAGCATGGGGAGCCCGCGCCGAAGGCAGAAAAGGATGCCGGCCAGCACGGCGCCCAAGAGGCCGCCGTGGAAGGACATCCCTCCATGCCAGATGGCGATGATCTCCAGGGGGTGCGTCAGGTAATCGCGGTAGTTGGGAAACTGGTAGAAGAGAAGGTAGCCGACGCGGGCGCCGATGATGAGGCCGAGCGCCAGGTAGAAGATGAAATCCTGGAGTGTGGACCCCTGGAGGCCCAGGCGCCGAGCCCGCGCTTGCCTCGCCGTGAGGAAGTAGGCGGCGAGGAAGCCGAGAACGTACATGAGCCCGTACCAGCGGAGTGCGAAGGGACCAATCTCTATGATGTTCGGATTGATACGGGGAAAGGAAATCATGGTCCGGTGTTCTCCTGACTCCTGATGAGCGCCCAAGGGAGGCGAGTAACGAGTATCACAGGAGGAACGAGACCGTCAACCGGCCGGGCGCCAACGGGTGCTGAGGCGACACAAGGAGCGAACCATGCCAGTGGTAGTGTCCGTAGTCGGTACATCGAAGGTAGGGAAGACGACCTTCCTGGAGAAGCTCATCCCCGAACTCAGACGCCGGGGCTATCGGGTCGGCACCATCAAGCACGATGTGCACGACGCCTTCGCCCTCGATCAGGAGGGCAAAGACACCTGGAGGCACCGGCAGGCCGGAGCCCAGACGGTTGCCATCAGTTCCCCCGCCCGCATTGGCCTCACCAAGCAAGTGCCGGAGGAACTGGACCCGGCTACGCTCGCCGCCCTTTATTTCCAGGACGAGGACCTGGTCATCACCGAGGGGTACAAGGGAGGGGACAAGCCGAAGATCGAGATCTGCCGAAAGGAGCGGCAGACGGCACCCATATGCACCGAGAAGGACGGGCTGGTCGCGGTGGTGAGCGATTTTCCAGTGGGAGGGGGCCTGCCTTGCTTCGCCCTGGAGGATGTGGCCGGGGTGGCCGACTTCCTTGAGGTGAGAGTCCTCAATAGCAGACCGGAACCGCATCTCGTGATCCGCCTCGACGGGAAGAATCTCCCCATGAAATCCTTCGTGAAAGAGTTCGTCCTCGGCGGCATTCTCGGCATGATCTCCACCCTCAGGGGCTACGGGACCCCCGGCCGGGTGGACATCACGATTCGGCTGAAGACCTAGCCCGGCTGTTGACAAACTCCGTGAGCCGTTTTCCGCTCGTGCAGGTGCTGCGAAGAGCGGTGGTGGGAGGCAGGGTGATCTGCTTGCCGAGCTGCATAGTCGCGGCATTGATAGTGTAGGGACAAGCCCGGCGTCTTTGCGGAGCGGTGGCACAAAATTCGGGAGGCCTGCCGGAGGGCCGAGGCGTAAGAGGTTGCTCCAGATGCGCTTCGCTTCGCAGATCACCCTGCCTCCAGTCGTTGGCTCTCCTTTAAACAGGGCAGAGCTTTTCAACGACTGCCGGCGGCTGGTGAGGATATGATCGGTACGGTTCTCGCGGGCGGGAAGAGTCGACGGTTCGGGCGGAACAAGGCGGTCGAGCTGTTCGAGGGCGAGCGGCTCATTGAGCGGCAGGTCCGGACCCTGCGCTCCCTGTTCCCCGAGGTGATGGTCGTCTCCAATACCCCGGAGTTCTTCCTGGACCTGAACGTGACCGTCGTCCAGGATCTCATTCCCGGCCGGGGGCCTCTCGGCGGGATTTACACCGGGCTCCTCTTGGCCCAGGGGGATAGCATTTTCGTCAGCGCCTGCGACATGCCCTTCCTCCAGCTCCCGGTCATTCGCCGAATGCTGGATCTTTTTTCCGGGCATGACGTGGTCGTGCCCCGGCTGGGCACATACCTGGAACCGCTCCACGGCATCTACTCGCCCCGATGCGTGCCATACATCAAGCAGATGCTGGATCGGGAAGAGCTCCAGGTGATCCGCTTCTTCCCGTCGCTAAGGGTCGCGTACCTCGATGAGCAGGAACTCCGGGAGCTGGACCCCGCGGGACTCTCTTTCTTCAACATCAACACGCCGGAGGATCTGGAGAGGGCTAGGGAAGTCCTCTCCGTCGAGAGGCAAGGAGAGGTGTAGGGTGGGCGTTGCCCACCAGAAGAGACGCAGCCGCCACCTTCTTCAACGGAAACTATCGAACAGGGTTCATGGATGGTAAGGAGTGAAGCGATCAGCTTCGAGCAGGCCCAGCGTCTGATCCTCGGCGCGGTGGAAACCCTGGGGAGCGAGGTAGCCAGGCTCGAGGAGGGCTCCGGCAGGGTGCTCGCAGAGGAGGTGCGAGCCGCCCGGGACTACCCGCTCGCACCCCGCGCCGCCATGGACGGATACGCGGTACGCAGTGGCGATCTCGCCCATCTGCCGCCTGAGGGCACAGTCCTGAGAGTGATGGGACGGGTGGGTCCCGCAGCGTCAGGTGAGAGCAAGATCGGGCAGGGCGAGGCCGTGCGCATGCTCACCGGCGGTCCCCTTCCCGAGGGAGCCGATGCGGTGGCGCCTCAGGAGACGGTGGAGGCCGCCCCCGGCGGCATCCGGCTGCGCTCGGCCGTTCGGCCGGGGGATTATGTGGCTCCCGCCGGGTCTGAGGCACGGGCGGGGCAGCTCCTCATGGTCTCCGGAACCGTGCTTGGAGCCGTGGAGCTGACTGTCCTTGCCGATCTCGGCCACCGGGAGGTGGGGGTGCGCCGTCGACCCCGGGTGGCGGTCATGGCAACTGGTGATGAACTCGTAGGAGGGAGGGAGACCGGCGGGCCCCTCACCGTCTATCCGAGCAACCTCCAGCTTCTCCGTCACCTGGTTGGCGCCGCCGGCGGCGAGGCTGTATCTCTGGAGGTTGTGGGAGACCAGAGCGACCTCCTTGACGCTGCGCTGCGCCGGGGCCTCGATGTCGAGGTAGTAATCACCACCGGCGGGACCGGGAAGGGCGACCGAGATCTGGTGACGGCCGCGGTAGAGGAACTCGGTGGCGAGCTCTTGTTCAGGGGCGTGGCCATGAGGCCGGGGAGGCAGACCCTCTGCGCCAGGGTGGGACACACCCTGCTCTTCGGTCTCCCCGGGAGACCGCCGGCGGCCTACATCTCTTTCCTTCAGCTCGTGAGACCGGCGCTCCTCAAGATGCTCGGTCTCTCGCAGGTCTTTCCGCCGGAGATCACGGCACGGCTCGATCGACCGCTCGGGGTGCCGGGGGATCTCACCTCCTTCATTCCCTGCCGGCTCTATCTGGAGGGCGATGGTCCCGAGGTCTCGTCCATGAGGCCGGAGGGTCTCGGGCTCATGGCCCAGATGCTCGCAGCAACCAGTCTGCTCGTTGTACGGCCGGGACGGGAACGGTTGGAGGCTGGGGAACGGGTCCGCGTCCAACTCCTCAATGTCGGACTCGCGGCGCTCAGTTATTTCGTTGCTCCGGGCTAGGGGGCGCGGTAAACGCCAAACGGGGGGTTGTAGGCTGTTCCTGTTTTGCTACGGTTTTTCTCACTGCAGTTTCAACCCACAAGCCTGGTCGTGAATCATCTGTGCTTTTCTAATCTTGTCCAGATCAGTTCTCCTGCTAATCTCCGCGACGAAATCGCCGAAGGATTGATAAGCTTCTCTATTTCGTGCTCTCTTTTCTTCTCCCCTGATCTCCCTCATAATGGAATCTGCAAACAAGCCCCAAACAGATGTGGCCTCTTGCGAGGCGAAGGCGTCAATCTGGCGAGCACGCTCTTTGCAGGCGGTAGCCAGATGTAGCCAACCCCCTTTGTCGAGAGCTGCAGTGGCTTCAACTACCACACCGTGGAACGGCCCCTCCTTCCAGACCAGTTTCACTACGGGATACAAGTCCGGACGGAGCACAAGCTCGATAGATCCCCTTGATCCGAGGCCCTTACCACCTTCAGTCAGGCGGTCAATTACGCATGATGGTGGTGTTTGAGGCTCTTCGGATGCTTCGGTGTAGGCGTTCTGACATGACAGGAATAGATGTGAGATCGCGTCTAACGTCCGCCGTCGCTTCTCTTGCTGATTCGTCGAGGACAATCTCGCCTCACCGGTTGCGAAGTCCGCAATGTCTTACCCTTTGGCTTTTCTCTCAGACATTGAGTTGGGAATTCACACCTCCGTAAGGATCGTCAACAACTTTGCTGTTGTGAGGATCAACCGCCCAACGGCCATCAATCACGTATTTGTATTCGTAGGATCCCGGTTTGAGGCAAATTGCCTTGTGCCACACCTGCGCGCCCTGAGATTCAGCGAATTCAAGGGATTCAGGCATCCAATTATTAAAGTCTCCCGCAATTTGCACCGCCGCATGTGCCGGTGCCGTCAGCGTGAAAACCACTTCCCTCCCGTGAGCATCCTGCAAGCCGCCCTCGGCTCCCGACATGGATGTCTGCGCCTGGCTTCTCTCGGCTACAAGTTCCGCGAAATCGACCGTCTGGAGGTCTGAGGGAATACTATGCGTCTCCCTCGGTGCGATTTCATGCCCTAGGACTTCTTTGGCCAGATCCTGGTAATCGGCGAACGCACTACATCTCTGCTCGTACTCGCCTATGGGTTTCCCTCGGCCGGCTGCTTCTCTCAAGGCCGTGCACGTGCGAATAATCGTCGCCAGACAGTGTTCAGGAAATGTGGCCTGCAAACAGGCCAACATATCTTTACAGAATCTGGTTCTCCGGTCGAAATTCGTAGCGAGGATGTTAACGGAGAGCCGGTGCATGGCCTTCGTTTCGACGACGTGGATTGTTTCCAAGAGCCTTTGGAGTCCTTGCACCGAAAAGAAACTCGGTTCAACAGGAATGATCACCTCTTCGGCGGCGAGCAAGGCATTGAAGGTCAATAGACCAAGGCTGGGAGGACTATCTATGATGAGATAGTCATACTTACCCCTAACTTTCTCCAAGCTCCGCTTGAGTTTCACTTCTCGCTCTCTGGCGCCAGCCATGACTTGCTCAAAGGCTGCCAAGAGCACATCGCTCAAGACTGCGTCAAGATTCTCTCTCAAGGCCTGGACGGCTTGCGTCACCGGCATTTGACCCAGCAACACCTCGTAGATGCTCCCTTGGATCTGGTCGGGCCTCACTCCGAATCCCAGCGCTACATGTCCCTGCGGGTCCAGATCGAGGAGAAGCACTTTCCTGCCCGTGGTTGCCAGACAATAGGATAGGTTTATTGCGGTTGTCGTCTTACCACAACCTCCCTTTTGATTCACGAGAACAATCTTTCTCATGGTTCTCCCTCCTCAGTCTTTCTCCTTGGCGGGAAAGACGACCGTGTGCTTACTTTCGCTCTCCAAAAGCCACTTCCCCTATCGAGCTCGACTCCAGGCAAAGGAGTCTTGCAAACGTTCCCTTCGGTGCACCCTTCAGTTCACGATGGGCAGGCGTTTTGCTCGCGCCGGGCCGCATCAGAGTCACCGGAAGTTTTTGGAGATCGCGATGGAGATGCCGGCACGTCTCTTGTAGGAGGAAAACATTCGTACGAAGGTGAGGACAGCCATGAGATCTCGGCGATTTGAACCCGCGATGACATTGTCTAGCCGGGAGGAGAGTCAGGTGGGCGATAGCAGACAGGCAAGCAGCGGGTGCCGAGTAGGACTCTAACGATGAATTTGCGTCCGGGAACAAATGAGGTAACTCTTGCACCCCGTAGATGACGGCGAAACTCCTTTCTGGGCTGGCACCGCGCAGTAGACCGGAAACTTTGGCATGCACATTTCCGGACTCCGCCCGAGCCGATACCGGCCCCTCATTCCGTGGAGGAGCGACCCGAGTTTTCAGCTTGCCCTGAGCTTTCTGGAAGGATGATCTGCAGGTTGCTGCGGAGCGATTGGGAGCGAGAAAAGTCCGCCGACCCTGGGGAGCCAAGATCTCTGCGATCTTACGTCCGACAGGATTCTGTGGAACCCCGAACCTCCAGGCTGCGACAGCGGTTGCGATCAACGCACCCATCCGCCTTCTTGGAGTTTACTGTTGTGATGCAGAGCAAAGACGGCGACAACATGCTTTTTTAAGGGTTGACCTGTACGACAAAGTCCCCACGAAGACCTACTCATCCCTCTGGTCCCGCTTGTCTTTTTAGTATGATTCGACGAACAATGCAACAAAAAATTTGCCTTGACTACCCAACGCCAGTCAGCCGCGCGAAAACGCCAATCCTGTCCCCAAGCCCTTCGGGGAGAAATCACCCGGGGGCTCCCGTGACACCCGCCTCCGTCTCCAGGTGAAACGTTTTTCAGCAGCCTGCCAGTGTGACAATGTTCATCCGCGCCGCTCTGGCAACTCCGGGCGAGAATCTCTTGCGCCTCGAGGTCGTGGATGTCTGCAGCCTTCTCTCCAATCCGCTCGAGATCACGCCCACGCCGTCTCGACCTCGCCAGGCGGGTGATCTCCTCCTCGGCCTCCGATAGACTTACTCCTGACTGTCACCGCCGAAATCGGGTGATCTGCTCAATTGCCTTGATGACGGCGAGGATGTCGTCTTCCGTGTTGTAGGGACCAACGCTCACCCGGACCGTCCCCTCGGGAAAGCTCCCGATCGTTCGGTGAGCGGCGGGCGCGCAGTGCAACCCCGGTCGCACTGCGATTCCGTAGGCGGAATCGAGCATGTGGGCAACCTCGTTGCTCGTGACGCCCTCCACGTTGAAGGAGAGCGTGCCCACGCACTCCCCCCGGTTGGCGGGACCGTAGAGCATGACCCCGGGAAGCTCGCTCAACGCCTGGCACAGCATCTCCATCAGCCGGCTCTTGTGAGCGGCGATGGCGGTCAGGCCGCGCTCCTGGATCTCGGCGATCCCCTCGGCCAGACCGGCGAGACCGGGCGCATTGAGGGTCCCGCTCTCGAAGCGGTCGGGCCAGGTCTCCGGCTGTTCCGTGGATTCGGAGCTGCTGCCGGTGCCACCCTCCCAGAGGGGAGCCAGGTCGAGGCCCGGTCTTACATAGAGAAACCCCGTACCCATAGGTCCGAGAAGTCCCTTGTGACCGGGGCCTGCCAGGAGGTCTAGGGAGAGCTGCTCAGGCTCGACCGGGACGCTTCCCATGGTCTGCGCTGCGTCCACGAGTAGCACAAGCCCCAGTTCCCGCGTAAGGGCCCCTATCTCGGCAACGCGCATGAGGCCGCCGGTGACATTGGAGGCGTGCACAAGGGCGATCAGGCGGGTCTCCGGGCGGAGATGACGACGAATGTCGGCAGGGTCCAACAGCCCCTCTGAGCTGCACGGGATCCTCGTGTGGGTGATACCCCGCTCCCCGAGACGATGGAGGGGGCGAAGCACCGAGTTGTGCTCCATGCCGGAGGTGAGCACGTGGTCGCCGGCGCGAAGGAGGCCCTTCATGGCGAGATTCAGGGCCACCGTTGCACTCGGGGTGAAGATGAGGCGGGAGGAGTCAACCCCGCCAAGGAGAGCGGCAAGGAGGCGGCGAGTGCGGCTCACCACCGCGCGCGCTTCTCGTGCGAGCCGGTGGGAGGCGCGACCCGGGTTGGCCCCGATCTCGCGGCAGTAGCGGGACATGGCGGCGATGACCCGCTCGGGCTTGGGGAAAGAGGTTGCAGCGTTATCCAGGTAGATCATGGGGTCAGATTCTCACCGCCGGTATACACAATCATGTTGCCACCGCGGACGTAGCCGATAACGGTGATGGCGAGTTCGCGGGCCAATTGCACGGCGAGACTGGTGGCGGCAGAGCGGGAGATGAGCACGGGAACGCGCGCCTTGGCGCACTTGATGAGGATTTCCGACGTGATTCTTCCGGTCGTGAGGAGGATCTTGTCGTGGGTGGCGAGGTCGCCGAGGAAACATTCGCCGATGATCATGTCTGCCGCGTTGTGGCGGCCGATGTCGGCACGAAAAAGGACGATACCGTCGGGGGCGGCAAGGGCGCAGTTGTGCACGCCGCGGGAGCGCCGATAGAGCTCGGAACGCCGGTTAAGCTCAGCCATGAGGTTGCGAACCTGGTCAGGACGGAGCACGAGGCGATGCTTCACGGGCCGGCTCTGGAGCGAGTCCAGTACATGGTAGAAGATGGTTCCCTTGCCGCATCCGGAGGTGATGATACGTTTACCCGAGAGTCGCTCGGCAAGCTCGGCGTCTTCCGCAGATGAGACGCGAACGAGATGGCGACCGTGGTCGACCTCGATGCTCCGGAGACTGACGCGGTGCTGGAGGAGACCCTCGGACCTGAGGAAGCCCACGGCCAGGCTCTCCACATGGGCTCCGGTGCAGAGCAGGGTCACGATCTCGTGGTCGTTCAGGAAGATGGTCAGGGGAATTTCCCGCACCACGGCAACCGCCGAGGTCTTGCTCCCGCTCTTGGTGATGTGCAACGCCTCCACCAGTTCGCAGAGATTGTCCATCTCGGAGGAACCAGCGGAACTCAAGGTGGCGTCATAGAGAGGCATGACTGTCTCGGGTTCGTGGATCTAGGATCTAGCCAGGGCAACACCGAAGACCGGCAGAATGCTGAAAGACACAAGAGCCAGGCCTACCCTCACACGGGGTTGCCACGGGATACCTAGAGACCGGGTAACCTGTTCGGCAACGCTGCATAGTCGCGCCATGAATAAGGTCGGGGTGGTCCGGCCCTCGTGCAGAGCGACGGTGCAAGGCTCGGGGGGTGTTTCCGAAGACCAAGGGGTAAGAGGTGGCTCCAGATGCACGTCGCCTCACAGATCACCCGGTCTCCGGTGGCAGCTCAGCATGAGAGGGGTTTTTCAGCAACCTGCTAAAGTTACACGTCACCGGGCTTAGGACAAAAGGAGCATAACCAAAGCCGCCCCCATTGTCAAAAGAATCCCCTCGACAAAGTCCGAGGCTTTGTTATGATGCAAAAAACATAGAAACTCATGCTGCGATTCGAGGGATCTCTCTCCCTCCTCAGACCAGGGCAGCACCCTCCTCGCGTGGTGATCCCGGCGTCAGGCCCCGCGACCAAGAACACCGCGATCGCCGTTGTATTGATTCGACTGTAGGCATCAAACCTTTGGTAGAGGGCGGGGTCTCGCTCGATGAACTCCGTGAGGAGGAATCGAAGCATGAGCGTCCGGAAAACGCTTGGTGGGGAAGTCGAGGCCCGTTTCGAAAGAACATGACAGGAGCAAGGTGCTGAGATGCTGAAGGGAGGCGCGCTGGAGACAGTCTACTATCGCTTTTTGGGCAGGTACCTTGTTCCGTGCTGCGTATTCCTGCACCTGAAGCCCAATCAGGTGAGTTTCCTTGCCATGGTCTTCGGCCTTGCGGCCGGAGCCTGCTTCGTGTTCAGCCCCTTCTGGGGCGGGGCGCTCACCCTGCTGAGCGGCCTTCTGGACACCCTGGACGGGGCCCTGGCCCGCGAAATGCACGAGGCGAGAAAGCGGGGCGCCTTCCTCGATTCCGTTCTGGATCGCTATGCCGAGCTCTGCATCTACGTGGGGATCTGGGTCTATTTTGAGAGGCAGGGGAGCGCTACGCTCCTCATTACCCTCACCATGTTCTTCGTCCTCTTCGGTTCGCTCATGGTGAGCTACACCCGGGCGCGCGCAGAGGGCCTGAACGTCTCCTGTGTCGTCGGGCTGCTGCAGCGGGGAGAGCGGATTATCTCCATCGGGATCGCCGGCATGGTGAACTCCCTCGTCAATTTCACCGCCCGCGCCAGCGAGGCGCCGCTCCTGGGGAAAGACGCGGTGCTTACCCTGATTCTCATCCTCCTGGCGGTGGGAACCAACCTCACCGCGATCTGGCGTCTGTTCCACGTGCTCAATCGCTTGCGCCAGTAACCCGCTCAGGCTGCGACCGTGACTGGCAGCCGGAACACCGCCCTTCTTATTCCCCTGGATGGGTCCTTGCCCACGTGTTGCAGGAAAAGGACGAGATCGGTATATTCTAGGTGATTGATCCCCGGAGGTGGCGCGCCACACGAGCACCCGGCGAAAGAAGCCCGAGCCATAGACGTTTTGGGCCATTGCCAACTGGGGAGAACGTCCTGAATCCCGCGGAGCTGCGGAGGAGCCTTGTTTCCCCTTCTCTCCAATCCTGCTTTTGGGATGCGCATCTTATCCAAGTTACGTGCCAGCGGATTAGCGTATGCGTGAGCGACGACGAACAAGAAGGGTTCTCGTGACCACCCTGGGAAGCCTCTTCGGTGAACGGTCCGTGACGGCAGGTATCATTCGCGACCTCAGTCCGAACGGGCTCCAGGTCATGATCGAGGTGGAGGTCAAGACCGGTGATCTCGTGGAAATCAAGGTCGATCTGCCCGAGCGCCGTGGGGCACTCGTTGCCAGGGCCAGAGTCGTCTGGGAGGGAAGATCAGGAAACTCCTTCCATCCTCATCTTGTGGGCATGGAATTCATCCAGATCACCGCTGAGGACCTGGCCAAGCTTGAGGGATTTGTTCGCGGCACCGCCGACGACCTGGCCTAGCAGATGGCTAAAAAACCCAAGAGCCCGGCCTACCCTTACTCGGGGCTGCCACGGGATATCGTGAGACCGGGTAATCTGCTCGGCGAGGCTGCACAGTCGCACCATGAATAAGGTCGGGGTGGTCCGGCCCCCTGCGCGGCGAAGCCGCAGGTTCGGGAGGCACTCCCGGCATCCGAGGAGTTAAGAGGTCGCTCCAGGTGCGCCTTGCCTCACAGATCACCCTGCCTCCCGCGGCAGCCGTCTCCATGCTTACAAGAAACGCTTTTCAACACTCTGCTAGGACGAGCCGGTACGTACCGTCGCCATCCCGGTCCACCCTGAGGCCGTAAGTGCGGACGAGGTGGATGAGGGACCGTCCGAAGAAGAACTCCAGCTCCTCCTCCCCGATGGCGAGCCTCTCCATGATGAGAGCCCTGAGCGCGATGTCGTATCGGAGCTGGTCGAGGATGCGCTCGAGGGCAGCCTCCCCAGCGGACTCGCGCCACTCTCGGCAGGCGGCGTCGAGCTTGTCCGGGGCACAGCGGTCGTCGTGGGCCCGTATGAGCTCCAGCATCTCCTCATCGTCTCGCACCAGGTCCTGCCGGGCAAGCTTTTGCGTGTGCCAGAGCTCCTCGAGGGAGCCAGGGGCCCAGCACGCCTGGACGCGACACTGGAGGGGCCGGTGCTCGTAGATGGAACAGGAGCAGTCCTGTTCGCGATAAAAGAGGCAGTGGCCGGTTTCCGGGCGTTGCTTGATTTTCACCAGTTCGTCGCACAAAGGGCCGAGACGGCCTTCGATGTTCAGGTGGACGATCTCACCCTTTCTCAGGGTGACAAGCTCTCGCGGCGAGAGCAGGCCATGAGACCAGAGCCCGAGGTCTTCCAGGTGGAGGGACGGACTCCCCTCACGACAGCATTCGCCGCAACGAACGCAGTGGGGCCTGGCGGCGTAAGAGATCTCGACCAGGCGGGCTACCAGGTTCTGCCACTGGTGTTGGCGGGACTCCGGCTCCAGGCGGCCCCAGGCGCGCGCGAGAGCCTGGAACCATGGATCGTTCTTTACCCGGCTCAGGACCGACGGAAACTCGCCCTCCGCGTGCAGCTTCGTCAGCACCTGACGGAGGGCGAGATCCACCGCTTCAGCAAAATCGTGCTGCTTTCCCGAAGAGAACAACTCCCTGGTCAGAATCGGGTCAAGGTGCATCGCGCTTCCCCGGGGAAGAATCGTCGCTCCCGGACGCGCATCCTTGCGGGATACGCCGGGAAGGAGTAAGGTAAATTACTCTACCAGAGGGGAGGGCCGCAGTCGAGGGTAGGACCCTCATCCGGCCCTTGATTCAGGCGCCCTTTTTCCCTATGCTCAAATTTTCACAAACATGGGCGGATTGCTCACAGTTCACACGGTAAGGAAAGGATGAAGGCACCACCGCGGGCGCTGACTTATTACAAGTTTATCGAGGTGAGAAAGGAGGAGGGCGATGAACAAGTTGGTCGGGTATTTTGGGCTGGTGGTTACCACGGTATGCCTCACCGCGCAGATGGCCTTTGCTGCGGGCGGAGGAGGAGCGGCACCTATCGTCATTGTGGCTGACTCGCGAAAGCTGTCGGGAATCATGGCCTGGTGGGCGAACCTTTACAATGAAAGCCATGTCTA
>Ga0187773_10000184_pt1 | contig 26620 bp, 20 predicted proteins | sample 0216_BV02_MP05_1_FD_133133 | JGI IMG/M metagenome (GOLD analysis project Ga0187773, IMG submission 133133) | Tropical peat soil microbial communities from peatlands in Department of Meta, Colombia - 0216_BV02_MP05_10_MG | ecosystem: Environmental > Terrestrial > Soil > Wetlands > Peat | place...
AAAGTCCTTGTGGTCGAAGACTCTGCGGCGATGCGGTCATTGATTTCTTCCACCGTTGAAGAGTTGTCGGGATATGAAACCGTGGAAGCCGGCAACGGCTTTGAAGCGCTCAAAGCGCTTCCCGTACACCGCTTTGACCTCATTATTACGGATATTAATATGCCGGATATCAACGGTCTCGAGATCGTCAATTTTGTTAAAAATAATTCGGCCTATAAAAACATCCCGATGATTATCGTCACGACGGAACAGGGAGACGAAGACCGGAAAAAGGGGTTGGCCCTCGGAGCGGCCGAGTACATTACCAAGCCCTTTGATCCGGAAAAACTAAAGACCATTGTCAAGAAAATCACCCACGGATGACGCATGCGGAGGGACGGGGATCCATGTCTAAGCCGGAAGACTCACTGAAAGAGTTTGTGGCCGAGGCCGAAGAAATCATCGAAAATCTCAATCAAAATCTTCTCGCGATGGAGGCCACGGAAGACAAAACGACGGTGCGGCCGGATGTCTTGAACGCGATTTTTCGGGCGGCCCACACCCTAAAAGGAATGTCCGGGATGGTCGGCCTGAAGAAGGTCTCGGAAATCAGCCATCGTCTGGAGGACATGCTCGACAACCTACGGATGGGAAAGCTCCCGATGAGTCAACCGGTCATGGATACCCTTTTTAAAGGGATGGAGTTGCTCCGGGGAATCATCGGGTCTGTAAACGCAGGAAAGGGTGAGGATGCGGATATCACTCCGATGCTTCAACAAATCCAGCAGGTCGTGTCCGGGGGTCCGAAATCCTCCTCTTCGACGGAAGCCGAAGGGATTGACCCGGCCCTGCTCAAAGTGCTCACGGAATATGAAACCCATCGTCTAAACGAAAACATCCGTCTGAAAATAAATCTCTTTGAGTTCACCGTGCGATTCCCGTTGGAAACCTTCGACAAGGACCTGGCTAAATTAAACACAAAATTGCAGTCCTTTGGCGAGATCATCACCACATTGCCCAGCCCCGGCATGTCCCCGGAAGCGGGCATCGTCTTTAAACTGATTATCGGTACGAAGACCGATCTCAAAACCCTTCAATCTCAATTTTCCCAGGACCAGTTTGAAATCCGACTGATCGGTTCAAAGGCCGAAAGGGGACGTTCCGACGAAATCGCCCCGGTCACCCCCCCGGAAGAGGACAAGGGGTCCGGGTCGATTCGAAGCATCACGCCGACGGTCCGTGTGGACATCGGCAAGCTGGACACCTTGTTGAATGTCGTGGGTGAACTGGTGCTGACGAAGGCGGTGATCGGACAGATCAGCAAGCAGATGCTTCATAACTCTGGTTTTACCACGACGGGGGTTGAACTTCAAAAGACGTATCAGGCCCTGGATCGTCGTGTCGGGGAGCTGCAAGAGGGTTTGGTCGAAATCCGGATGATCCCGATCGGCCAGGTGTTTGACCGACTGATTCGAGTCGTCCGAAAATTGTCGCGCGAACTGGGAAAGGAGGTCGATCTTCAGATCTCCGGAGAAGAAACGAAACTGGATAAATCCATGATTGAAGACATCGCGGATCCCCTGATGCACCTGATTCGAAATTCTCTGGATCATGGGATCGAATTGAAGGAAGACCGGCAGAAGGCCGGCAAACCCGAAATCGGAATCATCAATCTCCGGGCGATACAAAAAGGAAATAACGTGATCATTGAGGTTGAAGACGATGGGGTGGGAATCGATCTCGCCAAAGTCTATAAAAAAGGGCTCGAGCGCGGCTTGTTGGACAAAAACAAGGAGTACGATCAGCGCGAACTGATCAATGTTTTATTCGCACCCGGTTTCAGCACCGCGGAGGAGGTGACCGAGGTCTCCGGTCGAGGGGTGGGCCTGGACGTGGTGGCCAAGAACATCAGCAAGCTCAGCGGACTGGTCGACGTCGAAACCGAAATGGGAAAAGGCACCAAGTTTTCGATCACCCTTCCGATCACGTTAGTGATTATCAAGGCCCTCGTCGTTCAGGTCGGGACCGAGATTTACGCCATCCCGCTCAACTCGGTGTCTGAAAGCCTGATGATTCAACCCAAGGACATTCGGACCGTCGAAAAGCGCGAAGTCATCCAGCTGCGGGATCACACCCTGGCCCTCCTGAGAATTCGGGATGTCTTTCACCTTCCCCCAACGGAATCGGGGGAGGATCGTCTCTATGTCATTGTCGTCGGACTGGCCGAAAAACGCATCGGCCTCGTGGTCGATGCCATCGAGGGTCAACAGGAAATCGTCATCAAAGCCCTGGGTGAATTTCTCCGCGACACCCCGGGAATCGCCGGGGCGACCGAACTGGGCAACCGAAAGACGATTTTAGTCCTGGACGTCGCGGCCTTGATCGATGAGGCCACAAAAACCCAATTCGGTGAAAAAAAGAAAGACTCGGAAGTCAAGAAAAAAACAGGACAACCCGCCGCAATTTAACTGCAAACCGCTCACCCGTCCGGACAACCCAATTTAATGTTTTGATCCTTCCTTGACAAATCGAAAAAGACTGCTACATTAAAAATTAGTTACACGTTACAGCGTTGGCCTTCAAAAAGGCTATTCGTAAAAATTTCGGTGAGTGAAGGAGTATTTAATATTTAAATATTTAAAAGGGGTATTTAAATTGGAACAGATACAGGGTCGATTTAGGATAATCCGTTCAAAACTAGTCATCTTCACCCTGCTTATCACCAATTCTCTCGCGCTTCCCTCCATCGTCTTCGGAATGGAACTTCAAGGCTTCTCGGACGTCACGTATACCTACGATTGGAACAAACAACCCCCGAAGGCCTCGGATCCGTACACCAACGGAACGGTCGAATTGGGGGAGTTGGATTTTTTTGCGCGGGCCAACCTCTCCGACCGTGTGGATTTCTTAACCGAGTTTAACTTTTCGGCCGATCCGAATACGAACGAAGGCAGCGTAGATGTGGAGCGCCTCCAGATCGGCTACCTAGTCAGCGATGCGCTTAAGGTTCAGGCCGGACGGTTTCATAACGTTCTTAGTTACTGGAACATGACATACCACCACGGAAGACAGCTTTACACGACGGTCGATCGGCCCGACTTTGTTAAATTTGAAGATGACGGCGGCCTTGTCCCGACTCACATGGTAGGATTGTCGATCGGCGGTCACCTCGACACCCGGATGGGCGGATTCGAGTACGACATCATGGGGGGCAACGGTCCTCGTGTACAAAATGTTGATTGCACGACCACCTGCGGAGGTGGCTCGCTCTCTCCCAACAGCACGGGCGACGACAGCAAGAACAAGGCGGCCTCCTTCATGTTCCGGTATATGCCGGGGGGGGCGCTACGCGGCCTGGGGATGGGAATCTCCGGAAACCTTCAACAACTTCGGTTCTACGGACCGGATGGCGTCACGCCGGTGCCCATCGTTTCACCTGATGGGAGCGTGACCAGTGTGGTCAACCAGCAGATCTACGGGGTGAATCTCGTGTACCTGGCGCACAACATTGAATTCCTGTCCGAGGGATATCAGTTCCGTGACTACAACTATCAAGGCCAATCCTATTTAGACTACGTCTGGTATGCCCAGATCGGGTTGAAGATTAAAAATCGATTCATTCCCTATGCGCGATTTGAGCGAACAACGGTCCTTGCGGATGACCCGTATTTTATTGCCCTTGGCACACAGGACATGAGTAAAACCATCGTAGGCTTGCGTTTTAACCTCATTCCGAGCAGTTCCATTAAGGCCGAGGTTCAATCGATCAACACGCCCACCAACAAATATAATGAGGCTGCAATCCAATGGGCCTTTGCATTTTAAAGGACGAGGCTACGGAATTGAAACCCGTATTCGCCAACAGTCTGATTAAAACAAGAAGGGTTGTCTCAAACCTCCCGTCTAAATGGGTGGGAATGGCTTTCTTCCTCGCCCTTTCTATACTTATAATGGTTGGGTCTGGCGCCGCGGCGGCGGAGCTCAGAGAGATCGCGGTGATTTCAGGCAAATCATTCCCCGCGGATGTTCTGACGCTCGAGGAGGTCAAGGAAATCTATCGGGGCGAAAAACAACTCATCGGGGGCCAACGGCTCAAGCCCATCGATCAACGCGACACCCAATCGATCCGGACACAATTTTTAAACAAGGTCTTAAATTTCACGGGCGATGAGTATGTGACGTACTGGAATAATCGATTATTCCGGGAAGGCGGTATTCCGCCGATTCCAAAAAATAATTCGGCCGACGTGATCTCCGCCGTCCAAGATACGGATGGCGCGATTGGTTACGTCTGGTTAAGTGACACCGCGGATTCCAAACCCAATCTTAAAATCCTTATCACCATTCCTGTTCGTTAGTAGCAAAACCGCTCGGAAGTTAGTATCGTGGAAACAAAAACGGTTCCCCTGCGGTCCTCGCCTCATCCCATTCTCCGTCAAAAGACAAAGGGCCTTCACATTCCTATTCCACAAATACAATGTGTTATAAATTAATCCGCTCCAATCCCACAATTCTGTATGATGTGCTAAACTTTAAAAATAGGTGAGGTAGCATGACGATTTCGAAGATCAATGCGGACCTTTACGGTACCACGGATGTCTGCCGACAGGTCGGCATTTCGTCGCGGCAATTGGAATATTGGATCCTCATCGGCATCGTGGCCCCGCGCTTGGAGCAGCACGGACTGAAGTTTTTTAAACGATTCAATGCAAAGGACATCGAGATCTTAAAACAAATTAAATTGTTAACGGATGAAGGCTTCCTGGTCAGTCGTGCACTGGAGAAAGTCAGAAAAGAATATCCGCATCTCTTTCAAGAATGATGGTTGGATGCCTTTGACGGTCTGGTTTTCGTTGACCCGATCGTCATGATTCATATCAAGGATTTTATCCGAATGGGAATGAATCTTCTGATTGTGGACGATTCGAAGGAAACGCGTCGGGAAATTATTCGAACGCTCTGCAAAGACGAAACCTTCGAAAAATTTTTCGAGGCCGGAGATGGTTTGCAGGCGCTCCGAGTCCTCTCGGATGAAAAGGTTGACCTCATTCTTACGGATGTCATCATGCCCAAAATGGATGGGTTTAAATTGATTGAAACCATCCGCAAGGATGAACGCCTACACGACATCCCGATGATTCTGCTCACGGTACGTTCCGAACTCGAGGACCGCGTAAAAGGACTGGAATTGGGGGCATGGGATTTTTTGGTCAAACCGGTCCATCCCATCGAATTGAACGTCCGCGTGACGACCATGCTTCGGCTAAAGGGGCTTCAAGATAACCTGAAGAATCGCATACGGCAGCTCGAACGCTTATCGATCATCGATGAGCTCACCGGCTTATACAATAAAAAATATCTGATCGAGTTTTTGCGTCGTGAAGTGAACAGGAGTCAACGATTCGGTTTCATGGTTTCGTGCATCATGATGGATGTGGATCACTTTAAAAAAATCAATGATACGTACGGCCACCTACGGGGGGACCGCGTGTTAAAGGAATTGGGAATCCTGCTGGGAGAAATGATCCGGACTTATGATTTCGCCGCCCGGTATGGAGGCGATGAGTTTACCCTCCTTCTTTCCCAGCAAAAAGATCCGAAGGGCCCGGTGGATCTCGCCAACCGCATCCGAAAGGCCATCGAGGGTCGTTCATTTGGATCCGTCCCTTCCCGTCGGCCGTTTCGGGTCACGGTAAGCATCGGCGTGGCTACTGTTATGCCCGATAAGACCACCAATCCCGAAAAACTTCTGGAGCAAGCGGATAAGGCCCTGTACAAGGCAAAGGCGGGGGGCCGTAATCGGATCATCACCCTATGAATAAACGAACAACCAAGAATAAAATATCCCGGGCGGCACGGACGGTCAAGAAACCTAAACGCCACGCAGGTCATTCCGTCCCACAGCCGGAGGCGGGTTCCCAAACCTCCACCGCTGTAAAAGAACCCCCGGCCATGAAAACGGCCCCGACAACGGTTGTACCCATGGATGCGTCGACACCCGGATTCTCACAACAACCGGTTGTTGAATCACCGAAAATAATATCGTCAGAGCCAATGCCCTCGTCACAACACAAGGAAGAGGTCCAGGACGTTTCAAACCCGTTGGAGGGTTCAGCGGTTAAAGAGGGAGAAATCCTGGAACTATTGGCGTTTCAACTGGCCGATGAGGAGTACGCCATCGATATCCTCATGATCAAAGAGATCATCCGGTCGTTGGAGATCACCCACGTTCCGAGGAGGCCACCCGTTATCAAGGGAATTATCTCGCTCCGTGGCACCATCATACCGATTTATGATCTACGGACTCGTCTTGGATTAACAGATTCCCCCCCGACTCGGAATACACGGATCCTTGTCGTTGAACTGAATAAAGGACAGGTTGGGATTATCGCGGATCGCGTGACCGAGGTCGTGAAGGTCAAGGGAACCGATGTCGAGCCTCCGCCGGCCACGGGGAACGGAATGACGGCCGGCCACCTGAAGGGTGTAACCCGAGTCAACGGACGTCTCATCATTCTGTTGGACCTGACCAAGGCGATCAGCTTGTAATGGACTTCCGCTTTGCCAAGATGAGACTTTTATCGGTTAATGGAAGGCCTAATAATTTCATTTTAAAAACTAGGGGTCGTATGACAATGCGGCGAGTCGTTCTCTTACTTGCAATCTTTATTTTGAACCCGCTACAGGGAGCGTGGTCTCAGGCCTATCGGAATGAAATCCAAACTCCGCCGATCGAAGTATACCAGTCCATGCTAAATTTCGTGGATAAAAAAGATTATGCCAAGGTGGCCAATTCTTTAAAAATTCTGACGCCGATCGTGGCCCATATTCAGGCCAAATATACGGACGATCCTTCCCAGGGAATTAAAAAGGCGATCGACAAGGGGAATCAGGACGAAATCTTGTTGAGTGTGCAAACCCTGATCGTTCTGGATACGAAGGATCTCCTGGATGAAGCGCTCAAGCAAGTCGAGCAAGCACCGGATGCTTCCAAAACACTGCTTAAAACCGCTCGACTAAACTATGAACTCTTAACTTCTTTTGTTCAGAAAAAAGAATTCGCCGTTGATCAAAAAATCAAGAAGAATTTCTTGGACTCTTATCGGCTTTTAGACTCCGGGTCGCTTTACTCAAACGAAAAGACCGCGGTCGATAAAGAACAACTCAAGCGACTATGGCTGGAAATCATGAACGACTTGACAAAGGCGTTTCCGGTTCGGAGTTCATGAACGCTACATTCTACCAACCCTTCCGCTGTCACGGAAGGCCACCAAAGGAGGATCATAGATGGGCAACAAAAGCATCCTGTTGCATGCCGCGTCTGGTTTAATGGCGGTGTTGATCTGTACGGCTTTTGTAACGGGAGCGCACGCTCAGGGGTTCGGATCGGAAGAGTCGTTCGTCCAGATCCACGGTTATACGGATTTGACCTATCGCGATTTTGAGAAGGATGGTGATCCCATGCATCCTTTTACGGACAACGGCGGCGGGACCCCAACCTTTCAAAATGCCCAATTTGCGCTCTTTTTCGGAGCCAACCTCAGCCCAAACCTGAAATTCATTTCGGAGATCCATTGGGAACAAACCTTCAGTGAACCCGAGCTGGAACAGGCGAATATGCAGTGGCAATTGGCCAAACCCCTCACAATGACCCTTGGCCGATTTTGGCTGCCCTTTGGAACACTGGATAAGTACAGGGTCTACGAGCCCACCAATCGGCTCGTCACGTTCCCTTACACGAACACCATCTGGCTTTTCTCAAAGACCCAGAACGGGATCGAGCTGGGCGGCGAGATCGATCCATTCAGCTATGAGCTGGCGATAAGCAACGGCTTCGCGGGACTGGACGAGGACGCGGGCAAGTTTATTTCGGGCGGCTCGCTGGATAACAACCACAACAAGCAAGTTACCGGAAGGGCGGTTGTCCTTCCGGTGAAAGGGATGGATATCGGGGCTTCTTATACCACCATGAAATGGGATGACAACGACAAAGCCAACCTCAACCTCTGGGGCGTGGATGCGGAGTATAAGGTGGGCCCCTTGAATTTGCAAGCGGAATACCTTGGGGGGCATGTGCAAAACCCGGATAACGCGGTGGCGACAGTGGATGGAACGGTCCGATGCAATCCGGCGGCGACCGATCCTTCGTGCGCCGAACCCAATGCGCTCCGCGACAACATGGGCCCCCTCTCTCCAGGAAATCATAACCTGGCGTCCTATTATGTTCAGGCGGCCTATTTGGTTCTGAATAATCAGCTGAACGTAAGCACCGCGGAAGTGATCGTGCGGTACGATGCACTCCGGCGGGACGAGACAAAGAACCTGTTACCCGGTGAAGCAAAAAATCAGGGGGATCGGAACCGGTTCACGGCCGGGATCAATGTCTCGCCGCAGCCGCATTTCCATCTAAAGGCCGAGTATCAATGGGTGTCCGAGCCGGGCGATCAGCAAAGCCTCAAGAACAACGGGGTGATCGCTCAGGCGGTCGTGGACTTTTAATTCGAAACGTTGGTCGACTTTGGAAAGAACCCCATTTTTCATTCATAGGGGAATGAACAACGGCCCAATGAAAATGATGGGAGGGAGGGATGTCGATGATGTCGAAGAAAAAGGCGAGGCAATACGGCCTTCGCTTTAAGTTCATCGCGTTGATCAGTTTGCTCCTGATCGTAACCGGGACAAGTCTTGGACTATTTTTCATCCATCGGACCAAGACTTCCCTCGAAGACGAACTGGAACGTCGCGGCATCGCCCTTGCTAAAAATATGGCTTACAACAGCATATACGGAGTCACCATCGAGGACACCGGCATTTTGGATCGATTGGTGAAGGGAATCGCATCGGGGTCGGATGTGGCCTATGTGATGATCTTAAATCCAAAAGGGAAGATCATGGCTCATACCAATTCCTCCCAAGTCGGCCAGGTATTGACCGATGAAATAACCAAAAAGGCCCTGGAGGCACAAGAGCCCCTTGTTCAATTGGCTTATACGGATACCAAAGAGGAAACTTACGATGCCGCTGCTCCGATTGTCATAAAACAAGACCAGGGCGGAGAATCCGGAAAAAGTGGAACGCCGGAAGAACGTATCGGGGTGGTGCGCGTCGGGCTATCAGCTGGGCCGTTGCATAAAAGCATCTCATCCCTTTTTACGGCGGGTGTTCTCATCACGGCCCTGGTGGTCGCCTTGGGGATCATGATCTCGGCTTTCTTTATTCGGTGGATCATCAAACCGATTGAGCAGATGGCCACCGCCGCTGTCAAGATCGCGGACGGCGACTTCACGCAGACGATCGAAGTCACCGCACAAGATGAAGTGGGGGTGCTGGGAGAAACGTTTGACAAAATGTCCGGGAGCCTGAGTCTGATGATCAAGCAGATCCAGGAGGTCGCGGACAGCGTGGCCCAGATTTCGGGACAGCTTAAGGACGGCAGCAAACAGATGCAGGGAGGGGCACAAACGCAGGCGACCTCCTCCGAAAACGCGGCCGCCTCCGTTGAAGAGATGAACGCTTCCATCAAGCAGATCGCGGAAAATATCGATGTCCTCTCTTCCTCCGCCGAAGAAACCTCTTCCTCCATCCTGGAAATGAGCTCATCCGTCAGCGAGGTTGCGAACAATGCCGGGGGATTGGCCTCCGCCGTCGACGACACATCCTCGTCCATTATTGAAATGTCCGCGTCCCTCAAACAGGTGGCCGATAATGTGGCCATTCTTTCATCCGCGGCCGAGGAAACGGCCTCCACCATCAATCAAATCAACGGTTCGCTGCGCGAAGTCGAAAACCATGCCAAGGAGTCCGCCGCGTTCTCGGAACAGGTAAAAAAAGACGCGCAGGATCTCGGCGTCCAGTCCATCGAGAAAACCATCACCAGCATGAACAAAATCCAGGAAACGGTCGTGAAATCGGCCGACGTCATCAACCGACTGGGTGAGCGTTCGGAACAAATCGGCCGCATCCTGACCGTCATTGATGAGGTCACCAAGCAGACGAACCTATTGGCGCTCAATGCCGCGATCCTGGCGGCTCAGGCCGGCGAGCAGGGGAAGGGATTCGCGGTGGTGGCCGACGAGATCAAAAACCTTGCGGAACGGACCGGCGCCTCCACAAAGGAAATCGCGCAATTGATCGAAAACGTTCAGACCGAGGCCAAAGACGCCGTCGACTCCGTCCGGGAAGGCGCCAAGAGCGTCGAGGAAGGGGTCAGCCTCTCCCTGGAGGCGGGCGACGCTCTTAAGAAAATCCTCGACACCGCGACCAAATCGACCGGCATGGCCCGGGAGATCGAACGGGCCACGATGGAACAGACGCGCGGGGTCCGGCAACTGGGGGAAGCCATCCAGCGGATCAACACGATGGTGCAGCAGATTTCCAAGGCCACACAAGAACAGAGTCGGGGCAGCCAGCAGATCATGCAGGCATCCGAAAAAATGAGAGACATGACGCGCCAGGTGAAAATGTCCACCGAAGAACAGGCCAAGGGCAGCCGTCAAATCACCGAGGCGGTGGAGAGCGTCACGGAACGCGTCCAGCAGATCGCCCGGGCGATCAACGAACAGAAGCGGGGGAGCGACGTGATCATGCGATCGGTGGAAGACGGCCGGAATATGTCGCGTCAGAGTCTCAAAGTGGTCACGGAGATGAATGAGTTGGTTGAGGAGTTGTCCCAACAGGCGGGCCATCTGAATCAATCCATCGGACGGTTTAAAGTGAAATCGTAAAGGTCATCGATGCCCGGGACGGACCGCAAAGACAGAACGAGCGAAAGGCGAATCGTCAGTTTTCGGGTTGACGACCGGGAGTATGCCGTCGACATCTCGAGGATTATCGAAATCATTTATTATAAACCGGCCACCCCATTGCCCGAGTCGCCCGAATTTGTGGAAGGGGTCGTCGACCTGCGCGGGACGGTTATTCCGGTGCTGGACCTGAAAAAACGACTCCATTTACCGGCAAAGGACACCGCGCGTCCGAATCATATCCTGATCGTCCGCTTCAAGGATAAAATGATCGGAATCGTGGTCGATGAAGTCAAACAGGTCGTTCAAGTCGACGAAGGTCGGATCCAATCTTCCCAAAACTTTATCGACCGGACCGGTTCAAAATATCTTCAGGGGGTCTGTAAATTAAACGATCGGCTGGTCTTCCTCTTGTCCCTGGAAACCTTGTTGACGGAGGATGAACAGGCGGCGCTCAATGAGATTTGACGAATGAAATCCATTTACGACTTTTTCAACCATCGACTCGAGTACAAGATCCTGGCCTTGATCCTTTTTATTCTGGTGATCAGTTTTGTCGGGATCTTTCTCATCCTCTCATCCAAAGAGAGACAGAACCTTTTCGAAGATGAGCGTCAAAAATCCAAACTGGTGGCCGACACGATTCATGAAACCCTGGACCGTGACATGATGGCCTTCCGGGCCGATGTCGTCCGGTTTCTCATGGAGGACCTCAAGAAACTGGAGGGGATCAAGCGCATACAGATCGTCCGCGGCGATGCCCCGTATGTCGGCGATGGTCGGGGTCGCGATGAAGGCTTTATGGACTTTAAAACCCTGAACGACGTGAAACAGAGAGTCATGACCTTGTATAAACCGGAATGGGAGCGGGATCATGCGGATCGAAAAGTCAACGTCGCCCCCGGAACCGATCGGCAGGCATTTATAGATTACTTTAATAAAACCGCTCAAACCCTGAATAACACAAAGCTGACAACGACCGATGAAGAGGCCTTGAAGCGCGGCCTTTTGGACGCGACTTATTTTGAAGAAATCGATGGGGTCCAAGTCATGACCTATTTGAGGCCTCTTCCCAATTTCCCGAAATGCGCCTTGTGTCATGGAACGGGTTACTCCATTCGCGGCATTTTGATGATCTCTACCTCGATGGAAGGGGTCGAAGCGGCCATGAAGCAGAGTGAACGGTATCTGTTCATCGCGTTTGTCGGGACCGCTCTGGTGATGGTTTTTCTGCTTCGTTCGACGATTAAACGGATCGTCTTGGCGCCTGTCAATACCGTGGGGGGGCGGGTGAAGGAGATCGCCGAAGGCGGAGGGGACCTCACGGCGCGAATCGTGGTCAATTATCAGGATGAAATCGGGGGCATGGCGCGGTGGTTCAATCGTTTTGTTGAAATGCTTCATCATATCATGGCCCAGGTTTCCCGGATCGCCAAGCAGGTCAAGACCGTTTCCCAGCAGGTTTTCAGCGGCACCCGTCAAATGAGCGAAGGGGCGGAGGTGCAGATGCGCGCCATTGAAAGCACCGGTGTGGCGGTGAAGGCGGTGAACGATTCCATCAATAAGATCGCGACGAATGCCGGCTCCCTATCGGCCCTCGCGGAGGAGAGCGCCGTGGCCATTCTGCAGATGTCTTCCTCCATCGATGAGATTGCCCGAAGCGCGGCCGTACTCTCCTCCACGGTGGAAGACACAACCGCCTCCATCCTTGAAATGTCCTCTTCCTCAAAAGAGATTGACGAAAACGTATCCAGTCTGAACGCCGCGGCCGAGGAAACGGCCTCTTCCACGGTCCAGATGGATTCGGCGATAAAACAGATCCGTTCGAATGTCATGGACACGGTTCAATTATCCAAGGGAGTGACGGAGGACGCAGAACGGGGCCGCCGCGCAACGGAATTGACGATCCAGGGGATCAACAAAATTCAGACCTATTCTCAACAGGTCAATGAGGTGATCCTAAACTTGAAGACGCGGACCGAGAGCATCGGTAAAATTCTGAACGTCATCGAAGATGTCGCGGAACAAACCAACCTGTTGGCGCTCAACGCCGCGATCATCGCGGCCCAGGCCGGGGAGCACGGCCGGAGCTTTTCCGTCGTGGCCCAGGAGATCAAGGATCTTGCGGATCGGACGGCCACTTCGACAAAAGAAATCCATGAAATCATTCGTGCGCTTCAGGATGAAAGCAAAAACGCGGTGCTGGCGATCAATCGACGGACCAAGAGCGTTGAAGAAGGGGTTCAGCTGGCCGGTGAAGCCGGACAGGCCCTGAACAAGATTCTATCCAGCTCGCAGGAATCCACCCGCCGAATTCAAGACATTGCGAAGGCCACGGATGAGCAAACGAGCGGAGTCAAACGAGTGACCGACTCCATGCATCACATCACCGAAATGGTTCAGCAAATTGTTCATGCCACCCATGAACAATTCAAAGGATCGGAACTGATGATCGGCGCGATCGAAAAAATGAAGGACATCGCCGCCAAGGTGAAACATGCCACCCGCGAACAGTCCATCGGCAATAAACAAATCAATGAATTGGTCGAACGGGTGGCCAACCAGGTCAAGGAAATCGCTCAGGCCACCGGCCAACAGGTCGATGAGAGCGACAAAATTTTGAGGGCCTTGGGCGTGATCAAGCCGGTGGTCGAGCAGAATATGGAGGCCATCGGCAAAGTGGGGATGGCGATCGAGGAACTTTTGAAGCAGAGCACCCAACTGTCCGGGGAAATTGAAAAGTTTAAACTCTGACTTCAATGGCGACGGGCGATCGTGTTCGAACAGGGCTGGGAGGGTTCGACGGCTTAGAGGGAACGGTCTAATCCGAACGCGTTGATCAAGACTCGGCCACGTCATTTTATGGAGATTGGAAATGCCAGCCATTTGTCCCAAATGTCACCATTCTTTACAGCTTGAGCAGATTCCGTTGAAAAAAGATATTCAGATGACCTGCGATTCCTGTCAGGCCGCTCTGACGGTTTCTCTGGTGGTCACGTCCACTTCAAGCTCGAACGTCACGGGTCGTAGGGGTTTATCCCCCATTCATGCGAAAAAAGTCCTGGCGGTCGTGGAAGGGGAAGCCAGCAACGAGATGATCGGGGAGGTGTTATCGACCGCGGGGTTTGAATTGGTGATCGGCCACGGAGGACAGGACATCATCACGATGGTGGAAAAAGAACGGCCCGCGATCGTGATCGTGGACGTCGGACTTCCGAATATTCTTGGCTTTGAGATCGCCAGTTTAATCAAAAAGAGAAGCGATCTGAATGATACCGGGGTCATCCTGTTGGCCTCGATTCACGACAAAACACGGTATAAAAGGGAGCCGGAATCGCTGTATGGGGCGGATGACTATATTGAACGACACCACATTCAGGACGAACTGCTTTCGAAGATCCAAAAGGTTTTGGGTGCCAATGGTTCAACGATTCGCCCGGGGGAATCCGCGGCGGAACCGGGGACGCCGGTAAAACCGCCGTCCCCCTCGGGCGAATCCGCTTCCGGGGTACCGCCCAAGAAAACCGGCACACCGGAACGGGCCGTGTCCATTGAACAGGCCTTTGATGACATGGTGGAGGAAGGGCGCAAGCGCGCGCCCGGCCCATCGCGCTCGCAGGAATTGGATAAAACTCAGGCGATTCCGCGGAGGGTTGGAGATCCTTCCGCCCATGAAGCCGCAAAGCGCCTGGCCCGAATTATTATGTCCGATATCGCGCTTTACAATCAACGGGCCATCGACGAAGGGGTCCGAAACGGTACGATGGTCGACCTGCTCCGGGACGAAATAGAGGAAGGGAAAAAACTGTATGAGAGCCGGATCCCGGCCGAGATCGCTTCATCGACCGATTACTATCGGGAAGCCATCGACGAATTTATTCGAAAAAGAAAGAGTGAATTGGAAAAACGGGGTTGATCTCGGGGACAATGATGGAGATCGAGGCTCAGCAAAGTCTTAAAGAACTCCAAGACCAGAATGCAGAAGTCCGCCTCCATGCAATCGAAAAACTGGCCCGGTACAACGATCCGAAGTACGGGACCTACCTGATCGATATGATGGGCGATCCGGAGTGGCGCGTTCGGAAAACGGCCGTCGTCGCGGTCACCGGCTTGGAGCGGAACGAGGCTCTGGTGGAGCAACTGATCCAGGCGCTCTATCAGGAGGGCAATGTCGGAAAACGGAACGCGGCCGAAGAGGCGTTGAGTCACATCGGGCCGATATCGATCTCCCCGTTATTGACGCACGTGCGAACGGCGAATAAGGATGTGAAGAAGATGATCATCGAGATTCTGGGGGAGATCGCCGATGCCGGCGCCGTTCCCGATCTGCTCAAGTTGCTGGCGGATCCCGATGAGAATGTGCGGCTGGCCGCGATCGAGTCCTTAGGCAAACTCCGGGACGCACGTGCCGTCGAGTCCTTGATCCCGTTATTGCAGAACGACAACACCCTGGTCTGCTTTACGACGGTCAAGGCGCTGGAACGCCTGAACGATGAACGGGCCGTGAATCCTTTGATCCGGATCGCCGACCGGAAAGGAGTTGAACGGGTTGTGCTGGAGGCCCTGGGAACGTTTGCACACCCGGCCGTGCTGGACCCGATACTGACCGGTCTGAGGGAAGGCGCGGCACGGGTCAAGGAGTCTGCGCTCAAAGCGCTGGTGGATCACTCCGAGAGAGCGCCCGCGGAGCGGCACGGCGCCATCCTCGATCGTCTGCGCTCCCACTACGACTCGGGAACGGCCGTTGTCTTGTCCGAGTCTTTGGACCATTCGGATGAAAAAACCCAGCGCGCGGCCGTCATCGTTCTGGGCTGGATGGAGGATTCAACGGCGGCGGCCCGGATCGTGAAGATGATCGACGGTCCCTTGCAGGAGGAGGCCCTGGAAGCTCTGCGGCGTATGAAACAAAACACCATGGATGTACTGCTCCAGACCCTGGTCACGGCCAACGAAGTCACCCGGGAAGGGATCGCCCAACTGCTTGGAGATGCGGGAATCCGGCGATCCGTGAATGCACTGATCCGCCTGCTGAGCGATCCGAATGGGCATGTTCGCCAAACGGCGGCCCAAAGTCTCGGTCGGATTCAGGATCCGTCGGCCGGGAAGGCTGTTTTGGATCTCCTGGAAGACGAATATGTCAGCGTTCAGGAATCCGCGATCCAGGCCCTGAGTTTGTTGAAGAGTCCGGAGATTGTTTCCCGGTTAATGACTCTGCTCGAAAGCAAAAAGGCGGGGCTGCGGTGCAATGCGATCAAAGTGATCGCGAAGATGAAGGCCGCGGAGGCGCTTCCCAAACTCTCCTTCTGCCTCAAGGATGAAGCCCCGGCCGTCCGTCGGGCCGCGGTGGAGGCCTTGAACGAATTCCGGACCTCCGCCGCGCTGCCCGGGCTCGTGCTCGCGCTGGGGGATGAGGATTCAACCGTCCGGCTCGCCGCGTTGTCCGCCGTGGCTCAACACCGGGAAGTCGATTTTCTCCGACACATCGATCCTCTGCTGACGGATGAAAGCATTTGGGTGCGGTCCGCCGTGGCGAAGGCCTTGGGGGAAAGGAAAGACGAATCGGCCAAAACGCTGCTGCTCGGAATGTTAAGGGACCGGGTGGGAGCGGTCCAGATCGCCGCGATGGAGGCGATGGGCCGGTATCGAGATCGACGGTTCTGCGAACCGATCTTTGAAATGACCACGAGTCCGGACCCGGATGTGGTGAAATCGGCCATCACCGTCTTGGGAGAGATCGGGGATTCCTCCATCGCGCGGAGGATTCAGGTTTTTCTGAATCATGTCAACTGGGGAATCCGGGCGGCCGCGGCGAAATCGCTCGGAAGACTCGGCGATACGGCGGCCAGAGAATCCATCGAGAAGTTGGCCAAGGACGATCCGGATCGGTTGGTTCAACAAACCGCACAATTGGCCCTGGCTCAATTGGCGACAAAACCCTAAGCCTCGGTCCCGATGATCCGATGAAGTTTGAAAATAAAACCTTGGAACTAACGGACGATGTCTTTCACCTCTTCAGAGACCTGATGTATGAACAAAGCGGGGTGGTGCTGGACGAGCGGGCCAAGTATTTCGTGGAGAATCGCCTGATGCACAGTGTTCAACAACTTCATTTTGACAGCTTCCGGGATTACTATTTTTATCTCAAGTATGACCGGAAAAAAAGCGAGGAGCTGGCCAATGTCATCGATCTGTTGACCATCCACGAAACCTATTTTTTCCGCGAAGACCAGCAGCTTAAATCTTTTTCGGAAGAAATCCTTCCGGAGTTGCTCGCCCAAAAAAAAGAGACCAAATCCCTGAGGATCTGGAGCGCCGGCTGTTCCACCGGGGAAGAACCCTATACCCTCTCGATGTTGCTTCTGGAGAAAGAAGAGTTCAAGGACTGGACGCTCGAGATTTTTGCCACGGATATCAGCCAGCGTGTGCTTCAATCGGCCCGGCGCGGCCTGTATCAACCGACTGCGTTTCGGACGACGGATCCCAAATATGTTTCAAAATATTTCACCAAAGAAGAGAACGCCTTCCGGATCTCGGACATCGTCAAACGAAATGTCGTCTTCCTGCATCTCAACCTGCTGGATACGAATAAAATTGCGTTCATCAATCCGATGGACCTCATCTTCTGTCGAAACGTGATCATATATTTTGATCTGATGGCCAAGCGAAAGGTGATCGATCTATTTCATACGAAATTGAAGGACAACGGATATCTTCTCCTGGGGCATTCGGAATCGTTGATCAACATTTCCACGGCCTTTGCGCTTCGGCATCTGAAGCACGACATGGTGTATCAGAAAATGGTTCGAAACTCGGGAACGACCGGATAAGAGGCGGGACGAATGAATCGAATTAAAGTGCTGATCGTGGACGATTCGGCGTTCTATCGCCAGACCCTGATGGGAATTCTGAAGTCCTCTCCGCATTTGGACGTCATCGGCGCGGTGCCCAACGGAAGCGAGGCCATACGGTTCGTCAGCCGTTCCAAGCCGGACGTGATCACCTTGGATCTGGAAATGCCGACCATGGACGGCTTCACGTTTTTGCGCTGGCTGATGACCAACATGCCCCTCCCGGTCGTGGTCATCAGCTCCCGTTCCGAGAACAACAACGTATTTAAGGCGCTGGAATGGGGGGCCGTCGATTTCATCGCCAAACCGACCCAGCGGGCGTCGATGGAGATCATGACCCTTCGGACGGAACTCGTATCCAAGGTCGAGGCGGCGGCGACCGTTTCAATCGAGAAAATTCGTTTGAAGCACAAAACCGCCTCCACCGGGGCCGCGGTTCCTGCGATTCCTTCAGGCGGCCGGAACACGGGCAGGGTGCAGGTGGTGGCCATCGGGGCTTCCACCGGAGGTCCGCCGGCCATTCAATCCATCATCACAAAATTGCCGAAAGATTTTCCGGCAGCGGTGATCGTGGCCCAGCATATGCCGCCCGGTTTCACGCTCTATTTTGCGGAACGCCTGGGGAAGTTCGCTCAACTTCCCGTCAAAGAAGCCGCGGATTCGGAGAAACTCGAACTGGGGAAGGTGTACATCTCTCCGGGCGGGTATCACATGGAACTCCATCCCGCGCGGAACGGCGTCCAGATTGCCCTGAAACCCAGAAGCGACTCCGACAAATACGCCCCTTCGGTCGACCGGATGATGATCACGGCCGCCGAGACTTACGGCGACAAGGTTCTGGGCATTCTTTTGACCGGCATGGGTTCGGATGGCAAGTTGGGAATGAAGACCATCAAAGAAAACGGAGGGATGACCATTGCGGAGGCCGAGGAAACCTGCGTCGTTTTCGGGATGCCGAAGGAAGCCATCGGTATCGGCGTGATCGATAAGATTCTGCCCTTGGAGCAGATTCCCCTTGAAACGGTTCGACGATGTCTGGCGTAAATTTGCGCTTTGGGACGGGGGCTTTGCAAAAGAGACCCCACTTGTTCCGGTCGTAAAAACATGATAGGATTAACCATCTAATAAGAGGCGTTCATGGATAAGTCGGAATCGGGACCGGAATTATTTAAGAAGACGAGAGAATTTCTGGAGATCTTCCGGAAAGGGGAAGAGTTCACTCAGGATCTTCTCAAGGAGAACGAGCGCCTCCGGTATAAAATCGTCCAGTTGGAAGAGGAGTATAAAACGCTCAAGAAAGGAACGGAGGTCGGGGGTCATCTCAGCGAGCTTCAAGAGACCGTCAAACAACTCACAGAAGAAAAGCAGGCGCTCTTGGATCGGTTTAAGGAAGTCGAGGCCGAGAATAAGGATTTTGCGGAGAAATACGTCGAGGTGGAAGAAGAAAACAACAACCTGGCGAACCTCTATGTGGCCAGCTATCAACTTCACTCCACCCTGGACTTTAATGAAGTGCTCCGGATCCTTCAGGAGATCGTGATCAACCTGGTGGGGGCCGATCGTTTTGCCATCCTGATTCTCGACGAAGTGATGAACGAGCTGACCGCGGTGGTGGCCGAAAGCGTGGATGAAAAACGGTTTCGAAAAATCAAGGTGGGCGACGGAGTGATCGGCGATGTCGCCAAGACCGGGGAGAGTTATTTCCAGCCCGATGTCGAGGGATTCAAACCCTCCCGTGAGCTGGACCCGATCGTCTGCATTCCCCTAAAAATCAAGGATCGGATCATCGGCGTTCTGGCCATCTTTTCGCTGCTCGAACAGAAAAGCAAAAAACTGAATCGGGTGGATTACGAACTGTTTTCCATGCTCGCCGGCCATGCGGCCACGGCGATCTTCAGTTCCAAGCTTTACTCGGTTTCTGAACGGAAGTTGTCGACGATCCAGGGCTTCATCGATCTTCTGAGCGGAAAAGGCAAGTAGGAAGCCCCAGATGGGTCCTATGAATATCACCAAAGCGAGCACGGCGAGCGAGGGGGGAGGCTCCATCCGGCTTCGCCGGTGGAGGGGGCGACGTGAGCCCCTACAATTGAAGCAAAAGAGGGGAGCATGGCCGACTATAATTTTCTGGTGGTTGAAGATTCACCCACGATGCGCCAGTTGATCTCGTTCAGCCTGAAGCGGCTCCGCGGGGCCCGGATCGTCGAGGCCGGAAACGGCGTTGAAGCCCTCAAGAAACTTTCGGAAAATAAATTCAATTTGATCGTGGCCGATATCAACATGCCCCTCATGGACGGACTGAAATTGCTCAGCATCGTGCGAAAGGATCCCAATCACAGTCAGGTTCCGGTGATCATTGTCAGTACGGAAGGCACCGAAGCGGACAAAGAAAAAGGGATGAATCTCGGCGCCAACGCGTATCTTCCAAAGCCCATTCAAACCAATGACCTGCTCAGGACCGTCAAGGAATTGTTGAAAATCGGGGATTAGATACCCAGCGAGCCACGCGAGCCTTTACATCCCAGCGAGCAAAGCGAGCGAGAGGGGGAGGACTTCGACGAGCTCAGTCGAGTCGCTCCATCCGGCTCAGCCGGTGAAATGCGAGGATCAGGCTTTGCCTGTACGAGCGCGGGGCGTGGGGGCATCGGAGGAGCGAAGCCCGCACGGGCCCCCACCGATAATGTCGGCGACGTGAGCCCCTTTTAATAGACACCGGAGCGATCATGCGGTTTGGAATTTTAGTCTTTCCGGGTTCGAACTGCGACCACGACTGCTATCATGTCCTCAAGCACCTCCTCGGTCAACCGGCCGAATTTATTTGGCACAAGCAAACCTCTCTCCGCGGCTATGACGCTCTCGTGATTCCCGGGGGATTTTCGTACGGCGACTATCTTCGGACGGGGGCGATCGCCCAATATTCCCCCATTATGAAAAGCGTGCGGGAATTTGCACAGGCCGGCGGCCCGGTCCTGGGAATCTGCAACGGGTTCCAGATTCTTTTGGAGGCCGGACTGTTGCCGGGGGCGATGCTCCGAAACCGTTCCCTGAAATTCATCTGCAAGGATGTCTTCGTCCGCGTCGAAAACGTCGAGACGCCGTTTACCGCTTCGATCGACCCCGGTCGGGTGCTCCGGCTGCCCATCGCACATGCCGAGGGAAATTATTACGCCGACCCGGAAACCCTTCGGGAGCTCCGGGAACATCGCCAGATTGTCTTTCGTTACTGCTCGGCCGAGGGCCGGATCACGGAGGAGGCCAATCCTAACGGTTCACTGGACGGGATCGCCGGCATCTGCAACCGGGCCGGCAACGTCCTGGGGATGATGCCGCATCCGGAGCGATGCGCCGAGGGCCTCGACGGCAATACCGATGGAAAATCCATTTTCCAATCCATCCTGGAGCACCACCCCGTGGGGCGCCCATGACCGGCAGGGCCATTCCTCCGGAAGGGGTGGAACAACACGGATTAACCCGGGAGGAGTATCAAAAAATCCTGACGCGGCTGGGCCGTGAGCCCAATCGACTGGAATTGGGCCTGTTCTCGGTCATGTGGAGCGAGCACTGCAGTTATAAGAGTTCGAAGGTCCACCTGAAAAAGCTTCCCACGGCCGGGCCCCGCGTCGTCCAGGGTCCCGGCGAAAACGCGGGCGCCGTGGACATCGGGGACGGTCTCGTCGCCGTTTTCAAAATCGAAAGCCACAACCATCCTTCGTTCATCGAACCGTACCAAGGCGCCGCGACCGGAGTCGGGGGAATCCTTCGGGATATCTTCACGATGGGCGCGCGCCCCATCGCCCTTTTAAACTCCCTGCGATTCGGACCGCTGGAGATCCCGAAGAACCGTTTCCTGCTGGAAGGCGTTGTGTCCGGAATTGCCGGCTACGGAAACTGTATGGGGATTCCGACCGTTGGGGGCGAGATCAACTTCAACGAGATCTACAATCAAAATCCGCTCGTCAACGTCTTCTGTCTGGGCATCGCCCACAAGAATCGGATCTTCCGGGCTTCGGCCCGGGGCGTCGGTAACACCGTGATCTATATCGGTTCCAAAACCGGGCGCGACGGCATTCACGGGGCGACGATGGCCTCGGAAAGCTTCGACGAATCGATCGAGGCCCGCCGCCCGACGGTTCAGGTCGGCGATCCCTTCACCGAAAAATTATTGCTCGAGGCCTGTCTGGAGATCATGAAGGGGGAGCTGATCGTCGGCATCCAGGACATGGGCGCGGCCGGCCTCACGAGTTCGTCGGTTGAAATGGCCGGCCGTGGGGGGACGGGCATCGAGCTCGAACTGTCCGGCGTCCCGCGGCGCGAGGAAGGAATGACCCCTTATGAGGTGATGCTTTCGGAATCGCAGGAACGGATGCTCCTGGTCGCCAAACCCGGCTTTGAGAAGGAAATCCTGAGCATCTGTGACCGGTGGGATCTGGATGCCGCCGCCATCGGGCGGGTGACGGATACCCGGCGGCTGGTTTTAAAGGAGGAAGGACGAATCGTCGCCGACATCCCCATTCAGGCCTTGACCGATGACGCTCCGGTCTATGAACGACCCATTCAGGTCCCGTCCTACCTCGACGCACTTCAGGGAATCAATCTGGACCTGATCCCGCCGCCGTCGGATTTCGGCGCCGTGTTGATGAACCTGCTGCAGTCGCCGACGATCGCAAACAAACGGTGGGTCTATCAGCAGTATGATCACATGGTCCGCACCAACACCGTCATCCGGCCGGGATTCGAATCCGCCGTCGTCCGAGTCAAAGGAACCCGGAAGGCCCTGGCCATGAGCGTAGACGGCAACAGCCGTTACGGCGTTCTCAACCCATACCGGGGCGGCGTCATCGCGGTCTGCGAGGCGGCCCGGAACATCGTCTGCGCCGGCGGCCGCCCGATCGGATTGACCGATTGCCTGAATTTCGGCAACCCCGAACGGCCGGAGGTGATGTGGCAGTTTGCCCTGTCGGTGGAAGGGATCGCGGATGCCTGTCGTGAACTGGAGATCCCGGTGGTGAGCGGGAATGTGAGCTTCTACAACGAGACGAACGGCCTCGGGATTTATCCGACGCCGATCATCGGGATGGTGGGGCTGATCGAGGAGGTCGAACGGACCGTCCCTCCCGGGTTTCGAGATGAGGGAGACCGGGTCGTCCTCCTGGGGGAAACCAAGGAAGAACTCGGGGGGACCGAATACCTCAGTCGGATTCATTCGCGCGAGGGAGGATTCCCGCCGCTTTTGGAGCTGGCCGTGGAGAAGTCGGTACAAAGATGTTGTTTAGAGGCGATCGAGGCTGGTATAATTAAATCAGCTCATGACTGCTCCGAAGGCGGGTTGGGGGTGGCGCTGGCCGAAGCGGCGATCCTGTCTGAAAAAGCGTCCGGACCATCGTCGGGCGCCACGGTGGTTCTTCCCCATCTCCCGATTCGCCGGGACGCCCATCTCTTCGGAGAGTCTCAATCCAGAATCGTCGTGACCGTGGCCGAAACCGATCTTCCGAAACTCGAACATCAATGCGCGGGGCAGGGGGTGCCGATGGCCGTGATCGGCCGGGTCGGGGGACAACGCCTGACCATTCGCATGGAGGGAGACGACCGGCCGCTGATCGACCTCCCGGTCGAAAGGATGCGGACGGCCTGGCAAGACGCGATCGGGGCCTATTTCCAGAACGGAGGGACGGAACGCTGACTCATGTTCGATAAATTTCACGAGGAATGCGGGATCTTCGGAATCGCCGGCTCAAAAGATGCGGCGGACCTGACCTATCTCGGCCTGTACGCCCTGCAGCATCGCGGCCAGGAAGCCACCGGGATCGTGTCGTCGGACGGGAAGACTTTTTATCACGAAAAGGGCGTCGGCCTCGTCTCGGATCTTTTCAATAAAGAACGTCTGGACCGTCTGAAGGGTTCCATGGCGATCGGTCACAACCGGTATTCCACGACCGGCGAAAACAGCCTCAAGAACGTCCAGCCGATCGTGGTCAATTTCGCGCTCGGCACGCTGGCCCTGGCCCATAACGGCAACCTGACGAACGCCCCTTTCCTGAGGGACGAACTCGAGGCCTACGGCGCCATCTTCCAGTCCTCCTCGGACAGCGAGGTGATCATCCATCTCATCGCCCAGTCCAAAGAGAAGGACATCATGGGGCGCCTGACCGAAGCGCTTCTGCGGGTGAAGGGGGCGTTTTCGCTGGTGATCCTCACGGACCACGGCCTGATCGGGGCTCGGGATCCCTACGGCCTGCGTCCGCTCTCGCTCGGCCGGGTGAAGGATGCCTGGGTCCTGGCCTCCGAGACCTGCGCGTTCGATCTGATCGACGCCGAGTACATCCGCGACATCGAGCCGGGCGAGCTGGTCCTGATCAATGAAAACGGCCTGACGTCTTATAAACCGTTTCCGAAAACCGAGCCGGCCCACTGCATTTTTGAATACGTCTATTTCTCGCGTCCGGACAGCCGCGTCTTCGACCATCACGTCTACGAGATCCGGAAAAACCTGGGGCGGCAGTTGGCCCGTGAAACCGCGGTGCCGGCCGATATCGTGATCCCGGTCCCGGATTCCGGCGTGCCGGCCGCACTCGGATACGCCGAGGCCGCCAATCTCCGTTACGAAAACGGATTGATCCGGAATCATTACGTCGGGCGGACCTTCATCGAGCCGGAGCAGGCGATCCGTCATTTCGGGGTCAAGATCAAACTGAACGCCGTCCGGGATGTGTTGAAAGGCAAACGCGTGGTGGTCGTGGACGACTCGATCGTCCGGGGAACGACCAGTCGGAAGATCATTAAAATGATCCGTCACGCCGGGGCGCGCGAGGTTCACCTGCGGATCAGCTCGCCGCCGATCATCTCGCCGTGCTACTACGGCATCGACACGCCGACGCGCTCGGAGCTGATCGCCTACAGCCACAGCATCGAAGAGATCCGGGCCTACATCACGGCCGACAGCCTGGCCTACCTCAGCCTCGAGGGGATGCTGGATGCCGTGCCGCACAAGACCAACCGCTACTGCACCGCCTGCTTCAGCGGCCAGTATCCGATCCCGTTCACCCAGGAAGAGATGGTCCAGATCGGCCTGTTCGATCCCAAGACCGATTAAATCTGTTTTTCCAAAGTTTTAGGGTAATCCCTCTCCAGGTCAATAGACGCCGCAGTTCCATCCATCAAGCCTTATCCAGATAAGTTATATACCCCTTAAAAAACCCACTTTCGGGTAATTGACTTTCCCATCATAAAAGTTCATACAGATAGCCATTGCTCAAAACTTTTATTAATTTTTTCCGAAAGTGAGACAAATCCATACGAACCTGAAGATTTTCATGGATTTGTCAGGTTTTGGCGCGATCTTTGGCATACGGAATCCGAAAGGATCTTCTCGAGTCGGACTGAAAAGCCCAGCCGAGTGGCCGGGATCTTGATTGGGTCAATCTCGTTCTGTTGTGACCAGCGATTAAATAACGAGTAATCCCATGAGAGGCCTTCCTTCGTGCTGACGCGCGGGGGGAGGTTTTTTCTTTTTTCAGGCCTTTGTTAATTAGGGTGGAACATATTAATTAAGGGACTTCGATTATTCATTACGAATCTAAAAGAATGCTTTTCAAACAGCAGCCGGGGAGGGAGCCATGTTCCGAAAATCGCTAAAATTATATATGCCGTTCCTATTTCTGTTGCTCATGGCTTCCTATTTTCCAGCCGTCCCGGCTCTGGCTGCATCCTTCGACTTTACGGATCCTCTCTTCAGTGATTGCGACTCTCACACTTCTTGCGAGAAAACGGTGGGCGGAATTAAGATCAGGATTGAGGGATGGAGAGATGCCGATCCCAAGGATGGGGTATTAGATCCACTGGTCGATACGCCGGCGCCCCTGTATTGGAAATCAGAGGATGATAATGGATATCATGATGGATTTGGTGTCAAAACCGGCGAACTCGATGAGATTGAAAGGCCTGAGTTCCTGGTTGTGAGATTCCTGAACGCTGACGACCCGGGAGGGCCTGGGAATTGGCACTATGTTAGGCAAATGCTTAGCCAGCTCAATATCACAAACCTCTTTAACGAAAATGGATATCTGGAAAGAGGCGCTTACCAGTTAACCGTAAACGGGGTTGAGGGGGACTGGGTCGCGTTCCTGGCCAATACCAGTCAAGTTCTTGGCTCGACGAACGGTGTGCTTAACCTTTCAGTCCCAACACCGCCCCATAGTGACGTTTTTGCGGATTACGTCACATTTACGGCACCTGAACCCGGATACCCAATTCCCCCCGGAGAAAACTTTGAGTTTTCCTTAGCGGGCCTGAACGCCGATGCCCTCTATACCTTGAGCGTCTCAAGGGTTGGCACCGGAAGTGGTACAGTCACCAGTATTCCTGCAGGAATTAACTGTGGATTAGTTTGCACCAAGTACTATGACACCGGGACGGCCGTCGCTCTGACGGCAACGCCCGACGCGGGGTCCACCTTTTCGGGCTGGACTGGAGACTGCGACTCATCAGGTCATGTGACCGTCAATGCCGACAAGAGCTGCACGGCCACCTTCACGCTCAACACCTATACCCTGACGATCACCACCGCGGGAACAGGCTCAGGGACGACGACGGGCGCGGGGACTTATAACTCCGGCCAGACCGCAAGCGTTTCGGCCTCCGCCAATGCCGGTTCCACCTTTACCGGCTGGACCGGTTCGAACGCCGCGGAATGCGCCACCGGCTCTGTGCTGATGAACGGCAACAAGATCTGCACGGCCAACTTCACGCTCAACACCTACACGCTCGCGCTGACGACCGCCGGATCGGGATCCGGTACCGTCAGCGGTGCGGGGACCTACAACTACGGCCAGACCGCATCGGTTTCGGCCTCGGCTAATACCGGTTCAACCTTCACCGGATGGACTGGCCCGGATGCGGCCGAATGCACCACCGGCTCCGTATTGATGAACGCCAACAAGAGCTGCACGGCCAACTTCACGCTCAATACTTATTCGTTGACCCTCACGACGACGGGAAGCGGTTCGGGCACCGTCAGCGGCGCGGGGACCTATAACTACGGTCAGACCGCATCCGTCT